>Ga0194130_10001007_pt1 | contig 48384 bp, 46 predicted proteins | sample TA2KigsurfametaG_FD_160084 | JGI IMG/M metagenome (GOLD analysis project Ga0194130, IMG submission 160084) | Freshwater microbial communities from Lake Tanganyika, Tanzania - TA2015050 Kigoma 12 surface | ecosystem: Environmental > Aquatic > Freshwater > Lake | place: Tanzania: Lake Tanganyika...
GACCTCTCAGCAGCCCTTTAAGGCCATTTTTAGTCTTAGATTTCGTTGCGATTTGGCGCAGGGAATTTTCTTGCCTTTTTGTTTTGGGTTGCTGTAGTGCGATTAAAATGGGTAACTTAAACTGGGAATTGGGGGTGAAAAGGAGTTGTTATACGAACTGCCGTTACCATAAATTGCAAAAAAAATTCTAGGTGATTTGAATCAAATTATTTCGGGTAATCTTATTCAAAAGAAACAATGAAAATTTAAGATAATATAATTAAATTTGGCTAATGCCTACAGTATTATACATATTCGGTTGGAGATTCTTTTTTTACTCTAATGAAAGCTCAGAGCCAATACATATCCATGCGGAAAAAGGCGACATGGAATGTAAATACTGGCTTTTAGTAGATGAATTAGAAATTAAAGAAGCGTTCTCTTATAATCTTACACCTGCGGCTAAGAGAGAAGCAAAGAAAATAATATACCAGCATTTCGATGATATTGTTTTAGCTTGGAATGAATATTTTAATAAATAAACCTATGATTGCAACACACAAAATTCAGGAAATTACCTTCGAAAAAGACATGATAAGTCTAAAAGTAGATGGAAAATTAATACGAATTTTACTCGATAAAATTTCGCTGAAATTAAAGAGAGCCAATGAAATGCAGCGAAATTTTTACAAAATCTCACCGTCTGGCTATGGAATTCACTGGCCACTTATTGACGAAGACCTTTCGATCAGCGCTATGATAAAGCAAGCTGAAATGTAATAATGCAACTTAATGGTAACAGCTAATCCTTCGTTCGGCGTGCAACACCCGGTCCCGTACCTGCGGGATTGAACGTTAAAATCCCGTTTCTGCGGGAAACTGGGTTTTACAATATGATTATTGAGCTGTAGTTTGCAAGAACTGCTGTGGTGCCATTAAAACAGGTAACTTAGGGCTGAAAATGGACCTGAATGAAATTGTAAAATAAACTGCCCTTGGCCCTTAATTTAAAAACCAACATTAAAAAAAATGGACCTTGAACTAAATTACATAGAAATAAATCGAGCGTCTTGGAACAAAAGAATTGAATCGCACCTGAAATCGGAATTTTACGACCTTGAAGGATTTCTGAATGGAAAAACCTCTTTAAACGAAATTGAATTAAACCTACTTGGCGACATAAAAGGAAAATCGATTTTGCATTTACAATGCCATTTTGGACAAGACTCCATTTCCTTGAGCAGACTCGGTGCTGACGTTACTGGTATTGACTTTTCAGACAAAGCCATTGTTAGTGCAAAAAAATTGCATCGGACTCAAATTCAAATGCATCCTTTATTTGTTGCGGCATTTACGATCTACCAAACCATTTAAGCGGGAATTTTGATGTTGTTTTTACAAGTTACGGAACAATTGGTTGGTTACCTGATTTGGACAAGTGGGCGAAAATTATTTCCCATTTCCTAAAACCTGACGGAAAATTTGTTTTTGTAGAGTTCCATCCCGTTGTTTGGATGTTTGACGACAACTTTGACAAAATTGGCTACAGGTATTTTAATTCAGGGGCAATCATAGAAACCCATAGCGGAACTTATGCCAACAAAACAGCCGATTTTACAGCAACTGAAATATCTTGGAATCACGGCATTAGCGAAGTGCTAAATAGTTTAATCAATAACGGGCTTGAAGTAACCTCACTGAACGAGTTTGACTATTCACCTTATAATTGCTTTAACAAGACCATAGAATTTGAATACAAAAAATATAGAATAGAACATTTAGGTAACAAAATACCCATGGTTTATTCAATAACGGCAATAAAAAAACAATAGCTAGCAGCTCATCTTTCGTGCAATCAAACCTAGGCGATTAAATAGCCAAAAACCCTTTAAATTTAAAATGATGAGCTACAGCGAAGGAAACCATAAGCAACCTATAACTGAGGTGGTTTCCCCGACCTAAAAAATTCCAACAAGCCGAAGGGAATGGATAAAAGAACGCTGGGTGTTGTACCTTTGCAGCAAATTTGTTGAATGAAGACTCCTGTTTGTGTGCGATTTGCTCCCAGTCCAACCGGCCCTTTGCATTTGGGCGGGGTTCGGACGGCTCTGTACAATTACTTGTTTGCCAAAAAACACGGTGGGCAGTTTATGCTGCGCATTGAAGATACCGACCAAACTCGATTTGTGCCCGGAGCCGAACAGTACATTATGGAATCGCTGCGCTGGTGTGGACTGCAGTGGGACGAAGGCCCCGAAGCCGAAGGCAGCAAAGGCCCCTACCGGCAATCGGAGCGCAAACCCATGTACCGGCAATACGCCGACCAATTAATTCAAGCTGGCAAAGCCTATTACGCTTTTGATACCCAAGAAGAATTGGAAGACGTTCGCGAACGCATGAAGGCATCGGGAAACAATACATGGCAGTACAATTCCATTACCAGGGTAAACATGAAAAACTCCCTGACCCTTCCCGCCGATGAAGTACAACGCCGCTTGGATTCGGGCGAAGCCTATGTGGTGCGTTTGCTGGTTCCACGAAACACCGACATTAAAGTGAACGACCTGATTCGCGGCGTGGTGGTGGTTAAATCGGAACACATTGACGACAAGGTGTTGTTCAAAAGCGATGGCATGCCAACCTATCACCTGGCCAATGTGGTTGACGACCATTTGATGGGAATAACCCATGTGATACGCGGCGAGGAATGGCTCCCTTCTGCACCCTTGCATGTGTTGTTGTACGAATCGTTCGGCTGGACCGACACCATGCCTCAATTTGCGCATTTGCCCCTAATTTTGAAACCCGACGGCAACGGTAAGCTGAGCAAGCGCGATGGAGACCGTTTGGGATTTCCTGTTTTTCCGCTGGAATGGAAAGACCCTGCCACCGGAGAAATATCGTTGGGTTACCGAGAAGGGGGCTGGTACAAAGAAGCCGTGGTGAATTTGGTTGCCTTGCTGGGCTGGCACCCATCTGACAACCAAGAGGTATTTAGCTTAGACGAATTAATTGAGGCCTTTAGCCTAGAAAAAGTAGCCAAGGCGGGAGCCAAGTTTGATGTTGAAAAAGCAAAATGGTTCAATCAATATTATTTGCGTCAACAAACGGATCATCAATTGGCTGAGAGCATTAAACCTCAGTTAGGTGATTTAGAAATTACCGAGGAATTGCTGATAAAAACCATAGCCTTGGTACGCGACCGTGCTGTTTTTCCCGTCGATGTGGCGGAAGATGTGCTGGGACTGTTGCAAGCCCCTAAAGCCTATGAAGACCAAGCCTTAGCTTCGAAATGGAAAGCAGATTCGGCCGAAAAACTACAAGGGCTATTGAATTGGATGGAATCAAACCCTGATTTACAGCCAGAAAACATTGGCAGCAGCATAAAAACCTGGCTGACCGAACAGAATTATGGCATTGGGAGCGTCATGCCGCTGGTGCGTATTGCCTTAACGGGTGGATTAGCTGGTCCCGATATTTTTGAAACCATAGCACTCTTGGGCTTGCAAAGCACCAAGGAGCGCATTTCGACCCTGCTGCAAAAAGTTCAAAAATGACCCAGCGTATTTCCATAAAGGAACTGCGCTTTTTCGGCTACCATGGCGTTTATGCGCATGAGAAAAAAAACGGGCAGTGGTTTAGCTTGAATCTTTCGGCCGATTTGGAGTTGGATAATCGGGCATGCCAGGAAGATTTGGTTGAAGGCACCACCGATTATGGTCTAATTGTTCAAAGTATGTTGGACGAAATGAAAACTCCATCGAACCTATTGGAGCATGCATTGGCGAGGCTAAAATCCCGATTAATTCGGGAATTTCCAGAAATGAAAAACGTTTCTTTATCGTTGGCTAAACAAAACCCTGCCGTTGGGGGTTATGTAGCTGAGTTTGAAGTATCTGTTTTTTGGTAAAGCATGCAAATAAAAGTTCCCTCAAAGGTTTGTCCTGCCTGTTTTAAGAAATTTAACTGCCACGAGAAGCCGGGTTGTTGGTGTGAAAGCGTGTGTTTGTCGCGGGAAACCCTATCAAAATTAAGGAAGCGTTATGTGGATTGCTTGTGCGATTCCTGTTTGGCCTTGTACAACGCCTCAAAAAATTAAGTTCGGTTTTTTATTGAGGGGCTTAGCGGTAGGGATTGAACCGGGGTAGCCCGCCAGGTTGTCCTTACCTGGCCCGCGTGGCGCGGAGGCGACTTTAGGAGCCCACGCAAGCCCGCTGGGCCAGCCAAGGGCAACCGCGGCCTACCGGTGAAAGCCCGGCTACCGCCCTAACACTTAAAAAATCAAGGAAGCATGGCCTGGGCAGCGTTCCAACAGGGCAACAAACCTTGTTTTTGAGCGTACTGCTGCCATAATTCGGCCGGACCCAGCCCCAGCATGAAATCGCCGCCCCAAGCCCCCATGGGTTTCAGGGCACCGGGAGCCCCAGAAAAAGCACGACAGGGATCGGGTTGCTGCAGCAGTTTTTGCAGAATTTGGTTGTGGCGATTCAGCGCCAAGGTCCATTCAGAAACCGTTTGCAGCCTTTGCATGTGGAGGCTAATTTCAGAAATTTCGGTCGCCGCCTTTTGCCGTTCAGCGAGCGACAGCGCGCGGTAATGCCGAATGGCATCGGAAGATTGAGCCTTGTTTCCAAGGTAGAAAAAGTGCATTTGCTTGAGCAAATCTGGGTCCAGAGAAAAGGGCTGCACCGAAGGAAAATCGGGCCTATCAATGCGGTACATAATGGGCTGCAAAGCGGTTGCACAGGCAATGTCGTAGCCGGAGCCTCCAAAACTTTGGCGAAGCAATACGTATGGATTTTGTTCCAGGTATTGGCTCAGCAAACTCACCAAGGTTGAGCTGCTGCCGAGTCCCCAACTCCGGTTAAAATCGGCTTGAAGGACCAATTTTTTGGATTTAAGAAATTGGCGTTTAATGGTTGGGGGGATGGCAGACAGAAGCTGTTCAAGCTTCTGTGCTACGTCCTCGCGGTTGCTTTCCATGACCAATCCGGTTCCGGGATGAAAGGTCGCTTTGAACCACACATCTTGGTTTGCTTCTCGGCTTTCAATCAAGCAGAAATCGCCTTGATAGGGTTCAATGTGCAAGGTTTGGCCCCATTTTAAGGGCAGTGCCATGGCCCAAGCTCCGTCAAGAACAACGTATTCAGCGCTGAGCAAAAACTTCCCGTTTGCCCTAAGGGGGGAATTCGGTCCGTGGTTTTGCCGGCTGGTTTCCACCGGATTTAAGGTATGGGGGCCTGTCGCCATTTTTCAAGGAGTTCGCGAACCGAGGTAAAAGAGACCTTGTGGTGTTTAAAGTGCTCAACCGCCGCTGATTTTTCAGCTTCGTTGGCATGAAAATGATTTAGAATGTTGAGCAAATGCATTTTCATGTGTCCTTTTTGAATTCCGGTGGTGGTTAAAGAGCGCAAGGCACCGAAGTTGTTGGCAAGGCCGGTGCAGGCTGCGATGCACATCAGTTCTTCGGCCGAGGGTTTACCGAGCAATTCCAGGGCATACACCACAAGCGGGTGCAGGGTGGTAAGGCCACCCACCACGCCGAGCGCCATGGGGACTTCGAGGGTGTAGGTAAACATACCATCGCTTAGGTCAAGTTTGGTAAGGCTTTGGTAATGTCCGTTTCGGGCGGCGTAGGTGTGTCCACAGGCTTCGACGGCCCGAAAGTCGTTGCCGGTGGCAAGCACGACAGCGTCAATGCCGTTGAAAATGCCCTTGTTGTGGGTGGTTGCCCTGTGCACATCAATTTCGGCCACACGAACGGCCTTTTGAAATTTCCAAGCAAAGGTTTGGGCGTCCATACCCTCATGGTTGCCAAGGTCAGAAATGGGGCATTGCACCCAAGTGCGAACCAAGCAATCGGGGGTGTAATTGGACAAAATACTCATGATAACGTGGGCTTCGCGTTCCGAATCATTAAAATAAGGCGCGTCTTGAAGCCAGTCCTTGAGGATTTGGGCGAATTCTTCTAGGCAGGAATTGATAAAATTAGCCCCCATGGAATCGCAGGTATTGAATCGGGCTTTTAATTGAAAATACCCCGGTTCAGCATGGCGAAAATCCAGCAGTTCCACGTCTAGAATACCGCCGCCGCGCTGCTGCATGTTGGCGGTAATGTGGGTGGTATTGGTAAACAGCAGCTGTTTGAGTTCGGGAAAATGGTTCTTCAGGAGTTCAGCGCGTCCGTTCCAAATAAAATGGACCTGGCCTATTTTAACCGCATTTACAATTTCTGCATGAAAACCCCCTTTATCGGACCAAAATTTAGCGCTTTTGCTGGCTGCTGCCACTACCGAACTTTCCTCGATTACCATAGGCACCATGTACAGGTGTTGGTTCAGAAGAAGGTTGGGAACCACTCCAAAGGGAAAGGCGAAGTTGCTTAGGGTGTTCTCACTGAATTCGTCTAAGCGCTGCTGCACCTGTGCATCGGCATGCCAAAAGCCTTTAAAGTCGTTTTTTGCTTCAGAGGGATTGCTCAATAGATTAACTACCGCATCGAGCTTTTGCTCTTTTGATGCTTTAGAAAAACCATCAATGGCCTTTACAAAACGTTCATTCATTGTTCAGTTGCAACAAGGTTAAAACAAAGAAACAGCTAAAACATAGGGATGTTTTAGATTGGGCGTAGTTTTTCCCCACAAAAGGCTGTTGACAATCAAGGCAAATCGACCACTGCCCGAGCCATGGACAATCCCTCCAATTGGGCTTTAACGAAAGCCTTTAGGCCTGCATAATCGCCCCTGGCATGGGCTAAAAATCCAGAGGCCATGGCATAGACTGCCGGCAAGGGCGATTGCTGAACCAAGCGGTAGCCGTGCAAGTATGATTTAATTCCACCGCTGATAATAAGGTGTTGGGTTTGCACCTGAATGGAGGGATTTGAACAAATTTGAGCTGCGAAGGACAGCATTTGATCGGCGGTATGACCAATGTAGGCCAGCGGGTCGGCTTGATTTTCGGTGTTGTTTTCGCTGCGCATTAATTCCAAAAGGGCGAAATTGGTTCCTCCAAAGGCTCCAAACTCAATGGCAAGAAGGGGCAATTCCATCAAGGCTTGTAGGCTTCGAGGTCCCATACCCTGCCCTACTTCTTTCACAATGATGGGGAAGGTTGACAAATCGAGGACTTGACGGATGGTATCGATGGGAGGCCTTTTGTACCGATCGCCTCCGGGCTGCATCCACTCTTGCAGCGGATTTACATGAACGATAAGGCCATCGGCCTTGAGTGCCGAAACCATACTGTTGATTTCATCGAAACGATTGGCGTCGATGTAATCTTCAAGTTGGGCAATGCCTAGGTTGGCAAAAAAAGGAAGGTTGTCGCCGATCATGGGCCTAAGGTCAAAATCGCTCCAGGCTTGTTTGGATTCGAGCAGAGGCCTACAGCTGCCTAGCCCCATTCCCAATTTAAACTCGGCGCAGACCATGGCCAAATTTTTATTGATGTGGGCAGCCTCTTTTGTACCGCCGGTCATGGAAGAAATCCAAAGTGGAGCTCCCAGCCATTTGCCTTGAAAAAGGGTAGGAATGCCCGCTTCGGTGGGATGGCCCGAAAACAAAGGCTCATAATTAAGCCCTTGAAGCGGTTGTTGGGTTTGAGCTTGAAAAGCCAAATCCAGGTGGTCTTTTTTGCGGTCGGTCATTCCTATAAATCAGAACAAAGGTAGAGCTAAAAACGGACTTGAAAAACCTACCCCAATAGTAAGGAAGCATGTCCTAAAGGCTAAAACGAAGCTTGGGACATATTGTTCAAATACAAACAACCTAGGTAGGCTGAGCACAAAATCGGGAGCCGATGCAAAACTCAAAGGCTTCCGTATCTTTGAAGTATGGAAGTGCGCATGTACCGAACCAAGCAGCGGTGGAAATGGTGGCTGGGGTTTTCGGCCGCATTTATTGTATTGTTGGTATCTGCCTATACGGGATATTTGGTCAAGTTTGTGGCCAACGAAGAAAAGCAGAAGGTAGAATTGTGGGGTAAGGCCATCCAAAAACGGGCGGAACTGATTCGTCAAACAAAAAAAATGTTCCGCAGGTTTGAAGAAGAAGACAAACAGAACATAGACTTGTGGGTAAAAGCCCTTCAATGTTTGGTGAGTGGCTGCAGCGATGAGTTGGCGGCAACAATAGTAGGAAGCAACAACACCATACCGGTAATTTTGGTAGATGAAGAAGGAACGGTCATTACCCACAACCACTTTCCTGAAGGAACAGATTTAAAGGCCGAAGTAGAACGGTTAAAAGCCAGGCAGCGGTTTGTAGATGCAAGCTATGAAGTGAATGGAAAATCAAAGATTCAAACCGCTTATTTTGACGACAGCATCATCTTTTCCGATTTAAAAGGCACCATAGATGATTTGTTATCCAATTTCATTTCAGAGACGGTAATCAACGCCGCTTCGGTTCCTGTAATCATTACCAATTTAGAGAGAGATTCATTGATTGGAAGCGGCAATTTGGAACCGGCAGGAATCGAAAGAAATTGGACAGAAAAACAGATTATTCAGCGTATGAAAGAGTTCAACCACATGCCGGTTGAATTGGACGATGGAATCGCCTACCATATTTATTACCAAGACAGCCTGATTGTGTCAAGCCTCACCTATTTCCCCTTTGTTCTGTTCACGGTCATTTTCTTGTTTGTTTTGGTGGCTTACCTATTGTTTAGTACCGCACGTCGTGTGGAGCAAAATCAGGTTTGGGTGGGCATGAGCAAAGAAACGGCGCATCAGTTGGGAACTCCGTTGTCGTCGTTGATGGGTTGGATTGAACTGTTTAAATCCAGAGGGATAGAGGCGGAAGCCGTAAAAGAAATGGAACGAGATGTAAACCGTTTGGATACAGTGGCACAGCGCTTTTCAAAAATTGGAAGTCAACCCGACTTAAAGCCTGTTGAATTGATTCCTTTGGTCAAGGATATGGTTTCGTATATGCAGGCCCGAAGCAGAAAAAACATAAAAATAAGCTCGGAAATACATTGCGAAAGCGCCAAAATTGAGGGCAACCTGCCTTTATTGGAATGGGTGCTTGAGAACCTGATTCGGAACAGCTTAGACGCCATGCCTGAAGCCGGTGAAATTCGCTTGGTTTTGGAAAAGGCAGGCCCCAATCTGCAGTTGGATGTGTGGGACACCGGCAAGGGGATTCCAAGAAAATTATGGAAAACCATATTTAAGCCTGGATTCACAACCAAGCAACGGGGCTGGGGCCTTGGATTGTCGTTAACCAAACGGATTGTAGAAAACTACCACAATGGGCGCATTGGAGTTCAGGCCTCAGAGCCCGACAAAGGAACATGCATTCGCATTTCTTTTCGCAGTATTGACTAAAAAACCATGGCGAAATCCCTTTTTCTGCTGCTGTTTTTTTGGGGCTGTTCCATTTTAAGGGCACAAATTCCTGGCTGCATTGATCCTGCTGCCAGCAATTACAACCCGGGCTCCACCTTCAACGACGGTACTTGCGTCTATGGTCCAAGCAGTGCAGCACCTGTCTTATTGAGCTCCCTAAGCGACAGCCTTAAGGAGCTCTCTGGTTTAATCAAAGCTTGCTCTGATTTGTGGGGCCACAACGACGGGGGCAATGTGGATCGGCTGTTTCGCCTTCAAGGAAATACGGGCAGTATTTTGAGCTCCAGTTCCCTACCCCTGTCCCTGGCCGACTGGGAAGACCTTGCTGTAAGTCCTACGCATCTATTCTTGGGCGATTTTGGCAACAACACAGGCCAAAGAGACACCCTCTCTATTTACAAATTAGCCTTAACTGAAGTGTGCAGTGGGAACATTCAAAGCATCGACACCTTGCGTTTTTGGTATGCCGATGCGCCTACCGGAATTCTGCATCCCGATTCCCACAATTTGGATTGCGAAGCCATGGCCATGTACCGCGATAGCCTTTGGTTGTTTTCAAAAAACCGTATAGGCAACCAAGTTCGTATTTACGGGTTGCCCAGCTTGCCGGGATTGCATGGGCTTCAGGCCTTGGATTCCATTGCCGTTGATGGGCAAATAACGGGTGCCGATTTGGTGGGCGACAGCAGCATGGCCCTAGTTGGATACGCTCCCCCGTTTTATGTTCCCTTTTTAATTTTGGGTTTTGCTTCCGATTTGGGCCCGCCCTGGAAAGGGTGTTTGCGCAGAATTGACCTGGGCTCGGTTTTGCAAATGGGGCAATTGGAGGCCGTTTGCTTTTGGTCAGGAACCGAGCTCCGCTTGGGCAGCGAAGCGGTTTCGGCACTGGGGCTTGGACCTAGGCTGTATGGGCTAAATGTGGGTTCCTTTCTATTGCTTCCAAGTTTAGGCACTACCCCATTGGAGACGTTTGGGTCGCTTTATTGTAAAAAGAAAACCAACCAGATTGAAATTTTTGGTCTGGTTCCCGGCAAAGAACTAGAATTGATAAATGAGCAAGGGCAAAGCCTATGGCGGCAAACAGCAGGGAGCTCATCGGAACGAATTCCAGTGGCATCGCAGAGCGACACCGTAATTTGCCGGCAGGGGGAAAAGCGGAGCCGTTGTTTGATTGAGCGTTAAAATTTGAGGCTAGACTAGGCCGCTTGAAAAGCATCCATCAACTCACTTGGCGGTTGGAACAAACTCAAGCTGAAGGTGGTAGGTTAAGAAACTCAACACATCGACGGCCTCATTAATTTCGGCATTTAGGGCTCGGCCGGCACCATGCCCTGCCCCTTTATCGATGCGCAGCAAAACGGGATTGGCTGGATGGGCAGCAGATTGAAGTGCCGCCCCAAACTTATAGCTGTGCGAGGGAACCACCCTGTCGTCGTGGTCTGCGGTTAAAACCATGGTTGCCGGATATACTTGCCCAGGTTGAATGGAGTGAAGGGGTGAATACGATTTAAGGTAACTGCGGTGTGGCTCTTTCTCTGGATCGCCGTATTCTACCATCCAGGCCCGACCAATGGTAAAGGTATGGTAGCGCATCATATCTAGAACACCCACTGCCGGCAAGGCCACCTTGAATAAATCGGGGCGGCGGGTCATAACTGCCCCTACCAGCAGGCCACCGTTGCTTCTTCCGTGCACGGCCAATTGCGATGGGCTGGTGTAGCCTTGTTTAATAAGGTATTCAGCAGCTTCTTCCATATCTAGAAACACCCTCTTTTTGTTCAGCAACATACCCTCTTCATGCCACTTTTCTCCAAATTCAGAGCCACCCCTTAAAGCCGGCACAACCACCATTCCACCCATTTCGGCAAAGGCGTGAAACCAAGGCTTATAAAACGGAAGAATAGGGATATTAAAACCGCCATATCCATACAGAAGGCAGGGTTTTGGCCCTGAAACTTGGGTGTTTTCCATAATGAAAACGGGAATGCGGGCACCATCGCTTCCAACAAATGTTTCTTGCCTTAAACTAACCTTCTGAGGCACATTGTCGCGCTTTGGTTGATGAAGCAATTCCGGGCTGTTGGCTCCCCAGGTCCATTTCAAAGAAACCCCAGGGCTAGAATACGACTGCAAGCCAACGTACAGATGTGGACTATCCTCTTCAACCGAAATGCCGGATATAGAACCCAAAAATGGGAGTTCAAAAGAAAAGCCCTGTCCTTGATCGGGCACGTATTCAAGCACAGAAACCACCGAATCAATGCAATGGGTTACCCATCCTTTCTGCCAACGGTGGCAGGACATCAAGGGTCGGTTTGGATTTTCGGCCAGCACCGTTTCGGCGTTGGAATAGCCTTCTCCATGTTTTAATTTAACCAGTTTTTTGTTTGGAGCATTCCGGTTTGTCAACAGAAAAAAATGGGTTTTACTTGACCAAATTAAATCTAAGTCAGAGGCCTCGTCGTCTATGATTTTAAGCCATTTTAAGTTAAACTGGCCTTTGTTGGATTCAGGCAAAGGGGCTACAGCCAAGCGGTTTCCAGAGGTACCTTCACTTTGGCTTAGAACAAGCCATTTTTCGTCTTCGGTTACCGAGGCATACACACCCCGCCTTGGATTGGCCTTGTCTTGAAACACCAACACATCTACTTTTGGGTCGGTATGCAAACGGTGGTAAAACAACTGTTGGTTTGTGTTGGCGGCATTTAGGTCGCCGGCTTTTTGAGGGAACTTGCTGTAAAAAAAGCCATCTTTAAACCAAGAAATCCCTGAAAATTTAACCTGAGTGATGGTTTCGGGCAGCCAGGTTCGGGTTTGCAAATCTAGGATTGAAATTTGATTCCAATCGGATCCTTGGCTCGAGCGTAAAACGGCCAAGTAGCGTGTTTCGGCATCGGTGGCCCAACCCGAAAGGGCCTCTTTACCTTGGGCATCCCATTGCAAAGGGTCTATAAGGGTATCTGATTTAAGGCTGCCTTTGGGCGTTGCAAGCAAAACCGGCTGCAAGGCCGTTTCCGATTGCCGACTTTGAAAAATCCAACCTTTTTTTTCAACCGGCAGGCCTAGGCGCTCCATTCGGTAAAAAGGCTCAATAAAGGCATGCATACCTGAACGAAGCAGGAGTTTATCTAAATAAGAACGGGTGTAATTGCGTTGTGCTTCAACCCAACGAAGGGTATTTGGATTTTCAGTGTCTTCAAGCCAGCGAAACGCATCGGCCCAACCATACCAGGCCTGTCCATTTGATGCCGATTCTTGCCGTGGAGATTCCGGATACAATCGTTGAGGCTGAGCATGAAAAGGGAGGGTGGCAGTCATAGCAATTAGTAAGAAACCAAAAGGATATCGCATGGTTAATAAATTGGTTCAGCAAAGGTAGGGCTTAGGGGCCATTTTCAGGAAGGTCCTGGCAAGGCATTTTAAAATTAAAATCTTCGTTCTTTGGCTTGGCAGCCATCAAGAATTGAAGACGAAGGGAAAAAAGAAATGGTATTTTTTAGACCTTTAAGCCATGAATAGGGTAAAACGGATAGACTTTGTTGTGGGCAACCGGCCCCAATTCATCAAGTTGTTTCCGCTGTTCCATGCCTTGCGCAAGCTGGACCAAAATGAGGTAGAAGCCCGAATTATACATACCGGGCAGCATTTCGACACCAACATGTCGGCCGCCTTTTTTGAGTCCCTGCAATTGCCAAAACCATACCTACAGTTTCAGCTACACGCAACGGCATCAGAAGAACAAGTCCCCGAGATGCTTGCCAACCTTAAAAATTATTTCGCCAAAGAAAAACCCGATTTGGTTGTAGTTTTGGGCGACACCAACAGCACGCTAGCGGGCGCCTTGGCTGCCAACCAGCTGGGAATTCCTTTGGCCCATTTAGAGGCCGGCTTAAGGAGCTACGATTCAAGCATGCCCGAAGAGCGCAATCGGATTCAAGTTGACCAGCTTAGCCAATGGCTATTTGTGCCTCAGCAGGCGGCAAAAGACAACTTAGCCCGCGAAGGAATTCCGAACCCCAATAAAAGACCTGAATCAAAGGTGGTAGTATGCGGCGACGTGATGCTGGACGCCTTGATTTTGATTCAAGAACAAAAAAACAATAACCTCACCTTGTTTACCGAACTTGAATTAATTTCAGGCAACTATTACCTTGCCACGGTGCACCGTCAGGTAAACACCGACAATCCAAAGATATTGATTGACATATTGAATGGATTTCAAGCGGTGGCCGAGCGGAGCGGGTTCCCTGTAGTATTTCCTGTGCACCCCAGAACCCAAATTCAAATTCAAGCCCTACAAAAAACAGAACAGAGCTGGAAAAACATCCGCTTTATTGCCCCCCAAGACTATATAGCTACCCAACATTTAATTATGGAATCTTTGGCCGTGTTGACCGATTCAGGTGGCCTTCAGAAAGAAGCTTGTTTGCATGGAAAACATACCTGGGTATTGCGCGACCGAACAGAATGGAACGAACTGGTGGAAATTGGTGCATCGGCATTGAGCGGAGGCGGATTTGGGTCAATTGAGGCTTTTTTTGAATTTCTAAGTCAACCTGCCGTTCAGATACCAAGGGATTGGTACGGCGGCGGAAAAGCCTCATCGGTATTTTGGCGGCATGTCCTTGACTATGAAAACGGTTTGGGTAAAAGCAGCATTTAAACACCAGATTTAAACGCAGGCAGTCGGAATTTTCTTAGCATCTTTGAAGCCATGAAGAAAGGGAGTATTGTTGAGCTTGAACTGAGTGGCTTAGCCGCTGAAGGTAAAGCCTTTGGTAAATTAGAAGGAAAAGTGGTTTTTGTACCTTTTGGTCATCCTGGCGATGTAGTGAAAGTACGGCTCCTAAAGGTGAAATCAGCCTATTGCGAAGGATCAATTACCGAATGGGTTCAACGCTCGGCAGACCGTGTGGATCCGCCCTGCGCCCATTTTGGACACTGCGGTGGCTGCAAATGGCAGCATGTTAGCTACGAACGTCAGGCCGACGCAAAACATAGGCAAGTCATTGACCAGTTGGAACGCATAGGAGGATTTGAAATTCCCGAACCGCGTCCAATTTTGGCTGCTGCTTCCCCTTGGGCATACCGAAACAAACTGGATTTTTCGTTTTCTACGGGGCGTTGGCTTACTGCCGAGCAGATTCAAAGTGGGGTAGAATTTCCAAAAGAAGGGGCTTGTGGTTTTCATGTGCCCGGCCGCTTTGATAAAGTGCTTGAAATTGAAGAATGCCATTTAATGAATGCGGAGGTGAACCGAATTCGAAACTTAATTAAAACCAAAGCCCGTGATCGTGGCTGGTCGTTTTACCACCCCTACAACCATGTAGGCCACCTTCGCAATTTGGTGTTCCGTTCAAATCGAAAAGGAGAATTCCTTATTTGGGTCATTGTAGGTCCCGATGCCCAGGCAACCCTAGGCGATTTTCTATCCAGCATTTCCGAAGAAATTTCAGAAGAACACCGCATAGTTTATTCAATCAACCCAAAGAAAAACGATGCTTTACACGATTTGGTTGTTGAACCTTACCGCGGAGAACCCTTTATTACAGAAACCTTAGGAAAGGTAAGTTACCGAATATCGCCCCAATCTTTTTTTCAAACCAACCCCGACCAGGCTGAACGCATGTATCAAACCGTTTTGGAATTGGCAAACCTGAGCGGTGAAGAACGTGTGTACGATTTATACTGCGGTACTGGCAGTATAGCCTTATTTTTAGCCGGGAAAGCCAAATTTGTCTTGGGTATTGAGTACGTTCAAGAGGCTGTAAACGACGCATTCCAAAACGCCCAATTGAATGGCATAGAACACGTTCATTTTTTGGCGGGCGATATGAAAAACCTCTTAAATGAAAATACCATTTCTGAATATGGTATGCCCGATGTGGTAGTGGTTGATCCGCCACGGGCCGGTATGCACGAAGATGTTGTTCAGCGGCTGCTTACAATGAAAGCTAAGACGCTGATTTATGTAAGTTGCAATCCCGCCACCCAAGCCAGAGACTTGGCTCTGCTAACCCCAATTTACCACTTAGATGTGGTACAACCTATTGATATGTTTCCGCATACCCACCACGTTGAAAATATAGTACGCCTAACCTTACGCCCATGAACCATCAAGCAACCATAGAACAGGCCTGGGAAAACCGGGAACGCTTAAAAAACACCGAAACGCTGCTGGCTATTGAGGCCGTTATAGAAGAGCTTGACAAAGGTCGGCTTAGGGTAGCAGAGCCCTTACCATCGGGAGAATGGCAGGTGAACGACTGGGTCAAGAAAGCGGTTATTCTTTACTTTCCTACCCGAAGCATGGAAACCTGGCAAGCCGGCCCTATGGAATTTCACGACAAAATGGCGTTAAAATCCGGGTATGCCGAATTGGGTGTTCGGGTGGTGCCGCATGCCGTTGCAAGGTATGGTTCCTATTTAGCCCCTGGCGTAATTTTAATGCCCTCATACGTCAATATTGGGGCCTATGTTGATTCAGGAAGCATGGTTGATACATGGGCAACCGTGGGCAGCTGTGCTCAAATAGGAAAAGACGTGCATTTGAGTGGTGGGGTTGGAATTGGTGGAGTTTTAGAGCCTGTTCAGGCCGCACCTGTTGTAATTGAAGACGGAGCTTTTATAGGTTCGCGTTGCATTGTGGTGGAAGGAGTACGGGTGGGAAAAGAAGCTGTGTTAGGCGCCAACGTAGTACTAACTGCCTCCACCCGAATAATAGATGTAACAGGCGAGAAAGCCACCGAATACAAAGGATGGGTTCCGCCCTCATCGGTGGTTATTCCCGGAAGCATACCCAAAGAATTTGCCGCTGGAACCTATCAGGTACCTTGTGCCTTAATTATTGGAAAACGCAGCGTTCAAACCGACCGAAAAACCAGTTTGAATGAAGCGCTTCGTACCCATAACGTAGCGGTATGAGCAATTTAAGGGTCCATTCTCGAATTTATGTGGTTGGCTTTATGGGTTCAGGAAAAACCATGCGAGGAAGCGAAATGGCCAAGCTGCTCAATTATCAATTTGTAGATTTAGATCAATTGGTAGAAGCCGCCGCCGGAAAATCAATCCCTCAGATTGTAAAAGAATCGGGAGAAGATGCTTTTCGTGCTTTGGAGCAGGAACAACTTAAAATAACCGCACTCTTTGATCGCAGCATCATTGCCACGGGTGGTGGAACCCCCTGCCAGGCAGGAGCTATGGAATGGATGAACGAACACGGTTGGACAGCCTGGATAAAAGCCGACCTCCAGACCATGATTGACCGAATTGCAAACGACCCGAACCGACCGTTGGCATTTAGAAAAAGTTCGGAAGAATTGCGGGCCTTGTATGAACAACGGCTTCCTTTCTATAAAAAAGCTAGGCAAATATTTCTCTGAGCAAAGCCCAAAAAGCTTGCTATCTTTGCCCCTTAAATTAAAAGTATGGCCCTAAAGTGCGGAATTGTCGGATTGCCCAATGTTGGCAAATCAACCCTGTTTAATTGCCTTTCAAATGCCAAGGCTCAGGCAGCCAACTTCCCGTTTTGCACCATTGAACCCAATGTGGGAACCATCACAGTGCCCGACGAGCGACTGCAACGGCTGGCTGAATTGGTAAACCCAAAGCAAATTGTTCCAACAACCGTAGAAATCGTAGATATTGCAGGCTTGGTTAAAGGTGCTTCGCAAGGCGAAGGGCTAGGAAATCAATTCCTGGGCAATATACGCGAATGCGATGCCATTATTCATGTGTTGCGGTGTTTTCACGACGACAACATTACCCACGTTGATGGTTCCGTGGATCCCAACCGCGATAAAGAAGTTATTGATACCGAACTTCAATTGAAAGACCTTGAAACCGTAGAAAAACAAATTTCAAGGGTCGAGAAAATTGCCAAAGTAGGTCAAGATAAAGATGCCAAGAAAAAGTATGAGGTGCTGCAACGCCTAAAAACCCATTTGGGCGAGGGAAAATCTGCCAGGCTACTGGAATGGACAGAGGAAGAATCTGAATTCGTACAGTCTCTGTTTTTATTAACCCAAAAGCCTGTTCTGTATGTGTGCAATGTGGAAGAAAGCAAAGCCAAAACAGGCAATGAGCTTAGCCAGCGGGTACAAACAGAATTAGCTGCTGAAAAAGCAGAAGTTTTGGTGGTAGCTGTAGCCATAGAAGCAGAAATTGCTACACTAGAAACCTACGAAGAGAGGTCAATGTTTTTGAACGACTTAGGACTGTCTGAACCTGGCGTTTCTAAGCTTATTTTGGCGGCCTACCGATTGCTAAACCTGCAGACCTATTTTACTGCCGGCGAAAAGGAAGTGAGGGCATGGACCATCAAAAAAGGAATGACAGCGCCGCAAGCCGCTGGAGTTATTCATACCGATTTTGAACGGGGTTTTATTCGGGCCGAGGTCATTGCCTTTGATGATTACTCCCAATATGGGTCAGAATCTGCAGCCCGCGACCATGGCAAATTGCGTGTTGAAGGCAAAGAGTATATAGTGGCCGACGGAGATGTGATGCACTTCAGGTTTAACGTATAGGGGCAGTTTTAGCCTATTTTGTTGATAGGCCAAATTTGAATTAATGCTGTTAAAATCGGGATGAAAATCCAATAAGAACTACCTTCTAACCAAAGGCTTTTTCATTTTATAATCTGCACGGTGGTTTCCTCGGCTAATGTGCTCCAATTCACTGCGGATTAATTTCTTGCGCATGGGGTTTATTTTATCGGTAAATAAAATTCCCTCCAAATGGTCGTATTCATGCTGAATAATACGCGCCGCCATACCTTCAAACCACTTTTCGTGAAAGGCAAATTGCTCGTCTTGGTATTCAATCAAAACCCTAGCCTTCCGAAAAACATCTTCCCGAACCCCTGGAATGCTCAGGCAACCCTCATTAAAGGCCCACTCCTCTCCTTCTTCCTGCAACACCACAGGATTAATAAAAACCTGCTTGAAGTTTTTCATACCCGGTTCATCTTCTTCAAAACCCGTTCCGTCAACAATAAATAGCCGAATGGACTCTCCTATTTGTGGTGCGGCCAATCCAACCCCACTGGCCGAATACATGGTTTCATACATATCCGATATCAGCCCTTTCAATTGGGGAAAATCGGGCTGAATTTCCACGGTAGGTTTACGCAAAATCACATCTCCATAGGGTAAAATTGGACGAATCATACAGGTGTTCGATTTAAGTAGGTTTGTAGCAAATGAACGGCCGACATTTTATCCAGCAACCCTTTATCCTGTCGCCTTTTTTTTCCTGCGCCGGCTTCAATCAGACCTTGAAAAGCCAAAGAACTACTAAAACGCTCATCTACCGATTCCATAAGAAGGTTTGGGAACGATTGGTTAATGGAAGCAGCGGTATTCAAGGCATGAATGGTTCCATCGGTATCGCCGCCCGACAAACTTTTGGGCAAGCCCCAAATAAGCAATTTCACCGCTTCAGATTCCAAATACGTTTTAAGCCAAGGCAACAGCTCGGCCGTTGCCACAGTAGTTAATCCCTGTGCAATCATGCAAAGCGGGTCGGTTACGGCAATGCCTGTGCGTTTTTCCCCGATATCTAAGGCTAAAATTCGAGCCATGCTGCAAAGATAGGCTTTGGTCTTAATATTGACTTTGTATGCCCTCCAGGGTTTTTAAAATATCTGGCACAACATAGCTCAAAGAACCAGGAACCGCATTCACAAAAACAGCGACCGCAACCCGTTTGCCCGAATTGCAAGTTAAATAGCCGGCATAGGTTTTAACTTGCCCAATGCTACCGCTTTTGCCTTGAAAATTAAATTTAAGCTTTGAGGTTGTAAATGCCGTTAATGTTCCTGTTTTTCCTGAAACTGCTAATGTTTCTTGCCATTTAAAAAACCATGGCTCGGTTGACCAAGAATACAAATACTGGGTTAACAATGAAGGCGAAATCCCATTTGCTCGACTTAACCCGCTTCCATCGTCAAAAAACAAACTTGGATTTTCGGCCTGCCTTTTCAACCAAGCTCGAACCGAATCCCTTCCTTTCGCATAATTTCCACCCCCAATACCAACCAGAAGATGTTCGGCCATAACGTTGTTGCTGAATTGGTTTATGTGGGTGGCAAGAAGGTTCAACGGTGCTGACTTCCAAACCATTACCGCTGAACTTCGCTGAGAAGCTATTTCTTCCATTGCCCAATCTGTACGTTCCAATCCCTGCACCCCCCTAAGCAGAAGCCCCAATCGAATCTGATTTAAAGCCGACAAAGTAGGCAGGACCACGCTTCCCTGAATGCTAAACTCCATTCTATTGGGCGGCAAACTTCCTGTAATCTGCCTAGGCGATTGATACAACCCACCATAAATGAAGGCATTGTCGCCAGAATTTTCAGGCCCAGCAACCACATGCGATTCCCAAACTACGTTTGGTTGGGTGGGTGATACTTGAACCAAGGTAGCTGGACTTCCTGCTTCTTCTGTGCAGAAGGTAAGCCTCAATCTATTTTGATTGTACGATAGCTTTGAAATGGAGGCCCCGTAATAATTCCCTACATCTCCCCAAGGCCATGAATCTGGAATTATATCCTGCTGCTTTCCATCATTAATGGCATACACACCCGAAAGGCGGTCAACCTTGTTTTTTAAAAGGAAAACAGCCAAAGAATCAAACAACGATTTTTGCTCAAAACCCTTAAATAAGTTGCTGCCAAAACTGGGATCCCAACCCCCTTCTACCAAAAGAAACCAATCCCTGCCCGATTTGGTAAGGTAAAACTTAGTTTCAAATTGAAAATTCGACCCTAAATAGGAAAAAGCTGCCGCTGTAGTTAGCATCTTTTGAACCGATGCCGGTGTCAGGGAAAGCTGCTGATTTAAACCCGACAGTTCCTTCCCACTTTCCATATCTCTAACAGATATCCCCCAAATTCCTGCGCTGGAAGGAACACCAAGTCTGGGAACGGTATCAAGATTGATTGGAGATTGGGCATAAAGCAATCCCCCTTGAATGAATCCTACCCAATTGCCAAACCAAAAAACCCAAAAAAAGGAAATTAAAAACCGCTGTATGGATAAATTAAAATTCAAATTTTAAAAGGCTAGGCTGAAAAAAAAGGCCAAACGCGGATCGAACTGAAGGGCTTCAACCAGCGCTTGACCTTGTTAAAGGTAAAAATACGAATTTAATCTGCGATTACGGCTTCCTCTACTGCGGGCTGATTAAAATAAAACGCAGGTTTAATGCTGCCTTCTTTTGTTACCCAACGGTTTAATCCCCAATAATTCCGATTTAATTTAACCCCGTTTTCATCTTGTTTTACTGAAATCAGTTCGCCCCTGTTCTTTAAATTAGAAAGGGTTACAGACAGGTAGCTAAATAGATCTTCGGCCGATTTATCTTTATGTTTGGATTTGATACCCCGCAAAATGGTTTCAGATTCGCAGAATTGCTTGCGGCGTTTTAAAAACCGAATCACTGAATCAACCACCGTTCCTTTAGCACGTTTCCGAACCTTAGGACGCCCAACCTTAGCAGCCCCCTTGGTTGTTGATGCTGGCTTGGAAGACGAAGCAACTTTAGGAGCCGATGCCACCTTAGCTTTGGTCTCGGTTGCAGCAACGGTTAGCGCATTTTTCCTTGGCCTACCACGACCTGCACGTTTGACCGGCTCAACAGTTTCTGTTGAATTTGACACCTTTGAAACAGAGGTTGCCTTGCCCGAAAGTTGAGAAATTATGGATTGGAAGGTAGATATTTCGGCTCTTCTTAGCTCTATTTCATGCTCCAATTGCCTGATAATGTCGTTGGTACTTGCCATTTTTATTTTTTTTCAAATTTATATAATTAAAACAACAGTAGGCGTTCCTGGTTTAATAAATTTATTTTTTGACAGCACAAACATATTTGTAAACCACTGATTAACTTTATTTTAAGTCCATTTTCAATCCATCTAATTAACCAATTTTAACAGATAACTCGCTCACATATTTTCTGAAAAATCGAATTAATGAATGCATTTTTATACTTAAAATAGACTTATTTTCCATAATTTATATAGATTTTTTTCTTTTAAAGCCTTAGCAATATGGCCTTTGATTAAAAGGACTTTCGATTAGCTTATTATCTTGAAAGCAAAAAACCTGAATCGGAACTTAGGCAAAACTTGGCTTAACTTGGCCTAAGGCCATGGCCGCCAAATTCAATCCCTTTCCGTAGTTTCGTACTCGGAAAAAGAAATAAAAACATGAACCAACTGCAAGCCAAAAAAGCCTTTGTTACCGGAGGAACCCGCGGAATCGGAAAAGGCATTGTTTTAGCCTTAGCTCGGGCTGGGGCCGACGTAGCTTTTACCTTCCGTTCCTCTGTTAGCGAGGCCAACGACATTAAAATTGCTCTTGAAAATCTAGGGGTAAAAGCCCTTCCCATTCAGTGCAACGCAGCATCTATTGATGAAACCCAAAAAGCAGTCGATACAGCCATTGATTTTCTTGGGGGCCTGGACATAGTAGTTAACAACGCTGGAATTACCCGCGATAATTTGCTGATGCGCATGTCTGAAGACCAGTTTAACGAGGTAATTCAAAACAATTTGAACTCGGTTTTTAATGTTACCAAAGCGGTGATGCGGCAACTGCTCAAACAGAAAAGCGGCAGCATTATCAACATTTCTTCGGTGGTTGGAAATTCCGGCAACCCAGGCCAAGCCAATTATGCCGCCTCAAAAGCCGGCATGAACGCCTTTACCAAATCGGTGGCAAAAGAACTAGGATCCCGAAACATTCGCTGCAATGCCATTGCCCCTGGTTTTATTGCCACCGAAATGACCGAAGTACTTGACCAAGAACAAGTTGCAAAATGGATGGAATCCGTTCCTTTAAAACGCAGCGGCAGTCCTGAAGATGTGGCCAACCTGGTTGTGTTTCTAGGTTCCGACTCCTCTTCGTACATCACAGGGCAGGTCATTAACGTATGCGGAGGCATGCAGATTTAAGCTGTTGATGGAACTCCATCTGCTGAATTCTCCCCTGTGGATTCCTCTCTGTTTGGCTTTGGGTGCCGCCTACGCCTACGCCCTGTACCGCCAACCTAGCCCTTTCTCTGCACCCATACGCCGCAGTTTAATGCTGCTCCGTTTCCTCAGCGTTAGCCTGCTCGCTTTTTTCCTGCTCCGCCCCTCTTTAACCTGGACCAGCAAGGTTACCGACCCTCCCCTGATTTTGGTGTTGATGGACGATTCTGAATCCATGGTTCAAGGTGCCGATTCTACCCAAATCAAATCCCTATTAAATAAGGCCTTTCCAGATTGGAAAACCAAATCAAAACTAGGCTACCGCATCCTGCCTTTTGCCTTTTCTGATGTATTAAAACCCAGTCCCGACACCCTGGAATTCAAAGGAAAAGGCAGCAACCTGTATGCCGCACTGGAACAAATCCAAACCCAATTCGCCAACCAAAGGGTGGCCGCCGGTTTGTTGATTTCCGATGGCATGTTTAACCAAGGCAGCAATCCCGTTTTTGCCGCCGAAAACAGCCCATTTCCCTGGTTTGCTATGCCTACGGGCGATACCACCACCCTATCCGATGCGGCCATCCTCGAAATGCAAGCCAACCCTGTGGCTTTTCTAGGCAACCGTTTTCCCATTCGCATTCGAATGAGCATTGAACGCATGCCCCAACCCGCATTTAAATTGGTGTTGCGCAACCGCAAAGGTCAGGAATTGCAAGCCCATTCTTTTTTGGCCCCGGCGCCCAGCCAAACCGTAGAGCATGTTTTTCTAATCGAGGCCAACAGCTTAGGAATCCAAACCTTTTCTGCCGAACTGCTGCCGTTGACCGGAGATAAAATCCCAGCCAACAACCGCGCCACCGTTTCGGTCGAGGTTTTAGACGACCGAAAAAACATTGCTCTGATTGCCGCGGCTCCTCACCCCGATATTGCCGCCATTGTTCGAGCGGCGGAAGGGTCCGAAGACCTGCAACTGACCTCCTTTTTACTGCGCGACCTTCCCGGCAACATGGCTGATTTCGATGCCGTTATTCTGCATGGACTAACCGCTCAAAACAGCATTCCCCCTTCTTTAAAAAACGAACTTGATAAGGGTTTGGCATACTGGTGGATTTCGGGCAGCGAACACAGCAGCCCTTTGTTTGACGCTCTAAACCCGGGAATCAAATCCGGCTTTTCGGCCAACAGCGACCTGGCATTTTGCCTGCCCTCCTCGGCTTTTACCCTTTTTCAAACACCCGTTGATTGGACTCCAGCGCAGTGGCCACCGCTCCTGTCTCCCTTTGGAACCTATCAATTGCAACCCGGCAGCACCGTATTTCAGTTTAAAAAGGTGGGCGCCGTTGCCACCCAACAACCCCTCTGGGCATTCCGCGAAGCAAACGGACGACGCAGCTCCGTTCTAATGGGCGAAGGCATTTGGAAATGGCGCATGGCTACATTTAAAGAGTCAAACAATTTCAGGGCCTTTGACGAAACCATGGGCATGTTGCTGCAATGGCTAAGCCTTAAAGAAGAGCGCAAGCGCTTTATGGTCAAAACCCGGAAACGGCATGCCGAAGGCAGCATTGTTGCCTTTCAGGCCGAGGTCCTCGATGCCGCACTCCAACCCATCCGCGACGCAAAAATCAACCTTAGCCTCTTCAACGCACAAGGTCAACGCTTCAACTATCCGTTCCAACCTGGAAATGCTGGGTACACACTTCAAATATCGGGCTTAAATTCAGGAAGTTACGATTTTGAAGCTAAGGTAGAATCGGCATCGGATCTGCCCCTGGAACGGGGCAGTTTTGTGGTCGAAAAAACGTCATTAGAAGGCTTACAAAGGCAGGCTAACCATCGAACAATCAACGATATTGCCCTAAGCAGCGGGGGCCGAATCTTGCCCGCCAGCGAATTCCAAGCCTTCGAAGCCATTTTGCAGGACTTAGAAGTCCCTGGCATCGCGCGCTCCATCACAGACCAATTCCCCCTTTGGGAATCGCTGTGGCCCTTGCTATTGCTGCTTTTTCTCCTTATCGGAGAATGGACTTTGCGGAAATTTCAGGGCCGAATTTAACGGTTTTTGTGGGGGGCGGGTTCCGGGCTTTCACCGGTTGTCCGCGTCCAGCAGCGGTGGGGCCAGCGGCTTTGCGGTGGCTCCTAAAGTCGCCTCCGCAGCTCGCGGCCCCAGCGCTGCCGGCCTTGCGGGCAACCCGGTTCAATCCCGCCCGCAGGCCGCATCCTTTCGTATTATCTACTGCTACCTATTTTCTACCTTTGAGCCATGTTTAGCCACCGTTCCGATTTTCTACGTCACCTTGCCCAAACCAGTCCCGAACCTATGGGCCTTGAAATCGTTTCAGCAAAGGGACTTTACCTAAAAGGTATAGACGGAAAACGGTATTTGGATTTAATCAGCGGAATCTCGGTAAACGCCCTTGGCCATCAGCATCCCCTATTGATCAAAGCCATTCAAAAACAAAGCCGAAAATTCAGCCACGTAATGGTGTACGGCGAAATGGTGCAAGGTCCCCAAGTTCGGTTTGCCAAGCTGCTCAGTTCCTGTTTGCCAGAACCTTTGCAATCGGTGTACTTTGTAAACAGCGGGACCGAGGCCACCGAAGGCGCCATGAAGCTGGCCAAACGGGCCACCGGGCGCAGCGGATTTGTTTCCTTTCAGCAGTCTTACCACGGCAGCACCCAAGGCGCCTTAAGCCTGATGGGTGGGCCCTACTTTACCGATGCGTATTTGCCTTTGCTTCCCGACATACAGCAGGCCAGGTACGAAGAACCAGAAAGCCTGAATGCCATTACCGAAAAAACGGCCGCGGTGTTTATTGAAACCGTTCGAGCCGAGGCGGGAGCCGTTCCCGTTTCCATCGACTTTCTAAAAAAAATCCAAGCCAAGTGCAAAGAAACGGGAGCCCTGCTGGTCTTGGACGAAATCCAAACCGGCCTAGGCCGAACCGGCACCTTATTTAGCATGGAACAATCGGGCATTGTTCCCGATGTTCTGTTGTTGGCCAAATCGCTGGGTGGGGGTTTGCCCTTGGGAGCTTTTATTGCCTCGCCCGAATTGATGGGAACCCTAAGCCACAAACCCGTATTGGGGCATTTAACCACCTTTGGTGGCCACCCCTTAAGTTGTGCCACAGGCTATGCCCAATTGGCCTACATTCGCAAGCAACGGCTCTGGGAAATGGCCCAAGAAAGGTCGGCCGAATTCCGCGAAAAAGTAGCCCACCAGCGCATTCAAAAAATAAACGGCCTGGCCTGGCTAATGGGCTTGGAATTCGACCGCAGCCAAACCAATTTTGCGGTTTTAAAGAAAGCCCTAGAACTGGGTTTGGTATCCGACTGGTTTTTATTCAACGACCGAAGCTTAAGGGTTGCTCCCGCCTTGACCATAGGGTCGGCCGACATCAACAAAGCCGTGGGCATCATTCACCGGGCGATTGAGGCTGTGGGTGGATAAACCCAAAAAGCGAAAATGGAATAAGAACACAAATATCAACAGACAAACAGGGCAAAATGGGTACGCTTGTATTCGCTATTTGGTCTAGCATTTGGGGAGCAGTACAGTCATTCATCATAGTGAAATCTACACTGAATAATAAGGCATTTTTGGTCAACACCCTTACTGCCCGTAACTTTATAAACAATTCTATGTTCTCCGGTTATTCTTCTTGACCAATAACCTTTTAAATCATACTTTAATGGTTCTGGTTTTCCTAACCCCCTGAATGGGTCTTGACGTATTGACCTTATTATTTCCTTAATCTTTGAAAGCGTATCTATATCATTGCTTATCCAAAATTCGATGTCTTCCCACGCATTTGGTGTAAAGAGAATATCCATGGTTAAAGCGTTTCTATCCCATCAGAACCAACAGCATTTAACTGGCCCTTTTCGGCCTGTTCAATGGATTCGGCAAGTCTTAGTCTATTTGCTTTCGTAGATAACAAATGTTGGGTTTCAATCATTGAGTTGTATTCTTTTAAGGATATAATTACCACGGCATCCTCTTCGTTGTTTCTTGAAACCACCAACATTTCTGACGATTCAGATACTTCATCGAAATAGTTCTTGATGTTTTTTCGTAAGGTTGAAATTGAAACGGCTTTCATATTGCTTTAGAATATATTGTACTTAAAATTGTACGTTCAAAAGTACAATAAGGTTGCATTTAACAACAAAAAAGTGCATTGTTTTTTTAAAAAAGGAAAAATCGGATGAATGGGCTCTCATTCTTGCCTATAAAAACTGGAAAAATCAGGAACATGGCAGACAGCTACTTCACAATTGCTTCTTGGGAGCTCGTGGGCAGTGCGTATGAGAAAAGGATCGACGCGCCTGTTCTTTATTATTCTGTAAAAATAGATTCTTCATTGACTAACCCACCGGTCTAAATTTCGGGGAGTATTGCAAAATGTAATATTCCCTATTTGTTGGACCAAAAGTAGGCACGGCTAAGTTAAATTTTCTACAAGCGGCTGTGGGTTTAAAACGTTTACCAAACGGCCATTTTTCGTTTCTGGCTTATCTTTGAATTGGGGCTGGGGGGCTAATCCACCCAAAAAACGTAACAATTGCATGAAACATGCGCGCGGGGTTTTTTAAAATTGGGGCGAAAAGCCGGCGGCAGAGATAAAGGCATAATTTGAAGTGATTCGTTCGGAAACGGACAAAATTTAATATTCAGTAAAATTTCCTTGGTCCTTAATTGGTATTTTTGATAAAATCATTAAAAATGCGCACTTCGTTGATTCTAGTTTTTTTGCCACCCTTCTCCAAATCTCAAATAAGGCAAACAGCCAAACCCTTCAATTTAGCCGAGTATTGTTGGTTTCTACAACCCAAACGGTGCCTGCAAATAAGGTCTGGAAGATTGAGTCATTTTTCCCTTCTCAGAATTTCAATGTAGGTAACAATCATTCGACCGCCTTTATAACCATCGACAATGTTTCGTGTTATATCGGCCAGACTCGAAGTGATGCTGGAATGTCTTATATGCCACTTCCTGCTTGGATTCCGGCAGGAACCACCATAGCGGCAGGGCAAAACATAAGCAGCATTTCAGTTATCGAGTTTACTGTTCTCCCTTAAATAATTCTGTTATAAATCCTTTGCCTATGCGTCATTTATTTCTTCTGTTAGTTGCCTTCGTTTTTCCAGTTGCCAGTAAGCTGCAGAGCCAAACTCTTCAATTTAGCCAGGTTTTGCTTATCTCAACCGTACAAACGGTGCCTGCAAACAAGGTTTGGAAAGTTGAAAGCTACACGCAAAACAACTCAGGAGCAAACCTTTACCACCAAATAGTGGTCAATTCAAATACGAGTATTGTTGGATCTACAAACTACACACTACATAACCACCCCTTCCCCATGTGGCTGCCTGCAGGTACAACCTTGGCGGCAGGCGCAAACGTAATTAACATTTCCGTCATCGAGTTTACTGTTCTTCCTTAAATAATTCTGTAATAAATCCTTTGCTTATGCGTCATTTATTTCTTCTTTTAGTTGCCTTCGTTTTTCCTGTTGCCAGTAAGCTGCAGAGCCAAACTCTCCAATTTAGCCAAGTGTTGCTAATCTCAACCGTACAAACGGTGCCTGCAAATAAGGTCTGGAAGGTGGAAGCTGTGATTCCCGATGGGCAAACATTGTTTAACAGCAGCTCAAATACCCCTAGAATAAGTATAAATAATCATACAACCGCTGTTTCGGGCTGGAATAATTATGGGACTACCTTGTCTAGCTTTAACCAACCCATTTGGCTGCCAGCCGGTACAACCTTAGCGGCCTCTTCGAATACGTTCCGAATTTCTGTCATTGAGTTTACTATTGTTCCTTAAAAATAGGCTATAACAAATCCCTTGCTTATGCGTCATTTATTTCTTCTATTGACGGTCTTAGCATTACCAATTACGAATAAATTGCAAGGCCAAACACTTCAGTTTAGTCGGGTATTGTTCGTTACAACAACCCAAACGGTACCGGCAAACAAAGTTTGGAAGGTGGAATCCATATTATACAGTGCGGCTCCAACAAACATTATGGGTGGCAATCAAAACGACCAGCTTGTAATCGATGGCAATGCAATGACCGTGCGCGCAACAAGGTCTTCTAACGGCGGTTACAACGCTGTAACCTATGGTGTATGGGAGCAAAAACTTCCGCTTTGGATGCCGGCGGGCAGTACCTTGGCGGCAGGACAAAATGTGAACAGCATTTCAGTCGTTGAATTTACCGTGGTTCCTTAGCTTTAAAAAAACCGATAGGGATTAAGCTTAACCAAGACCTGTGTAAAATTCAGACACAAGATAAACACGCTCTTAGCCCAGCAAAGCAATTTTCGATATTACCCCGCCCGCGGCAGGGATTGAAGCGGCTAGCCCGCAAGGTTGGCGGGGACTGGCCCGCGAGGCGCGGAGGCGACTTTAGGAGCCACCGCAAGCCCGCTGGGCCAGCCCCCGGCAACCGCGGACTAGCGCTGAAAGCCCGGCTGCCGCCCCTTAAAAAAACAGCACATTTGCAAAGGGCAGCGGCCGCCGAGCCTTGCTAAGTGCCCGACCTTTGTATCTTTGAGCAGAAATTCAACCTATGGTATTGCGCACTGCCCTTTCTCTTGTCCTGATGCTGAGCCTGAATGCCTTGCTGGCGCAGCATTACCACGTTCCGTTCGACCATTTTAACCAGCTGCGCTACGAACGCGAAATGACGCGGAAAGGCATGGGCCTGGCCACTTCAATGAAACCCTACCGTACTTCGGCCATTCAGCCTGTGGTTTCGTTGGATTCGGCCATTGCACCGGCCCCACTAAAATGGAGGTTCGCTCGCAGTTTGGTGGGAAGAAAGCTGTTTTCCGAAGATTTGATTCGGGTGTATGCCAAAAATTTTTCGCTGGAAATAAATCCGGCTTTTGACTTTACCGTGGGCGTTTCTGACAACGGAACGCGCCGAACCTGGAACAACAGCCGCGGACTAACGGCCCGGGGAAATTTGGGCTCGAAAGTTTCGTTTTATACCGAATTTTATGAAAATCAAGCTGTTTTTGCCGGATTCGTTCAGCGATTTGTTGATTCAGCCCGGGTAACACCCGGCATGGGCCGGCCAAAACCGTTTGGTACCAACGGACACGATTTTGCCTTTGCTACCGGATATGTGCGGTATCAGCCTACCGAATTTATTGGCTTCGAGCTGGGCCATGGAAAGCATTTTATTGGCGATGGATACCGTTCGCATATTTTATCGGATGCTGGGTTCAACTATCCCTATTTTAAAATTGAAACCGAAATTTGGAAATTTAAGTACGTAAACCTTTGGGCCGAATTCACCGATTTAAGCCCCCTTATGCAATCGGGCGGAGCCGATGGAATTCAGAATAAAAAGTTTGGAACCTTTCACTACTTGATTTTTCAACCCGCAGACGGATTGGAAATTGGTTTGTTTGAAACCATTATTTGGAGGGGCGGGGTGGATTCGCTGGGCAACAGCCGAGGATTCGATTTCAACTATCTGAATCCCGTTATTTTTTATCGGCCCGTGGAATTTGGCCTGGGCTCGGAAGACAACGCCCTGCTTGGGTTGAACCTGCGCTGGAATTTTTTGAAGCATTATCAATTTTATGGGCAGGTGGTGTTGGATGAGTTCAATCTGAGCGCCATGCTGGGCAAACCAAGTCCCGGCTGGAGAGCCAACAAGCAGGCCTTTCAGGCAGGGTTGAAGTATTTCGATGCCTTTGGGTTAAAGAATCTGCATTTGCGTTCGGAATTTAATTTCGTTCGCCCTTATATGTACAGCCACTTTAAATCGGTGGCCAGCAATTATGGACACTACAACCAACCCCTAGCCCACCCCATGGGATCGAACTTTTGGGAAATCAATGCGGGCCTTGAATACACCAAAGGACGGTTTGCTTTTCGGGGCAGATTAAGCTATGCCAAAAAAGGACTTGACCCCGGCGACGGAATCCACTATGGCGGGAACATTTTTGAACTGGACGACAGCGCCCCCTGGGGCGGAACCATTGATGGGCCCGACGGTATTGGATCCTATGGAAATTACGTGGGTCAGGGCCTAACCACCGAATTTGTTTTTGTAGAGACCACGGCCTCGTACTTGGTGAATCCAGCCAGTGGATTGCGCGTGGAATTGGGCATGCTGCACCGCTCGCAAACCAACAGCCAATGGTCAACAGCCAGTCCTTGGATTTGGTTTGGATTAAAAACCCGTTTGCCGAACAGGTACTTTGATTGGATGTAATTGGGTTTGTAAAGGCAAACCTAAATCAAGGCCGTAGCACCCATGCCTAAAAGGGACCTGACCTTTCAGCGTTGTTTTTAGATTGTTGGAAAATGTTCAAGGGAATTGCCGACATTCCCAGTTTGGGTATTTGGGTTGAAGGCTCTGTTAAAGAGTACAAAAGAACGAGCCTGAGCAGAAAAATCTTTGTACTTTGAACCCATAATTTTACCCATGAAACGAATTTGTCCATTACTGTTTGCCTTTGCCGCCTGCTTCATTTGGCAACCTGCTTTTGCCCAGACCTTGCTAGAAACGGGAACAGAACCCATTGCCGAGAATCTGAATGCAGAAGGCAATCAAACCTGGAAAAAGGGCAGATACATTTTGCAATTTGACCGGAGTATTTCAAAAGCCGAACGGGAATCGTGGGAATCAAAAGGAATCGTTTACAGTGCTTACTATCCTAAAAACAGCTATGGAGTTAGTTTGAGCCGGGACCTAAGTTCTGTAGAGCTACGTGAAATGGGTGTAAAAGGAATGCTTGAATTTCAAGATCGCTGGAGAATGGCTCTGGGCTTAGACCCTTTAAATCCGCCTACATCGGCTCAGGCAGCGGCGGGCGGTTTAATGTATATTGTTCAGCCCTTTGCTGGTTTAAACCAATCTTTTGTAGAGCAGGAATTGGTCAAACTGGGTGGAAAACTGCTTAAAAAAATGCCCTACGATTTAGGCTATGTGGCCTTGCTGCCTCAGGGTAAATTGCCATCTCCTTTGCCTGAATGGATTCAATTGATTTCCTTTCCCGATGAAAAGGGAGAACCCGAAAACCGCGAGGGCTCGGCCAACCATCGAACCCACTATTTGAGGTTGTCGGCCTTAAATCCTGGCTCAAGGCTTACAGGAAAAGGGGTAAATGTAATCATGAACGACGATGGAGCTTTGGCTCCGCACATAGATTTTCACAACCGAACCAACGATTTATGTACCACCAATCAGGGTAGCCATGGAGACCATTGTGCAGGGATAATCATGGGCGCGGGAAATTTAGAGCCTCGTGCCACGGGGAATGCCACGGGGGCTCACCTAACAGTGTACGATTACACTACCGACCCAAATTCAGGAGTTGGGTTTTTCTCCTTTCCTGCTTCGTACACCCAAGATACCATAGTATTGACCTCGTCCTCGTACAGCGATGGATGCAATGCCGGATACACCTCATTGGCCCAATACCTTGACCAAACGTCAAGAACCCATACCAGTTTACTGCATGTTTTTTCAGCGGGAAACAGCGGCACCAGCAATTGTGGCTATGGGGCAGGATCGAATTGGGGCAACATTACGGGGGGGCAAAAGCAGGGTAAAAATGTAATTGCTGTTGGAAACCTTTTAAAAACCGATGCTTTAGCGGGATCTAGCAGTCGCGGTCCAGCCAAAGATGGTCGCATTAAACCTGACTTTTGTGCTGTCGGGACTGATGTGTACAGCACTTTCGACAATGGTACCCAATACGCTTCACAAACAGGAACGTCCATGGCTTGTCCGGGTGTAGCAGGCGCTTTGGCCGTTCTGCAGGAAGGATACCGTAAACTCAACAACCAACAATTGCCCAATGGCGGATTGCTAAAAGGATTGTTGATGAATACGGCGGAAGATTTGGGGAATCCTGGCCCAGATTTCAGGCATGGATATGGCCGGGTAAACCTAAGAAGGGCTTACCGTGCCATGCAAAACAACTGGTACGCCTACGATTCATTAGACCAAGCTCAAACCAGAACCTTTACCATTCAGGTGCCTGCCAATATGCGCGAGATTCGGGTAATGGCTTATTGGCAAGACAAACCCGGTCAGGTATTGTCGGCCCGGGCTTTGGTGAACGATTTAGATATGACGGTGACCGACCCCAATGGAGTTTCATGGCAACCGTGGGTGTTGAATCCCGCCCCCAACAGTACCACCTTAAATCAAAACGCCACGCGCAGCCGCGATTCATTAAACAACATGGAGCAAGTAACCTTGTTGACCCCCGTAGCGGGAACCTATACCATCACCGTTAGTGGATACGCAGTGCCCGAAGGGCCCCAAGATTTTCATGTGGTTTGGGAAATGCTCCAAGAAGAGTTGGTTGTGGTGTATCCAGCTGGTGGCGAAGGATTTAGTCCCGGAACCCAAGAAAACATTTATTGGGATTATTATGGGCCGACAGGGGGTTTTACCCTTGAATATTCAACCAACGACGGAAGCACTTGGACCAGCATTGCAACCACAGCAAGTACAACGCGGAATTATACTTGGACTGTACCCAATGTACTTACTGGAAAAGCCAGGGTTCGGGTTTCCCGAGGTAGTTTAAACGACATGGGCTTGGCACCCTTCTCCATTATTGGGATTCCGACGGGCTTAAGTTTTGATACCATTTGCCCTTATTCGGTGCAGCTAAAATGGAATCCGTTGGCCGGTGCAACCGCCTATGATGTTTTTATGTTAGGGCAACTTTACATGGATTCTGTTGGAACAACCAACGGGACGCGCTTCACCATAGCACCTGTAAATACAGCTCAGGTAAATTGGTTTAGTGTGCGCGCAAGAGGGGCCAATGAGGCAGTAGGTACACGTGCCAGAGCCATTCGGCAGAATCCTGGCTGGGGTCCTTGCACGCCTATTTACGATTTGGCTATGGAAGAAGTTGTTTTCCCTTTTGCCCCAACTACTCCATCTTGCTTTAACCAGCAAGGGCCATCCGTAAAAATCAGAAACAGAACCTGGACCGATTTTGTTAATGTACCCATCCATATGTCGGTGAATGGACAAACCATTACAGACACCTTGGACTTTTTGGGATATCAGCAAGATACCCTGTTCGTATTTAGCAGTCCTTTGGCATCTATAGCAACAGGAACAGGGCCTCATTTACTTAGTATTTGGCATAGCGACACCCTTGATAATATAGGATTCAACGATACCATCTACCTTACATTTAGTTGGGATGGACAGCCTGCCTATGCCTTACCCTGGAGAGAAGATTTTGAATCTCAAACGTTTTGCTTGCCTTTGCCTGCATGCGGCACAGCAACCTGCAATCTTATAAATGGCAGCAGCAACCTTCAAAATGGTCAGGGCGACGACATAAACTGGCTGGTTTGGTCGGGCAATACGCCAACGGCTGGCACCGGACCTGTTCAAGATTTTTCGGTTGGCAATCCGAATGGACGTTACGCTTACTTATACAACTACAACTGCAACAACCAAACAGGAATTTTAGAATCGCCTTGTTTGGATTTAAGCCAAGCCATTCGCCCGTACACCATGCTGGCCTACCATTTGGATTCGGCAAACGATGCGAAAATCCACATGGATATTTTTGCTCGGGGCCTATGGCATACCGGTTTTGGCAGCTACAATCAGGGCATTCAAGATTGGCAAACAGATACCCTATCGCTCGTCGATTTTATCGGTGAGCCCATATTAATTCGGTACCGAGGTATTACAGGAAGCAATGGCCTAGGCGATCCTGCCCTTGATTTATTAAGGGTTTCAGATTTTAACCCTGGAATTCAGGTTGGCGACACGCTGTGTTTAAATCAAGCGAGCTCCATACAAGTTGGGGGCGATGGTATTTTTGGCCAATGGCAATGGCAATTTGGTTTGAATGCAAATCCATCTTCGCATGCCGGCGAAACTCCCCCTGCAGTTGTATTTCAGCAAACAGGTATGCAAACCATCCAATTGCAAGTTCAAGGCCACGATAGTATGGCCACCGTTTCGCGTCAAGTAATGGTGATTGACCAGCCAAATGCAGCGTTTAGCAGCAGTCAGGGAATGGGTGGCAATGTAACCTTAGATGGCAGTGGCTCTGGTATTGGCAATTATACCTGGTGGATTGGGAACAATGCCCCAATTTGCTGCGACTCCATTGCAAATACAACCCTTCCTGTAGGAACATACCCTGTAACCCTAGTGGTAGAAAACCTATGCGGCAGCGACAGCAGCAAATTGGACTTGGTGGTTTTGGGCTTGAACGACTGGGAGTCGGCCGGATTTTCTTTGTACCCCAACCCCAGCAGGGGCGGGCAGGTGCGCCTGGCCTTTACCGATGCTTCGGTTCAACAGGTGGGCGTGTACGATGGAAGGGGAAGGCTGCTTAAGCTCATTTCTATTGAATCGGGGCAATCTGAAGTTCAGATTCAAGGCCAATGGTCGGCAGGTCTTTATGTGGTTCGCGTGCAAACTGCCGAACGACATTACCACTTGCCTTGGGTTGTTCATTAAAAATAGAAAAAGGCTTTATTCGGTAAACATGGCCAAGCCGCATTCCTGGCAAGCTAAATTCGCAAAACCGTATTCAGCTCAGCTAAAACGGGTAGATAAACCCATGATGGGTATGCCAGGGGGAAGCCTGATGTACATATCGACGCCAGCCGAAATTGAAGCGTACATAACTCAAATTCCTAGAGGAGTTTGGATTGATGTACCTACGCTTCGCAACGATTTGGCACAAATTCATGGGGCCGATTGGACCTGTCCTTTAACCACCGGTATTTTTTTACGCATTTTGGCTGAAGCCCACTTTGAGCGGTTTCGGGAGGGAATATCGAATGAACCCACTTGTCCATTTTGGCGGGTTATTTCTCCGAGCAGTCCGCTGGCGAAAAAGCTCAGTTTTGGACCGGATTACATACTAGAAAAACGCAAAGAAGAGCAAGGCTAAACCTGATTGCATTAATCAGCAGGAATGGAGCTAAGAATTAAAAGGAAAGGCGGCAGGGATTAAGCCAAGAACACCGCAAGAGAGGCATTGAGGGCTTCGCGGGGAGCGAAGGCGACCTAAGGAGTCAAAACAAGTCCGATGAAAAAGTCCCCGGCATTCGGGCATCTACTCCTGAAATCCAGGCCATTTTACAAACTAAAAAATCTACCCACTAAAAAAAACGATCAAATTTGCCTTCTGTTAGGCTCGAGCTATCCCTTTGCAGACGGGGCCTGCAGAAATTATCCGTTTGTTAAACGTTTATTAAACGTTTAACAAACGGATAAACGAAAGGGCCCTTGCTACATTTGGGTATGGGAAACATTGCAATCGCTCTTGGAGCAGAAATCCGCTGGCTTGGGATGGAAATTTCATCTATCGAGTCAAACTTGCCCCCGCATTTGGTGGAAGAACTTATGATTGTTCAAGGGAATCTTCTGAAAGCTCGATCGGGCATAGAGGTAGAGGTTGGGCTGTGGTACCTTTGGCTGGCACTGGAAGAAATTTTGGACCAACGTCATGAAATTCATCCTGCCTACAAACCTGAATTGTTGGCTCGGGTAACCACGATTCAATCTATGGCCTTTAGGCTTAGCCAACGCTATAGTTTTGTTGGAGGAAAGCATGTTAAAGAAGAGTTGCCTAAACGCCCCCGAATCAAAACAATTAGAACTGGTGCTTTGCCCTCCATGCCTGCAGTTGTTGCAATGCATGAACCGGAGAAACGCTACCTTCCTGAAGTAAAATCAGTCCGCGGGAAATAGTGCCGGTATTTGATACTTGGCACGTAAAGGCATCGGGATAACGCTTGCCCAAATACTGCAGAATATACCTAGGAATGGACGAGCCAAGAAAAAGCAGTTCATTGGGATTTTTTACATGCTGTAATGCCAACTTGAATTCAGTTGGAACTTGACGAAGCAGGCGTTGCCAAAGCCGAATACGAACGTAAATGGTTCTGGGCGAAGACGGCAAACCTGAATTTAGGTTTGACTTAGAAAGAAACCTAAGCGAAAACAGTTCAGGTAGGGATTCCGCACGAACAACGAACTGAAGTTCCTGCTCGCTTGGGACATAGGCCGTTTTCAAGGCATCGGATTTTTGGCTTTGAACAACAAGAATCTGGATTTCCTGTGGCTGGTTAAAAGACCGATGCATGGCAGAAATCTAGCTAAGGAATTGTTGGATAAATTCTTGTTCAGAAAGAATGGGTATGCCCAAGGCCTCGGCCTTGGCTCTTTTGGCGGGCCCCATCGCTTCGCCGGCCAATACTAGGTTGGTTTTGGAGCTAACGGAACCGGTTGATTTTGCTCCCAATTCCTCCACAATCCGGGTGATTTCGTCTCTGCTCCAGCGGCTAAAACTACCAGAAACAACCACCTGCATGCCAGATAAAGGTCCTTGGTGCACCTTCATGCTGCTTGGATCTAGGCTAAATTGCAAGCCCGCTTCCTTTAATTTTATGAGTTCCTGTTGCTGTACAGGGTCGGCAAAAAACGCAAGGAGCGATTGAGCAATGACGGCTCCAATTTCTTCGACCTCAATGAAATCTTGTTCTGAAGCTTGGGCCATATTATCTATGCTTCCGAAGTGCCTTGCAAGGGTTTTTGCTACCGTTTCGCCAACATGTCGAATGCCCAGAGCAAACAGCACCCGATCAAAAGGTACTTGCTTGCTTTGTTCGAGACCTTGAATAATGTTGCTTACCGATTTCTCCTGAAACCCTTCTAGAGCAAGAATTACGTTGGGTTGCAGTTGATATAGATCTGAAATTTGACAAACACCCAGTTCCTTCATAAACAGGTCAAGGGTCTTTTCACCAAGTGCCTGAATATCCATTGCTTTGCGGCCCACGAAATGGCATAGTTTGCCCAGCAATTGGGGTGGGCAGCTACTTTGGTTGCTGCAATACCGAATTGCCTCGCCTGGATTTTGCCGCAATTCCGAGTGGCATTCGGGGCAGGTTTCAGGAAAATGAAAAGGCTGGGAGTTCGTGGGGCGCTGAGACAGGTCGTTGGCCGTTATTTTTGGAATGATATCGCCCCCCTTTTCCACCCGAACCAAATCGCCAGGCCTTAAATCGAGTTCACGAATAAAATCGGCATTATGAATTGAAGCTCGTTTTACGGTAGTTCCTGCGAGTAAAACAGGGGCCAGGTTGGCCACCGGGGTTACCGCTCCAGTTCTACCTACCTGCAGTTCAATGCTCAGCAATCGAGTAAAGGCCTGTTCAGCTTCAAATTTATAGGCTATGGCCCAACGAGGCGATTTTGCTGTAAAACCCAATTCATCTTGCTGGCTCAACCCATTGACTTTAAGCACCATACCATCAATATCAAAGGGCAATTTTGACCTTTGGCTTTCAATGGTGTGAGCGTGTGAAATCACATCTTCTAGGCATATGGCTATTTTAATGAAGGGCGGGATTGGAAAACCCCAGCTACCCAATCGATTCAGGTTTTCTGAATGGCTTGGGCTACGACCATTGTCTGAGGCCCAGAAATAAACAAAGGCATCTAAGCCCCGGCGCGCCACCTCGGCCGAATCTTGAAGTTTAAGGGTGCCTGAAGCGGTGTTCCGGGGGTTTTTATACAATTGTTCTTGAATATCCTGAGGCGGGATTCCCTTTTCCAACAGCTGTTGTTCTAGGGTACGGTTTAACCGTTCAAAAGCCCCCTTTGGCAAATAGATTTCGCCCCGCACCTCAAGTTCTTCTGGAATATCTGAAGCTAACAACCTAAGTGGAATGCTTCGGATGGTTTTAACATTTAAGGTAACATCATCGCCCTCGGTTCCATTTCCTCTAGTAAGAGCCTGAACCAGCAATCCATTTTGATAGGTTAAGGAAATGGCCACCCCATCTATTTTGGGCTCGCAGACCAGTTCAGGAATTAAGCCTAGGGCCTTTTCGGTTCTTGAAAAAAAGGCACTTAAGTCCGCTTCGTCGTAGGTATTATCGAGGCTGAGCATAGGGCGCTTATGAGGTACGGTTTGAAAGCGTTCTGTCAACCCTCCCCCAACCCGTTGGCTTGGTGAATCAGCTCTTTTCCATTCTGGATACAGGCGTTCTAATTCTAGCAAACGGTTTAAAAGGGCATCAAATTCCCTGTCTGAAATTAGGGGAGCATCTTCTAAATAATACCGGCGGTTGTGTGCTTCAATTTCTTCGCACAGGCGGTTCATTTCTTCCCGTTCTGCTGAAAAATCAAATAGATTCATTTTTTTTGCGCCTTTAAAAACCGTGGATTCCCTCTAAAATCAATCAGGGATTCTACCTGCTTAAAGATAGCACTTCCTATCAACAATTGCCGGGTCGATTCATGCCCTTCTGCATCGGTTTCCAACCACAACCAACCCGAAGATTTTAAATGAAGTTTAACCCACTTTAAAATGCAAGTATAATAATGCAAGGGCTGATTTTCAGGGCTAAAAAGTGCTGAGGCAGGCTCAAAATCCCTAACTCTAACATCCAAATTCGGCGCCAGTTCTTTGGGAACATAGGGCGGATTAGAAACCATTAAACTCATTTCTTCTCCCCGCCACCTGTCTGCATTCTCCATTGAAAACAAATAAAAATCAACGGGCAGGTTCAACTGACTTGAATTGGTTCTGGCCACATTTAAAGCCGATTCATACAGGTCGATAGCATGCACTTTCCACTGTGGTCTAGACGCCTTTAAGGCTAAAGCTATGCACCCACTTCCTGTTCCCAAATCCAAGGCATTTAATGAGGCTGGCCCCCTGTTGGCTTTAAGAATGAATTGGATTAACTCTTCGGTCTCGGGCCTAGGAATAAGAACATTCGAATTTACCTTAATCTTTAAATTCAAGAAGGGCTGATACCCTGCTATATAAGCGTAAGGTTCTTGGGCAATCAGACGTCGAATCAAACCTTGAAGTTCTTCCTTAGTGGCCTGAGGAAAATCTTCGCCGATATACCTGATTAAAGTCTGGGCTTCTTCCTGAGAATACCCTGACTGAATTAAATCATCTTTAAACTCCTCTAACTCCATTCAATCGATAATTTCAGGTTAAAAATTGCTCATAGAAACTCCAAAAGTCCAAAGGAAATCAAGATTTCTTCGGGTACTTATTACAATGTTTTCGTAGGTAATTTGAGTACCGGTGCGGAACGAGAAAACAGTAAAGATAGGCACGGTAATACTCAAATTGCTATCGAAGCGAAAGTTAGAGGTATTAATCAAGGATTGCTGAAACTTTGCGGCATGAACCACAGCCACATCGTTTTTAAAAAACTTATGGTTCCCCGTCCAGCCAACCACCATACCCACCGTTTGCAAATCGAGCCGCTTGAGGTTTTCAACCACAATCGAATCGTTAAATAGGGTAAATTCATAGGACAAATTGACAAAGGGTTCAAGCTTATTTTTTTCTTTATTAAACACCCTAAAGCTAACTCCGGCCCCACTTAAGGCCCTTGCTTGAAATGCCCTAAGCAAAGAAGATTCAAAGCCACCATTGACAAACCCTGAAACCCGCTTTTGGGGAAACAAAGACAATGAAGTATTTGCCGTAAATTCATTGGCGTTGGTAATCGTATCAATGATTCCGTACCTGTATTGCACCACATTTTTCAAGGCAAAGACTCTTTTTTCAAAATTCAATTTGCCTTGATTAACGGTGTTGATGGACGATAAATTACCTGCTGAAACCGAAAAATCACTCGACAACAAGTACTTGATCCGTAAGCTGTCATTTGCAGCTGCCGAATCGGCCGAATTCGCGAAAAGCAGGATTCCATGAAAAAGAAATGCAAACAAAAAGGTAAACCGTGACATACTATAATGAAATATTGCGCAAATATACTCCAATGGAATCCGCCACAGCACGCTAAAGAAGTTTACTTTTGAACATGGAATTCACCGGACGTGGTTGGTCGGCCAAGGACATCTTGCACATGAAACGGTGCTTAAACCTTGCCGAAAAAGGAAAATACCAGGTTGGCGATAATCCTATGGTGGGCTCGGTTTGGCTGAAGGGCGATGAAATCATTTCGGAAGGTTTCCATAAAAAATTTGGTGCTGACCATGCCGAGGTTGATGCTTGGAAAAAAGCAGGTCAGCCCAGCACATTTAATGAAGGCACCATTTATGTTTCCCTTGAACCATGCAACCACCATGGCAAAACACCCCCTTGCTCCGACCTTTTGATTCGATTGCGGCCAAAACGCATTGTCATTGGCTCAACCGACCCCGACATTCGCGTTGCAGGCAAGGGCATAAAGCGGCTTTCTGATTCTGGCATAGAGGTTTTGTCGGGATGTTTAGACAGGGAAAACCGATGGTTAAACCGGCATTATTTTACCCAACGGGAATGCCACCGACCTTTTGTAACGCTTAAATGGGCCGAAACCCTTGAGGGAAAAGTAGGACAAAGCCAAGCCAAGCCCCAATCTCGTTTGATCATTTCAGGGCAGGCAGCCTTGGTGTATGGACATCGGTTGCGGGCCGAACACCAGGCTATTTTGGTGGGTGGGGGAACCATTTTGGCCGACAACCCCAAACTAAACCTCAGGAATTTTACAGGGAATTCGCCCAAGGTTTTGGTTTGGTGGAAAAGACCTTCACCAGAGCAAACCTTCTTATTCCAGACAAATCTGGAATTTAAAGAAATCGTTCATGCTTCTTTAAAGGACGCTTGGCCTGAAATCATTGAATATGCGGGGAACTCCCTATTGGTGGAAGGAGGCCCAAAAACCCAAACCCAGTTTATTGAAATGGGATTGTGGGACGAAATACACCGCATAGTAAGCCAGAACCCCCAGCACCCTGGCGACATTGCAGCCCCCACGCTTCCAGATAACGCCCAACTCGTTGATTCAATTCCCATCGGAAGCGATATCGTTTACATTTACCATCCAAAAAAATAAAATTCATGACCTGGCTTTTAGGCAGTATCGCTTGTTATTCTCTAATTTTCATCCTATTTCGCATAGCCGGGCAAAGAGGACTTGCCATGGCTCCTGTACTTTTTGTCAATTATGTAGTGTCTTTTGCGTTCAGCTTGCTAATAACCAAAGATTGGCCCCAAGCCGAATGGTGGATGCTTAGTTCGGCCTTGCTGGGTTTCTTATTTATGGTGGTTTTTCAGGTGATTGCCCATTCAACCAATACGGCAGGAGTAGGCTCGACCGCCACGGCCTCTAAGCTCAGTATGGTTTGGCCCATTTTAGCTTTTAGTTTTTTGTTTGGGGAATGGCCAAAACCTCTTCAATGGGTTGGTATTGGATTGGTATTAGCCTCGGTGCTGCTTCCCTTTTTTAGCACCCGGCAAACCTCGAAATCTTGGATTTTACCCTTAACCGTTTTCCTTTCTACCGGTTTGGTTGACACCTTAATTGCCCTGCACGGACGCCCACAATGGGTTTTGCCCGAACACAAAGAGGCTCTATTCACCTTTATTTTTGGATTTGCTGCGGCAACCGCTTTATTTCAATCCCGCAAAGAAATAAAGGAACTGAATAAACCGTCTATTTGGGGATTGGGCTTGGTTTTAGGCCTTATTAATTATGGCTCGCTCTTCTTTTTATTAAGCACCTTGCAATCTAAATTTCTGTCGGGCTCTACCTTTTTTCCTGTTAATAATATGGGGGTAATTGCCCTAACCTCTTTGGCAGGGGTTATGTTGTTTCATGAACGGCCGAAGCCAAGCGAATGGATGGCTTTGATTCTAGGTTTATTGGGTTTATTTTGCATCCTGTGGTTTTCGTAACGCAGATGAAAAATGGAAATGCAGCTACCTACAATTGAACGCACAACGCTACAAAACGCCTTATTAAAATCGTTGACACGCTCCATTCCGCTACTTGTGGGCTCTTAGCGTTTTAAACAAAGCTAAAATCAACCTTCCAACCCCGTCAATTCAAACACTGAAATTTCGGGGCGGATTCCCACCCGCCCGCTGTACCCAATGCAGCCTGTTCCGCGGTTAACGTACAGGTATTGGCCGTTGTTCGAGTACAATCCCGCCCACTGCTTGTAAACGTATTGAGAGGGGCTCCACTTAAAACCCGGTATTTCCACCCCAAACTGAAATCCATGGGTATGCCCCGACAAGGTTAACCCTACCCGTTTGGTTTCCAAAATTTCTGCCTCCCAATGAGAGGGGTCGTGCGACATCAACACCACACAGGCCTCTTCGGGAATGCCATTCAGGGTTTTCGCCAAATCGCCATACCGCTTAAAATTCAAATGCGCGCCCCAGTTTTCGCCCCCTGCCAGGTAAAAAGATTGCCCTTCGGATTCCGCAATTTTAACATTAGAATTCAACAGTAGATTCCAGCCCATTTTTGCATGCGCATCGTACATGGCCTGCAAATTTGCCTGTTTTGACTCCGCATCGTCCCAGCGATAATAATCCCCATAATCGTGGTTTCCCAGCACCGAATAAACGCCCAAAGGCGCAGACAATTGTCCAAGTATTGAAATAAAAGGCAATACCTCATCGCTGGTATTGTTCACCAGGTCGCCGGTAAATAAAATCAGGTCTGCCTGTTCGGCCATCACCGCATCTACCATTTTCTGCATGGTACTGCGCTGCAAAATAGAGCCTGTATGGATATCTGAAATTTGAACCACCTTCAACACTCCCAGCTTTTTTGGAAAACCGGGTAGGCGCAAACGCTGCCGAACCACTTGAAAATCTGAGGCCGTACGCACCAATCCGTACAGAAAAGTAAAAAACGGTAAGGCTGCTGCCACAGCAAAGGTTTGGCGCAGAAATTCCCTACGGCTATGAACGAGGCCCTGCACATCGGCTGCGGGTGTAGAAACCAAATAAAACAAGTTGATACTGCCAACCAGAATGAAGGCAACAATTTTTGAAACCAAAACAACGAACAAAAGGTTGGCGGCCCAGAGAGAAACGACGCTGGGCAGCACCGATCGAAGCAGGGTCATACCCAGCAACAAAACAGGCAGCCCAAACCACAGCAGCGCAAACAACCATCGAAAAGAAGGGCTAGGCCAATGCCGTAAAAGACGGAACAAATACAGCTCTGAAAATATCCAAAAGGCCAAAAATACCATGGCCAAAATCCACCGTGGATTCATAAAATGTTAGGAATGAATGGAAAAGTGCTTAATAATGAGCAGCAGGGCAACACCAAGAATCAAAAACACGGCAAGCCCAGTTAATTGCTTGTATTGCGAACGAATATCTTTCAAATCTTTCCAGTACAGCCAGCCGGTAAAGCCTAGAAAAACGACGGCAAAAATCGCCGCAAAGTAAACATGTCCGATGCCAATGCTCATGGGCACGAAGATACGCCAATGAAGGAATTTTTAGTGCGAAAAAAAAAGTTTAGTTGAGTTGTTTTTAGGGCGGCTATTCCGGCTATCGCGGGTAGTACGCAGGGCAAGGGGCAGCTGCAGTTTGTTGGCAGTAGCTCCTAAAGTCGCTCTGCCATCAAACGCAGCTTGGCCCTTACCCTTTGCGCGCTACCCTGCTTTATCCGGGCCGCAAAGGCCTTGTTAATTAAACCCCGTTAAGACAATAAAGCCACCTACGGTTCATTCTTTTTATTAGATTTGCCAAGCAAAAAAACGACCATGAAAAATATTTCATACTGGATTTCAAAGCTTCTTCTTCCGGGATTGTTTACTCTGGCAGGCTTAATTATGTTGTTAACCGGCATTAATCCAAGCAAACCACAATCCGTATGGTATGTGCTTTCAGGCTTTTTCATGGTTTCGTGTTCTATGGTTTGGGCATTGCTGGTTACCGGAAAATTAACCATGGCTTGGGTAAGAAAATACGCTGCACTTATTTTTATTCCCGGTTTGGTGGTGATGGGGGGAATAATTCTTAGCATACGCAAAAGCATTCGATTTGAAGAAATCAAGATTGAACGCGAAAACATAGTTAAAAACAAATTAATGAAAATTCGAGAGGCTCAGTTGGCCTACAAAGAAGTTAAAGGAGAATTTGCCGACAATTTCAAAGACCTTATCGAATTTTTGAAGAACGGAAAAACATTGGTCGTTAAGGTTGAGGGAAATGTTGATGACACCTTAGCGGTTGCTCAAGGAAGGGTAAAAATTGACAGCCTTTGGGTTCCTGTGCTTGGTTTAAAATACATTGAAACCTTTCCTATTGACTCCCTTCGGTATGTACCTTTCGCAATGGATCCTTCAACCAAGAAACCTACAGGAGAAGAGTTTTTGATTGAAGCGGGTAAAATTGAAACTCCAGAAGGGCTTCAGGTACCTGTTTTTGCTGCATCAACCAATTATGGAATTTTCTTGGAAGACTTGCTGTTGGAGTTTGGGAAATTCAGCATGGATTCCTTAATTCAGGTAGGTTCGATGACCGAACCAACCACCAACGGTAGCTGGCGAGATTAACCTTGAGAATCATTGCCGGTGTTTTAAAAGGGCGAACCTGGGCTTTGCCAAAGGGCTTAGAAATAAGGCCTACCACCGACCGAGCGAAAGAATCGTTGTTCAATGTTTTACAGGCTCAGATGGATTGGACCAATGCCTTGTGTTTGGACGCCTTTGCTGGAACAGGATCCATTGGATTTGAAATGCTGTCGAGGGGGGCAAAGGAGGTATATTTTCTAGATAAAAACCAAAAATCCATTCAGCATATTCAGCGGCAATTAGACACGTGGAAGTTAAACAACACGAAAGCGCTGCAAACCGATGTGTTTGAGTTTGCCTTTCGGCAAAAAATGGCATTTGACCTTATTTTTTTAGATCCCCCCTATACCTTAGACGAAGCGCTTAAGCTACCTGAGCAATTTATTTCAAACGGTCTTTTGAAAAAAGAGGGCGTATTGGTTTTAGAGCATGGCCCAAATTGGGTAACCCAAATTTCAACGATGCCCGGTTTGGAAAAAACAAAAAAATACGGCCATGTTCATTTTTCCTACTTTCGTAATGAAGAATAAAAATGAGCATCGATCAAAAACCCATCGGCTTTTTTCCTGGCAGTTTTGACCCGCCCACCAAAGGCCACTTTGCTATAGTACAAGCCGTAATTCCGCTTTTTTCGCGCTTGGTAATTGGAATAGGTCAAAACAGTCAAAAAACGTATTCTTGGTCGCCCAGCCTTCGCAAAGAAATGTTGGAAGAAATGTTTCAAGACATGCCGTCAATAACCGTGATGATTTACGAGGGAATGACCATCGATGCTGCCGCTGAAGTTGGGGCTCGCTATTTGATTCGCGGCATCCGCGACGAAAAAGACAGTGCGTATGAGCGGCAGATAGCCGAGGCCAATAAGGCATTGTTGCCCAACATTGAAACCATTTTTGTCCCCTCGCCGACCGGAGCTGCCCATATAAACAGCAGTATTGTTCGTGAGATACACAAGCATGGGGGTAATGTTCGCCCCTTTATACATGAACGCCTTTGGAGGTTTTTTGACTGAACCACGTTGCCATACTTTTTAACCCTGCCCATCGTTACCCATTCAATATGATGCGTTTGTTTTTCGCTTTCCTTATGCTGGGTTCAATGCAGGCTCAAGAAATTAAAATTATTGGGGAGGCTCCCTTTTTCCCATCCACCCGAATCGAACTGCTTGGAATGGAAGATTGGGTGGTTGCTGAACCCAAATTGCTTGCAGCCACCAGTACAACCTCAACGGGGCATTTTGATTTAACCGTTCCGGCGGGGCTTAGCAATCAGGTAGCCTACCGACTAAAAATTGGGCGCGACAAAACGGCTTTGCACTTGGAGGCTGGAAAAACCTACAGGCTTATTTTGCCCAGCCGCAATGCGGGTTCGGTCGGAATGACACAAGATAACGATACCACCCTTAATTGGTTCTCGATTTCAAGGTTTGAATTGGCTTACAGTGAATTTTTAAACCGCCACTATGATGTGTTTATGAGAAGGCAACACAAGCCCGTGGTTGATAGCTTTGAATTGGCATTAGCAAAAGATACGGCCCTGTATGCGACCCCCTTTTTAAAGGCCATGATAAAATACCGTATGGCAGATTTGCGCGTAACTACTCGACTAATGAGTGAAAAAACCGCGGTCAGAACCTATATTTTTAATTATCCGGTGCTGTACTCCCACCCTGATTACATGGATTTCTTCAAAAACCTGTATCGGGGAATGCTTCAAAAATGGGCCACACTTCCAACCGAGGCAAAGCTTTACGAATGGTTGGTTGAAAAACCAAACTACGATTCTGCATTTCACCGCATTATGGAATTGGAAATGGTACCTGGCCGAGAAGCGGCAGAACTGCTCATTGTAACGGGTATGTTGGATTGGCAGCGCGATAAAATTTTAGATGAGGCCAAACTCATTGCCCTTTTTCAACAGGCATGGCCCAAGCAAATAGACCCTATTCTTCAGCGTATTACACAGCAAGCCATTGATCATTTGCAAAGGTTAAAACCAGGCCAGCAGGTTCCTGACATTATTTTGAAAGACGAATTGGGCCAACGTATTGAGCCATTTGGCAAAAAAAATGGACTGCACGATTACCTAATCTTCTTTTCATTAAAAAGTCCGGAAGCGGTGGCAGAGGTAAAAGCGGCTTCAGATTTTATTGCCCGCGAAAAGCGAAAAATCAACTTGATTTCAATTTGCTTGGATTGCCAATACACCGATTTGCATAACCTGAAAAAACAATACAACCTGCAGGGTGTATTGGGTATACCAACCGAAGACCCATCCTACATTTTTAAATTAGGCGGGTTTGTTGATGCTTTTTTATTGAACGAAGATCACCGCTTCGTATTAAGCCCAGCATCAACCCCATCAACCGGCGGTTTGCTTCAAATTCAGAAAGTAGCAGGGGTAGAGCGAAACCGCTGAGTCTGTCTGCTGGTTTAAGAATATAAAATCGATTCTTATATCGTACCTTTAGCCATGCTTTTTTCACGATTCAAATTTCCCAAATCAAGCGCCCGTTTAGTCATTCTCGCCTCTGTAATGTTTTTTTATTCCAGAGATCTTAATGCCGGCCTGAATGTTTCCATTCAGCATCAGGTAATGTACTCGAACCAAGGCAAACCCTATATTGAATCATGGCTTTTGGTGGAAGGCAATTCATTGCAATTCAAGCAAGACGCTGAAAATCGCTGGAAAGCCTCGGTTCAATGTGCAATTATAGCCCATGGTTCAAACGGAGTTTTAAATTACAGTAAGTTCAATTTAGGCCAAGAATTTCAAGAGGGCAGCGAAAAAAATAGTTCTAGCAACCAAATACAGGATTTATTTTACATTGAACGCCTTGAAATAGATACGGGAACCGTCGTTTTAGAATACATGGTTTTGGACGTTGGAGCCGAAACCATTGACACCCTGAAATACCTTGACACCCTTTACATTGAGAGCCTTACTGCCCCCTTGAGTTCAAAGCCCTTTTTTATTTCAACCATTTCAACATCTATTCAAAATGCCATGCTGCTTAGAGGCAAGTACCAGATAATGCCTATTCTTGGAAACGCCTCAATTGAAAACGAAAGCCCTGAATTAAAAGTGTATCAAGAATGCTATTTTCCGATTGAAAATTTAGACAGTGGAATGGTGTTTTACCAAACCATTTGGGTTGAAAATGCGAACGATTCCAGCGTGGTACCCGGATTTGCTCTACGAAAGCGCATTGAGAACCTAAGGCGTGTGGTACCTGGAATTCAAACGCTGAATCTAAAAGAACTATCCTCTGGACATTACTGGCTAACAACTCAACTTTCCGATAAAAATGGAAAGGTTTATGGTTCTTCAAAAAGCTATTTCTTCAGAGACAATCCAGAACAACCCATTGATTTGCAGAGCGTACATCAAACGGATTACCGGGGAAGTTTTTTAGAGCCAATTCAAAATTTAGATACCCTTAAAACCATGCTGGGTTTTTTAAGGCCATTGTCGTCGGGCGAAGAGATTCAATTTGCAACAAACGCTGCTGCCACCGAGGACCTCCATTTGATCAAGCAATTCATTTGGAGTTTTTGGTTTAGAAAATACCCCAAACATCCAGCGGAGGAATGGAGCAAATATGTGGCCTTATTAAAAGCTATTGACAAAGAATTTGGAACGGCGGCCATGCGTGGTTACGAAACCGATCGGGGTAGAATTTGGCTAAAATATGGCCCCCCAAATTCCCGAAACAAACAATACAA
>Ga0194130_10001015_pt1 | contig 48098 bp, 43 predicted proteins | sample TA2KigsurfametaG_FD_160084 | JGI IMG/M metagenome (GOLD analysis project Ga0194130, IMG submission 160084) | Freshwater microbial communities from Lake Tanganyika, Tanzania - TA2015050 Kigoma 12 surface | ecosystem: Environmental > Aquatic > Freshwater > Lake | place: Tanzania: Lake Tanganyika...
GACCTGACATATGTATTTCATCTGATAACTGTTTCTTAATTTGATTATTTACCATACAACATTTTTTGTATTTTTTCTGAGATCCACATGGACACAAATCATTTACTCCAATCTTGGGCATTATAATTATTCTAAATAAGTTTAACTTTAATTCACTTTTATTATCTCTTCAATTATCTCTTTCTTATTATTATGATTTAATAATCTATATCTAATATCATCATAATCCGATGGTACAAATACATTTTCTGTTAAGATTCTCTTTAATTCATTATTAGTTAAAAATAAATCAGATATCAAAGTTGTATTTCTATCTGAATTTATTTTTTTCTTATCTTTAAATAATCCAATTAAAAGATATTTTGCTGGAGATTTAATATCATTCATTACCAGATTAAAATTATCAATAATCTTTCCATGTAATATATTTAAACAATGATCTTCCATTAATTTTAATGTAGAATTTCCTACTTGTTTATTATTTTCTAAATTTTTACATAACCACATAACAGAATATGATTTATATAAATCACTAAGAATATCTGCCATTCTTCCACTAACATATTCTTTAGTCTTTAATTTGGGTCCATAATTTAATAGACATAAATATGATAGAAAAGCATACTTTCGTGATAGATCATCTGTTTTTAATTGATTATTATTTTTTCTAATAAATAATCTTGATATAATCTTTATTGAATCAATGATTAATTCATTAATTGATTTTTTAAAATCTTGTAAATTATCATTTTCACATGATTCAATAATTTGATATATATTTTTATGTGATTTAATTAATCCTTGACCATATATAATTAAATTTCTAGTAAGAATATTGGAACCTTCGACTGTAATTGGAATTGGTGTTACTTGATATAAATTTGCTAGAAGATTATTTTTGTTTTTTATAATTCCCCATCCTCCAACAATATCCATCGCATGATTTATATTAATACGTCCATATTCGGTCATCTCTCTCTTCATAATAGCACTTAAAACACTTGATGAGATATTCTGTGATAAGATAGAATTGAAGAGATTCTGCATCGCATACATTATAAATGTATTGCAAAATATTTCAGATGTTTTTTCTCTGATACCTTCCATTTTACCAATTGGTGTCTTAAATTGTTCTCTAACATTACAATACTCTGATACAAATTTTACAATTGACGATGATGATGCATAAGCGGATGCCGGTAGACTGATACCTCTACCTTCGGCTAAACATTCCATCAACATTTTCCATCCATGTCCAATCATATCTTTACCACCAATAACATCATCAATTGAAACTAATATATTATTTCCAGAGATTGTGCCATTTGGAAATTGTGCACCTAATGGGTCATGTTTATAACCAATTTTAATATCTTTATATTTATCTTTTTCTAATAATAAAACAGTGATTGAATTATCTGGTAAATTTTTTTCTAAATAATTTTTTGGATCAGAAATCTTTACAGCTAATCCGATTAGATTTGCAATGGGTGCCAAAGTAATATATCTCTTGGAGAATGTTATATTTAAAAATAATTTTCCATTAATTTTTTCAATATAACCGGAACATTGCATATTAACAGCATCAGACCCATTATACAAACCAGTTAAACCAAAACAAGGAATATAATCAGACATTGCAAGTTTATCTAAATATTTTTCTTTTTGTTCTTTTGTACCATATTTATGGATTAATTCAGCAGGTCCTAAAGAATTAGGCACCATAACCATAGAACCAATAGAACCAGATGCGGTTGTAATTTTTTCAACAATTTTACATCGAGTATGTGGATCTAGTTCTAAACCACCATATTTCTTTTGAATATTTAGACCAAATAACTTGTATTCTTTAATCATGTCAAAGATATTTTGTGGAATTTTTTTGTTTTCCATTATTTCATTATCATTAATTTTTGAACAAAAATCATCTATTTGTGTATTTAATTTTTCGGGAATTTGTAATTTCTGATAAGGATATTTTTGAATATATGTTTTTAAATCAGGTATTCCAGAGATTAAATCTCTTTCGATTGATACACTACCGGCTAATAAAGCTGTTCTTTCTGTTTGAGAGATTTTTGGAATAAATCTTTTTGAAAAATTAAACAATCTTGAGTACATAATATTTAATTGAAATAATTTTTATCTTTAATTATAAAAAAATGAAATTATAAAATGATTATAAATATAACTTTAATAATAATAACATTAACATTAACATTAACATTAACATTATAATAATGAATTCAATTCGTCGATTTTTTAGTATTTTTCCAGCTACAAATATCTCTACCACTTCTGATAAGGTATTATTTGTTGGACGATGGTCTGTTCCTCATAGTACAAAAGTCCATATTGACCAGATTATTGACCGCAATAATGAGGATCATTGTGGCGTATGTGTTTCATATGATAATGTAAAAGAAATTGAGAAAAATAATATTAGTAATAAAAACATTGATATTGAAAATGACAAATATTATTTAGCATTTATTATGTAATTGTCATGTTAATTTTTTTATTTTTATATAATATGGGGAGATATATAGTTGATCAATATTCACTTTTGCACTTTTCTACAGGTTGTATAGCATATTTTTTTGGTATACCTTTATTTTGGTGGATTATTTTACATACTCTATTTGAGATAGTTGAAAATTCTCCAAAAGGTATAAGATTTATTGATACTAAATTAAAGTTTTGGCCGGGTGGTAAAAAAAGTTCAGATACTTTAATTAATTCTTTTAGTGATTTAATATTCACAATTATTGGATTTGTATTTGCATTTAAACTTGATTTAATTTACAAAAAAAATAAAACTATTTAAAGATAAAATCATATACAAGTATTGAAGTTCTTGTAGCTCAGCTGGTTAGAGCGTGTGGCTGTTAACCACAAGGTCACAGGTTCGATCCCTGTCAGGAACGACTTTATTTTTTTTATTTTTAACTTTTATTTTTACAATATAAAGTCTTTGTAAAAAAATAAAATACATAATCAATTCAGAGAAATATAAAAATTATAATCATAATAATAATTATATAATTTATCATACAATGATAAATTTTGATATGAAACTAAAAAATCATAAAATTCATCAATATAATCAGTGGTACAATAAGACATATTTAATTTTTGTTTTATTATATTTATTATATCGTCTTCTGTCATAAAATCATAGTGTATCTTAAAAATATTTTTTATTGACTTTATTGAATAATTGAATAATCTCTCTATTTCTAATCTACATTTCATCCGTTTAGTATTATCATAAGAATAATATAAACACTCATCTTGACATTCATTAAGATTTACATTAAGATTTTGATTCAGATTTTCATTAAGATTTTCACTATATTTACCATCATAATTTAATATATATTTATTTGGCACATAATATTTATTCTTATTATAAACATCATTGTCATCATTAAATATATCGGAGCTCCTCTTAAAATCAAACGAGAGGCCAATAATTTTATTATTTATATATTTATTGAGAGCAATTATTTTGTTATCAATATATAAATATGTAAAACCTTGTTTATTTCCATTTTCATATTGCATACAAAATTTATATTTTTTTCCGGATACTCTATCGTACTGATATATCGTACTAATACCATGTTTTTTTCCATTTTTATAATATGATATTTTTTTTTCTCTAGGATTCAAAAGTTCTATACATATGCCATCTAATTTTCCATTTTTATAAGTTGTTATGGATTCTAATTTGCCATTATAAGAATATTCACGCACAAGACCATCATAAAAACCATTTTTATAATAATTTGTAAATAATAATTTTCCCTTTTTACTGAATATTTTTTCTTCTCCATATTCTAAACCATTAACAGAATACAGCTCTCTGAATAATTTTCCACAATCGGAAAGATAATAATATTTACTTATACCATGTAATTTTCCATCAATGTATGATTCTATAGAAGAAATACTATTATCATAATAACATTTTTTTTCACCTTGAATAAGTCCATTTATATGAAAATATTCCTCAGATAATGTTCCATCTCCTCCATATATACTCCGATATTCCGTAATACCAGATGGATATAAATATTTATACATATCCAAAGGTAGTTGATTGTTTATAGATGCCTCATATGTGGTATAATAATTTATATATCCACCGGTAGCTGGTTCATGTATAATTCCAACTATATTAGGACCTATTCTGTCTAATGTTTTATGTGTAATTATATCTTCTATTTTTATAATGACATATCCAAATGCTTCATACATCGTATTATAGGGATTGTCCATATTATAATCAAGATTTCTTTCGGATTTAGTATCTGTTTCAGCAGGTGAATTACCTCCAATTGAATCTTCGAAAAAATCTATGTATAACATATGTCTTCTACCATACATCCTATATCCATATTTAGATATGCCTGACGGAAATTTATTATTTTGGTTCATAATATATAATACAAAAGAATATATAATACAAAAGAATATATACATAAATCAATTTTTTATTTTTTATTTATCCATTAATTTTTGCATTTGTTCTTTTAATTCTTTTAGTTCTTGTCTTATCATATCTAATTCTATATGTAATTCTATTCGAGTTTTATTATATTTTGATCTAATTTCATCTTCTAAAATCTTATTGCAAGATTTACAAAGAATATACGAAAATTGATTGCAATATCCCATATCTTCTCTATAACAATATTTTCTACATTTTTTATAATCAAAATCTAAATTAGATGGATCGAAATCTTCATATCGTGAATCACTAAATCCAGTTTTTCTATCTTTTGACAAACAATTTTCATTTAATTTTTTGGCAATTTTATTTAATGTTTCATTGGAATATTTCCATTCATAATCATTATCACTATTATCACCATACGTACGATGATCATAATATTCTTCAGTTACCTCCATTTTATATTCTTATATTTTTATATTTTTATTATATTTTTATTTAACAAATATTTTTCATTTTTTTTAAGAAATAAACAAAACAAAAAGTAAACAGAAACACAAAAAATAAATAAAAATAAACAAAAATAAACAAAAATAAACAAAAATAAACAAAAATAAACAAAAATAAACAAAAAATAAACAAAAAATAAACAAAAACAAAAATAAACAAAACAACACAAACACATCACAACACCCACGTGGAGTTCCTACCTCAGTTTCAACTGTCGAGATAGGAGAAGACCGATACCAGCTTGAACTTCTGCACATTGGGTTCAGTTGTTGCGATGAAATGTCCCAGAGTATCCTCATCTGAATAGTTGATCGACATCTTCAGATGGTAGTCGAAGATGTCCTTGGTGAAACCACCGATGTCGAGGTTTGCATCAAGATCATGATATGCAGGAAATGAATAACGAATTTTCTTCGCCTCATCGTATTTCTTATCCTTCATACACTGCTTGTATTCCATCGTCAGCATCTCGATGTTACTCAAGAAGTTCAAAATGGAACAACGTGCTTCATCCACAGAAAGTGACACACAAGAGATGGATGTCGGATTGTTACCAACCGTAAAATTCCACGAGTACTTATTCAATTGCGAAAAAAGCTCGTGTAGATTGATTTGAGAAAGATTGACCTGAATTGAAGCCATATTGTAATGATAAATAATTAAAATTTAATCGAGATATCAGAATAAATAAATTTTCAATTTTTTATCTAAATATTTGTTTTGACAAACAATGAATATTTCCACCAGCACCAATTCCTCCTTCTGTATGATAATCCCCAGTATTAACATAAGCAAATTTAATTTCAATCATAGATTCAGATTCACGAATAATAAAATCTCTTAATAATTGAGAAGGTTCTAGTGTATTTATGGGAATTATACAATAATTTTTATCTTCTGTTTTAATGAATACGCGATTGAATATAGGCGGGTTTTTCATATTAAATCCATATAAACCATTTTTATTAATATCTCTCATACTTAAATTAATTGGATATTCAATAAAAAAATTTTTATTAATTTCTTCCTTATGTGTATTATAAATACCTGGAGTAAATATTAATTCACCTATTATTCTTTTATTATCTTCTAATTCGTCAGTAAATTTTTTTAATAAATTTTGTTTTAATCCTGCAATATTTAATTCTAATATGGGTTCTGTATTTATTATTTCTTTATTAAAATCTTCATCTAAAATATAATTAAAAAATATAGAATAATCTGATAATTCACTAAATTTATAATCATTAATCAGTGTATCTTCTTTATATTTTCTTCTTAATAGAGTTGAACCAATAGGAATTTTAGATAAACTTTCTTTAGCTTTTAAAAATTTTATAGCTATATCTTTAAGTTCATTATCCGAATGTGTTGCTAATTTCTTTCCTATTTGACTTAATTGACCTGTTTTATTATCTATTTTACGTGGATCATTTTCTTCAAATTGTTTTCTTTTTTCAAGTTTTTTTTAGCAAAATCACTATTTTTTAATTTATATTCATTAATCTTACGTATATTTGTATCATAAATTTTAACATCTTCAATTTTATAAATCCATATCTTATAATCCATTTTACAACCCGAATATACATCATATAATTTATATGGCATTGGACATAACAACTCATCAATATGTATTGAACCAGATAAATGTTGGAATGAACAATTTATTGGAATTATTTTTTGTCTGTCATTAATATTTTCCCTCAGGAAATTTAATAATTTATCTAATTCTAAATTCTTTTTCATATCTTCAGTTTTTGTTGTTATTATCAAACCTAAATCTCCGTCTATATTAATATTAGGAGGAGTTGATATAAAATTACCGCCAAATAATAATTCATTTGAAGTTTTAAAAGTATTATTATATGTAACATCACTTAATTCTGGTATATTATAAATACTATCAGCTAAACGAATAATATATTTTTGTCCAGATGGTAGATTAAAAATTATTATGGGATCTTGTATAAATTCATGTGTATATTGTATATTATTTAAATATATATTCAAAAATGTATCTTTTAATAATTCTCTAAATTTTTTTTCATAATCTTGAATTTTAATCATAAATTTTTCGGTTATATTATTAATATCTGATGAATTTTTCGGTTATATTATTAATATCTGATGGTAATAATAAATCTAATCCAGCTCCACCTTTTAACATTTTACCACCTACTTGTATTTTTAATGTATTATACTTTGTTTTATATTTTAGATATTTTTGATAATAATTCATGATAATATTATAATAATATTAATTGGATATTATTTTTTCAATTCAAAAACAATAAAAAACCCATCATAATCAGATATATACACTTTTTTAACTTTTGTTCTATATCTTGAAAAAGATTCATATTTTATTCTTTTTTTTAATTGATTAATAATTGGCACATAAAATTGTGGAAAACAGTTATACCAAGATTTTTTATATCCAAAACAAAATAAACTTTCATAATCGTTAAAATTAATTCTTAATTCATTACACTTTAATTTAATCTCATCAAATGATAAACAAATAGTCTGATATAATTGTTCTTCACAGAAACACTTTATCCGACTATCATGCTTTTCTCTTGCCATTTCGACTATTATATCTTCTATATAATAAGAGTTAATCATAATAATAAATAAAAAAGTGAAAAAAAATAAAAAAGTGAAAAAAAATAAAAAAGTGAAAAAAAATAAAAAAGTGAAAAAAGTGAAAAAAAAAATAAATTAAAAATAAAAATATCTAATTATAAAAATAGATAAAATGGGCATGGATTTGGTATTTAATAAGATTGTTGATGGAGAGAGAATTGAAAGGATAAAGTCATTTCCGATAAATTTTCTTAGAAATGTATATCCAGAACTTGTTAGAACAATTACAAAAAATATAAGTAATTATGATAGTTTTTCAAATGAAACTTATATATGCCCATCAACAAGATTTATGGTAATTTATGATGAATTTAATGAATTTTGTAAAGAAAAAAATACAGAATTTGAAGAAAAAAAAGCAGAATTGATTAAAGTAATTACAGAGGATGAAGGTTATAATAAGATTAGATATTTAGTTGATAATTATTTAGAAAACATAGGAAAAAACAAATTAATGAAGGATATAAAGAGAGAATTCAAGATATCATGAAAGTTCTTAAAGAATATTCAAATAAAAATGCATTTTTATATTTGTCGTATTGAAAATATAGGATATTGAAAATATTAAAGAAATATTAAATAATAAAATATATGGGAAAAATTTATGATTTATTTGAACAAGTTAAATTTTTTTATCAAACAAAACAAAATCAAATTCAAAAACAAAAACAAATAAAGAAACATGTTGTATTATTAGGTGATGGTTTCTTTGCTCGAGGTTTTCTACATTCAATTGATTATAACAAATACAATATTACACAAATCTATCGTGATGTATTTATTAATCCACAAGATATTTTTTATGAATTACAACAGCAAAAACCATATAATCCAGATAAAATCATACATTTTAAAGATATCATAACAAGAATTAGATCATACAAATCATTGAAAAAGATTCAAACAGATATTAAAACATTAGAAATTAAGAAGAATGAAGTACAAATAAATGAAAATATATATGGATTTGATTATTTAGTTGTTGGATTAGGCGCACAAAAATCATTAAAAACATGGGCTGATGATATTGAACAATACAAAGTAAATGGAGGAGCAAATGGAGTAAATGGAGTAAATGGAGGAGTAAATGGAGGAGTAAATGGAGGAGTAAATGGAGGAGCAAATGGAGTAAATGGAGTAAATGGAGGAGTAAATGGAGGAGTAAATGGAGGAGTAAATGGAGGAGCAAATGGAGAAAATAAAGTAACAAATAACAAGATTGCGATGATCGGGATTGGACCAGTTGGATTAGAATTAACAATGATCCTTAGTAATTATAATAAAATTGATGTTTTTGATGGATTATCTAGAGATAAAATATTATCTTATGTAAGACTACAAACGAAAGAATTTTTATTAAATATGTTAAAAGAAAATAATGTAAAATTACATTTAGAACAATTTTATAACAAAGAAAAAAACTCGCATGATAAAATCATCTTATGTGTAGGAACCAGGTCAAACGTTCTAACATCAAGCTTTAAAGTTAATAATAATCTGCAGTTGGAATCAAATTCAAATGTGTATATTGGCGGAGATTGTGCTAATACATTAACCCCTTATATTCGGACTGCACAAATGGCATATCAACAAGGTGTATATATTGCCAAAGTACTTAATGGAGATATAGAAACAAATGACAAATTTACATTTAGATCAAAGGGTATCACATTAAATTTACCAGATAAAAAAGTAATTATTGAGGGACATCCGATATTACCAGATTCTATATATCCAAATTGGATAGTAAAATTATATTCAATGTTTATTATTTAGATATTTATTTTTATATTTCAAATATTTTCTATATATTTTATCATAATTATTTCCACCATGTTGATGTCTATGTGGTACTTGAATATTAACAACTTCTGGACCTTCATTTGGTGTTATAAAATATAGCATTTTAAATCCGATATCATATAAAATTGTTAAAAGTTGTGTAAAATTTCTTTTTGCTTCATTAACATTATTTAATTTATATAAAGGTGTTTGTAAATATATTTCACTAAATGAATTTAAAGTATCTACAAGTATATTATCTGGAAAATTATATAATGTTGACCATGAGATTAGATGTTGTATTAATTTTTCAATATATACATACTCATGTTTTATATAAAATTTTGGAATGTCATGTGGATGTTTTAACCATTGTTGAGCAAAGTTATTAAATGTATCTAAATAGTTTTCTAATTTGATATTATTTGGTTCATTAATATTTTCTAAATTATATCCAATTAAAAATGATGCAAATATATGCGATGGATAATCATTTTCTGGATTTTGAATATAATTATGTAATGCATAACATAATGTAGTAAATTTTTTACAATTATTATAATTTTCAATTCTTTTTAAAACATTAATTTCAAGATTATTTTTATAAACTAAATTCATTATAATTAAAACAACCATTCTAATTAAACGTTTTTTATATTTTTTATCAAGCCATGGTTCCATTAAATTTTGTTCAGTTAATACATATACTAAATCTTCTAACACTTCTGTTGGCGAATATGCAAAAATTCTTTTATTTACATTATCACCTAATTGTAAAAATACTGGATAGAAATTGTGTGAACTAATATGTTCAAAAAATTCTTTACGTCCACCATCTTCAAATCTAGGAATTGATACATCAATAAACTCAGATGGAATTAAAGCTTCATGTGGAACTTGATTTTTATATATTATTTCTGGATTATTTATTACAATATTAAATTTACTACGCATTAAATCAAAATCAGTTGTAATTGAACCATTTACCCGTATTTTTTTTATAACTGTATTATATGTTATATAGTGATTTTTAAGTGTATTATTATTATCTCGATCTTTGAATATTGTACTAATAATAGATGTAGTTTTGATAGCATCATTATGTGATAAAACAAATGTAGATGGTTTTTCTCTAAATTCAAAATTATTAGAATTTAATGGTCTGTCTGGATCATGAATTTTATCATATTTTAACTCATATTTTTCTTCTACAATATCTATTTTTTTAGAATCATAACTTCTTTCAAATTTTGGTTGGAAACTCTTATCATCGCGTCGAAGAGTATGATATTTACGAGATAGATTTTCTTTTAATCTGTTAAACTTGTCTAATGTATAAAAGTTATTACGTTGTAATAATATAAATTTATTTTCTACAAACATATCAATTAATAAACATATTTCATAATGTTTTCTAATGAGAAAATCTTCATTTAAATCAAAAGTTAATACAGCAATTTGAAATCTAGGTATATCCTGAAATACATTTGGATTTAATCTTAACATGTATATCAATAATGTAATAATTTGTATAGATTCATACAAAATAAATAGATTATTTGAATATTGTTCATTATTTAATCTATCTAAAAAGGTTTTTATTTTTCTTTTTAATTCATTATCAAATTCAGGAATCAAATTAAGTTCATTATTGACAATCTTTCTAATATTTTTATTATCATCTAAAATTTTTTTTAATGTTTTAAGAATACCATATTGTGCTACATTTGTATCATTTGATAATTCATCTGCAGCTGGTAAGTCTGGTTCAACATATACATTATTTATAACATCTCTAAAATAATTATCAAAATTAGATGTCATATTTTCAAAACCAACAGCTAATAACCCTATAACAAATTTATGAATAATCAAAAATCTTTCATTAGTATCAGCATTAATAAATAAAGAATAATCTGTATCACTAATTTTAAATTTAGAACCTAAAATTGAATCTTTAAATATTTGTAAATTTGTTCTATCTGGAACATTTATTGATTTATTATTTTCATCAATATTAAAATTTTTAACTTCTACTCCATATTTATCCTTCACATTATTAATATTTGTATTCATTTTATCTACAAAAATGTTGTTAATAAATTTATCAAGATATTTTTTCATTAAAGTACCACCTTTAAAAACTAAAAATATATTTTCATCGCCTACAATAGGTTTAATATGTTCGAGTGGATTAGAAGCATTATTAAATGGAACAGCATTTAATAATTGTATATTGATGTATTTAATGATATTTGAATATAATTCATGAAATGTATAATCTAAAAATAAATTTAAATTAGAATCATCACTAATCATTATTTCTGTATATTCATCGGTACTCATATCACGAAACATACGATATTGAGATTCATTATTTTGAGCATTATCATTTGTAGATGATAATTTTTTGTACACATAATATTGATTTATTACTCTATTATATAGATCTTCTAAATCTGCCATTATTATATAATAAAAATTGAAAAAAAATATATTCTATCATAACTATTATATAAATGAGTACTAATAATTATAATAATTTAATTGGTGGAATAAAACAAGTTGATTTAATTAATCCAATAGATATGATCCAAAATGAACCTATAACATTTTTTTCAAAAGACTTTACAAAGGGGAAAATGAAAAATGAAACAAAGAACAAATCAAGATGCAATAGAATGGATAACTTTATGAAACCTGTCAAATCTAATCTTAGTACTATCGAAGATATAAAGAGAAAGATAAAAACAGGAAAAATAACATTTGATAATACTTTTGATGAAGAATTAAAAGTTGTAACAATCGCTCCCGGATTCGTTTATGGAGTAGATACAAGAGAATATTATCCTAAAAAGAATGTACATACTGGTCCAAGTATTTCAAATATGGCGAATTAGAGCTAGGACATCATTGCATCTTTTAACTCTTCTTCAATTGTATTTTTATTTATTTTCTCGTTTACATTAATATTTGCATTTGCATCTAAATTAACATTTAAATTATTATTTATATCTACTTTTTTAATTCTGGTTAATCTAATTAAAATAGAACCAATATATGATAATAATAATATTTTATAAATATGTTTTTTATTTATTATTGCAATATATAAAAGTCCATATAACATTTTTTCTAAATAATTTGAATTGCAATTTGTAATGAATAATGTAAATAAATTTAATGGAATATGATAATTATAAATATATAAATATTTTGCTATGATTCCTATCATAATATTTTTTATGTAGAATTGATAGTTTGAATGGATATTTATTAAATATTGTTTATAATTATTCTTAATATGTATTAATACTTTTTCATAAAACATTTTTTGTATACCTCTAAATATGAAATTATCAATAAAATATACTCCAAAATTATATACAAAGGATAATAATATTATATTGGATGATAACAAATATGAACATATAAGTAATAAAATATCATAATATCTTATGTAATAACATTTTATTGATTTTAATGAATAACTTCTGGTAACACTTATAATAATTGCGGAAATAATGATTATAAATAGACGATATAAATCTACAAAGAATGACCCAATAGTCCACAATGTAACAAATTCAATTATTTTATAATCTATTTTTTGTCTATATAAATCCCAATCTACTGATGACTTTTTATTATAATATAAAAATAACATTGAATGTATTATCATTGGATCATTAAATTTATCATAATTTTTATTTTTGAATATATCAATAAAAATTGTTTTAGCATTTTTTTCATTAATATTATTAATAAATTTTTTACCAGAATTAATCATGTAAATGTATTTGGTAATCTTGTAATAAATTGTGGATTTTGTTTTAAAATAATTTAATAATAATACAATCAAAATATTTTTTGTAAATGTTATTATCTCGTCTTTCACAATCATTGTATCCATTAGGATTTGAATTATTTCCTCTTTATTAATTATTATTTCATTATCAACATATTGTGCATTTAATCTTTTAATTATTGTATATATTTGTTCACAAAATATTAACTTTGTTATTTCATTCTTTTTTAATCTTATAAACTCAAAATAATTATTATAAGATAAATATATATAATTGTTAACAACTGGGAAAGCACAAAGAGATATGAATATTTTTACAAATATAATATAATCTCTAATAATTAAAATTACAAGAATATAATAAATAATTGATACAAAACCATATAATAGATACCTCTCAAAAAATGGTGTCAAATAAGTTTTATTATTTATATCAACAATTTCTTTATATGATAATTTTTTTTTATAATTATTAACTAAAAAATTATATGCATATGAAATATTATCAATCGACAATAATAATAAAAAAATATTATAAGTATTAATAAAAAAATATATGAATGTTAACATTTATAATATAAATATAATCTAAATATATATTTATTTATTTATATATTTCATTCATCATTTGCCGAATAGTATTCGCATCCTTTTTGGTGACAATTGCATATGAAATTGTAATCTTTTCATGTTCTTTACTAATTTTACCATCTAAATACCAAATTTTCTTATTATCCATCGACATAAAAATTAATAGTAATTATTATTAATTTTACCTGTTGTTTTTAATTGTACTCTTAACCATAAATCTTGATTTTGTGTTTTTGGTTTAAGAATAAAATCGGTTTTTGAATAAAGAGCAGATTTTTTAATAATAAACTCTGTAGGTAATAATTCTTTTAGATATGTATAGCCTTGATATTCTTGATATATTGCATGTGGTACATTAAATTCATTTGATCTATTTGAATGTTTGTCAGATAATTTTTGTTTAAAATCTGTTCCGTTCATCAAACATTTATAACATTTTGTTCTATCTTTCTTTTTGATAAAATCTCTATATGTTGATTCTAATTCCTTATAACAACATGGAACTATATATTTAAGTTTTGATTTACGCATATCTCTAATTAAATTAAAATCTTCTTCGACAGTTAATAATGTACAAGAATATTTTTCAAAGTCTTCTTTTATTTCTTCATATTTTTTACGATTAGGTGTAATCGTTGGAATAATTTTTGTATTTGGAGTATTTAATAATTTTAATTCTTTTTTTAAGGCTTTATCACAGTCTTTACAATGTGAAGACTTGCCAGTACTTTTATTCGATCTACTATTATAAAAATCTTCTAGTGATTTATTTATTGCACATTTCGAACATATTTTGGTGCCTAACATTTTTACTTAATAGATAAAAGATATTAATATAATTTTAAATATAAATATTTATAAAAAAAAGAAAATAATGGAGAAATGGTAGCGGTGGGATTCGAACCCACGAAGGCGTAGCCACAAGTGCTAAAACTTGCTCCTTTAACCAAGCTCGGACACACTACCTCTCTCCACGATATATACATATAACTATATTTTTAAATGACTTTAATATAAATAAATACTTAAGAAAAAAAATATTATATCATCTTCTTAAAAATAAGATCATCAAAATCCTCTGATTTATCTAACATTTTAGCTCCAGGATGTTTTGCAAGACAACATGCACCAATTAAATAATCTCCACAATAATGTGTTTCAGAATCTCTATTCTGGCAAGTACCACAACAATAGATTTTATTAGTTAGATCTTGGACAGGAATTTTCCAACAATCATAATAATCGCGAAATAGTTTACGAGATGTAGCATCGCCAGAACAAAAAAATTTCTCAGTGCCACACCCACATGCTAATTCATGATATGAAGCAATGCGATAATAGTGCCAAAGACACAAATCATATGGTGACATTTCTGTAGAACATGATTTAGAATCAATCTTGCATAAATTATTATGACCGCCATTTGAATCACAAAGATTAGCATGAAATTTCCAATTTACTTGAGAATTTGGATGAAATTTATTTGACATAACAGACATATATATATATTTTATTAATCTATTTATTTAAGGTTGTTAAGGATTTTAAAATTCATTTTTTTATCTTTTATTTATTTTTTATCTTGTTCTTTATTATAATGAATATATTATTAATACAAGAACAAAATGGTGGAGGTTCTATAAAATGGAAAACTCTAGAACATATGGGTCCATTATTTCCAGCAGATTATAAACCTCATGGAAAACCTTTAAAGTATAAAGATGATTTTATTCAGTTAACACCAGAACAAGAAGAAGCAGCAATGTTATATGCAAAATATATTCAAACAGAATATGTACAAAATAAGACATTTAACAAAAACTTTTGGAATGATTGGAAGAAATTATTAGGAAAAGAATCAAAAATACAATCATTGGAAGATTGTGACTTTACAGAATATAAACATATAATAGATAACGAGAAAGATGTTGCAAAGAATATTTCAGATCCAAATGTGTCTTCAGAGATTGTTGTTGAAAAAGTAGAGAAAGTAAATGACATAAATGACATAAATGACAAAGTTGATGAGATAAATATTAGTAGAGTTGTATATAATATAACACCAACAGAAGAAGAGAAATATAAAGTAGCAATAGTAGATGGTAATATTCAACCGGTGGGAAATTATAGAATGGAACCACCTGGTATATTCTTAGGTCGTGGTTCCAATCCCAACATTGGTAAAATAAAAAGAAGAATATATCCAGAAGATGTCACAATAAATATTGGTAAGGAATCAAAAATTCCACCAACTATAGATAATCATAAATGGGGGAAGATTATACATGATAGACATGTTGAATGGTTAGCATCATGGAAAGATATAATAACTGGTAAGACTAAATATTTATGGTTAGGTGCATCATCACACTTTAAAGCTTCAAATGATCAGGAAAAGTTTGATTTGGCTAAGAAGTTAAAGAGAAAAATAGAAACAATAAGAAGAGAAAATGAAATAAATTTACAATCAGAAAATAAAAAAATAAGACAGATTGCAACTGCATTTTATTTTATTGATAATTTTGCTTTAAGAGTTGGTGGCGAGAAAGGAGAAGATACAGCTGATACAGTTGGTGTTACAACATTAAGAGTTGAACATATAACATTAGCAGATTCTAATTTTATTGTTCTTGATTTTTTAGGTAAGGATTCAGTTAGATTTTATAATAAATTACAAGTAGATTCCATTGTATATACAAATATACAAGAATTTATAAAAGATAAAAATAAAGGTGAAGATATATTTGATTTAATATCATCACAAGATGTGAATAAATATTTACAAACATTTATGAAAGACTTGACAGCAAAAGTTTTTAGAACATTTAATGCATCATATTTATTTCAAAAAGAAATACATAAATTGATGAAAAAATATGAATTACCTGAATCGGTTGACCAATCAATATTAATAGATGAATATCTTAAAGCAAATACATCAGTAGCAAAGAAATTAAATCATCAAAAAAATGTTGGTAAATCATTCAAAGATATTGATGAAAAGTTTACAGAGAAAATAAAAAAAATTAAATCACAATTAAGAAAGGCAAAAAAATCAACATCCAAAAAAGGTTCAAATAAAGAAACATCAAAAAAAGGAACAACTAAAGAAGTAAGAATATTAAAATTAAATGATAAATTAAAGAAAATAAAATTAAAATATGATTTAAAAAAAGAAATGAAAAACATATCATTAGGAACATCAAAGGAAAATTATATTGACCCAAGAATTACAATAGTATTTATTAAAAAGTATAAAATTCCTATTGAAAAAGTATTCTCATCTGCTTTAATAAAAAAATTTGTATGGGCACAAAATTATGTTGACGAAAACCCAGAGTTTAAATTTTAAATTTTTTTGTTTTATTTTTGTTTTTTGTTTTTGTATAAAAAAATAACAAACATGTGTGTTGACTATCACCTCATTTTAGCTTTTTATAGTACCATTTATATTATATAATATAGTATCACCCATTTTAATATCATTAAAATAATAACTCAATTCACGAATTTTATTTGTATTATCCCAATAATATTTATATTGTCCATATTTTCTACCATTAATATGATAATATTCTAAAACAATTGAACCATTACTTAGATATTCTTTATATAATCCAGCATATCCATAAATAAAATAATTCCATTGTTTTTTCAAAATAAAATCTAAATAAAATGCTAACTCTTTTTTTTTATAAAATTCTAATAATACATTTGTATAATTATATGTTTTATCAATAACAAAATCTAGTATTGAATCATATTTATTGCCATTTAGATCTTCTATATCAATAACAATAAAAGATTTTGTTTCATATAATGCATTCTCATGATTTATTATATCATCTTCTTTAACATAAGATCTATACTCTTCAGTCTCAATAGTTATTATATAATTATCTGCCTTATGATATCCAATTATCGACATTAAAAATTGACTTTATAATTATATATATACCATATACTTTAAAATAAATTAAAAATAAAAATCAAACAAAAAATGATAATCATCAAAGGTGATTCAGATTTTTATATTCTTCTTGGAATATCGATTATTATCATATTATTAGTATTAACGTTTAATTTAGGTAAAGATTCTGATACAATAGAAACAGAAACAAACGTTAAATCAAGTTGTAATAAGATATATTCAAGTATGTATGAATATTGTCAATTTGGTTCAATTTATTCTGAGATTTTGTTATGGGGTCTATTATTATTTCCAATCATTATCAGTTTAATGACTATTTCATGTCTATTTCATGTACAATCTGGTCATATGTAATAATAATTAGATTATTAATAAATGATTATGATTGTTATGAGATAATTAAAAATTATGATGAACTTAGTGTTTTCATGCAGATTACAAATTTTATCATTCTAAATCTAATCTTAATTGTGTCTATAATTGGTATTTGTATTTATAACATCAAAAGTAGAAATAAAAAACAAAATAAAGTCGATTCAGATATGGTTGAATTAGTAATAAAATAACTTAAAGTCAAATATATATTTTTTTATTTATAATATGGCAGGAATAATACAAGAAACTGATTTAGATCATGATAGTTCGAGTGATGAAAGTTTAAGAAATAATAGAAATAATGGAGATGTAAATCTCGAATTATGTACAACACTTGAGAATGAGATTAATGGATATTTAAAAAAATTAAATGAAGATATTGGATTTTATTGGTGGAAATATTATACATATTGTGCATTTTGGTCAAATATATCAGTACCAATAAATCTTACCATTACAATTCTAACAGCTCTTACAACCGGACAAACAGCTACGGGTTCATTAATTGATAATCATACAAGTACAATATTTGGAATTGTAGTATTAATTGTATCAATATTTAATACTTTTTTTAGACCAACTCAACAATTAAATGATAATGAAGAATTAAAAAAAAAATGGGCATCACTTGGTACAGAATTTGAGTTGATATATTATGATAAAATACCAATGATAAATTCAAATATAAATACGAATCAATTATTAAGACAAAATAAATTAATACAACAAGATAAACAAGTTGAAGATTTATTTAAGAAAGTTGGTGCAATGAAACGAGAGACTACAAATAATTATTTTATTGATTTAATTTTTATGATGACTAAAAGAGTATTTATACGTAACAATATTACATGGATTAATAAAAAAACATTTAAGAAGAAAATGCGAGGTGATACGAGTGATACAACAGATTCAGATGACTTTAGTGTATAAAATCATTAGTCGGTACCAATCATTGCCGAAATCATAACAGAACGAAAGTCATCTGGGGGAGATAGTGGAATATCACGCCAGATTTCACACTTCATAGCATATGTTACCAATGCGGATTTCACATCATCAGTTATTTGAATATTACCAAACTGCTCAACAAAGATCGGAATTGCATTGTCGCAGAAAACATTCTTTGCAGTGTTAATTATAATCTTGAATTGCGTTGCCTTATCTTTGGTTAGATAACTAGTTCTAGCCTTCTCATTTAGCGAATTAATCATCAAATCTGATGTTACAAGCTCAATCAACTTTTGATTAATTGTAGACAACTTTGAATCTAGACCAACATAAATTGTCTTAACCTTTTGTGCCAGAGGAAATAGATTACCGGCGACTTCAGCAAGTTCACATAGGAATGGGACATTTCCATCACGAAGCTTGTGAGCCTTGTAATATGAATCAGTCTTGATCTTTCCGTATGAATTAGAATTAGAATTATCATATACAACAAAACCTTCAACATCAATAACCTTCTCATATCCATATCCGTTCGATGGAGGATATGCATCATAGAATTCATTTACCGTCATCTTCCCAAAGATATACGAATCAACTGCCTTGATAAGATTATCCATCATATCTACATTTGTTACATTCCAGAATGCGGGCTCAACAAAACCATTCGAATGAATAGAATCAGAGAATACATAGTGTGGTTCAACCTTATATGAATTTCCAGTAATTGATGTACGAGATAGGATTGTAAAACCAGAATTAGGATATGCAACTGCAAGCTCATTATGAACCTTACCAGAATAAGACTCTAGACGATTTGCACAGATAGTCTCAGCCAAAATAAGCTTAAAATCACCATTCATTTCATCAAACATTCGAGCCATACGTCGAAACAAATCCGGTCCAAATTGCTTAATTTTGTCAACTGGAGTGAGCTTTGGATCAGCCATAGGAAATAGAGCAGTTGTTGCATAATCTTGCATAAAATTACCGAGCAACATAGTACCTTGACTCTGAAACACAAAAGTATAATCGGTTGAACCAGTAATTGAATCCCAAACATTTGTAACAGTCTTGGTAAACTCATCACCCTTTGTCATAATAACTTTACGTAGAACTTTTGCGAACTCACCAGAATACAATACAAATGCATGAAGTGAACCATCTTTCTTAAAAGTTGCATTCAAATTAATTTGACCATTCGTGGCCAACTTGATAATGAGTGATTGTTGATCAGGTGACAGGTGAGAACAACGATAGTCCTTACTAAGATTAATATTCTCAGTATCAGTAATACCGCGCTTAATCTGCATCCCCGTTAGCATTTCAGCACCTCTTTGCATCAAATACTTTACAGGAATCCAACAACCAGCATCATTAAGATAAAATGCTGTACCGCGTGTATCGCGTCCCCACTTGTTCCAGTTATTATTGTGCTCAAGATACTTCAGATGAATAATACGTTCAGCATATGGAGTATCCCGAAAGTCAACAGGACAAGAACATTGATATGCTTTGTTTCGGAAGAATTCGCACAATGAATTATAATTCTTATCCGAAGTGTTATATACATGATTCACAAGTTCAGTTAGACTAAGATTATCCAAACTAAATCCAGTGACAGGTGTATTAACGAGGGATGAATGAATGTTCTTAAAAATTGTCTTAAATGAATCAAGCCCAATCGAATCCAAACCGGAAAATTCAGAATTAGAACAGATTTGAAATTTAAAATCAACTGAAGCAATAGCAGTCAAATCCTCATTTTTACTACAATACTTTGATTGCAGTCGATACACATCCATTTTGGATACATCAAATGGCTTCAAAAATGTAGATGGTCCAGAGAGCTTTAGTTGTTCATTCAATTCAACACCATTCTTTCGATCATTGATTGTAATATCATTACGATTTACATCGATCGAGATTACGATACACTCTGAAATGTTTGACGGAATAATAGCAGGATAAGCTTGCTTAAATAGTGTCATTTGAGTATCAATGATTGTAACTGTATTTGAATCAATTGAACTCCGAATTGAATTAAGCATATTCTTATTTACAATCTTTGACAAACCATTCTTCTTATAAAATGTATAAGCCTTCAGATACTCATCAGATGTTGGACGAATATTTATTGATTGAATTCCATTCATTTGACAATAGAGATTGTACATTACCATATCACGTTGGACATAACCATATACAATGTTTTGTTCCTTAAACCAATCAATCAAGAGGTTAGCGACAGTTGACTTTCCAGAATTGCTCAAACCATCAATAGTAATTACAATCTTATTTTGATTGCAACTAAATGGCTTTGAAATTTCCGCATAATATTCATCACGTGTTTCGATAAATTTTTCAAATGAATTCAACGGAGAATAGGCAGAATAAACATCACCATATGATAGTGCCATCAAATAATTCTTAACATTTACATCCTCAATTCTAGTTGAATTAATCCGAGCTTGTTCCCATGGAGATGTAAATGTATCAAGATGGTACGAACACATATGGATGGTCAATAGGCGACAAATCATCTCCCAAAAATCCTTTGAAATAAATTCTTCAAAAGACTTTGAGTAAATTCTGGAGAGAATGATTGCACCAAATTCGCCATGAAATGGATATCCGACGTGTCCTTTTGAAAACAAATGAATACACCCAGGCTTTCCAATATCATGAAGAATTGCAGCAACAGCCGCAATGAAAGGATCCAAATTCATTTTCTTTGCATAAATGCAAGATACAATAGAAGCCGATACAAGATGTGCAAACAATTCTTCTTCGTGAAACCCACAAGAATACTTCTTACTCTTGTCATCACACACATTTTGATGGACATTCATTGTCTTGAGTTCATTGAAAATGTCTCCAAATGTTGTTGACCTTACGACCTCAATATCACTATTTCGTTCAACATAATTAAATTTGATAGAAAAGAATTTACCCATTTTGGTAAATGTCTCAATCAAAAGTTGTACATTTTCCTTGAAGGGGATTTTTGCAAGTTCAGAAGGAATCTTGACATTAGTCAAGAAATGTTCCAGATCAGAACGCATAAAAGCATCAAAAAAGAATTCAAAAAAAGATTCGATAAACATAATTTTTATTATATTTTACTATTATAATTTAGTATTATAATTTAGTATTCAATTTTTTTATAGAAAATCATCAAGTGATGCAACGCCTGGAGGAATACCTTTATAATCTAATGATTTATAAAAAGGTTTAAAATGTTTGTCACAATAATTTGAATTAACTTCTTCTTTTATTTTAATAATATTTTTATGAATGATATTATAAAATCCAGTCATATTATCGATATTATTACATTTTTCTAAAATACCTTTTGATAAATCAATTAAAATATTATTTTTATCATCATTATACTTTTTAATATCATACTCAAAATATTTATTTACATTTTTAATTAAATTTCTAAATTCAATTAATACATGTTGTTTCTTTTTTAGAAAACCTGTTGAGTGTACACTATAAAATTTATTTAAAGTTGCATCTACTTTAACACCCAGTGCCTTTGCTCTTTCGGTTATATTATTTTGTTCAGATAAAAATGTTTTTTTAATAAAATCATTTGAAAAGATAATAGTTGAATCATTATAAATTTCAACTAGACACAATTTGTTATAAGTTGAGACATAATCAGGAAATTTATAAAATAAATATATTAAATATGTCTCAAAACGACTAATTATATTATCAAGAGCTGATTCAATTGAATATTTATTTTCGGCATTAAGTTTAAGAAAAAATATATTGTATGATTTATAAAATTCATCAAATGTTATTCTTTTATTTTTTATAAATTCATTAATTATATTTTTAACAGAATTTGTGTAAAATGATAATTTAGAAGGAAAAATTATATTTTTATTTTTAATTGGATCATAATTATCAACATTAAAATTATCTTTTAATTTTTCATATCCAGAAATAGTTGAACCAAAAATATTAAGATAAACTTTATAATTTTTAAGGATATTATTTTTAACTAAATTTTCTATATTTTCTCTAACTTGTTTACCGCTATATAAAAAGTCATCACATATAATGAATAATAATTTATTTTCATTATTTTGATTATTTTTAATAAATTCTAATCTATTTTTTTGACTAACAAATAATACATTTTTACCGAATTTTTTTTTATATTCATTACAAAAGTATAATGTAAAATAAAAATTACTTTTATCTTTAGTACACATATGTGATAAATAAACAACATGAATATAATCTTTATATTTTGTATACAATTCATCTAAATTTAATTGGAATCTTTGAATTATATAATCTGCATGGATACACACAGAATTGTCAATAATATATTTAGAAAATTCTAAAAACATTTTAGAGCATGATTGATTTTTATCAATATAATTTGAAATAAATTTTTTATCTATATCAGTTAATGAATCATCGCTTTCATAAAATTTTAAATTATATAATGGTTCATTTAGCTTAACAAATTCATATATATTCATAATATAATAATAAAAGATAAAAAAAAGATAAAAATTAAATAATATTTAACAACATTTAGAATCTTTAATTTGTTTTGTATTTCTAGATGGGATATATACACTTGAAGTTGGAGTTGGAGTTATATTATTTAATGATTGTGAAGTGACTGAATGTAAAATTTTTTTACAGACACCAATAAATAATTCATCAATACCAATATTTTTTTTTGACGAAGTTTCGAAGTAATTCTCTATTTGATTAACAATAATTGAATCTTTTTTGAGATCACATTTTGTTCCAACATAAAATATTATTGGTTTAGATAATGTTGTTTCAGAAACTCTATCAACTTCAGGTATCCATATATGTTCTAAATTTCGAAATGTTAAATAATCGGTTAAATCAAAAACACATAAAATTGCATTTGCACCTCTATAATATGATGATGTTATTGATTTAAACCGTTCCTGTCCGGCCGTATCCCATATCTGTAATTTTATAGTCATTCCATCAAGTTGAATTGTTTTAACTTTAAAATCTACTCCAATAGTTGAAATATAATTATCTGAATAAAATTCATCACAATATCGATTAAGCAGAGCTGATTTACCAACTCCGGAATCTCCTATCAACAAAATTTTAAATAAAAAATTGTACTCTAAAAAACTCATATATTATAAAATATTATAATTTTAAATTTTCTTATAATAAATTATATCAATGGAACTATTAAAAAAAAATGTTGTTGACAAATGTTTATCAACAAATTTTGAAACAAATAAAAATCTACTTTATAATTTTTTTGAAGAACAAAAATCTTCTTCAAATTTAGAAAAAATTAAATCAATTAAATGTGGAACATATTATTTATTTGATGCTTATTTGAATGAAGACGTTGGTTCACAATATGCAATACGTGATATAATTATGGATAATACAACATTAGATTCCGAATTAAAAATTAATAATTTATTTAAATTAAATAGAAATGGAATTACAAATATGCCAAACCCAACACATGCTACTGTTTTATATAATTTTATTTATGAAAATAGAAGATATATATATTATTCAAATTCTGGATTAGGTATTGATAAAAATCATTACATTAAAAATGGCACAATTGCACCTAAAATATATTTTGTACGTGATGAATTTGTACATAATTTTATTCCAAACTATGTACGTAAACTTTATGAATTGATATTAAAATTAGAAATCCCAAATCAATCTACAGCGAGTGATTTTGATTTAAAAATAGATGAAATGAATAAAGACATAATAAAATTTTTAAGGAAATTCAGATATAATTTTGATAAATTAGAAAGTTCATTATTACTCAATTCTAAATTATTAAACATGTTAAAAACATTCATATATCCAGTTGAAAAATTACAATTAAAACACGGATTAAACTTAGAATATTTAAAGCATGTCAAAGAAAATAAAGAATTACTACAAGATTGTATATATGCAATATTAAATTATGTAGTGTATTTATTTGATGAAGTTGAAGAATGTACGATAAATCACGTATTGACTGGAATTGAACCAGTTGAAGTAAAAGAAATTTTTAATAAATTATCAAAAAATACTGAAAATGGTGCAAAAGATTTAGCAGATTTTCTTAAGAATACAAAACAATATAATCAAAATATTATTTCTAAATTCGACGATATTAATAGCCAAAATATACCAGATATACAAATAAGTTTTAGTAATTATATCCGCATGATTAATGAAACATTAAAAACATTTGCAGAATCAGATTATGTATTACAATTTAAATTAAAACATTTTATTTTAGACTATGATAATAGAATTGGCGTAATGAATAATGAACAAAAATCTGGTTCTTGTGTATTTTATAGTTATTATAATCTTGGTATTAACATGTTATTATTAGAAACATTCAAAGAGAATATTGAATTACAACAAAGAGTTGATAATTTTGTTGTGAATTTTTTAAAAATTCATATATTACTTGTAAATTTACTACTTACAAACCTTGATACAAATAATATTATAAGATTTTTAAATGTAAATCCAAATGAAATATATTCAATTAATTCATGTTATAATAATACTTATATACACCAATTAATACATAATAATAATTTAGATAAAACAATTTATACTTATTATAATCCAAATTCAATATTTGCAAAAATATCGAATCCAAACGATATGATACATTCTTTACCATTATATGGTAGTGTAAATACAATAATAAATACAAGAAAAATAGAATCTAATTTAATTTTTGTAGAATTAAATGAATATCTACAAAAAACTATAAATAAAATTAAAAATATAAAAAATAATCCAGAATTAGTTAATGATGAAGAAATAAGTGATAAATCAATAATTCGAAATTTATTACAAATTTTTGAGAAAATATCAGCAAATATTAAAAAAGAATTACCTGATTCAGTTCAAGCATATAGTCGTACAACTGAATATGATAAATTATTAGAAGTATATTTAATTGTATTGATACTTCTAAGAAATTCATATTCAGATATTAAATTTAATTATGAAAATATTGAAATAATTAAAAGACAACAGGAAGCATATCAAGATAATTTTATAATTGAAAATGTTTATGATGAAGATACTGGAAATTATATTGAAGATAAGATGTCATATTCTGATATTAATCCTGAATATATAAAAAGAATGAATAAATTAAAATCTTTAATTTTAAAGAATGATTTTATAAATACAATTTATTTTCTATATGTTAATAATGATTTTGATATGTCGGGTAAATATAAAAATGATCACCAATATGTTATTCATGAAACAACTAAATATGTATATTCAAGAGGTAATCTAGGAATATATACATTACACTCTCCATATGATATATTTTATTATGACCCCTTATATAGCAAACTTAATATTAATGATATTATTAATATATCAAAATATTTCTTGAATGGAGAAAATATTATTACATTTGAACAATTAATTGTAAACTTGAATTTATCATATAAATTTTCATTTATCAAACATCTTAATATATATTTTAATGCAGTTAATGATAGACAATTTTATGAACTATTAAATGTTTATATGGAACCGACTTTAAATAATGAACAATTATTATTTAAATCAGATGATAAATCATTTGAATTAAATGTGCACAATCTAATATTTTTATATCGTAAATATATTCGTTGTAAATATTATTTACACATAGCTGATAGTGATATCAAAAAAGAGAAATATACAGAAATAAAAGAATTAATTATATCAAAATTTACAAATATATTTGAAAAAATAATTAAGAATTTTAGTATTGAACAAATTACAAGATTATTATATCATAATTATATTCATAGTTTTACGGAACAAGATGATGTATATATAATTCCTGGTACATTTAGTGGTAGTGAATATGAATATGGTTCGAGTTATCAAAATTTTATTGAAATTTTAACTATTATGCTTTCTGATGGTAAATATTGTATAACAAAAATTTCATCTCCATCTATTTTATCATTATTTTTAATAAATAGTGGTATAGATGATAATACTGAAATATATTTTAAGAATAATATTGTAATAGATATTGAAAAATTAAAGAAATCCTTTACACCTGATTTATTTTTTGAATTGTTATTTACCGATAATAATTTAGATAAAATAGATAAATTATATAAAAAATATGAAATAAATAAAGATAAATTTTACAATGTAAATTTTATTATTGATACCGCGTATAAGACTAATTCAACATTTGAATTATTTTTATATCATTTTGGATATTCATATAAAGATGACAGTAATTATACTTTTTTTATCGATAGAAATATGTTGTGGGAAGATAAAAAATATAAATATATAAAAGAGCGTCCACATGGTTATCGGATTGATATGACTCCACGAAAGTTTTATATGATAAATAACATATCAAAAGTTTGCTTTGAAATTGAAATAACAGATACTGATATTGGTTATATATTAAGTAATTTACATTTATATGATTCGGATAATAAAAAACACAAAGTGACATTAAGTTATGAATTAGTAAAAATTGATGAAACATATCAGAAGAATGATCTAGATATTAATCTGACAGAAACTATATATTTAAGACCTAATAAAACTGAAAAATTATATTCAGCTATATATCCATATGGTGTAAGAATATTTGAATATAATTATAATCATAATAAATATTTGTATACACATATAACATCATCTTATAGATTAGAATCGAATGATAGATTTTATGAAGAAGATGTATTTTGGGAATTAAAAGAAATTTCTATTCCATCAACATTTGAACACTATTTAGTAAAATTAGCACCATCTAATTTATTTCCTACAATAAATACATTTGATAAAAATAAAATGAAAAATTTACATACAATATATTTTACATCACAATCAAACTATGAAATAGTAAACCTGAAAGATAAATATAAAATTTCAGATTCAAAACAAATTAATTTTAATGATATCCATGATATTATTAGTCAATTAATTAAGAAATTTGAGAAATCAATTAAAATAGATGTTGATAATACAAAATTATTTGAGGAATTATTAAAGATAGATAATGTTTCTGAATTGTCTAAGAAAGTATTTTTTAATCAGTTTTTAGATGATAAAAGCATATGTACAAAATTATCATCATCTGCTTGTACTTTATCAGATGGTGAATTTTGTGAGATATTTATTAAAAAATTAGAAGAAATAGAGAAAAAATTAATTTTTACTTCGGAACATCTATTCAATGATTATTTTTATAATAATTTAGATTCATCACTATTAAAAATGATGATACACGTATTAAAAAATATATTAATACAAAATCAAAATTCAACTACAATAACTTGTTGGAAAATACAAATAGTAATTAGCACATTAAGAAATATTAAGTTGTTTATTGAAAATGCTACAACTTATCAAAATTATGAATTAATATATTTATTACATAATGAATATTTCTTTAATAATCAACAAATGTCGAAATATATGCAAATTAAAAATGATTTAATAGCAAATAATTCAAACCTTAAATTACATCAGTTAATGATGGGTAGAGGTAAAACATCAGTTATTACACCATTATTAGCATTTACAATAAAATTATTAAATAAGGAACCTAAAATTATTACAACATCTGCATTAAAATCACAAACTAAAAAATATATTGGATTATTTGAATATTTTACAGCTGCAATAATAAAAGTACAATCAGATATTGAAGCTAAAAAAGAATGGTTATTAAATACTGATATTCACAATTTTAATACATCTGAAAAAATAAAATTAGATGAAGATAAAATAAAATTAAATAGAGAAATAAATATTATTGATGAATTTGATTCACATCATAATTATCTTCAATCTAATTTAAATTATGTAAGAGAGGTAAGACAATATTTTAATATAAAAATATTCAAATATATTTATAATTTTATTTATGAAAAAATTAATAATAAAAACTGTTTTGATAAATCAGAATTAGATTTATTATTAGATGGCAAAGATATCTTATCATTAAATTATGAACAATCAAAGAAATTAATATTTAATAAAGATTACGGTTTTGATCCACAAGATTCTATTTCAAGAATATGTATACCATATATTAGAAAAGACACACCTGCAGAAGATTCTAATTTTTCAAATGTATTATTACGTATTATATTAACAATCAATATCTTTTTAACACATTATTCAAATAAGTTACAAGATAAAGATATCAAATTAATTTTATCTAATAATTTATTATTAACGGAAATATTAAAAATAAATGGTCTTGAAGACATGTATGATACTATTGATTTTGATACAGCAAGTAATAAATTAAAAATTAAATTAATGAAAAATAAATTTAAATCAATTAAAGATGATAAATTATTAGCAGAAATACTGTGTGTGTATTTGTATAACATTAATATAAATAAAATATTAAATACAACAAAACAAGTTAATATTTCATTTCAAGATATAATTTATAATTCATATAATCAATTTCAAGTTGGATATACTGGAACGATATATATGAATTTAAATAAATATGATGAAAGTGAAAAATTTGTCTTTAGAGAAAAGATAGAAGATTATGATGAAAAATTAGAAATTTTATTAGCTCTAAATAAATATGGTTCAACTAAAGATTCAACTAAAAATAATTCTAATGTTTTTAATATCAGAATAGATACAGCCTATAATGATAAGATAGACAGATGTATAGAGATTATAAAAGATAATCCAAGAGGTATTGTTGATTTAGCATGTGTATTTGTAGATTATGAAAACAATTTAATAGCACATGAAATAAAGAAAATATTACCAGATAAAAAGATAATATTTTTTGATAAAACCCACAGAGCTTTAGAATATAAAAATGATGATGATATAATAAGTTATTCGGGTGTTAATCCAGATAATTTTTATTATTATGATCAGTCTCATACAGTTGGTACAGATATTGAACAACCTGAATCAGGACATGTTGTAATATTAATAAATGAGAATACAAAATTATCTGAATTTGCACAAGGTATGTTTAGATTTAGAAAAATAAATCGTGGGACATATTTAGATGTTGTTTATATTTCAAATGATAGAGAATTAAAGACAATGAATGAAGTTTTTAGATTACTAATTGATAATGAAGATAAATTTAATAGACAGCAAATTGACGGTTTGAGATTACAACAAATTAAAGCGATATCAAGAAAGAATTCTAAAAACCATTTAGAAATTGATTTAATACCTGAATATTTAAGAGAAAATATTAATTATATTGATATATTAAATAAAAATATTATCGGCTTAGACAAATTATTAGAAAATAGTTTTTATAAAACTATCTATGAATCATTAATAGGTAATATAGAAGTTTTACATTCATTATTATTTGGTATTAATAATCAAATAGAACAACAGCAAGATATACAGCAAGATATACAACAAGATATACAACAAGAACAGCAGCAACAACAATCAGTACAACAAGAACACGAACAGGAACAAGTTAAATTAAATGATTATGGTATTTTAGAAGATGTTTTTAATAAATATAAACATGTTGACCGATGTGTAAAACATATTGATTGTCATACATGCGATATATTAAATTTTGTAAAATTATTTAATCAAAATGAAAACATTAAAATAAATAATAAAGATATTTATATTAGTTATAATTTATTAAGTAGATTTGATATAGCAACATCAAATTATATGCCAATATATGCATCATCGTATCCGGAAGAGATTATTTTATGTTATATTGAATTTAATGATAAAATTGTAATTGAAAATTTACATTTTGGTTTAATGTATTATTATCATTATTTACCTATATATGATTTGTATGGTAAATTATTAAATGTCGAGATGAAAAAAGAAGATACTAATTTTAAAATAGAATTTGATCCAATAATTGTAAAATTATTTGGTATTAAAAACTATTTTCAAAATATAAAAAATATACCTCCAATTGATGATTCAATATTAACACGTGTAGTTAATAATATTAATAAAAAAGCATTAATATTGCTTACAAAATATGTTAAAACAGCAACAAATAAATATTATATTTTATCACCTATATTAATTTCACATATAAATAAATTAATTGAAGAATTTAAGATTGGCAATAAAGATAAATTATTATTTGAAAACATTAAAGATGATAATTTTGACAAAGTTTTAGAAGAAAAAATAAATATGATTACACCCGAATTTGAAAATATAAAAGAATTAAGTGATAATATAACTAAAAATATAACAGAATATTTTAAATATAAATACGGATTTATTGATGAAAATAATGAATATATGTTAATTAATATGTTATTACCATATGAATCGAATATGATATTGTTAACAGTACTAAATCATACATATAATATATATTTTAAAAAGATTGATATACATACAGGAACACCATTACATAATGAAGAAAATACAGTTCAAAATTATATTCATCACATATATCAATATATTGACTTTGATAGAAAACAGAAATTAATTGATACATCAATATTAGAAGGTGGTGAGAAAACTGATTACTTTATTGGTGTAAGATTTATTTCAGAAGATTTTTATAATAGTGAGCTCTATATAAACTTTCTTAAAGAAATATACAATATAAATATTAATAAATTAAATTTATACAATATTGATGAAACTATAAAAATGATTAAACAATATTATTTAAATTCGAAAGATATTAAAAAAATACGAGTTTTACATGATGAATTTATGACACAATTTGGAAATGATAATATTCTCTATACAGAGATATCTAAAGTTACATCTCAATATTTATCAGAAAAAGTAAGTCAGTTATCAAATCCAATTATGGCAAAACATTTAGGTAAATTTAGAGATAAACTTAAATTATTAAAAAATAAAGGTGTTGATATGAGTTCTTTGAATAAATACTTTACAGATAGACCGATTGTCAGTGGAGGTAGCTCAAATAAATTTTATGAAAAATATTTGAAATATAAACACAAGTATTTACAATTAAAAATGAACATAAATAAATTTTATTAGTATATATTTATATGCCAAAAAAATCAAAAATAAAACTAAAAAATCAAAATATGGATGATGGCAAAAAAAAAATAATTATAATAATAATAATTATTGTTGCTATATTATTATTATTAGGTGGTGGTATAGGATTATATTTTTATTTAGAATCACGTTCTACAACATTATCAAAATCATCAAAAATAGTTCAAGAAGAAAATAGAATAAAAATTTCGGCACTACCGAATATATTTTATAATAATACTGTACCTAAATGTGATTTAAAATCATGTTTAAAAATAGGAGAAACAATTTTATTAAATCAATTATTAACATCAACATCAAATATAAATAATATTATAATAAAACAGACATTAAACCAAGAAGAAAATAAAAAAGCTTTGATAATTTATGGAGAAGAACCGAATATTACAACTGAAGATTCATCTCCATATTATTTATTATTATATAATACTATTGCAAATATATATAGATATGTTAATTTACATGGGAGTAAATGTAAATTAGTACAAAATGGATTAGAATGCAATAATAGAATAATAGAATTTTATGGTTATAGTTGTATAATCGATGGAAATAAATATTATTGTGATTTAACATATTCAGATACTAATAATTATGTTATATTATGTGATGAAAAAGCTTATCCAATTGGAATAATATCTACAAATGTTTTTGTTACTCTTTTCAGAAATAATCAAGCTCAAAAATATTTATTATTTAATATACGAACAATTTTAGTTACAAATTTTTCAATACTTGTATTTGACTCAAATGATAATTTTATTGGCGTCCTATCAATACTTTAGATAGGTTGATAGGATTATACTAATTCCAATTCCAATACCAATACCATAACCAAACAATTTAGAATAATTTTCTGTCTTTTCTGTCTTTAGATTTTTCATCATAAAAGTATTCTCAGTTTCATAGCCCATCTTATGATAATATTCACGAACTCCAATACCTGAAATAATTGACATCTTCTTAAAACCATGGAATTCTGCAATTTCTTCAGCCTTTTGAATCATCTTTCGACCAAACCCCATATGTTGAGCATTCCCAGTATTACCCTTTAGATTAGTATGTTGTCCAAGAACATGGAGTTCACGAATAAATGCACAATTCTTCAGTTCTGGCATTGTTCCATTAAAATTATTATTTAGACGTAGACGACAGAAACCAAGCAAAATCTTTTCATTAGATGTCTCGTATGAGATGAAGAACTCTTTACCTCCACTAGATGGATATTCGCGAACCTTCAAAATCACATCAGAAATATCAACCTTTTGAAGCTTGATTTCTCTGCAACGGATACAACAACATCTCAAACCCATATCGCGCATTTTTGCCTCAATATTATTACGCATCTCTGGACATGATACACCACCTTCAATAGATTGAACTGGAATATCACGAATGATACGATTAATACGAATCCAAGGCTTCATCATCTTCTTTGCATGAATAATAACATCCTCCAGTTTAGTGACGTCTTCTTCAGCATATGGTTTGTATGTTCCAGCATAATACCATTCATTAATCTTTGAAAATGGTGTAACCTCAGTCGGATAGATTTTCCATTGATCTGCCTCATAGTCAGAATCAGTCAATACCTCTGTAAGCATCTTTACATCCTTTTCGGGTGTAGATGATGGAAGGTCAAGCATCAAATGAATATCAACTTTAAAACCATTATCTTTGAGAAACTTAATTGCATTCTTGTTTTGAATATTTGTACATTCACGATTTACAAATCGCAAAATATCATCATCTGTGTGTTGAACACCAATTTGTACACGCGTAATACCCAATTGACGATAAAAACGAATAATATCATAACGGTCATTATCACCTTCCAAATAATCGGGCCTCGTTTCAACAGTCAGTCCGATAACACGTAGTGATGCAGTCTCATTGTTCTGTTGTTCTTCTTCAAGTGTTCCCATCTCTCGGGGAAACTCTTCTGTATCTCTAAAGTCAAAATATGAATTAGCCGCATAGTACATACAACATACGAACCATTCGAGATATGATTTAGGATAAAAGTTAAATGTTCCACCAGAAATAATAATTTCAAGTTTGGCATTTTCGTCAATATGACCAATCTCATCCAAACAATTAATACGATCAAACATCTGTCCAACCGGATGAAACAAATTTTGTGTTGCTCTCATATTACCTGGTTCGGTAGATAGATATGATCTAGGTTGAGTGGGAATTCCATCAGCGTTACGTTCAAACGGACAATAATGACAATTCTTTGGACAACCGCCACGTTTGATAATCTCATCAGTTTGATATCCATTCTCATCAACACCAAACTGTGAACCAGATGTAAAAATAGTCACAACATTAACTCCGGAATGACCGCGTGCAGACTTCATCTTCATCCATCTCTCAATATCCACGCGCTTCTGAATTTTCTTATTCTTCAGTAGAATTCGATAGATTTTAACAAAATGACTCTTGTTATATTTAAACTTGAGTGGACGTAAAATCATATCTTGAAAATCTTTTTGCGATTCAATCTTCTTGTCTGTGATTGAATTAATCAATGTCTCAACAGTTTCCAAATCATCATCGGTTGGATTAAATGCATATTCCTTCTTATGAAAAATATCACGAATATTCTTCATGGAATATTCAGGAGCACAAAAGTTTTTGGAAAACATTATTATTAATAAACTTATAATAATTGTATTTGTTAATATAAATAAAGTTTCAATTTTTTATTGATTATGATTTTGTTTCTCTGTTTTTATTGTCTTTTTGTTTCTTTATTTACTTGTCTTTTTGTTTCTCTGTTTACTTGTCTTTTCCATCATTATGAGAATTTTTAGTTACAATATATGGAATAGCCATCATTGGCCAAAATAGTGGCCAACAAGTAGAACCTAAAAGATGAAATGGCATATTTTCAGTCATTCCAGCACGTGCTGCTTCAAATTCTGTTTTGTAACGTCGTTTATCATAATCATCTAATTGGTTAGAACGCCACTTTTCTACCATTCTTTTTGAATCAAAATATGCATTCGAAACAATGTAAGCACCGTTAAAATTCCTGTCACAAATCATCACAAAATCTTTAGATTTTGTAGATGATTTACAGGATTTTAAAGCTATAAATAATTATCAAAATCACACAAAATCTTTAGATTTTGTGATGATTTGTGATAATTATTTGATTCCGGCTCCGACAAGATAACTATTGAATAAAATAGAGGTTACACGAGGATTCATTTTTTTATTATGTTTACTTATTACTACATTTATTAATTTAAGAATAAAAAAATCAATTTTTTTAACAAATCTCTAAATAGACATTAGCAATATTCTCCAGGACTGAAAAGTAAGCTAGATTTGGTTTTAGTGTTCTTGGTAGATTTGTGTAACCAACAAGAGCACCGAGAACACCGCCAACAACAGCACAATTTGTGTCAGCATCGCCACCTTCCTTAGTAATACTAGAAATAATTACATGGTAAGATTTATTATTTCCAGCCTCATTCAGAGCCCAGAATACACATCCTAGTTGTTTGAATGTATATTGACTATTTTTGTCAAGTTCTAAGAAATTAATATCCCAAATATATTGTAATGCTTCAACTTCTTTGATGATTTTTTGTGGATTATTCTCAATAAGAAATGCTGGATAGAATTGATTAATATTATCTTTTAAAACTTGATCAAAAGGATCAGAATTATTTGGTGGAGAATTTTTAATTGTTTGAATCTTTTCACAGAGTTCATCAAAATATTTTTCAAGATAAGGTTTTGTAAATTTAATGGATTCAGCAATAATTTGTCGAATCCAAAAGATATCGCAATTAATTGCATTTATCTTATCATTAATAATTCGTGCCACCAAATATGTTACAATCATTGATGCATAGACTGATTTTGGAGATGAATGTGTTGTAGATGCAATAAGTTGAGCATTCCTAACTACTGAATCATAATTTTCATGATCAAATGTACCCAAAATAGCAGTTCGCATAATTGCACCAGGTGATGCATTATTCATTGGATAATAGGGGTTATAAATGTTTGTACGAATTGCAGCTAGTTGCGGGTCGTTAATACTATACGGATCACCCCACCACATATTGGTCGTATCACCCGGTCCATGACATTTTAGATCATCACATTCAGGCAAACCCTTCTGAAGCAAATCATCAAACAATTGTGCAAAGACAATAAGATCAACTTTCTTCGCTTGAATAATTGATTTCATGAGAACAATCATCTGGTCAGTATCATCAGTCCAATCACCCTTCTTCCATGTTGAACGATGATAATCTTGTACAATATCATCAAACATAAATAGATTAATATTTGGATAATTTTGTTTTACTTGTTTCTTGGTCATATATTCGGTAGCAAGGCCAATTGCATCACCAATAGCCTGGCCGAAAATAACACCTTTAATAGAATCGTTTCTATTGTTCATTATTTATATTGATTTATATTAATTTATATTAATTTAATATTTAATCATATAATATTTTATATTTTTCAATTTTTTTTATAATCTATATTATAAATGGTAGCAGTAGATTATATTGGTATTCATATGTTAAATAAATTAATATCAATACATCATTTAGATAAAAAAATGTTAACATTAGAACATTTATTAAAAGTAATCGTTGATAATTATCCTAATATTCTAATTAAAAAATTTAATGAAGCATTTCCAAATGTAAACGATATTAAATATGAAAATATTATTTGTTATAAAATCCCTGGTAATCCTAATAAATATAAATATTATAGGAGAACATCATTGGATGTTAATGGAAATAAAATTAAAGTAAAAAATGCTTTTTTAGAGTCTGAAGATAAGTTGTTATATAATATTCCACAATCTGAACCTCAAATTGAATTAGAAATTGATGATAATATTTGTGTGATTGGTTTAGAAGTAATTGATTTAAAAGATAATCACACTAAAAGATTTTTAGAGTGTAATGGTAAGATATGTGAAATTAAAAGAATAAATCACGGTACATCATTTAGACAAAAACTAGAAGCAGAATATGCTCCCTATAATTTATATGGTAATTGGTTCACTGGCTTAAATAAAAATGTATTTGATGATAATAAAAAAGCACATTCATCATTAACAGATGATGATATTGAATTAATGACACTTGCGGGTGAATCTTTAGCATATACAACCGAATTTACAACTCTTGGTCAAATACCAAGTTCACCTGGTTTTTTTTATGAATATAAAGTTAAAAATCCTGTTAATTTACTTAATATGAATGAATCGGCAGGAATCGAATATATGATTTTAATATTTATGTTTTTTGATATTCAATTACGGAATTACGATGGAACAACACCAATAATAATAGAACAAAAATTAACATTAGATAGAACAAAACAATATTGTATAGCATATTATGAAAATAATACAGTAAGAGATTCTACAAACAAAATTGGAAAATATAATTATACAATTATGAAAAATAATCTTGATCTAAAAAATTCAACAATACCCGCATTTAATACAGGAATATGGGATGTAATTAGATCGGAAACAGCTGATGATGGTGATAAAGCATTAGCTGCCAAATTTTGTACAAATTTTAATCAGATAAAAGATGATTTGCATCTAAATTTAGCTGGATGGCTTGTAAAACAAATATTTTATTTTATGTTTTGTAATCCCAAAGAAATATTAGAAAATACTGGTGTATATATATTATTAAGAGATGAAACATTTGGTAAAGATATTTTGAATATATTGCTTAAAAAATTAGAAGATTTAAAAACAAAGAATCAAGATTTATTTGATATTGTTACAATTGCACAAGAAACAAAGACATTACACATTAAAAGAAATAAATATGAAGAGTTTAATAAAAAAATTGCAAGCAAATTTTCACAATTAAAAATAGATGTACATACAGAATATGAATCAAGTGTTAAAACCAATTTGCCAACAAAAATTGATCAAGAAATTAATAATATTTTATTATCATTAATTGATAAAATAATAGAAAAAATTAAAAATAATCATAATAAATTTACAGATGATAGTCCAATTAATGGAATATTTAAATATAATTTATTAAGTAAAATAAGTATACCTGATTTAATAAAATTTTTATTTACAAATAATAATAGTCAAATGATAGAAAATAAAATTAAAAATTTATGGGATGATTATAATGATGTAAATTATACAACATATTTAGTTAAATTATCAGCAAAATTACAGGAATTAAAAAAATATTTAACTGAATATTTAAATGGACGAGAAATAATAGGTAAAGTAACCCAATTAATTAAACCATTATTAGTTGAATTATATAAATGTATTCTATATTCATTAACTATATATTATGACAATGCTGTTACGATGTTTTCATATACATTTGAAAATGTTGAAAATAATAAGGATGCAACTAATACAATTATTAATAATCCAGAAGATAAATATAATGAATTAATTAGTACACAGATTGATCTAGATATAGTTGATATATTAAGCGGAGATATTTTAACTAGAGGATTAGCAAATGTTGATATAACAAATTTAATATCAAAATCAACCATACAAAAATTTAATGATGATTTTATTCAATTAGGTGGTAACAATGATGCTTATTACAAAGCTAAATATCTTAAATATAAACAAAAATATTTACAATTAAAAAAATCCTAGAATAAGCCCGCCAACGATTCCCGATGTAAATGTAAATGGAAATCGTGTGGTTAATGCATAATTTAATGCTAAATATCGTAGAGATTCATGATAAAATCCACGGTTCGAATCAAGAATTGTAAAAACTTTATCTAAATTAATCTTGTGAAGATATAATTTTTTATCAGCATTTTGTTCAATTAATTTTTTAATGTGATAATTTTGGTCATATGTTTTAATAAGTGATTCATATTTTTTAATTGTTAAATCACAAATAAAAATTCGATTAATCGGATTATCAATATATTGATAATTAATAAATTCTGAATTATTAAATGTTCCACATGAACCTAAAAAATTATAATCATCATTTTCTTCTATAGGTACATGTACATGAGGTGTACCAACATATGTCGGTGGATTCTTTTTTGCTTCATATAACTCAATCGATTTAACATTTGTTTTCTCATTAACAGTATAAGATTTATTTTTATTTGGTAATTGTTTAGTTAGAATATCTTTAAATTTGTAAAGTCCAGTTGCAACACCAAGACCAGAATATACAATAAGAGGTGGTGCTAAAGTAGAGACATTACCATAGACATAATTGATAATAATGAAACTAACAAAGACATAAGTAATAAATAATTTTTTTTAATCAATTTTTTTTACTTAAATATATTTATATGAATAAATATTATAAAATATGTATATTTTTTTTTACAATATTATTAATTTCATTAATCATTGTAATTTTACAAGGAATCAATAAATATTATATAATAAAAGAATTAGATTTGCCAAATCGTTATGGTTTGAATACATATTGTGTTATAACTGGTGCAACAAGTGGACAAGGTAGACTTTTAGCTGAGAAGTTTGCAAAGAGAGGATTTAATTTGTTATTAATTGGATCTAAAAAGTTAAAATCAGTTAAAGATGAAATACAGAAAATATATCCGGATTGTGAAATTGAGATAATAATAAAAGATTTTAGAAAAGCATCAGAACCTGGATTTTTTAAAGATATAGAAGAAAAAATTAATGAATTAGATACAAATATATCTATCCTAATAAACAATATTGGTTATAGAACTGGTTGGAAGCCATATGATAAAATGGAACCAAAATTAATTGTAGATACTATTTCTGCAAAAGCTATTGTACAATCATATCTATGTAGATTAATTATACCAATATTTTTAAAACGAAAAGAAATAAATAGTAAACAAAACAATACAACCTCAAAACAAAATATAACAACATCAAAACAAAATAATAATAAACAAAAACAAATAAATTCATGTCTAATAAATATATCCGCACAATGTCTTAATCCAAACTTTCTATTTGGTTTTTCAAATGAAATCTCTGTACCATTTATGAGCGTTTATGAGGCAACAAATGCATTCTCATACTATCACTCACAATCTCTATACAAAGAATATAAAGAACAATTTGATATTCTAAATATTACACCTGGAGCAGTTATTACACAAAATACATCATTTTTAAAGGGAACAATATTTAATGTTGATTCAGATAAATTTACAGATAATATTATAAAATTTATGGGCAATGTCCAAGGATCTACATGTGCATATGTTGGACATGCAATGTCTGGATATTTAATAAATCTATTCCCACCAGCTAAAGATAAAATCCTAGAAAATGTCGGTTTAACAATATCTAATGATTTCATGAAGAATAAAAAAATAATTGAAGCAAAGTATGATTAAATTTAATTGTTTTTATGTTAACTTGCCACATAATTTTTAACAATAACACCATCAACATATTCTCGATGTACTTTTAATTTATATTCATATTTTGGTTTATGATTTTGTATGAATACTTTTAATTCGCCATTTAATTGTCCATTTATTATCGTTCCTTCTTTTTCAACTTTACCATTCTCAAAATATCTTCTACATAAACCATATGCTTGTCCATTATTAATATTTCCTTCATATTCAATCTGTCCGTTTTTATAATATGTGTTACATGGACCAGAATAACCATTTTCAAATAATTTATCTTCTTGTCTTTTCATAAAGCCTTCAAAAAATGCTCTAGAATATGTCTGAAACACAAAAATTTTTTTATTAAACCAACAATTTACAATAAATCTATATGTTAATCCATTTGACATTACACGTGTAATTTCGTCGATTGTATCTTTTGTAGCAATATGTTCGATCTTTGTAATTTTACATCTCTTAACTAAAATTGAAACATTGATATCTGGATCTGTATCTAATAAATCACGAATAATATCTTTTTCCTCAATATAAACATATGTAATATATGGGGACATTTTGATATATGCTTGCATATCGAAAGAGATGTATTATTCATGCAGTTAGAAATAAATTTATCATTAAATAAAAAAATCAGTTTTTTTACACATTTACACATTTATACAGATGTAATTTTATAAGAATCTGTTTCTTCCAATGTAATAATACCTCCAGAATATAATTTATAAACTTTTAGTTTACCATCTTCATCATATTCTAGATATTGACCATCAAACTTACCATTCTTAATATATACATTACACTTCATTTTTCCATTTTTATACCAAGAAGTATGCAATCCAATATATGAATTTTTATTCTTCTTATTAATATATTGTTTTTCTTCAATAAAATTAATATGATAAGCTTGTTCAAAGCGAGTTACAACCTCAATTCGTTCATTGTATTGCTTTTTTGCAACATATTTACCACACTTGTAATGATTCTTACCATCATAGATTGATGTGATAAAAATTACAATAAATGAATCAGTAATATATGTTGCGGAATATTTGTTAAAGATTGGCCATTCGGGTTTGATGGATGTATTAGCCCAGATGGTGATAACTTTATCTGAATATTTGAAATAACCAAACATTTATTTGTTTTAAGTTTACTTTATTTGTTTTAATGTTTACTTATTTTATTATGATTATAAATAAATTTAAATTTCAATTTTTTAAACACTAAAATGAATCAAATTAACAAACATAAAAATAATTGTAATAATACCAATATACACTAAAAATGTAATATTACGATTATTTGTATTAAGTTTAGATTGAAGTTCATTAACATTTACATTTAGATTAGAAACGCGTAAACTTAGATTATTAACTTCTTCTCTAATATCTTCATAATCATCATCTGCCTCATCATCTGATTCTTCATGAATCTCATCAAGATCTAATGTTTTATCCATTTTAGGACATAGTTCAAGACTATATTCCGGATTATCATCATCAGTCCATAATTCATAACGAAGTTTGGAAGTACCGAAATAGATCTTTTTATTCAGATATTTTGAAATAACATATAGACGACAATTAAACATACATAATTCAAAATTATTTTCTAGATGTTTTTTCTTATACACATCTGTTGGCATTTCTACTTTGACTATGTCTGTATATGTTTTGTTGTTGTGAATAATATATTCTGGATATGCCATTTTAGTTGTATGAAGTTCATTTTCTTGTTCAGAACCAATAAATGTATTAACTTGAAGAATTTTTGGAATATCTGGATTCTTCTGTAAAAGTTCAACTGAAAATGTAATCTTTGGAAGATTTGAAAGAGCAGCATCACGGATTTCAGTTTCAAAAATATTAAATGTAAAATCGTCACCATATGTAAAACGGATATAATTTTTAGAATAATCTTGACCAAAAAAGTTCTTTTTACCCTTTAGCCATAAATTATTCTTATAAAGATATACTTCAAAATCTTCTGTATGATATTCCATTTTTATATTTATAGTTATTATTTAGTTTAGTTATTATAATATTGAATAAATAAATCAATTTTTTATCTTCTACTTTTGATTAAAATCTTAATAGTTAAAGGATTAATAATATAATAATTCATCGGCTTCAACATTATATGTTGCTTTATGATTTCCTTTTTTATAATAATAAACTAATATTACTTTTTCATTATTATTATAAATTAACTTTTCACCTTCAATTCTATCATTTATATGATAGAATGTTGATATTAATCTACCATCTAAATCATAATTGGAATATAAACTGGCATAACCATGCTTAAATAATTTAAATTCATTATTTTCATAAAATTTTTCATTAAATGCTCTTTCATATGTCAAATAATATGGAATAAATTCTTCATATACATTATTTATTTTATAGTTTAATTGTTCATCATATAAAATTTGCGTTACCATGTGTTTTATTGATATAACCTTAAAAATAATAACATAATAAGTAGCATTTAATTTTTGTTGATTAGACGCATTTAATAATGAAACTCGATTATCAGAATGTTTATATAGAATTTGAATCTCAAAAATATATGGAGTAATTTTTAAATAACCAATAATTATATCCATTATATAATAATGTCAAGATTATATTCAGACGATCATCCGGAAAAATCATTACAAAATACAGGATTTAAAAATAAAACAATGGCTAAACAAACATTGAGTTTAATAAAAAAAAGATCTTTGTTCTATCAATTTACTGTTGTTAATACAATGTATTATAGAGCAAAGAATCATCCAAACAAGACAAAAGAAATGGATGATGCAATGAAAATATTTAAGGAATGGCTAGATAGATATCCAATAAAAAAAGAAAAAGAAGAAAATAACCAAATAACAATGAATAAGATAAAATTAATTGAAAACAAATTAGATAAAAATACAATACAAATAATAAATAAAAATAAAAAATCTTTATGGAAACTAAAATTTATTGTATATCCACAAAATAATAAATATGACTTTTATTCTTATATACAATCTATATTAAAGAAATCTAAATAGAAAATAATATAAAAAATAAAGATAATGAGATTATATTTAGATTATTTAAGTCAGACATTTATTGATAATGATTATGTGTGTATGGATATTAATTGGTTTTCGAGTTGGTTATTCTTAATTCCATCAATTATTGAATTTTGGTTTGGTTATTTTCCGAGAGTATTCTATTTTATTCTAATTCCATCTTTAATCAATCATGCACATATTAAAAAATATGATCATATAATTAATCCTGTTGAGAAGATTTTTATTTATTCAACTTCACTATACTCATTTTCAGAAAGAACTTTAAATATTTTATTAGACGGATTTCAAATATATGATATTTTTATATATCCAGCTACATTTGCAATTTTATATATTTACTTCATTGCTAAATTATCAAACGGTGACCCATATTCAAGTTTATATCATTTAGTTGTACATATTTTAGGTTTGATTATATCTATATCTGCTTATCAAACTTATCAAACTTAATCATATATTTGTTTATCAAACTTAATCATATATTTGTTTATCAAACTTAATCATATATTTATAAAATACAGATTTATTTATATTTATATCAATTACTTCTGTACATGTTTTACATAAAATATATTCCTGCAAATCAATGTCAAAATGACAATATAACTTATAATGAGGAAAAATGGTTTATGTAGATTAGAAAAATTATTTTCATTTTTTAAACTATGAGGACAATTATCTTTTAGTGTATCGATTAAAATATCAGATGCAAAAAATCACAAAACCCACAAATTCACTATGTAGTTTTTATGATTTATATGATTATTCTCCTGAACAATCATCTTTAAGGAGTTGCACCATACTCCTATTTTGTTTTTATTCTTATGTTTTTTACACCTTTTAACATTTAAAATGCCGATTTTTAGGCAAAAAAATATTAAAAGACTGATTATTGAAAATCAGTAAAAACAACTTATATACTATCTTTTGCTCTGTTTAAATAAATAAACAGTAATAGTAATTTTTTATTCTCTTTTGAATTCTTTTATTCTTTCTTTCTTGTTGTCTAACATATGTTTCACTATTTTTAACATATTTATACAACTATTCTTATCTCTTGTTAAAAATTTGTAAGTGTCAAATATTGACTTATTTTCGTCTTCTGGACTACCAATATTTTTATTCTTACAATTTTTACATCCTAATAATCTAAATTTTGTTTCTCCTTTTAATTCTATATTTTCTACATCATTAAAACAATTACAACACTTTTTACTGGTGTTATATTCATCAATTAATAATGTATTATATCTTTTACTTATTAATCTTTTTAATCCAACACCCATTGTTGATGTTCCTTTTATACAAGTTCCTTGTCTATTACTCCAATCACCTATACAAACAACAATATCTTTTTTATCACCAAATTTATTTTCTATATTATTAAGAAATTTATCCTCACTTTTTTGTCTATATGTTTTTGTTCTCCAATTTATTTTTCTGTATAATAATTTTTCATAAAATGATTTTGTTTTCTCATTTGTTTCGTGTTTTACTCTTATAAATTCTTTAAACTTATAATAATTAACTGTTGTTGATAAATATTTACTTAATTTTGTTTCTTCATTAATTATATTAGTTGTATTATTATCTATTAAACTTGTATGTTTTGTTCTGTTCTTATTTGTCATTATAATTCTTCTATTTCTTTTTGCTAAACTTTCTGTATCTCTTTGCATACATGAATATTTTAATTCATTTCCACTATTATCCATCATATATAATAAATACTTTTTTCCGGGATCGGCACAAATAATATTTTTCGTTTTCATATCTGTTATTTGTGTTTCTGATAAATCGTCAATATATGATATACTATTATCAACTGTTTTTACTTTTCCTCCATATTTTTTATCTTTAATAGATATATGTTTAAATAATAAAGAACAACCTATTCCATCAGTTTGAATTGTATAATTAAATATATAATCTTTTGTAGATTTAAATATTTTTTTATTCATCTTAAAATAATCATCCCATACACTATATTGTATTTCTTTTAAACTTTGTAATAATTTCCCTTTCTCTTTTGTTGTTGTAAATAAATTAATAAGACTTGCGGTGTCAAGAGTTATAAATTTTGGTACATTATTTTTTCTTAATGATAATGGTTGAAACAATTTTATAATTTGACAATTTAATTGTTTAATTTCTTCAGATGATGCATTATTTTCTTGTTTAATTTTTATTTGATTCTTTATAGTTTCATTAAATTCTTCATATTTTGAATTCATATAAAATGAATATTTGATATATTTAAATGGATATGCTTGACAATCATATGGTATTGATTTTTTAAATTCTGTTGGAATAATATTATTTTTATTATCATTAAACCATTTATTTATTTTTGTTGGAATATCTGTATATTTATTTTCACTAATTGCTTTTTTAAGTTTCCATAATGTGTCTTTTTTTTCTTTAATATATTCCTTTTCCTTTTCTTTTAATGATTTATTATTTTTAATTTTTTTAGTTATTCGAATACTCTTACTTATAATATATTTTTTATTATCATCTTCAACTATTTTACTATATGTTTCATCATAATATTTACCACAAAAAATATTAATAAATCTAAATAAACGTTTTATAAAATGTTCTTTTAGATTAGTTGTAATACAAGTTTCCATTGTTTGACATATATATGGAATTACGAAAGACATACATTTTAAATCATATTTTTCATGATTAAATATTGGTTTAAATTCTGATGTATAAAAATTATTTAATTCATTTATTAATGTTGTATTTTTTGATTGTTTTCCTCTAGTATCTTTAATTCCTAATGTAGTAATAACATAAGAAATAAAATCAGAATCTAAATCGGGTATTGATTGATTATTTTTATATTTATATAATGCAAATAATCTAATAAACATATATGCATCAATGACAATATGATTACACTTAATTACTAATTCATTAATTTTATTATGAATTTCTGGATCTTTAATAATTGATTTCAAAGATGTTTTAATTGTTCTATATGGTGTTTTTTCTTTAGTAAATTTTGCTTCTTGAACAATATCAGGTTTTTTCTTACGTTTCATTATAATCTATATTTAGAAAATAAATTTATTTTTTCTAACGCAAAACTATGTAAAATAATTGTTTTTATATGAAAAATAAAAAATTGATGAAAAATAAATTTAAATATTAAATTGAAATAAATATTATATAATACATATAATGACAAATAAGATAATACCATATGAAAAATCATTTGCATCACATGAAAAAGCACAATATTGGAGTGATAAAAATGAATTAAAACCAAATGAAGTTTTTAAATCATCTCATGAAAAAATTATATTTAATTGTATTTGTGGACATGAAATAAACATAACATTATCAAATATAAATACTGGTAAATAGTGTCCATATTGTTCAAAACCACCAAAAAAATTATGCGATGATGATAATTGTAAAAAATGTTATGAAAAATCATTTGCATCTCATGAAAAAGCAAAATATTGGAGTAATAAAAATGAATTAGAAACAAGAGATATTTTTAAATCTTCAGGAAAAAAATATTGGTTTAAATGTTCTAAAAATCATGAATTTATAATGTCACTAGATATAATATCATCTGGCTGTTGGTGTCCATATTGTGTTAATAAAACTGAACAAAAATTATATGATAAATTAATAACATTATATCCTACTTTACAACAACAATTTAAAGTAGATTGGTGTAAAAATAAAACATATCTTCCTTTTGATTTTGTCATTCCTGAAAATAAAATTATAATTGAATTAGATGGCAGACAACATTTTGAACAAGTCAGAAATTGGGATGATCCAAAGAAAACACAAGATAATGATAAATATAAAATGAAATGTGCAAATAATAATAATTATTCTGTTATTAGAATTTTACAAGAAGATGTATTTTATGATACATATGATTGGTTATCTCAATTAAATGATAACATAAAAGATATTATTAAAAATAAAAAAGTCGAAAACATATTTATGTGTAAAGATAATGAATATGATATATTTAATTGATTTAATTTTTAATATTATTATCTTCCTTTTTTTCTTCTTTTTGTTTTAATTTTTCTTTGCGTTTTAAATATGCATTATGACGCCATTCTTTTAATTTTGCTGGATTTGTTTCTTTTATTTTATCCATATATTTTTTTGCTTTTTCTTTAACAATTTCAGCATGATTTTCATAATATTTTTTATGTCTATCTGAATTTGTATATGTTTTTAACTTTTCTTCAAGTTCTTTATTTTTTACTTTTAATTCTTCATTTTCTTTTATTAAATTATTAATATTTATTTTGTCTGTCATATATATCTAATATAAATTTATATTTTTATATTATTTATATGACACAACATAAAAGTGAAGATTATAAACTTAGCGCAGTAAAATATTATTTAATCAGTGATGACACACAAGAAAATGTATGTAAAATATTTAAATGTTCTGTAAGAAGTTTATTAAGGTGGGTTTTTTCTAAAAAAGTTTTTTTAGAAAAAAGCCATAAAATATAAATTAAATAATTTA
>Ga0194130_10001022_pt1 | contig 47848 bp, 50 predicted proteins | sample TA2KigsurfametaG_FD_160084 | JGI IMG/M metagenome (GOLD analysis project Ga0194130, IMG submission 160084) | Freshwater microbial communities from Lake Tanganyika, Tanzania - TA2015050 Kigoma 12 surface | ecosystem: Environmental > Aquatic > Freshwater > Lake | place: Tanzania: Lake Tanganyika...
CAGGTCTTTCTACAGAAATATCTCAAAGATTATCTGGAGATGCTTCTTTATCAACAGTCAGATTATCTGGAGATACATCTTTATCAACAGGTCTTTCTACAGAAATATCTCAAAGATTATCTGGAGATGCTTCTTTATCAACAGTCAGATTATCTGGAGATACATCTTTATCAACAGGTCTTTCTACAGAAATATCTCAAAGATTATCTGGAGATGCTTCTTTATCAACAGTCAGATTATCTGGAGATACATCTTTATCAACAGGTCTTTCTACAGAAATATCTCAAAGATTATCTGGAGAAGCTTCTTTATCAACAGGTGTTACTAGCTTATCAACTGGACTTTCTACAGAAATATCTCAAAGATTATCTGGAGATGCATCTTTATCAACAATTAGATTAACTGGTGACACATCGCTTTCTATATTACTGTCTACAGAAACAAGTAATTTAAGAACAGCAGATATAAATAACTTATCAGGATTGTCCTTATCAAATATAAATTTAACTAATTTTGGTAAAAATTGGAAACAAACTTATGGTACGACTTCTGTAACTTCAGTATCAATATCATCAAATGGTAAATATATGTTAGCTATTTCAGGTGATAATGCGTTGCTATCAAACAATTATGGAGATAGTTGGACTAATATTTATACTTCTCCTCCTGTAAATTACACATGTGTTTCAGTTTCTTCGACAGGTCAATATCAAATATTATGCCAAAATGATTCGAGTAATAAGCCATTATTTATATCAGCTAATTATGGAATAAATTGGACGTCAAATGCTGCCGCCAGTAATAGACTATGGACCGGTGTTGGAATGTCTTCATCAGGACAATATATAACCGCAGTGTCGTCTGGTGGTGCTGCAGGTAGAATAGTTGTATCATCTAATTATGGCACAAGTTGGACTGCGGGCAATGGTAGAGCTTATAGTTCTGTTGCTGTATCTTCATCTGGTCAATTTCAAATTGCGGGGTCTGAATCAGCTGGTGTATATATATCAAACGATTATGGTGCAACCTGGACTTTATGGTCTTTATCTGGTGGTGCAGGATTAGCTATCGTTTCAGTAGCTATATCTGCAACAGGACAATATCAATCAGCACTTACATCTTCAGGAATTTATGTATCAAATAATTATGGGTCATCATGGACACATCAAGCAGTCTTAAGTAATTTAAGATCAATTTCTATGTCTTCAACGGGTCAATATCAAACAGCGGTTGCTTATGGAAAACAAATATATATTTCAACTGATTATGGAGCAAATTGGGATACCGTAAGCCAGACCGAATTTAATCCAATTTGGACAATAGCAGGTTTAAATGGAACTGCTGTATCATCTTCCGGTGAATATCAAGTCGTAGTTGGAACATATACTATACTTGTATCTAGATGTGGACCTCATTCTGCAGATATTTCAACTGAAATATCACAGAGAATTTCTGCTGATAACTCCATATCTACATCTATTTCATATGCTTTATCTACTGAAATTTCTGATAGAATATCTAGTAATATAGTTTTGTCTACTGTTAGAGCTGCAAACGATGTTTCTTTAACTTCAAAAATTTCGACTGAATCAAGTAATCGCATTTCTGCAATTAATTCTGTAAATACATTATTTAGCAACACATTACAAGTCAGTAATTTAAGTGTTCAAGGAAACGCTACTGTAACTGGAAGTTTATCAGTTTTAGGTAACCTAGTATCGCTCGTATATAACACAGTTAATATTGATGTGTCAGATAACTTACTTGGTTTAAATGTTGGTGCCAAAAATGTAAATGGTGGAAACAACCAAAGAGATACTGGATTTATTTTAGAACGTGGACTTTCACAGTACAATGTTTTTGCTGGATTTAATGAAAATACTGATATATATGAAATAAAATATACAACCACAGCTGCCGATTTTAGTGGAAATAATGTCAACAATAGTGGATATACAGATCTTCAAGCAAAAAATTTATATTTTAACGACGGTTCTTGTAATTCTTTAAATGTAAATGGTATACCAGTTGTATTATCAACAAGTCTTTCTACTGAAATCTCAGAACGAATTTCTGGAGATGTATCTCTAACATCAGCTCTTTCAACTGAAATCTCGCAACGCATTTCTGGAGATGTATCTTTATCTATAGCTCTTTCAACTGAAGATTCACAATTAGGTTCTTTATCTACAGCTCTTTCTACAGAAATATCACAAAGATTTTTTGAAACATATTCTTTATCTACAACTCTTTCTACAGAAATATCACAAAGATTTTTTGAAACAGATACTTTATCTACATTACTTTCCGAAGAAATGTCGCAAGTAAATTCTTTATCAATAGACCTTTCCGCAAATATGGGTAATTTAATTTCTCAAGATACATCGTTATCTATAATTATACTGTCCGGAGATAATTCTTTATCGAGTAACATTTCTACCGAAATTTCAGAAAGATTATCTGGAGATTCATCTTTATCAACATTAATATTATCTGGAGATAATTCTTTAACATCAGCTCTTTCTACAGAAATTTCACAGCGAATTTCTGGAGTTGTATCAATTAATAGTTTATTCAATAATACATTACTTTTACAAGAATTGTCTGTTAGAGGAAATACTACTGTAGCTGGAAATTTATCAGTTAGTGGTTCAATTATTTCAACTGCGTTCAGTATTATAAACGCAGATATATCAAATAATAGTATTAGATTAAATTCTGGAATAAGAGCTGCAAATACTATAAATAATTTCAGAGATACTGGTATAATTATAGAAAGAGGATTATCACAATCTAATATTTTTGCTGGGTTTAATGAGCTAAATAATACATACGCTATTAATTTTACATCATCTTCAAATGACTTTAGTGGTAATTCAGTATCAAATTCTGGATTTACAAATTTACGAGTTAATGACATTGTATTTAGAGATGGTTCATGTAATTCTTTAAATGTAAATGGTATACCAGTTGTTCTATCAACCAGTTTATCAAGTGCGATAGCTCAACGCATTTCTGCAGACGATTCTTTATCAACTATTAGATTGTCTGGAGATGTATCTTTATCAACAGGTCTTTCTAGAGAAATCTCACAAAGATTATCTGGTGATACATCTTTATCAATAGGACTTTCTACAGACATCTCACAACGAATTTCTGGAGACAGATCTTTATCAACAGGACTTTCTACAGAAATCTCACAGCGAATTTCTGGAGACAGATCTTTGTCTACTCTCAGATTGTCTGTAGATAACTCTTTGTCTACTATCAGATTGTCTGGAGATAACTCTTTGTCTATTGGTCTATCAACTGCTATCTCACAAAGAATTACTAGTGTTACATCTTTGTCAACCGGTCTTTCTACTGAAATCTCACAAAGAATTTCAGGAGATATATCATTATCAAATAGATTTTTACCATATAATAACATATTTTCAAGTTCAGCAATACAAACATATAATACATTTAATGGTGACATTTTAGAAATATTAAATCGTTCTGGAATAATAAAATTTACATTTGTTGGAAGCCCAACATCAGTGTCATTTGACATTAGCAATAACTTTATTACAACGAGTTCTATGGTTCAATTAACAATAAATTATGGTGATACTGTAGCAAGAGATATTTTTATAGGCGTAGATTCATTGACTAATGGAAAAATAACAATTGCTATTAATTCAGCAACTGGTTTTGTTGATGAAAAATTTATATATATTTATTATACAATTTACCCATAAATAATAAAGTATTGGGTAAAAATCAGGTATTTTTTTATGGATATTTTTTATGAATATATTTACTATTACACAGTTTAGGTATCCCAAACAAATAGAAGATACTTTTAAAAATTATATATTTTATTATGAGCATGAAACCACATATAAATCATTTTTTGAAGAAAATTCAAGTGATATAGCTTATGAAGAATTTATTGCAATTAAAAATAAAGTAATAAAAAAATTATGTTTTGCATTCTATGTTCTCTATTTCAAAGGTGGTTTTTATATTGATTTAAATGTTATTCCTACAAATAATTTAGATAATTTTAAGATGCAACAAAATAAAATTTATTGTGTAAAATCTATATTGGATAATGGTACATTATTTAATGGTATTTTTGGTTCATGTAAAAAAAATGAAAATTTATTATTTTTAATAAAACGTTTAATTGAGTTAAGTAAATTAGATGTTGATATTACATCTAATAATTTACATGATTTAATAGGTACATATAATCCAAATATTGTTTATTTAAATGAAAAACAAGTTAACGTAAACTGTGTTTCAACTGTGACTGAGTCAGGTTCTGTATTATTCGATCACTATTATGACCCAAAAATAAGCTATAATATTCCATTTAAAAAAAGAATATTGAATGAACCAAAAGACGTTAAAATAGGTATAACCTTAACACTGTTTAATGATGTTCATTCTTTTTTTTCAAATGGAATTAATCAAAATAGTTTATATCTATGCGAATTATTAATAAATGCTGGGTTTGATGTTTATTTTATTGTGGAAGATACAAAATTATTTGATATAAAAAAAGAAATATTAAATGAAATATTATACGACCCAAGATTTCAATATAAAAAATATAGTGAAATACTTTATTCAGAATTTAATGTTGTTATTACTCTTAGTTTTTCTTACGGAGAAACGTTTATTTGTAATTATTTAAAATATATGAATACAAAACACGTAGGATATTTTTGTGGAAATTCTTACATTATTGAAACTGAAAAAATTCTTTACAACCAACATAAAAAAAGACAAGAAGACGCTTATGATTTTACAATTAATAATCAGCCGAAATATGACCAAATATGGTCAATACCGCAAATGAAGGATATTAATTTAGACTTTTGGCATATATTACATCGATGTAAATGTATAGAAGCGCCATTTGTATGGTCTAGTAATGCAATAAAACTATTTTGCAAATCGAATAATTGCAAAGAAGAAAACTTATATTATAAAAATCGTGGTCCAGATAAAAAAATTGCTATTTTTGAGCCAAATATAAGTATTATGAAATGGGCATTGCCTTCTATTTTGATATGTGAGTCGGCGTATCGTAATAATAAACATATAAATCATTTATATGTAACTAATATTAGTTCATCATCAACCAATGATTTTAATTTATCACAATTTAATAAATTTATGAATTCTTTAGATATAGTTCGTGAAAAAAAATGTTCTATAGAAGCTAGATATACAACTTTATCATTTATGAGCAACCATGCCGATATTGCTATATCTCATCAATGGGGAAATCCGCTAAATTATTTATATTTTGACTTAGCTTGGATGGGTTGGCCTATTATACATAATGCTCATTTATGCAAAGATGTTGGATATTTTTACGAAAATTTTAATTTAGTTGAAGGAGCTTCAGTTTTAGAAAAAGTTATTAAAAATCACGATAATAATAAAGAACAATATCTTAAAGATAATAGAAAAGCTTTAGATAGATTTCTTACAACAAACAAAGATCTTCAAGAACATTATAAAAAATTAATATTTGATTTGTTTTATGAATAAATAATTAAATAATATAATATAATTTACAAAATGATATTATAATTACTAGTAAAGTTGTCAACAGATTTTACATTTTTATATAATAGATTAAATTATATATCTTGTAATTCTGCAGCATGTCTTACAACACCTTCTTTACTCGAATCTCTTACCAACTCAATAAGGTAATCTATTTTTTCTTCTAAAATATCGTCATCAAGTAAAATTTCTTTTTCAATAGTTGACAATTTTGTAAATATTTTTGACAAGTCACTCTTTTTTTTATATGGATTTGTTGGTGACATCAATTTTGTTTTGATTCTTAATAATTGTGCAATAGTTTGTTGTTTATTCAAAGAACTTAAGACGGTTGTTGGTCCCCTTGAAATAGGTGGCGCAGGAGCAGGAACATTTATAGGATTTGGCAATGGATTTTGTTGAGTTTGGGGTGCCGGTCGAGGAGCTGGTTGAGATTGAGTTGCCGGACGAGGTTCTGATTGAATAACAGGAGTATTTTTCTTTGGGTCTAATAAAGCATCTGCTATACTATTTTTATGTAATTTCCAGTCGGATACGCCATTTTGAATTACAATTTTTCTCTCATCGTCTTTAAATACGTTATTTAATATTGGTTTGATAATGCACTCAAATGTTTCTAAAATTATTTTATTACATGTTTTTAAAGAAATAGATGATTTTTGAGCTCTAATTCCGAGTAATTTTCTTGAATTATTATTACAATTTAATACTATTCTATAATGTGGTAAACCTCTTTCTTGTATTCCCGAAAAACATGATGAAAGTCGATCACCTGATAAAAACCTTCCGTTAGAACTTAAATAACATTGTTTTAAATATTCAAGAGCTAAACCTTTCATGAAATTTTCCTGCTGATATTCAGCTTCAATTTTACTTATAAATGATAAAGCTACAATAAAATTACCAGTAATATTTTCATTTTTAAAAACAATACTTTTCAATTGATTAAATTTTTGTGGATTACTATATTCAAAATATTTTGGATAAATTTTATTCTCTTTCATTCCTTGAATTGGTTCGTCAAATATCCAGAAAGCTTCAATATCGCTAAAATTTTTAATCTTGCATACATTGTAAATTTTATCATCTTTTTCGTAAATAGTATTTTCCAAATACAAGACTGAGTTACTAAATTTACCAAATTCTTCATTATCAAATGAATTAACTGCGCCATTATCTTCGATAGTCATAGAAATATTGTCATTTAATATTGCATTCTTACCTAAGATGAAATTCTTTCTACAAGACGAATTATTTACAGTTCTTACAGAATTTGTGTCGATATCAATAAACTCTAATTGTTTTGTTAAGAAACCCTTTAAGGTGTTATATATCAAGAATTCAACTTTATTAACAACATATCCAATTTGTTCTTTAAAGTCTTCAAATTTAAATGTATTATCGTCTTCATATTTAAATACTTTCAAAAATCCAGTGTTATCACTTTCGAACCAATTTGTGAGGATATAATTATTTTTGAATAATTTTTTGACTTGATTTACATTTGAAGAATCAAATACATCTTCATCTAATTCCGGTTTGCGAACAAGTCTCTTATTACCCACATTTCCAGTTCCATATACAATTCTATCATTTGCATCACTTAAGTCCATATCAGGTAATCTAACAATATCGATCATTTCTTTAATGTCAGCGTTAAGTTGCTGATGTTTTCTAGATTCTCCGTCATTATTTCGAGAGAAATACATTAATCTATTTGGTTTAAGAAAGATAGCACTTGCTAATTCGCCAGAAATTTTGTTGCCAATTTTGTTATTTGATTTAATTTTTAAGCCTTTTCCGCAACCCCATAAGGTTTCGATATTTTTTGCACCAGGACCGTCACCAAAAATTGCCCAGCATAAATTTTCACGACACAACAATATATAAATATTCTGCGAGCCGATATCCAATTCGTTATCAATCAATTCGTATAAACTACTTTCGATTGTATGACCCGCTGCATCATCTGCGAGTTGTTGAATTCTGGTTGATAAAAGTTGACCACTTAGTTCACTCATGTTTTTTCTTGTATAATAATATATTTATATCTTTAAATTATTATATCAATTTTTTACGAAACCACTTAAAGAAATATAATAAATAAAACCTACTTAAAGAAGTCAATTAAAGAATTGCAGCCAATTTGTCAATCTGTTCTGTTGTCAAAATTGTCGGAAATTCCACATGAAAATTGATAATCATATTTCCTTTATGTTCACCACGTTTTAAACCCATACCCGGATATATCTTTTTATATTCAGGTGGTACTATACTACCCTTATTATTATTCAATGTATAGCTCTTACCATTTATGTAGTTTAATTCGAAATTAAACCCACATAATGCTTCTTTGAGAGAAATTGTCTTATCTAAAATTAAATCTAAACCTGCACGCTTAAATGCTGTATTATTTTGTACTAAAATATTTATTTTTATATCTCCTTTGCATGTATCCGATATTATATTTCCTCTATCTCTTAATACAATCATCTCATTTTCATCTATACCTTGAGGTATATCTACATAAATAGTCTCTTTTTCATATACTTTTGTACCTGCTTGCAGAATCCATCTCTCTATTTCTAATGGTAAGGAAGCTCCATTAAAGACATGTTGCATATTTATCTGCAATGATTTCATTATTGGAATAGGTTTATTCATTGCTTGTTGCATATTCATAGGACCACCATGAAAAAAATGAATTTTTGCCCCAGGAGGCATTCCTTGTGGCATACCAAATGGACCACCACCAAACATCATATTAAATATATCATTTAACGGAACATCATCCCTATGGGTATGTGGACCTTGGCTATCCATTCTCATAAAAGGATTATTTCTCATCATATCGTATTCTTGTTTTTTTTGATCATCCCCTAATGTTTCATATGCCTCATTTATTTTTTGCGTCATATTTATTGATTCTTGACTACCTGGATTTTTATCCGGATGATATTTCATTTGTAAACCTCTATAAGCTTTTTTAATTTCGTCCTTTGTCGCGTTCTCACTTACACCTAAAATATTATAAAAATTTTCAGACATTTAATATTATATTAAGAGATATACTTAAATAATTATTTACGTATAATAATTATGACAGACAAATTATTTATAAATAAATATCAACCATTTTATTTTAAAGATTTTGGTGATAAAAATGAAGTTATTGAAATGCTTAAAACTCTTATTTTGATAGATGACTTAAATATTTTATTAATTGGAGATATGACGTCAGGTAAAACATCTATTCTTAATGCTTTAATTCGAGAATATTATACTGGCTTCTCTCCAAAAGATTATGAAGAGAATATTTTATACATCAATAGTCTTAAAGAACAAGGTATAAATTACTATAGAACTGATGTTAAAACCTTTTGCCAGACATGTTCAAATATAAAAGGTAAGAAAAAATTTGTTGTTCTTGATGACATTGACTTCATAAATGAACAAAGTCAGCAGGTTTTCAGAAATTGCATAGATAAATTCAGCCATAATGTTAATTTTATATCTTCATGTAGCAATAATCAAAAAGTCATTGAAAGTCTACAATCTCGTTTAACTATTATAAAAATCAAACCTCTTCAAAAACTTAATCTTATTAAAATAATTGATAATATAAAACAAAATGAGAATATTGAAATAGATGAAGATGCGCAAAATTTTATAGTAAATATATCAAATAATACTGTGAAGATTTTAATTAATTATATGGAAAAATTTAAGCTACTTAATCAAAGAATTACTCTTAATTTAGCAACGCAATTATGCTCAAATATAAGTTTTTTAACATTTGAAGAATATACTAATAATATACTAAATTTACAACTTCAGTCTGCTATTAAAATTATATATGAATTATATGAAAAAGGCTACTCCGTAATGGATATTCTTGACAATTATTTTATATTCATAAAAACAACCAATATTTTAAATGAAGAACAAAAATATAAAATTATACCGTTTTTATGCAAATACATCACTATTTTTCATAACATTCATGAAGACGAAATAGAACTATCTCTATTTACAAATAATCTTATTAAGATATTAAGCGAGTAATATACCAAAATTATAATTTTTGAAATATTACAATAATTAAAGATATATTTTTATAAATATCTAATATATGTCTACGCAAATATTTAAAAATCAAATACAGAATAATGTCTTTTTTGAACTGCTAGATAAATTATGTTTAAAAAATGAAAAGCATTACACATTTAATCTTGATGCGTTTAAAAAGGGAACATATAATGAAGATATACCAAAATTTCTAGTAGATTGTTTACCTTATTATCATCTATCTAAACGCAAATATTTAGAAAGAAAGCTTACTTATAATACTTTTACAACTGTTTTAAGACAAATATGTAATTTCAATAAAATTAAATATATATCTGAAATTAAATACTATAAATCAACATATGATATTGTTTATCATATTTATTTTTAATATCTACGTCTAGAAGAACCTGTTGACTTTCTATTTTTTTGGGTTTTAGCTGCGTTTTTTCTACGTGGTTTAAAATCTTCTTCTAATTCATCGTCAAATTTTTCTTGTTGATTGTTATCTGATAATTCCCAAAAACCTCCGCTAAAAAGACTACCTTCGTCATATTCATCATCACCTCCCTTTTGAGTATCATCTGAAGACTTATACATATATAATCCTAAACCACCTAATGCTAAAATGGTTGTTGCTAAAAGAATGGACATTGAATCATTCATAATTATATTATTATTCATTAAATTTTTAATAATAATTAAACACATTTCTTAACATTCTTAAATTTCTTAAAAGTCTTTTTCTGGTTAATGTTTGTCTATTATATCCAGAAAGTTCATAATCAGAATGGTCATGTTCATTTAAAAACTCAAATGTAATTTCGTCTGAATTCTCTGGAAGATTGTCATAATTATATAAGACCTCATTTACCTTATTATCTGGGCAAACACAATATTCCATAAAATCAGCTAAATCATTTGCAAATTCACATTCATAAGCATACGTGCAAGATTGAAGAACTGGTGACCATCTACGTCTACCTCTAATCAGATATCTATGATTTTTCTTATCATAAATAACATACATAGTGTTATCTAGCTTTCCGGTGTCAGATTCAACTTCTTCAAACTTAAATACTAAACAATCGGTTACAAGCGCACTCATATTATACTCTTATTATGTAGATGTTTTTAAATCGATTTACTAAATATTTTAACGACTTGGATATGGTATACGTCTTACATTATCTCCTACACCATAAGGTTTGAGACCATAATATGGCGCGGAGCTTGGCAATTTCCAAAATCCAACCCATGTCTTCGTGTCAACCTCTAATGGTTCCAAAATCCCCTGTTCTTCTTGTTGGCCAACAGAGAGAAGTAAATAATTTCCAATAATGGTGTCGGATTCTAACACTTGTCTAGGTGAGCTTCTAATAAACCATCCATATTGTAAGCGATTAAGTAATTCATTTGATGGAATTAAAATACCATATGTTCCTTTGTATAAATCTAAATAATTATTAGACATTAAATCGTCTAATATAATTTGTTCTTCGCTAACAGTTTTGGTTCCTATTTCAACACCTTCAATTAAATTAATTTTACCTTCTTCAACACGCTTCATGCACCATCTGTCATATTGACCTAAAAATTTAGATTCGGCTGTATGATCATGAGATGAAACCATCTGAATATAATTACATAATTCAGCAACTGTTTCACATTCTTTAGGAGCACCACAGAATGAAGTACTTGGATAAAAGTTTCTGGTGTTTGATGTTGAATTTCTATCGATTGTTTCACAAACAAACATTTTATTTCCTCTAATTCCTTTTGCATATAATCCAGAAAGATCTTTCATACATAAAAATGATATAGGACAATGAATACCACCATAAGTATAAAGCAATTTCATCATTCCTAATGTTCGCATATTAGAGAGAATAGGGTCTGATAAACGTGTCATATCAATACTCCAACCAGGAAGCAACTTTCCAAACAAATTATCATCATAAATACATATAGTAAATGAATCACCGCATTGTTTAATGATACTTCTAACTGTTAAATATAAATAAGGTTGATTTAAATCAAAAGAACTTCTAGAGCCAAAACTTAACCATTTTCTAGAGTTATATTCATATGGAACATGAATCCATAAAATAGGTTTTTTACTCTTACCTAAAGTTACATCGTCAAGAAGGTATTTTTGAATAGATTCATAATTATCTTTATTTTCTTCTCTCATGCGTTTGTCTTCAAATCTTCTGTATAAAATTCCTAATACTACTAGGATAAAAAAAAGTATAAATAGATTTGTTAGATTACCTAATTTCATATATTATAATAGTATAATAATTTTTCTACTCTATATAAAATAAATTGAACAGCAGCATAAATAACAGGCGGTTTGTTTTTCGCAAATTGAATACTTTCTCGTTCTGAATTCTAAACACCATGTGCAACAATCTAAACAAGTACAACAATTACTAACATTGTCGTTATATTCTTTTATACCAGCTATTCCCGTATGTTCAAAACACCATTTTTCAGTTATACAGGAACAACTTAATATATATTTATTTTTTGATGATGTTGGTGTTGTATCATTTGAATTTATAACTGGATTGTATAATGTCTCCGTTTGTTGATTACTCATTGTATTAGTTATTGAATTATAAATTAGAGAGAATTTATAATTAAATTTTATTATTTAACTTGTTTACCAGGATATCTAGTTAAAACATCTGTCAAATGCTTACCACATCGAGTAAAAAATTGATGCAATCCTTGTGGATCAGCGCCTGTAATAATATCATCTGGAATATAAGTTGCATTTCCTTTTTTATAGCACAATAAAACTGGTATTCCATTTACCATCTTTTTAGATTTAAGAAATGAATAAAAGTCAAATGACTTATCAACATCAATATCGGCACAGACAACTTCTGGTGGAGATGTAGCAAAGAACGCATGAACTGGCTTTTCGATTAGCTTACATGGACCACACCAACCTGCCGATAATTTTAAAATAATGAGACCTGGATTATTTTGCAATAAAAGAAAAAAAGCATCACGATTAGCTATTTCGCTAATAACTTGTTTTGACATAAATATTTAAATTATAAAAAAATTATATTTTAAATTCATTTCTAAATTATTCAATACTTTCGAATTTTTTATCAATTACAACTTCTTTTGCGATTTTATGAATAATTTTATCTTCCTTTTCTGCGTCATTATCTCCTGTACCTCCCAAAGCCTCGATTACTATTTTACTGTATTGATCCGAATATTTTGATTCGCTAAAATTGCACCCAGGATGCTCTTCTTTATATTTTGTCAATAGTTTTTGATTTTTAAAGGCTACTTTTTTAATAACTTTGCGCATTTTATTTTTATTTTCGTCTTCTTTTTCCCATTTATCCTCATCCTTTATATAAATTATTTCGCGTTTTTTGTCTGCACAATGAACGGGTCTTTTATGAACATCAAGTGCTTTAAGATTTTTAACAATAATGTTTGAAATACCTTCGACAAAGCCAACTTTACCAACATTTTCTAAATCGGACAACTGAAGTTTGAGTGAATCAACAAAATCAGTAATATTCATAGCATCTTTGCAAGTTTCATTTAAAAACACCTGAAGATTAAAGGTCTTATTATTACTATTGATTGTGTTATTGCTGATAGTATTGCTTTGTCCATTCTTTGCAAGTTCAACTATGGTCTTATGTTGTTCTACAACTAGATTTGTTAATTCTTTATTTTGTTCGAGAACACTTAATATTAATTCTGGTGTAATTTGACTTGATAAATTCTGAACATTAGTATTTGAAATAAGGTCTTCACTAATTTCTTTGCATATTTTTTTATGTTTCCATAATCCAGAATTATCTTTATAACTTTTATTGCAAAATGAACATATATATTTTTTAGAGTTTTCAATATTGATTGAAAAATCGTCAATTATAATTTCTTGTTTATGTTTTATAGTTTGACAATGTTTTTTATAGTCATACCTATTATGTGTTATATAGTTGCATTTTTCACATTCAAAATATGTAGCTTTTGCGATTTTTGCGATTTCCGTCATTGCCTAAATAATGTTCATATTATATATTTAAGTTTCCAAATAAAAATAATATATATTTTGAAAAGAACTTAAAGACCACACTGACAAAAATATTTTCACTGATTTACTAAAATATTTTACTCGGAAATGATGCGGATTAATATACCTTTGCGATTTATCGCAAAAACATTGAAAAGTCGTCAATCGCCATGGAAAAAAATTTATTGGTGTCAAAATAAATATATATTTTTATTAAGTTGTTATGATAATTCGTTTTATATTTACAACAACTACATAGTTTGCGATTTTTTGCGATTTTTGCGATGGAAAATATTGCCAAAAATTGCCAAAAGATGGACAAATCCAAAAATGTCCAAAAAATCAAAACGAAAATTTATCGTCACAAAATGAAAATTATTTTTTCTGTGACGAGACGCTAATTTTTCATTATGGTCACAATTCATTCATTTTTCCATAAAGTATTCGGGCTTTTTAAAAATGGACAAAAAAAATGTCCAAAAAAAAAAAGCCAAAACACTTTTCAGTTTTTGGGTCTCCTACACAACTCTTCATCTGTAGGGAAGTTTTTTGAACCTTTTTTCGAAATTTTGCAAAATCCCCTACATCATGTAGTGTAAAAAGTGTTTTTACTCCTTTCAATATTTCAAGCACCAAACATATTTAACACCTGAAATACAATAATACGTCAATATATCACATCTATTTCTCTTTAATTATTGTTGCTTTAGAAATATTTTTTATTATTTTTTCCTTCTTTTCATCGTCTGTTTCCATAACTTCTATTACCAGCTTATCATGAATGTCTGATTGTTTTGAATATGAATTTCCGTAGTCTGGATATTTCTCTCGAAACTTAGGAAGTAGTCTAATATTTTTGTCAGCGATTTTGTTAATAGCTTTTTTCAATTTACTTCTTCTTTCATCTTCTTTATTCCATTCTCCATCATCTTTTACATACATAGTTTCTCTTTTCTTATCCGTGCAATGTATCGGTCTTTCTGTCTCGTCTAAGTTATTTAAGTTTTTTACTATTATTTTTGAAATTCCCTCTACATATCCTAACTCACCTACTTCTATCAAATCACTCAATTGCAATTTAATGGAATCAACAAAATCGGTAATATTCATTGCATTTTTACATGTCTCGTTTAAAAATAAGTTAAGATTAAACGATTTGTTATGAGAATTGGTGTTAGTAATAATATTATTGTGACTATTATTCACATTTCCATTTTTTACAATTTCTAAAATTAATTCTTTAATATCAGTTTGTTCTTTTCTTAAATCAGAATTTTCTTTAAGTATTTTGGAATTTTGTTTTATTAACATACAGATAAGTTCTTTATCAGATGGTTCATCTTTTTCTTGATTACATTTTTGTTTATGTCTCCATAATCCAGAATTTTCTTTATATATCTTACCGCATATACATTGATAAGGGTTTTTTTGGGTATTTTCCATTGAAATACATTGAGAATGATTGATTATATGTTTTTTCGTAACAATGTGTCTATTATAGTCTTTTTTATTAAATGTTTTAAAGTCGCATTTTTCGCAAATAAAACAGTAGGGTTTTTTTGGGAGAATATCATTGATTTCCATTGATATATTATCAATCGAAAAAACCCCTAAATCCTTTTTTCGAAAAAAATATAAAAAAAATATCCATCACAAATTTATTTATATGGTTTGATTTATTACGATAAATGGCTCCCTCACATACAGAAAAAAACGGTCAGTAAGAAGATTTTCGACTATTCCATTTTGGACATTTTTTTTGTCCATTTTTGGAAAACCAAAATACTTTTCAGTTTTTGGGTCTCCTACACAACTCTTCATCTGTAGGGAAGTTTTTTGGACCTTTTTTTCGAAATTCTGCAAAATCCCCTACATCATGTAGTGTATCTGTCTTTAAATAGCCCTTTTAATATATATATTTTAACTACTTAAAGACCAAACAATCCAGCTTAAAATATTTTTATATATTATGAAAACTAGAAAAAACAGAAAATCCGATAAAACTAGAACAAAAAAACAATTTTTATATAATCCAAATAATCCAAAAAAATCTTTTGATGTTTATATTGATAAAAATCCAAAAGATACAATTCATATAAAATATACTACTACTAATGATGTAAAGAACACAATAATAAAACTTGAAAAACTTTATAAAAGTAAAAAATACTCACATAAAAGAATCTGGCAAGTGGGAATGATTATGAAAGTTCGTCTTGAAGTTCTCAAAGATAAAAAAACCCAACAATACCAGCTTGCAAAAAAGTATTTTGAATTTTTAGGGAACAGAACCAAATTAAATGACAAAGAACGATATAATTCTACATTTTATTTTTAAATAATAATTCCTATAGTGTCTACCAATGGTATTCTCTCTACTAATGGCTTTACAAGTTTGAAAATTATTTGTTGTCCCTTAAATAACAAACCTTCTCCATGTAATTTAAGATTAATTTCCGACAAAGTAGCTCTAACATTTTCTAATATTATTTCATCAGCACCAAAAACAGAGTCAATTACTAAATCACCTATGTCAAAATATCTATTTGTACCAGTCCATACTCTTCTTTTCCAATTTAATTTAATACCATTAAATATTTGTTCTTTCTGCAAGAATAATCCTTTTATCATTTCAAGTAAATTTTCGTCATTAACAATTAAACCTGATACGCTTGATAAGACCTTAATATTTAGTATATGTGAATAATTCTCTTGATTCATATATACATTTTATAATTATCTTTAAATTATTTGTTATTATTGACAAATTCAACCAATTCATCTACGTTTATATGAGGTAAATTTGGATGACTTTCCCAAAAATATTTGCAATAAGCCCATGAAAAGTCACAATCAGTGCTATATTGGTCCAATTTATGCTTTATTAATGCTTTATATAGTTTCTCTGGCAAAAATTGCAAGCTTTGTCTTGGCAATACATAGCACAATTGAACTAAATCTGATACAGGATTCTCCGTCTTATTTTCAACAAATTCAGTATTAAAAAATGGCACGAAATGAATAAGGTCTTCCAATAGAGGAGGATAATTATAATTATAACACCATCTCCAGTCAGGACATCCAGTCGTATAATATTTCATAGTCCATTCAAGACCCTCTAAATAATTTGTGCAAATTTGTTTGCGTCTTTCATCATTAATTTCCATCTCGAATAATGATTTGTAGTATCGTTGCTGCCAATTATTTTTATATGGATTGATAAATTTTTCTACAGAGCGTTCGTAAGTCGGAATATTCATAAAATTATCCATCTTATCCTTAGGTGTAATGTCGGGTAATCTATGTTTTTCTTTGCGGTCACGAATTTTATGTTCTTGTTTTAGAAAATCAAGCTCATTTCTAGCTAAAAATTCAACTAATTTTCTGACATTTTTCCAATAAATGATCTTGCCATCTGTTAAGTTATCGTTTGTATTTCCAATAGTAGCCTTATACGCTTGCAGCATCTTATCGACACCTCCTGTTCTAATATTTACTGCTGGAAAATGTGGCATAAAATCATTACCTAAAAAGAAACATAAAAATATGTAATCATATATGCGGTTCTTTTGTTGTTCACTTGTTAATTCTTCGCCGTTATTCATGTCAAGAGTAATTACGTCTGCAAGCTCAGGAATATCCAAAACATATGATTCATTTGGCTCTAATTCTGAGTTGATAGATTTTATAAATTCTGGAGTTTCTCTGAATAAATAAATATTTCGCGTAATTGGTAAATGATTAATCGAAAGCATAATAAGATCTGCATCTAACCCATAAATAATAGTATTGATATTAGAATGTTCTTGAGGATTATCTCTAATATATTTGAAAATTTTATGCTCTCCTTCTCCACAGAGATTACTTCCGGAAATAATGATTTGATTCAGGCCAAATTCAGGGGGATTTAAAAATGCATTACCGATTCTTTCATCTAACAATTTCATAAATAACGTTCCTGGAGTAATAGATGTAGTATTCCAAGGATCAGGAGTTGTCGTTTTATTTATAGAGCGAGATAATGAATTTTGATAAATTGACTTAAATCTTCTAGAACGTTGTTGTTCTAATTTTGCAACAGGTGCAACTCCATCAAACGCAATCATTAATCGCTCAGTCGGTTTTAATAGACTAATATATTCTTTGATGATTACAATGACACGTGATATAATAGCATTAGATACATCTTCAGTTATAGTAGTTGTATCCATTTTGTAAAATGCATCATAAATAATAGAATTGCAATCCAAGTAAAGATTATCAACTTTAATAGGATTGGATGACAATTTTCTTAGAGTATTGCTGTGGTTTTTAATCAAATATGCAAAAAAACTCGGTACACCCATAGTTTATTAATATTATTTATAATAATGTATTTAAATCATATTAACAAATATTATAACAATAAAATAATTTACATACTTAAAGCAGAAATAGTTTAGATAACAAAAATATAAATATTAAATAAGAATAATATATAAGAATGTCAGAAAAAACATCAACCAACAAAAAAGAAATTAGTCAGAAACAAACTAACGACGTTTTGCCATTAGTCGAGAGAAAGATTGACTTTTTCAAAGATGTCATTCAAAAAACTATTATTCATGTTCAAAAGAATAAAATTCTTGATATTTTAGGAATAAGCGATGTAAGTACTTGTATTGAAAAATTAGGAGAATTGAGTAAAAAAATAGAAGAAATACAAAACGCAAAAATAACAGCTACAGATAGTATTATAAATAGTTTGCAATTAATTAATAATGAATTATCTAGCCTTCTTAAAAATTACGGAACAGAGAACTTGGAAGATTTATTATTGATATGCTTTGGAAATAACAACAAAATAACAACAGATGAGCTTGAAAACAATAAATTCGAGCTATTGAAAAAATATTTCCATCCAACTAGTTATAAAGTTATATCTAAAAAAGATTTGAAAGATGATATAGATGATAAAAATATAAATCTATCATGTTCAGATGTAGTGTCTATTTACAAACAATTTCATATGAAAGTATACGGAATTAAAGTGTATGTATATTCAGTTCCTCTTAAGAAGAATATTTTAATTTATGGTTTTATTGATAATATTGTAATTGAATTCTTAAATAATAACTTTATTTCAAATAAAATTAAAAAAATTAAAGAAAATGTACCAAACGATGCGGAATTCCAAAATGAATCATTTTCTAAATTTCTTACATCATTAATGTTAAAAGATTTTTTAATTAGTGAAAATGATCATGATATATATAATAAATTTATAGGTACAACTACACAAAATAATTTAATTAAACAAAAACAGATTTCACATGCAGTAAAAGAGTTTATATCAGATGATATGTATTCTAAAAGAAATACATTAATAAATCTTTTGGTGCGTTCATTTCAATATGAAAATCAATATTTAGCTTATTTATTATATGATCTTCTCTCTAATGATGCAAACGGAAATGTAGATACTCAAGAGCAAACTATATTATTCGAAAGTTTTCCATGGTCAATTAAGCAGTCATTTAAACAAGCTATGAAAAAGACAATCCAATATACAAACGCACTTTCTAATTTTGATATTAATAAGATTCCACTTGAGCAACAGATTTGTTTATTAAAAGCATCCGACTCTGTTAAAGAAAAAGCTATGATGAAATTAAAAGAGGTAAAGGCTAAATCAGAAGATTCTGGAACAAAAGCTAGACAATATTTAGACGGATTATTGAAAATACCTTTTGGAGTTTATAAGAGAGAACCTATATTAAATATGATGGAATTAGTGCGAAATAGTTTTAAGGAATTACATAAAAAATACAATATCAATTCAATTTTTCCAGAAATAAAACAAAAAGATAAATACACTAGTGTAGAGATATTAAACAATTTAAGAAAAATACAAGGAAATAGTGTTTCAACTAATAAAGCTCAACAGTTTGAAAAAATAAAAGAATATTTAGTTTCTGGAGATAAGAAAAAATTAACTGAAAATATTAAAATTTTGGATAATATTACAAAGAAATACAATAAAAAGAGGTCAAAATATTCAAATCTTAATAAAGAAGAATTGTGTCAGCATATATTGGACATTGTTGATGCTTATATTGAAGAGGAAAAAGATGATGATAAAAATATTATAGCTGATATTATATCAGAATTTGATTCTTATGCAAATATGAATCCTATGCTAACCAATGTTGATATTAAATCAGATATAGAAAAAATAAATAACAATATGAAAACAGTGACAAATTATATGACAGAAGTAAAATCTACACTTGATAAAGCAGTTCATGGACATGATAAAGCTAAGACACAAATCGAGAGAATAATTGGTCAATGGATAAATGGTGAGCAAGATGGTTACTGTTTTGGTTTTGAAGGCCCTCCAGGTTGTGGAAAAACGAGTTTAGCAAAACGCGGTTTATCTGATTGCTTGAAAGATGATAAGGGCAACCCTAGACCATTTGCGATGATACAGATGGGTGGCGACAGTAATGGAAGTACTTTGCACGGTCACAACTACACATATGTAGGTAGCACTTGGGGGTCTATCGTTCAAATTTTAATCGATAAGAAGTGTATGAATCCAATTATTTTTATTGATGAAGTCGACAAAATAAGTCGCACGGAACATGGTAATGAAATTGTCGGCATTTTAACACATTTGTTGGACCCGGCACAAAATGACTGTTTCCAAGATAAATATTTTACTGGAATAGATTTGGACTTATCTAAGGCGTTGTTTATTTTGTCTTATAATGATGTGGAAGCAATTGATAAGATTTTATTAGATCGTGTGCACAGAATTAAATTTAACAGCCTCTCTCTAGAAGATAAATTGATAATCTGCAATACTCATATTTTACCAGATGTCTATAAAAAAATGGGCTTAGAAGATATGATTCATTTTACTGATGAAGTATTGAAGTTTATTATCGATGAATACACTGCTGAATCTGGCGTCCGCAAACTAAAAGAGATTTTATTCGAAATAGTTGGAGAGATAAATTTGGATATATTAAAATATTCTGACAAAGAATATGATTTACCAATTAAAATCAGTATTGATGACATTAAAACGAAATATTTTAAGGATAAAAAACCAGCAAAATTATATAAAATTCATAATGAGAGCAAGGTTGGTGTAATAAATGCATTGTGGGCCAACCAAATAGCACAAGGTGGTGTTCTTCCTATTCAAGCTAATTTTGTCCCATCTAATAAATTTTTAGACTTAATATTAACAGGTTCTATGGGTGATGTTATGAAGGAGTCTATTAGTGTAAGTTTAACAAATGCTTGGAATTTAACAACTCCAACTAGACAAAAATATTTAATTGAAAAGTTTAACGATGTTAAAAATAATACTATTTGTGGAATTCACATTCATTGTCCAGATATAAGCACGAAAAAAGATGGTCCGTCAGCAACAACTGCTTTTACTGTTTTAATATATAGTTTATTAAATGATATCAAAATTAAAAATTACTTTGGTATAACTGGAGAGACACATTTTGGTTTAGCTCTTACTGAAATTGGAGGACTTCAAGAAAAATTAATTTATTCCATAAAATCTGGCATTAAAGAATTTATTTTTCCAAAAGAAAACGAAAATGATTTTAATAAAATAATGGAAAAATATAAAAATGATTCAATTATCGAGGGTATTAAATTTCATTCAATTGAAAGAGTTGAACATGTATTAGATTTGATTTTGGAAAAATAACTTTACAATAAGTTTTTGAATAATAAAATATAATAATTGAAATTAAATTATTCACAATTATTATATGAGCAGTCAAAATACAACAATGAAAATGGGAGGTGTTCCAGATTCACCTTTACAATTATTTCAACCAATGAATCTAACTGTTTTTTTGAGTTTTTTTTCTCCAATTATACTCGCAACAAGCATAACAGGTATGTCTTTTGTTTTTCAAAACTTTAAAGGATTGATTTATTTAGGGTTTTTAATTGGTTGCTGTGTTGTTAGAAGTTTTGTGTATATGATGTCAGGCGCGTCTCCAATAGTAAATGACAAAACTATTTGTACATCTATTCAATATAGCAAATATGGTAATCCAACATTTAGCGCATTTGTTTTCGCATTTACCATAATGTATTTATCCTTTCCAATGTTTAGTAATGGCTCTGTAAATTATTGGATTTTTATTTCATTAATTACTTACTTTTTTATGGATATATTTATTAAAATATATAAAAATTGTATTGTTAAAATAGGTGATTTATTTTTAAATGTATTATTGGGTGCCGCATCAGCAGCGTTAATTGTTACTTTAATGTATGCTGGTGGTTCTGGTAAATATTTGTTCTTCAATGAAACGTCAAGTGATAAGGAAATGTGTTATCAACCTAGTAAGCAAACGTTTAAGTGTTCGCTTTATTCTAATGGACAATTAGTAAGCGAACTATAATATTTAAAATAGTTAATTGGTCAACTTTAAAGTAATATTATTTTTGTTATCAAGACTAATTAAAAATCTGTCATTCACAAAGTAATAAATTTAATTTATAAATTCACCAACAAATCAGCAATTTCATCTGTCCAAAAAGAATTTCTGGTACCATCGTCATTTATTTTGGCAACGTATTTTATTTTTCCATTTAAAAACATATAGGCTTTATCAGGCCAAGGATTATATGCATTTTGAAACTCATTATTCATATTATCCATTAAAATAGGAATACTTGGGTGATGTTCATCAATTAAAACTTCAACCATTTTTCTTCTATTTTCAATGCTTTTATGCTGTGGATAATTATATTGATAACCAATCGGCCAACCACCCGTAAAATTACCTTCTTCATCTTTTTCTACAAAATGTGCTTCCAATATGTAGAGGATATATATGTCAGCAATTGAAGAAAATTTATTGTAGAACCCCTGATATGCATCCATAGAGGCTCTAAATGGGGGTCAGGTCATACTTCCAGCTAAAATAATTAAAGGTTTACCAAGATTCTCGAGAGAAGATAGTGAAATATTTGCATTTGTATCATAACTGATTAATTCAACATCAACTATATTATCATCTATTTTAACTTTTGGATACTGAAAGATGTTAAGCTTCATGTAAAATATGCTATTTTTAATTTCTTCATCATTCCAATAAGTAGATGGAATTTTCCAATATTGCTCGAGTGAATTTTCATCGTCTTTAAATCCAAATTTTCTTAAAATATATTTTTGAATTTCGCGTTCAATATTGACTCTTTCATATCCCTCCTTTTTTGAGGCGTGAAATTGTTGTGTATATGCTTCCTGAATTCCTTTTGAATAACGAACAACTTGTTCTTCTTTTACCATTTCTAGAATTTTTTCTCTATTTATTGAATTTATTTCAAATTCTGTCATTAACACAAATATAATAATATATTTAAGTTAATTTACGTAAAGATAATTGGAGAGAAAATTAAATACTATGGCAGATTTAAATGAGTTATCACAGTTCGAAAAAGATTTAAAAAATCTTATTGAAAATCGAAATGCTTTTAAACCAGAATATATTGATATCAATCCTCCTCGAGAACCGAAGAAATGGTCTGCAGAAGAAATGAAACGGTTACATGAAATGGGTAAAATGGGTATGTTTATGGGTGTTCCTGAGCACGGAAGACCATATAGAACTGATGCAGTTACATATATGGCTGTTCCAGAACATGGAAAACCACATAGAAAAGAAGAAATAATGACACTAATGATTGTTTCTGAACATGGTAAACCTTACAATGGACCATCATATGACGAAAATCCATGGGATAATCCAGCAAATCCAATTGAAAGCTTACTTTCATGTACAACAATTGGAAAATGGTCTCCTCCAAACGAACCTATGAAACATATTCTTGCTACTAGAATGGCTATTGGTGAACATGGACAACCATATAGATCACCTAGATTAATGACAAAAATGGCTATTGGCGAACATGGAAAACCTTTTAAATCTGGTGCAACAACATTTATCACAACTAATATGGCTATTAAAGAACATGGTAATCCATATAAAAAAACATTTAAAACACCTAGAGAGGAACATGACTATATGAAACAAACATGTTTTGATTATTGTCCAAATATTGCAGGAATGAAATGTGGTAGACCAGGATGTCATTAATCTATTTTTTCTTTAATTTACCAGTACGTTTCTTTTTTTTAACACTTGGTTCTTCAATAATTACTTGTTCTTGAACATATATTTCTTCCATTTTAATAGTTTCTTCTGTATGCATTTCGTCAGTTATTATAGGGTCTTCAATAACAGGTTCTTCAATAACAGGTTCTTCAATAACAGGTTCTTCAATAACAGGTTCTTCAATAACAGGTTCTTCAATAACAGGTTCTTCAATAACAGATTCTTCAATAACAGGTTCTTCAATAACAGGTTCTTCAATAACAGATTCTTCAATAACAGGTTCTTCAATAACAGGTTCTTCAACTACTGATTCTAATGGTTGTGTATTATTTTGTTGGACATTAACAATAGGTGGTCTAATAAAAGCATTTGCATTAGCTTTAAACCATGAAATTAAATCTTTTACAACAAAACTTCTTTGAAAAGACTCCGCAAGAAGCTTCATATTACCTTTTGTGTTATATTTTGCAATAAAATCATTAATTACAAATGGTAAATATAAATTAGAATATTTATTCATATTGATATAGTTAAATAATGGCTTACGCTTCTTAGCATTAACCCAATTATGAAATAAATATAACATATTTTTAAATTCATCCTTTGTTTTGTAATCTTTTAGATTAATTTTTGCTAAAAAATTACTTGCATCTCTCGAACATTCTGGACAAGGTAAAACTTTGCAAATTTTAACAATCATTCCAAACATTGAACCCATTACATAAGGATATGCCTGTGGATTTAATTTTTCTATAAGTGTATGAAATAATGTCCATACAGCAGGACCCCAAACTTCAGGCGGTGACATTATATATCAATTAAACATAAAAAATATAAAGATATAACATAAATAATAATATATGAAAAAATACAATATAGAAGGCGGTATAGATTTTTTTGCTGAATTATATAAATCGCTTGATGTTGATGAGTGTCAAGAAAAAACAGAAGATGACAAAAATAAGTGTTTAATTAGTAATCAACCATTAATTGATAAACATGTTACCTTAAATTGTGGACATAAATTTAATTATATCCCATTATATCATGATCTAGCAAATCATAAGAAAAAGTTTAATCTAATGGAAGGGCATTCAGGTAAATTAAATACAAACGAAATTAGATGCCCATATTGTCGTAAGAAACAAGCTGGAACGTTAATTTATTATGAAGATTTAGGTTTAGAAAAAATTAATGGAGTAAATTTTTATGATCCACATTGTAAACAAAATATCAATCACTACTCACACCATAAATGCGAGTATTTATATCCTAATGAAAATTATAATCCAAATGAAGAAGAAAGTGTCACAAACACAAAATATTTAAACGAAATGAAATGTCATATGATAGGAAGTCAAATATCAGTTTATAATTCATTAAATCCATCACAACCAATTAATTATGGTGACACTAAGCATTATTGTTATATGCATAAAAAAATAATGATAAAACTATATAAGATTGAAGAAAATGCAAAGAAAAGAGAAGCTAAGAAAAAAGAAAAAGAATTGGAAAAACAAATGAAAATTTTAGAAAAACAAAATGCAAAAGCAAAGGAAAAAGAAGAAAAACAAAAAGCAAAAGATGCGGCAAAAGCATTGAAGAATAATTTAATGTCAGAAAATGTGGTCTTGGGTCCATCAACAATACAAACTGGGTGCGTTCAAATTTTAAAAACTGGTCCTAATAAAGGCAAACAATGTGGTTGTAAAATATTTTCTGAAAATATGTGTAAACGACATATGACAAAGAATTAATATTTATTATTAAAGATTTAAATATAATATATAAATAGTAATTAATGGACGCTAAAGAGCAATTAATTAATAATATTAAGGAATGGATTAAAATAGATACTGAAATTACACAATTAAAAGCTGAAATCAAGGAGAGAACAAATAAAAAGAAAACTTTGACAGAAAATTTGGTTACAGTTATGAAGACAAATAGTATTGATTGTTTTGATATTACAGGTGGTGCGTTAGTTTATAAGAAGAATAAGGTAAAAAAACCTATTACAGGTAAAACATTATTGGCTGCACTTCAAGTTTATTATAAAGATAATACAAATCTCGCAGAAGAAATAGCAAAGCATGTTATGGATAATCGTGAAGAGCAAATTAAAGAAACAATTAAAAGAAAAATAGATAAATAATAAAATAAATTAAACAAATTACAATAGTATAATTATAATATTATGGAAAATATTGATTCAAATCCTGTTAATTATAATTATCCGGTTAAAAATATTCTTATGAAAGACACTTTTTCATTTGCAGATACAGACGAGTTTGCACAAATAATTTTATGTGTTTATAAAATTAATACATCTGGAAAATTTCCATTTCTTCAATTTCTTCTATCAAATAGCAGCCGTAATACTTTAGTTTTACCAAATTTACCAACTTATAGCTCATTTAATAAAAATAATTTATTATCTTATTCAAAAGTATTTTTGTCTGGTATACTACAAATTGAAAATTTTGAGAATTTTATCACCACATTAGAGTTTGATGGTTTTTATGAATTTTCAAATAATCTTTATATGTTTTTTGACGTTTCTAAATGCGAAATAAATATAGATGATACTTATTCTTATAATCCAGTTAGATTTGCATTGACAGATGAGATTATAAATCATAGATTTATTTGCAATATGGAAGTTGATTATAATACAAGTATGTTCTTTTTGAAGAATGAGTCCATTAACTATATTTATGACAATAAAAATGAAGCCTATGAGATACCAGTTGTTGGATATGTCGGTAAACCAACAACAGAAAAAATGAACTTTGTATGGACATTTGGAGAGAGTGCCAAAAATAAGTCAGCAATTTTAGGACCGTATTTTTATTTTACAGATTTTTATCATGCTATACGAGAAGGAGGATGGTCTAAACATTACAAACAAGAATATATGCATGGTAAATTGATAACCGATAATGAATTTGGCAGATATTCTAAAGGTGGTGTAATTCGATTTGCTTTATTTATAGGTACAACAAAATACATCGAAAATACACCAAATAGTCCAAATGATGAGTCAGAAATTAAAAAAGAAAGATTAAATGACCCAAATTTAAATCAGGCTTACGAAATATTGACATTAAGAATATCGGATCATGATGGTTTATGGACAAATGTATATGATAGTGCATATTTAGGCAATATTGAATTAGATGATGGTAGCTTTTTAGAAGAAACACCTATGATTATTGTTAAAGATTATAATCAACAAGTTCCATTGAGTTATCATTACATTGATAAAAATAAGATAGGTGAAAAATTTAATCCAAATGATTATAGTTATGGAATAGTTTAGAATAATAATATCTAAAATAATAATATAAATGAACCCGATAACACTAATAGGATTATCAATTATATTTTTTTATAGTTTGACACAAGTACTTAATTTTTATGGAATAGGTGAAGATGTATATGGTGTTTATATTTTGTTTTATATTTTTATTATTTTATGCATTTTAATTTTGCCAAATGATTACCCTAAAGTATGATTTAAACCATATTCAATCCATAGACAGATTCATCTGTATTAATTTTTATGGGTATTGTTCTGTTTTGGTCAATAATTTTTTTACACCTTTGGACATTTAAAACGCCGATTTTTATATAGTAAAAATTATATAAAAATAATTTATTGTAATACCTTAATGAATATAGAAGAAGTTATTAAGGAAAATTTATTACTGAGAGAAGAAAATGATAAGTTAAAAAAACAATTAGAAAATTATAATAATTCACGAAAATCTTATTATGAAAAAAATAAAGATTTAGTAAATCAAAAAGCAAAGGAACGCTTAAAAAAATTAGCAGAAGAGAATCCTGAAAAATTAAAAGAAATAAATAAAAAGGCATATTTGAAAAGAAAAGAAAAACTTGAAAAAGAAAAATTGGAAAATATTTAGGAATATTTTGAAAAAGAAATTAATTAATATTTTGAAAAAGAACTTAAAATTCTTTTCTTTAGTATATGTATAAATGGAACTTCCCAAAGTTAAGAAGAAGAGAAGTGATGTTTCCAAAAGGATTGAGGGAAATAAGGAAACGGATTTTGTCTGTATCAAAATGTCTTGGAATAGTTTATGTAAAAATAATTATTTGAAACAAGGAATTCAAGACATAGTTTATAACATAAATAAAATAAGTTTCTTATCATATAAGTTGTTAAATTATCATTTTACAAGATTATTAGAAGAGAATAAGGAATTACCTGAACTTACACAAAATCTTTTTTACAATGCTTCCTGTTATGTTTCTGTAATGAAAAATAGAAAATCTACCATTGATAAAGAAGATGAAATGTATAAATCCTTTTCACAAATTTCTCATTTACTCAACGATTTGCCTTTTAGAGATAAAATGGGAGCATTAATAAATAATTTGAATAAACAACAATTTACTATGACGAAGAACCATTTGAAACTTAATTTTTATAAGCGTTTTTCTAAATATTTAGAATTGAGAACTGGTGAAACAAGAAAAAGTATTATTTATAAATGGTGTAAGGATATTTATGACGAAAAGTATAGTGGGAAAAATTATTTTATTCTTTCAATGAAACAATGGTTAAAATATATTCCTACTGAAACAAACATAGTTAAATATTCTTCTCATTTCATTAGGATATATCATAAGATATTGAAAGAATTTGAGAAACATAAAAATACAAAAGGAGTAAGAGTATTTAGTTTATTACCAAATAAAAGCTCATTTACAATGGACAATATCCAAATATGTTCTACTGCTCTAAATGATATTATTTCTTATTTAACCAAAGAACAAAATTGTAAAGACTTTGATGAAAAGAAACGAGAATACTGGTTAAACTTGTTTAATATTGAAAAATATGAAACAGAACATAAGAATTTTCATTACACTATTTTTACAGATGGAAAATGTGGAGTGATTACAATGGATAAACCAAAAGCAAAAGAAATAAAAACAAAGGAAATAAAAAATATTGATTACCAGCAATATGTAGGGATAGACCCTGGATGTCGTGCATTATTTACCTCTTGTAATGAAAATAACGAAATATTACAATGTTCCACAAAAGAATATAGACATAATAGCAAAATGATTTATGCTTGTAAGAAAAGAGAAACTTGGTATAAAGAATGGAAACATTATGATTTATGGAAAAGTATTCCAAGTTTCAAAGTAAGCAACACGAAAAATATGTTAAATTATTTTGAGTATGTGTTACCAAATATAGATATGTTTTTCAAATTTCATTGTGATAAGAATTTTAGAGGATTAAACTTCACTTCTTATTGTAGAAGCAAAGCAACATTAGAAAAAATATGTAGAAACATTACAAAGAATAAAAAAACCTTAATAGGTTTTGGTGATTATTCACAACAACACGGATTAGTAAAAAATCACCCTACAACTCCAATTCTAAAATTAAAGAAAGAGTTGAAACGATTTTGTGATGTTGTGGATATAGATGAATGGGGAACAAGTAAAACCTGTCATAAATGTTTTGAAAGAATAAATCTTTACAGAAACAAGAAATTATGTAAGGGAAAAGCAAGAATGTCTCAATACCATAGTGTAATCCGTTGTAGTTCCAACGAGTGTAAATTATGCTGTATGGATAGAGATATTAATGCTTCTAAAAATATTTTACTTCTTTTACAATGTGAAAAACAAGGAAAAAGAAGACCAAAATGTTTTAGAGAACAAAAAGAATAAATACCTACGATACTCCTTTAGGGAAGATAAGTATGGTAAGGTGTGAAATTCACCATTACACTTTTGTTTTTTAATTCGCTCAAGTCGGCGTTTTAAATGTCCAAAGGTGTAAGACCTAATTTAATTAAAAGATTTAATGTTAGAAGAAATTGCAATCTAAAATGTAATGATAGATGTATAAATTTAATAAGCGAACAAACCCAAACTTTAAATACAATTTCAAAACATATTCAAACAATAACAATTATAACTGTTGCTAATTTTATAACTCCATTAATACTTATTGGAGCTGCTGGTATTTCAGATTTAATCAATAAAATAATGCATTAATAAATGTATTTAAAGATAAATTAGTATTAGGAATAATGTTCAAAAGACTCGGAACTCCAAATATTATTAGAAGATTAAGTCATACACATAGCAAAACAATTTTTCCAGATAATAACAAAGTTATAGAAGATTTAATTAAACAACAGAACACAAAATTAGAAGAGATAACCCATTCCGTATCTTATTTAGGTTTAGCTATATCAATTTTAACGGTTGTAATTGCTTGGAAACCGGTAAGATAAGGACCCCGGTCTTTAAGTTGTTTTTCTAATTATATAAAAAATTGATATAAATATAAAATAATATATTATAAACAATATAAAGAAATGGAAAGACGTCTAAACAAAAAGGTTGAAACTTATATTACTACATTCAAGGATAGCATTCGAGAGAAGGCTACTCAATTGGGTTTAAATAATGATACCAAATCCACCCAGCTTTTGCAATATATTATTGATTATGATAGATTGTCGTTTAATAAAGAAGATTTTCAGAAAAGAAAGCGTGTCAAAAACTTTGTTCCCATTTATGACCGCTGTTGCGCAAAACGTGCAAGCAATGATCAATGTACAAGACGTAGAAAAGAAGGTAGCGAGTTTTGTGGAACCCATATGAAAGGCACCCCACATGGTGTAGTTGTTGAAAATCCAGATGAACAAAAAGTTAATACACATAAAGTCGAGGTATGGGCGCAGGATATCCAAGGTATAGTTTATTATATTGATAAATTTACAAATGTATATGACACTGCTGATATTGTTATGAACCGTGTCAATCCAAAAATTATCGCAAAATATGTCAAAAATGGTGAAAAATATAGCATTCCAGAGCTAAACATTTAAAAATAAAAATAAATCGATATAAATTATTTTTTAAACTTATTTAAAGATAAATACTTATATAATACAAATGAATATTAACACAAATAGAATATTTAATGAAAGAGAATATAAAGAATTACTAATTGAATATCATAATTTTATATCATTTATTTTGCATGATATAAATAGGTATACAATTTATTCATCTAGTGTAAAATTTATAGAAGATAGTGTTATATACAAAAATAAAGAACAATTTATAATAATGTTAAAAGATGCATTCCCAACATTCGATATTACCTTTGAAACCTCATTAGATGAAGATGATTTGAAAGAATGTGAATTTAGTATTACTGTAAACTGGAAAAATCATAATAAAAAAATTGAATCAAATAATATATAATAATTTAAATAAAAATTTAGATTTATATTTAAATAAGCGTCGACTTTTATTGTGGAGATATTAGTTTTGGATGTGGTTATGGTAGTTGGAACCAAATAAGAAAAGAAATTAGTCTAGCTACTATTGATTATATTCAAGATAAATATGAAAAGGATAAAGAATTATATGCAAATTTGAATGAAGAAGATGAAAATTATATTGGCGAAGGTTCATACTATTATTGTTATATGAAAGATTTATTGGAGGCAAAAAAAATATTATTAGAACAAACGCCAACTGTAAATGTATTTGGCGGTAAAATAGATAATACAGTAAATATATTTATTAAATTGTGTCGTAATTTTCAATTAATAAATGCTTTTAACAAATTTGATATTGGTGGTTTATTTGCATTGTGTAATCAATCTGACTGCGAAGGATATTATACTCCTGGTAATTCTTTAGACATTTGTTCACTCTTTGATAAAATTGAGCCTTTTGTTAAAAAATATTCTTGTTATGATGCAATTTATGAAAAAGAAGGAAGATTTTATAATAATACAGTCTATGAAGTATTTGAACATAGTTATAAAACATTGAATAAAGTTACTATCTGTTAAATCATCATTTCTGTTATAATATTAAAATTATTTTCATATTTTTTATAAATGGACGATGAAATTAAATCAATTTTTAAAGCTGTTGGTTTAGAATTAAATGAATTAGATGGACTTATGATTTCGAGAGAAATTTTACTATCTGATGATAAGTACGATGAAGTAAAACAATTTATACCAGAGCTTAAGAAAAAATACAGTTCATCATTTATGACTTGTTTGCAAAAAAATGCTGAAAAATCTCAAAAATGGCCACTTTTAAATCTTATCAGGCAAATTTTACATATATATGGATATAAAATGGATCCGATAAGAAAAGCTGACGGATATACGTTAGAGGGTATAAAAAAATATAAGAGATATTTTTTAATTCATAAAAATACAGAAATAAAAAAAATTGATTTGAATAATCATGATAAAAATGACGACATAACAATTAGCGAAGAAAATGAGTAATACACAAAAGTTGTCTGAAATTATTATTGATATTGAAGCCCAAAATGAGACCAATGAAAATGTGAGAGGAATATTAAGAAGACCCGACGACAATTTAGTAGACCAAGCCAAAGTAGAAATATGTTTGATGAGGTGTTGCATGGCTCTATTTATTATTATTGTAATGGCTCCTATGGCAATTGCTGATTTGTATTTCGGATTTACAGACTCGACATGCTCCAAAGAAGAACCAGATGAGCTATCAATTAGTATTAAGTTATATTTATTAGTAAGTGGTTTTATGTCGCTAGCGGTAATGACACTATTCTTAATTGGTATTAATTTCATCGGCCAAACTGATAAAATCGACAATTTAAAATGTTGCTTTATGTGCTGTGGAAGTGTCGGGGTAATTTTGACGGCAATCTTTTCCTTAATTTGGAATATATTGGGTGCAATTGTATTTTGGGGATATATTTATGGTAATGGTAATTGCAACAAAACCTTTTCAACATATGTTTTCGTTTCATTAATTATAAAGTTAATCGCCACACTCTTAGGAATGGCGTCAAATAAAAAAGAAGATAAAAAATAAATGCAAAAATATTCAATAGAAATTTATAAATATTATTTTTTTTCGTCAAACTGTTCAATCGTCTCTGATATATTTAAATTTAACCAAATAAAATAATCAAAAACATTATTTACAATTTTTGGAATCAAGAAAGAATTTTTTAATTTTTCGTTTTCTTCCTTTAATTTCAAATTTTCTTTTATTAATTTTTCTATTTCTCTCGTATTATCCATATTAATATAAATATATACTATGTATTTATATTATTAGTTAATCAATTTTATCCAAAAGTATTTTCCTGAGCATACGTGATATATAAATAACAATCTGTATCTTTATGTCGTTCATATATTTCTCCAATTAAACTTCCAGTTGAAGGAATTGAGCCATTTACAAATAAAAACAATGCCTTTTCTGGCGCAAGTTTGAGTCTTTTTCTAACAATATATAAAAATTGTCCCATTGTTAAATCAATTGGAACGAGATATTTTCTTTTATCAATAAGCGGACAATCGCTCTTAACATTTGATGCACGTTCACATATAACAGGTATTCTATCAGGATATTTACTAAGCACTCTTTTTGCTTCAGAAATTCTGTCTTCAAATTTAAACTCATGTTTAAAAGGAAGTTGTAAATACATTTTCACTTAAATTAATAATAGAAAAATGTTTATATCAATTATTTTTATTTTATAATGAGAATTGTTGTTTTATTTACACATTCCAATATTTATTTGTCTAATACCTTTGGAGATTTCAAATACATATTAAATAAAAAATTAATATTTATAATGAATCATAAATATTGCATGAAAATTTAGAAATGTTGTATACACATCAAATTAATGCCGTTGAGAAAGTATGTTCTGAGAATTTCAAGAGCGGTGTTATAAAATATGCGACAGGAACTGGTAAATCACGTATTGGAATGGAATTAGTAAAAAATGAATATATTGATAACTATTTAGCCTCTATATTTTAACGCATTTAAAACTTCAGCATAAGACCAAGTTAAATCATATGCTGAAATTTGTTGACCTGTATTTTTATCAATTTGTTCAAACATATGAAAATCATAATCTTTTATATAGTTTTTTATTCTTAGCATTAGTCCATCACCCTGTGCTTTGAAAAAACTGGTTTCATTATCTGGCATTTTATCAATATTAAATGCTTTTAACCACATTGAAATAGTATTTTGAGTTATCATATAACCAGTATGTAATTTATTTGATATTCTATACATTAACGATGCTAAAGCAGCCGTTGTTAAAATCCAAGGATTACCTCCAGCATATACATCTCCTGGATAACGTCCATATAAAATACCATATAAGCTTTTATCTTTTAAATTAATAGGATATTCATTACTAAATACTAAATTATAATGATAAACAGTAGACGCTACTTCATATGATAAAGGGTCCAAAAAATTATCTACTTCATCATAACCATCATTTAATGCAACAATAACTGCTCCATCTACTGGTCTATTATTTGATTCATAAAAATAAAAACCATTCCAGTGTGTGGAATAAATATTCGATTTAATAATATTAGAAATATTTTGCCAATTTTTTGCATCATTAGTGTATCCTATTGTACTGGCAAATTTAGAACCGAGAGATAATGCCTTAGCCATTGTAACCCTATTCCAAAAAAAGTCTTTATTTGTTATTTCTTCCCATAAATCACATGTATCACTGTTATATCCTGATACAATATAGTCTAAATTATATTTAATAGTAGGCCATGATTTTGCTACATCTGATGCAGAATTTATTAAAGCAATAGCTTGTAATCCTGGGCCATCATTTTGAGGTCTACACCAGCCCCCAGTATATGAATTTCCAGATGGTATTTCATATTTTGGTTCTATTCTAATATCTATTCCGTTAGGGTCTTTTTTACTCTGAATAAGCTGAATCCAATTTAAATAATCATCAGTATATTTTTGAGAGAAAGATTTATTAGTATAATAATAAAGAGTATTGGTAGTTAATGCTCCATCGCGAGCCCAATGATAAAAATATGAACCGCCAGGCGTATTTAAATCTGGTGCTGCTGCAACTGCTCCTGTATTTTCAATATCAATATTATTTAAAAAATAATTTAAAAATATATTGATTTCTGAATCAGAAAATGGAGGGTTTGGAGCATTTAAATATGCTGTAAAATAATTTGTATAGAATTGTTGGATTGGATAAGTACAGTAAGCACTATTATCACTTGTAGGTTGCCAACAACAACCTTTATTTATACATTCATTTTGGCTTATTCCTAAATAACCACAGTCACTTCTATCTGAAGCACTTGATTCATTAGGACAAATTAAGTTACTATTAAATAAAGGTAATAAAATTAGAAAAATTATTAATAAAAAATTCATTATATTATATTACCATTATTATATTTAAATATTTTACACCCTTAAATATTTAAAACGGCACGGTTAATGCCAAAAAAATAAATAAGGTTTGCCCTTCACAGAGCGTGTAAATTTTAAATCTTCAAGGGTGTAAAAGTAGGCGTTTTAAATGTCCAAAGGTGTAAAATAGAGAGAAATGAATAATATATTTATAAAACTACTTAAAGACCTTTAAGTTCAAAAAAAAAGATATTAGCCAAGTGGCCTCACTTTATTAATTTTATTTAATTAATTACAATTAATAAATACCTACTTCTAAATGGTACATTCTAGTAATGCGTTGCCTCTTTGATGTGTATTTCGGCGCTCATTCCAGGTGCCTAACTTTGATTCATGAACATGACTAATTAAATATGCTCTAATATTTCCAAGGCCAAGTTTATCGAGCTGATACAAAACAGCCGGTGTTCTCTCCGAGTTGTTGGAATACGTTATGATAAATTTCTTAGGACAATTCAAAATAAATTCTTGCAGCCTATCTTTCATCTTACTCTCAATAAGAACGCGGCAGACTAAAAGCATTGCGTCGATTTCGTCAAATGTTGGCTGCATTGCTCGATCGACAAAGTCATATAATTTCTGGTATACTTCTTCGCACCATTCCTCCATCTGTGTAGTGTCTCTTTTGGCGCGTTCAGTAAGAATCTCAACCATTTCAGAGAAAGTTTCGGCGGTCGTCTCGAGAGAAGTGCACTTTTCTAAATAACGATTTACTTCGGGTTGTCTCTTAAGTGGTCTAGGAGCCAAATGGCCAACTGTTGGATGACCCTTTGCATTAAGAATGATACGATTAATTTTCACTAACATTGTAGTAGTATTAGATGATGGCTTACGAAAACTTGAGCGATTTGATTGCATATTGTTCTTGGTTTGTTATGCTTTTAATTTATATCTTAAATTTTATTTCAATTTTTTTTAAGTATTTAAAATAAAATGTTACACCCGTGTAACAAACAAAAAAAGGCTTATAAGCCCATATTTAATAAGTTACAAACAAATCCTAATCTACTTAAATCTTTCTCAAAAACCATCCATCTTCGTCTTCAAACCATGAATTTCCCCAGTCGCTACATACAGTTCGCAAGTCATCCCATGTCTTACACTTTTTTACGAGAAATTCAATTACTTCTTTTTCGGATAAATCATAGCTACCATGCCAGGCAAATTCGCAATCCTCGCGATCCTTCATGTATTCATTTAAATTCCACACATCAAAACCACCTTTGCTATTCTTAACTAACCACGTAATTACTCCGGCAATAGTGTTTTTTTCGTCGGCGAATTCTCCGATTTTCTCAAAATCAGGGTCTTCGCCACGATATTTGGCAGTATAAATGACGGTGATTTTCTTCGATTTTTTAGGTGTCATTTCCCGAGCATTTTCTAAAGCCTTTTCGCGTTTAGCCAATTCCTTTTCACGTTTAGCTAGCGCTTTTTCACGTTCGACTAAGGCTTTTTCACGTTCGGCTAAGGCCTTTTCCCGGTCCTCCAATTGGTATTGTCTAGCTAATTTGACGTCATCTACGTCGACCATATTCAGCAGAGCCTTTCTTTGGACCTTCACTGGTAAATCAGCGACAGCCTTGGGAGCGGTCTTAGCAGCGGTCTTAGCAGCGGCGGTCTTAGCAGCGGCGGTCTTAGCAGCGGCGGTTCTAGAGCGAGTGGCGTACATTTTGAATGTTCAAGCTTTGATACAATTTAATATGCATTATGGTATACGCCAAAAAGTATTTCAATTTTTTTATTTATAGGCTATATCTGGTTGTAACTAAAAATTTATAAGCTACAGTGATATAAATGTTACACCGGTGTAACAAAAAAAAGGATAACCCCCTAATTAATAAGTTACATGTTAGTTTCTATGTCTAAGCTCTTATTTGTTGAATTGAAATACGAGTTCCGCTCATGTCATAAACCGTAAATTCGGGAGGAATTTCATGCCCATAACCGTCGTCATGCCTTCCATTGTTGAATTTGAAATTATAACCTCTTAGTAAATCTGGATTTTCTTTTAATTTGGATATAATATTTGTCATACTTGTTCCTTTATCATCATATTTAATAAAATGACTTGAAAAACTAATAACTCTTTCTCTTATAATCGACTTGCTATATGTTATTTTTTCAAGCAACAACTCTTCGATATTTTCCGGGTTAAAATCGCATCTAGTATGATGCATTTCATTAAATAGTCTAATTAATGGCTTATCGTTGTAAAACACAATGACGCAGTAAGTGATCATTTTAAAATGTTGATATGAGTTAATATTAACACTAATATCATATAAAAAAGTGTTTCAATTTTTTAATTTATAGGCTATATCTGGTCGCAACTGAAAAAATATAATTAAAATCAGGTGAGCCTATATTGAGCTTAATTTAACCCACTCGGATTTAATTAATATTTATATATACGTCATCTGGGTTAAATACATAGTAATATATGAGGTGCAATATTATATATTAGGAGGGGGCTTGGGGCAGCGAAGCATAGTAACCTGGGTTCCCTAATAATTATAAATTTTCAGTAAATAGCAAAATAGGTGAAAGTAAAAAAAAATTGAAATGCTTTTTTTGGTAGAGGTGAAAAGCATAACATACCCCATAACCCGCATCAAGTTTTAAACGTGAATTGTAAAGTAATCATAAGAAAATGTCCGCTCAAACAATGTCCGCTCAAACAATGTCCGCTCAAGAATTTAACGCTTCTATCTTCGTATCTGAACAATTGAATCGTCAATTGATCAATATGTCTCAAGATTTGGCTTATCGTGCTATTGGTTTCTGCGCAGAACGCTATAATTTCGATGCTGAGGAGGCTTATCGCTTACTCGGTCTCGCGATGATTAAGCTAGAACGCAAGGCGCCAGTCAAGGCAAAGACGACCAAAGTTGCAAAGGTATCGGTACCAAAATCAGCTTTCCCTCTGCCTTACAACGGTGAGTTCCACGAAAACTGCTGTTTCGCATTACGCCAGAATAACGGATTATATACTCAATGTACTGGTCCTCGCAAAGGAGACGCGCAATTCTGCAAGAGTTGTGCTACTACAATGCAAAAGACAGGCGCTGAGATTCCGGAATATGGTACTATCCAAATGCGAAATGCAGTCGGTATCTTCGAGTACACTGATCCAAAGGGACGTAAGCCAGTTGCTTATGCGAAGGTCATGAAGAAGTACAAGATTAACCAAGAGCAGGTGCTCGAGGAAGCAGGTAACTTAAATATATTTATTAATACTGAACATTTTGTAGTCCCAGAAGAGACCAAACGCGGTCGCCCAAAGGCAGTGAAGGAGCCAAAGGCTAAGGGTGTAAAGGGTCGTCCTAAGAAGTCGAAGAAGGTTCTTCAAATTGAAGGCGATGACGATGATTTATTCGCAGCTTTGGTTGCTGAAGCTAATGAAGAGTCTGATGAAATCGTAATCAATAAGAAGAAATCAGGTAAGACTGATGAGGAAAAGGAAGCCGAACGCCTAGCTAAGGAAGCTGAGAAAGCCGAAAAGGAGGTCAAGCGTCAAGCCGAGAAAGCTGAAAAGGAAGCCAAATTAGCTGCTGAGAAGGCAGAAAAGGAGGCTAAAAAGGAAGCTGAACGTCTAGCTCGCGAAGCTAAGAAGAAGGCTGAAGAGGAGGAAAAGGCAGCAAAGAAGGCAGCTGCTGAAAAGGCAAAGGCCGAGAAGGAAGCCAAATTAGCTGCTGAAAAGGCAGAAAAGGAGGCTAAGAAGGGTCAAAAGTCGTCAAAGAAGGAAGCTGAACCAGTTCAAGACGACGAGCCTGATGTCGTAAAGAAGATTGAGTTTGAAGGCAAGAAATACTTGAAGTCTAAGAAGACAGGTATTGTTTACGATTATAACGAGTATGTCAAGAATGGCGAGCAAGTTGTAGTCGGAAAGTGGAATGAAAGCTCAAACAAGATCGAGTTCTCTGCTGCCGAAGAGGAAGAGGAGGAATATGACCTATAAATAAATAAAAAATATAAAAAGTAGATAGTAATTGTTATTTGTAAGCTGTAATATTTAATTAAGTAATTAAAAAGTGAGGCACAAGGCACGGCGTTTCGCCACTTGGTCAATATCTTTTTTCTCTGCATTTTTCCCGCACTGGTAGCTATACCTGTTGCCAGCTGCTGCTGTTAGGTTTGGCTGCATAATATGGTGGCAAAAAACCGGCCAACCATGGGCTAAAAGTACACAGCAAATTTGGAGCTAATTTGTGGAGCTAATTTGCCCACTACATTACCTACTACATGGACCACTACATAAGGCCACTTGTATTGCTTGCTGCTGCTGGTGGTAATGTAGTGGGTAAAAACGGGGGCCAAAGGTACACAGCAAATTTGAGGCTAATTTGTGGCGCTAATTTGCCTACTACATTGCCCACTACATCGCCTACTACATCGGCTATCAAAAAAACACTACATCCGACCACTAGTATTGCTGACTGCTGCTGTAAACATGTAGAGATACATCTATATAGTGAATTGTAGTTTACTACTTAGATTCAAATCTTATTGACTTGAATATAAACAAGGTACACCAGTGGAACACTATCATTTAATAGTAGTAGCCTTTGATATATTATGGATTATTTTTTCTTTCTTATCATCATCTGTTTCCATGACCTCTATTACTAATTTGTCGTGTATATCTGACTGCTTTGAATAAGCATTTCCATAATCTGGATATTTCTCTCGAAATTTCGGCAATAACCTTATGTTTTTGTCAGCGATTCTGTTGATAGCTTTCTTCAACTTACTTTTCTTTTCATCTTCTTTACTCCATTCTCCTTGGTCTTTTACATACATAGTTTCCCTTTTCTTGTCTGTGCAGTGTATCGGTCTTTCAGTCTCGTCTAAATTATTTAAGTTTTTTACTATTATTTTTGATATACCTTCTACATATCCTAGCTCACCTACTTCCATTAAATCACTCAGTTGTAACTTTATAGAGTCTACAAAATCTGTAATATTCATAGCATTTTTACAGGTCTCGTTTAAAAAGAAATTCAAGTTGAAAGCTTTGTTGTGAGAATTGGTGTGAGTATTTGTATTATTTGAATTATTATTGGTAGTATTTATTATTCCATTTTTGATAATTTCTAAAATTAATTCTTTGATATCAGTTTGCTCTTTTCTTAATTCAGAATTTTCCTTAATTATTTCGGAATTTTGTTTAAGTATCATCAAAATCAATTCGTCTTTATTGGTTGAATTTATTTTTTCTTTACTTTCAGATAAAACTTCTGTTGTGTTTTCGTTATTTGGAAAATAGCATTTTTTATTATGTTTCCATAAGCCAGCATTAGTTTTAAATTCTTTTCCACATCCACATAAAAAAGGTTTTTCAAGTTTTTCAAGTTTTTTAATTTCCTTTCCATTTCCATTCACATTGGACAAATGTTTTGGTCTCATTATATGTCTATTCCAGTCGCATTTTTGAAAGCATTTAAAATCACAATATTCGCAATAATATTTTGACAAGTTATTTTCAAGTTTTATTTTTTCCTTAATTTCCATATATTGTTGATAGAAAAAAACTTGAAGTGTTTTTCGAAAAAAAAACAAAAAAATTACAATAATAAAATATAAAAATATGGTTTAAAATGAGACCATAATTTTTCACTATCAAGACAAAATTTTTTCTCAGTAAGAGTGTTTTTGGCTTTCCCATTTTGGACATTTTTTTTGTCCATTTTGAAAAAGTTAAAATACTTTTCATTTTTCAGATTCAGTATTTTTTGTAATATTGCGGATTTCTAGGCCTTAAACCAAATCATCCAATTCGTCTTGACTTGAATATAAGCAAGGTACACCAGTGGAACACTATCATTTAATAGTTGTCACCTTCGATATATTATGAATAATTTTTTCTTTCTTATCATCATCTGTTTCCATGACCTCTATTACTAACTTATCGTGAATATCAGATTGTTTTGAAGAAGAATTTCCGTAGTCCGGATATTTCTCTCGAAACTTCGGCAATAACCTTATGTTTTTGTCAGCGATTCTGTTGATTGCTTTCTTCAACTTACTCTTCTTTTCATCTTCTTTACTCCATTCTCCTTGGTCTTTTACATACATCGTTTCCCTTTTCTTGTCTGTGCAATGTATCGGTCTTTCTGTCTCATCTAAATTATTTAAGTTTTTCACAATTATTTTTGAAATACCCTCTACGTATCCTAGCTCACCTACTTCCATTAAATCACTCAGTTGCAACTTTATAGAATCTACAAAGTCTGTGATATTCATGGCATTTTTGCAGGTTTCGTTTAAAAAGAAATTCAAGTTGAAAGCTTTGTTGTGAGAATTGGTGTGAGTATTAGTAGTATTATTATGTGAATTATTTGTATTGTTAATTCCATTTTTAACAATTTCTAAAATCATTTCTTTAATTTCCTTATTTTCTTTCATCAGGTATTCAACTAAATTAATTTCATCTTTAGTTATTTCTTGTTTGGTTTCTTCAGTTTTTATACAAACCTTTTTATGTCTATAATAACTGCTATCATGAGCATATGATTTTCCACAATTGCATATAAATTTTGGCAAGGATAAATCTACTAGCATATTACTAGCATTTACTAGCTTTTTATGTTTTGCTGTCAAAATATGCTTGTTGAAATCTTTTTTACTAGACGTTGTATAATTACAATATTCGCAAAAATAATTCTCCGGATTTTTCAGGGATTTTATACTAGCCATTCTCCTTAATATATGCTAGGAAAAAAATCCCTAAATCATTTTCTGCAAAAAAAATATAAAAAAATATCATCACAAAATAAAAAAATATGGTTTAAAATGAGAACATAATTTTTCACTATCAAGACAAAATTTTTCGTCAGTAAGAGTGTTTTCGACAACTCGATTTTGGACATTTTTTTTGTCCATTTTGAAAAAGCCAAAATACTTTTCATTTTTCAGATTCAGTATTTTTTGTAATATTGCGGATTTCTAGGCCTTAAACCAAATCATCCAATTCGTCTTGACTTGAATAACACTCTGGAATACGAATATCATATTCATACTCTTCTTCAATACCCACCTCGATATCAGGCATGATTTTCGCAATTCGAATAACATTACTATACAAATTTATCTTAAGCTTGGATTGAATATATTCTGCAATGATAAAGAACATTGTTTCCGTCAATAATTTTGCTATCTTTTTTTTATTTAAATACTTTTTCAATTTTATTTAAAATTGATTTAGGTTTAAATAATTCTCTCTAGATTAATTATATTAAAATGAATTTAAACCGCAGTTATTCTATTCCTTCTGCAAATGACAACCAAGATGTATCTAATGGTCGTTGTCCTACTTATGCATTAACCTGGACACATGAATCTAATAAACATCATTGGCCAAATGGTCATGATTATTTTATGGGAAATGGACAACATATTACCGATGACTCGAGAGAAATAAGAGAAATATTAAGTAGACGATTAGCAGCAGGCACCTTAACAGACAAAATTGTATTCTGTGATCTAGATGGTGTGCTGGCCGATTTCGAACAAGGTGTAATAAATAGATTTAAGAAAACTCCCAATCAATTATCGCCAAAGCTTATGTGGGGTGTAATTAATAAATCGAACTCATTCTTTGACACGCTACCATGGATGCCTAATGGTCGCAAGCTATGGTCACGTATTCGTAAATATAATCCTATTATACTAACTGGTATTCCAGGCGGAAGAGATTCAGCTATCGAACAAAAAATAAAATGGTGCAAACGAGAATTAGGCGAAGATATTGACGTCATAACTTGCCTAACTAGAGAGAAGCCGAAATATTGCTTACCAGGTTCAATTCTAATCGACGACAGAACCGACAACTTAAATGCATGGAATGAAAAGGGCGGCAAATTTGTTCTCTATGATGAAGACTATTTAGAGGCCATCGTAGAGAGAATTGATGAATATATGGTTCCTGATGTTACACTGGTGTAACAAGCCTACTTTATCGTCGTAACCTTAGAAATATTCTTTATTATTTTTTCTTTCTTTTCATCGTCTGTATCCATTACTTCTATGACTAATTTATCGTGTATGTCTGACTGCTTTGAATAAGCATTTCCGTAGTCTGGATATTTCTCTCGAAACCTTGGAAGTAATCTTATGTTTTTGTCAGCGATTCTGTTAATTGCTTTCTTCAACTTGGTTTTCTTTTCATCTTCTTTACTCCATTCTCCTTGGTCTTTTACATACATGGTTTCTCGTTTCTTGTCTGTGCAATGTATGGGTCTTTCCGTCTCGTCTAGATTATTTAAGTTTTTCACTATTATTTTTGAAATCCCCTCTACATATCCTAGCTCACCTACTTCCATCAAATCGCTCAATTGTAATTTAATGGAATCTACAAAATCAGTTATATTCATGGCATTTTTACAGGTCTCATTTAAAAAGAAGTTTAAATTGAAAGCTTTGTTATGAGAATTGGTGTGAGTAGTAGTATTATTAGAATTAGTATTAGTATTAATATTTCCATTTTTAACTATCTCCATTAATTCAGCATTTTGTTTAATTAACATTATAATGAGTTCTTTATCGAAATTGATTTCATTTTTAGTTGGTTCGTCGTTTGTAGATAGATTTTCTATATTACACTTTTTTTTATGTCTCCATAATCCGGCTCTATCATTGTATTCTTTTCCACAATTTTGACATCCATATTTTTTGCTAGTTTTTGCTAAAATAACGTTGTTAGTGTTGTCATTAACGTTGTTTTTATGTCGTTCACTTTGTAAATGAATACTTAAATTATATTTTCGTGATGTAGTATAATCACAAAATTCGCAACAAAACCCATTACTAGTTTTTACTAAATAATCGTTGTCGTTCGTTGTCATATAGTAACAACAGAAAATATTTTTAAGTTTTTTTTTAAAAAATTACAATAACAAAATATAAAAATATGGTTTAAAATGACACCATAAATTTTCTTTATCAAGACAAAAAAATTTCTCAGTAAGAGTGTTTTTGGCTATCCGATTTTGGACATTTTTTTTGTCCATTTTGAAAAAGTCAAAATACTTTTCATTTTTCAGATTCAGTATTTTTTGTAATATTACTGATTTCTATGCCTTAGTCAATTATTCCTCAATTTAGCGCGCAAATTAGCTTCACATAATTAAGCCTCTTCTTTTGGAAATCAACAGGTTATTCAAACGCTCGATTTCTCTCGAACCATTAAATTCAAACAAATCTGGCCATAAAGCATGGACAAAAAAATAGAAGGATGCCTTGAATGCTATACAAGAATAGGATATAGCATCTAAAAAATGCTCACAATAAGATTGCTTGACGTATTTAAGATGTGCAAAGTTCATATATAAAATTTAAAAGAAAAAAGATATTGGTCAAAAGTAGACTAAACGCCATACATTGTACCTCACTTTTCACAAGTTATGAATTTTTCTTAAATCATTACACAAATATTTAATCGGCTAAAATTTCACTAGCTACAATACGCTTACCTTCTTGAACATCATTAACATATTTATCAATAGTTTTTGTAGAAATTTCTTCTTCATCAGGAGCAAATGAGCACATTTCGAAGCGCTGAACATATACGGGTTTGGTCTGTCCGATACGATGACATCTGGCGATGGCTTGGTCTTCAACAGCAGGATTCCAATGAGGTGAGATGAAATAGATTTCGCTATAATTTTCTTGCAAATTTAAGCCTTCACAGCCGGTCTGAATTTGTAGAATTAATGCGTCATTTTTCTCATTAAGAATGTCGTAACGTTTTCCATTACTGGTTCTGCCGTCAAAAGTGGCGACTTTTTCCATGCCTCCCTTACGTAAACGCTCAGCGATTTCGTCGATTTCTTCGCGGAAATGACAGAATATGAGCTTACCGCAGCCGTTGTCTTTGCGTTCGAGAATGCTATTAATAGCGGCATCTAATTTGCTGCTGTGATCGAAGGCCTCTTTATAAGAGGAATAATTGTCGAGAAAGCCCATTTGAACCATTTTATCGAGTTGTTTAGCCATTAATTTAGGATAAATGCAGCTCTGTCTAGCACGTAATAAAAGAGTGAGTGTGCCTTTATTACGGAAAGAGCCGACAATTTGCTTATTTATACCCTTTTCAGGATTGACTCGACTAAATGACAGAGCAGAATGAAGCTCTTCTGACAACGACATTTCCTTCTCGGACGCCCAATCAACGATAGATTTGCCTACATGAATGTCGCTAATAACGATGCCGACTTGCTTTTTAGTGCGCTTCAATATGAAGGAACGAGCTAAAAGTCGCAGATTATTGGTCTCAGTATAGAAGCTAGCAGGCAATCTGATGAGAGCACATAAGCTGTAGAAATCCTTCTTGCTATTTTGAACAGGCGTGCCGGAAACTAGCCAACGAATTTTGGCCTGCAATAAGCGCGCACCCATATAGCGTGTGGTCTTCGAATTTCTCATATGATGCGCCTCATCAAATACGATGCGACTCCAAGAAACCTTATGCAACATAGTAAGAACCTCATCCTTGACCTGCTTTTTTGTCAGCGTAATAGCACCATAAGTTGAGATGACAATACGGGCAGCAGACAACTGCTCGAGAGTAATAGTCTTCTTATTCTCACCGTGATAAATAAGAGCCTTATGTCCTGTAGTTTTATAGATTTGGACAAACCACTGGTCGATGAGAATAGGCGGCACGATAACAAGCGTACGAGGTACGAAATTACTATACATTAAGCCAATCATCATAATAGTCTTGCCCAAACCCATTTCGTCAGCGATGAAACCACCACGGACATTACAAGGAGGGTCGTCCCTCAGCTCATTATTCAGACACCAGCGAACCCCATCATATTGATACGACTTATGCTCCATATTTGTCTTATCCAGGTATTTCTTGAACATATCCATGCGGGTATCCATAGTAGTCTCCATTTTCAATTTGAAATTGATGCAATTTTGAGTTATGTACAAATCACTAAATTTTAAAAAAAGTATTTCAATTTTTTTGGTTTCAAGCCATTTTTGGCCTTAACTGAAAATTTATATATTTTTAATGGGTTTTATTGGGTCATTTGTAGGCCTAGCCTTTGGGGAAAATAAAATAAAATTCAGCTGACCTTAAACCATATATAAGGCTACCCTGAATTTTATTTTATTTTTATATAACCCCTTGGGAAAATAGGTGAAAAATCCAGGCACCCCTTATAGGGCACATAACTGAATTATAAATTTTTAGTAATTAATGGTTACAGCCTGCAAATTAAAAAATTGAAATACTTATTTATATATAAATCAACAGCATAATTCATTCATCAAGTTAATCGCAAAGATGTCACGCACCACTAACGTCAAGAAGCCATACTGCAAGGTCTGTCAAGATGCTGGAAAGCCTGAGAGCGAGTATACTAGTCACTGGGTGAAAGACCTCAGCGGCAAGACGACTTGCCCTACCTTATTGAGCACCGAATGCCGATACTGTTTCAAGCTGGGTCATACCGCTAAATTCTGTAACGTATTAGCTAAGAACAATAAGGAAAAGGATAGAGCTGAACGCAAATTGCAGGCCATGATTACGGAGAAGCCAAAGCCAGTGGTTCAGAAGAAACCGCAGAACGGATTCGCCGCTTTATGCGAGGATAGTGATTCCGAGGAAGAGGTAATTATTGTTATTGAATATCCATCATTATTAAAAAAGAACGAAGTCGAAGTGCCGAAAGTGAAGCCAGAAGTCAACACCGGATGGGCTGCTATTGCTGCAAAGCCTGCTCAAGTGAAGAAGGTAGTCGAGCATACTAAACCAACTGGACTAGTATTGTTATCTGATTATATTAAACCTGAAAAAGTCATAGAAAAGCCAAAAGTCGCACCATGGGCCGTATCGAAGCAAGTCGTGAAGAAGAGTTGGGTAGACGAATCCGACAGCGAAGATGACGACGAGTCCTTACCAGAAGTGAACTTCAATCAAGAAATCGAAGACGATACTTGGTAAAAAAGATATAAAAAGTAGATTGTAGGTTGTTTTGTATGTTGTAATTGATTAAGTAAGTCCTTTTTTTTATACGATATTATGGTCTCCTGCTGCCTGCTGCTGCTCTAATCCTGCTGACTGCTGCTGCTCCTAACAGGCAAAAAAGTCGACACTAATTAGACGGCAAATTTGTAGGCAATATTGACGGCGATATGGATGGCAGGGTGGTATGGTGTAGAGGGGATGGTAGAGTGCTACAGTGCATCAAAATAACACTATTTACACCATTTGGACATTTACACCTTTTAACATTTCAAACGCCGATTGTTTTTATAAAAAATTGAAACTAATTTATAAAAAGATAATAACAATATAAAATACTAATTATAACAATGATTACTTTTTCAAAATGGTCTGGACCTGAGGGCATAGAAACATTTATCATAAATCAAACGGGGTGTAAACCTTATAGTGGTGCAGGGATAAATCCAAGAATAGAAAAAAAGACTACAATACTAAAATCAGTAGACAATACTTATTATTACAATAATGATATGAGCGATATAAATAATATAAAATATACTTTATTTGGGCATAATGGAGACCAAGATGAAACAGAAAAAAAATTTAATGAACCATTATTAAACATAAATAAAACACAAAATATATATCTTTATAGAGTTAGAAAAAACGGCAAAAAAACAGAATACTTATGGTATGGTAAATATGAAATCGTTGATAAAAATGTTGAAC
>Ga0194130_10001025_pt1 | contig 47758 bp, 39 predicted proteins | sample TA2KigsurfametaG_FD_160084 | JGI IMG/M metagenome (GOLD analysis project Ga0194130, IMG submission 160084) | Freshwater microbial communities from Lake Tanganyika, Tanzania - TA2015050 Kigoma 12 surface | ecosystem: Environmental > Aquatic > Freshwater > Lake | place: Tanzania: Lake Tanganyika...
TTCCAGTCCGCTTTTGCGCTATTCTGCTTTCGGGTCATCTGCCTTTCCTCTTTCTCCGCCGCTAACGGATTTGTGAAAGGTTTAGCATGACCCATTTCCTTTTTGCAGAACTCTTAATACTTAACCCTGAAAAGGCAGGAAAGGAAGTCCAGAGGACTCATCAAAAAGGCGGCTATCTCTTGCGAGGCAGCCGCCTTTTCTTTTCCGAAGCGGATGTGACTAAGCTGTCCGGTTCTCGGTCTTTGAGCCCTTGGCCAGTGCGACTTGTGCCGCGGCCAGGCGGGCGATCGGGACACGATATGGGGAGCAGCCAATGTAGTTCATGCCGACACGGTAGCAGAAGGCTACCGAATCCGGGTCGCCGCCGTGCTCGCCGCAGATGCCGATTTCGATGTCGGGACGGGTCTTGCGGCCCAAATCGATCGCCATCGCAATCAACTTGCCAACGCCCTCTTGATCGAGCGAACCGAATGGATCGGTCTTGAAGATCTTGAGGTTCTCGTAGTGAGCGTTGAATTTCGTATCGTCGTCGCGGCTCAAGCCCATCGTCGTCTGCGTCAGACGTTGCTGAACACTTCGTTGGTGGATCTTGAGCCTTGAGAATTGATAATGTAGTAACATTGCTACATAGTGATTCGCATTACAAGTCGTGAGTTCAATCAACGCGTGAACGTGGCCAAGAATGCCTCGAAGGATGGCCCCGTTGTTATCACGGATCGGGGCAAGCCGACGCACGTCCTGTTGAGCTACGAAGCCTACCAAGAGTTGAGCGGCTCAAGCCTGAAGATTGCTGATTTGCTGGCTCTTGATGTCGAAGGGGAACTGGAAATTCCCTCGCGGGGAGACTTTCCGCGTCCTGCGGAACTTGCTTGATGTTTTTGCTCGACACAAACGTGGTCTCCGAGTTGCGAAAGGTGCGGCTGGGCAAGGCTGATCCGAATGTGGCCCGATGGGCGGATCAGGTCAACGTGGGCGAGCTATACCTTTCCGTGATTGTCGTGCAGGAGCTTGAAATCGGCATCCAGCTTGCCGAGCGACGGGATGCGAGACAGGGAGGCGTGTTCCGGGCCTGGATGCGGGAGCAAGTGATACCGGTTTTTCAGGGGCGGATTCTTTCTGTCGACACTGCGATTGCTTTGCGTAGCGCGGAGTTGCATGTCCCGAATCCGATGCCTGTGCAAGACTCGTTGATTGCCGCGACTGCATTGGTGCATCGGATGAAGTTGGTGACGCGGAATGTGGAGGACTTTGCGACCACTGGGGTGGTTGTTGTGAATCCGTGGGTGGGGTGAGGGGATCAAGCGTCAGGCTATCCCATTGTTCGTGGCACGCACAGAATGGATCCGCAGCACAAAGAGGCACTTTGGGCGATTGGAGCACTGCGAAATGTTGGTGACACCGTTTGAATCGTCCCGCAAAACCTCCACGAGTTGTGGATCGTCGCGACCAAGCCAGCTGCGAGCAACCATGATGCAAGATTTGTTGCCGCCATGAACATGCAGGGAATCGACCGACTGCTCACCTTCAACAGTGGCGACTTCCAACGCTATCGAGGAATCCAGGTTCTTGATCCGATCGCCCGTGCAGTGGATTCTGTGAGCCACCTATGAACCCACCTGATCCTAATCGTGACTCTTTTCTTTCGCGCTAGAGAGTCAATTGAGGGTTGGTTGACCATTTTCCTGGCGAGACAAATTGCGCCACGCAATCTCATCAACAAAACCCCTCGATTCATTCCTGATCCTGGAGTCGGAGGAATTTGCCGAGGTTGGAATCCAGAGCGAAAGGGTTGCCGATTTCCGATTCCGGTTAGCCTTTGGCGATTTCTTCGATGGCTCTGGAAAATCGATCGATCTCGTCGAGCGATGTGTAGAGATTCGGGGTGATCCGAATGCACTCAAACTCGCCGGGGATCACTCGGGCGCGCGTGTGGATGCGGTACTTCTTCTCTAACGTCTCGGTGAGCATTGGTCCGCTCATGCCCTTGACTGTCAGGGCACCGATTGCGCCGCTCTGGCGGGGATCATCGGCGTTGCGGACAATCACCCTTGGGTTTGTGCGCAGCCGATCTTCCCAACGTTTGCGGAGGTAACGCAGGCGCGCCTCCTTGCGGGCGATCCCAATCGAACGATGGAACGACAATCCTTCCCCGATGGCCGTCCGCATTGGCATCGGTTGCGTGCCGACATACTCAAATTTGCGAATGTTGTTCGTCATCGATTCCGGTGTGCCCATGAGTGGCCATACCTTGGGGATCCACTCGCGACGCACGTAAAGAAAGCCTGTGCCCACTGGCGCGAACAGCCATTTGTGCAAGCTGGTTGCATAGAAATCGCAATCGGTATCCTTCACCTTGAAATCCAAATGGGCAAAGCCATGTGCGCCATCGACGATGCTGAGGATGCCGCGTCGACGGGCTTCGCGACAAATCTCTGCGATCGGGAAAATCTGCCCGGTGGTGAACGTGAGATGAGAGACGAGGATCGCGCGTGTTTTCGGTGTGAAGTTTCGTACAAACAGTTCTGACAACACAGATGGATCTTTGGGAGGGGTGGGGAATGCGAATTGCTTCAAGACGATTCCATCCCGGCGGGCGCGTTGTCCGAGGCTTGCCAGCATGCTTGGATAGTCTTGAGTTGTCGTCAAAACTTCATCGCCCGACTTGAGTGGAATTCCCTGGATGACGTTGTGCAGGCCTTCGCTGGTATTGCGCGTGATCGCGAGCTCTTCGGCATCGCAGCCGAATTCGCTTGCCAGATCCTGGCGGACGACCTCCATTTGAGGCATCAGTAAGTCATCCACATACATCGAAGGGTGCATGTTGGTGATCGTCCAATGGCGATCCATCGCTTCTTGCACGAGTTTGGGTGCTGGACAAAGACTACCGTTGTTGAAGTTGAGGAAATTGCGCTCGACCGTGAAGGCGTGGCGCACTTGAAACCAGAAGTCTTCATTGGTGGCTGCTTGCTCGGCGGAGAGCGTGGCGACGGACGGGGAGGCCGCAACCGAGTTCACTCGCTCCTGCGCATTGGCAGAGAGGGCGAGTGCAGATCCGAAGATCGGCATGAGTTCGCGGCGTTTCATCCCCAGAGAATAGCAGCCTGCTTGCTACCCCAAAATGCGATCGGAACCCAAGCATACGCCTCTCTGCCTGATGCATGGCTGCGGCAAGTTGCAGCAGAGGTGCCAGAATTTCTGCATTCACTGAGGGATCCTCTGACGCCGCCTTTCGCTCGTTGCCGATGACGGGAGTGAAGTGGTGGCGCGCTGATCAGTGGAGCGTTGGGTTATTCCTTCGGTCCGCGGAATGATTCGCTGAAGACGATGAGCTCGACGAGGTCGCGGAGGCCGTTGCCTTTGGCGGCGGCGCGGGTGGCGATTGCGTCGATGCGGGGCTTGTCGAGAGCCGAGAGTTTGCGGCCGGTTGAGTACGTGAGGAGGCGGTCGATCAGGAAGCGCGAGAACTCCGGCTTGCGGCGGGAGATGGCTTCGCGCAGGCCTGTGATGTCGGCGAACTTGTCGCCTGTGGTGAGTTCGCCCGAAGCGTCGATGGGTTTGCCGCCTGGGTACTTGTCGCGCCAGCGGCCGATGGGGTCGAAGTTTTCGAGGGCGAAGCCGGGGGGATCGATGGAACGATGGCAGGACATGCAGGTCTGATCCTGGCGATGCTTGGTGAGCAGGTCGCGCACTGTTTTTGCGCCGCGGACGTCGGGGTCGAGAGCCGGCACGGCGTCGGGAGGTGGGGGTGGGGGAGTGCCGAAGATGTTGTCGAGCATCCAGACGCCACGTGTGACCGGAGAGGTCTCAATGCCGTTGGCAGAAACTGTGAGGATGCTGCCATGGCCGAGCAGGCCGCCGCGGCGTGAGTCTGTGAAGGGGACTTTGCGGAACTGGTGGCCGCCCGCGGTGGGCACCGCCGCATCCATGCCGTAGAGGCGGGCGAGCGGTTTGTTGAGGAAGCTGTAGCGGGCGTCGATGAAGTCGTGGATCGACTTGTTTTCGTCGAGGAGATGGCGCATCAGCATGCGGGTCTCGGACTTCATTGCGTCTTCGAGGCCGTCCCAATAATAGGCGCCGAAGGCGTCACGATCTGGCGGCATGTCGTCGAGGCTGCGCAGGTTGAGCCAACTGTCGAGGAAGCCGTTGACGAAAGCCTGAGAGCGGGGGCTGGCCAGGAGTCGGCGCGTTTCTGAAAGCAGTACTTCGGGTTTCAGCAGAGCGCCAGTGCTGGCCTGGCGCAGTAGCGCTTCGTCGGGCATGGTGGACCAGAGGAAGTAAGAGAGCCTGGAGGCCAGGGCGTATGCGGAGGTCGCTTGAGGCTCTTTGTCGGATGCGATGTATAGAAAGGCGGGAGAGCAGAGGACGGCTTTGAAGGCGTCGGCGAGGGCCGCTTGCGGCTCGATGCCTGCCGCGCGACGCTTGTCGACAATGGCCATCAGCCGATCGACCTCTTGCGTGGTGGCGGAACGGCGGTAGGCGCGGGTGGCGAAGCTTGTGAGGAGCTCGCGAGAACGCTCGGGCGAGAAGGGGCGGTTGCCGTAGAGGATCTGCTGGCTGGGTGCGACTGGTGATGCATCGAGCGGGCCGCGGAGTTCGACCTGATGGATGCGGATCTGCGGAATCGCGCCGTACTTCATCATGGCGAAGCGGCCTTCGACGATGCCCTGAGCTTTGCGCTGGTCCTCGGGTAAGAATTCCGGGAAGCGACGGACGAATCCACCGAATACGTTTCGGACGTTGTTGATGCCGTTGGGGAAGGTGAAGCGAGGTTGGTAGCCGCGATCGAGGTGGACGCGGAAGGTGACCCACTGGGGAGGGCCATCGATGAGTTCGACGGGCTCGGCGAGCTGAGGTTGAATCGGTTGCTCCTGGTGGAGGTAGCCGGCCTGGGCGTTGCCGGCGACGACACCGAGGCGGAAGGGTTCTTGCGGGTCTCTGCCGAACAGTTTGGGGTCGTAGGGGTTGTTGCGATGCAGGGACTCGGCGAGGACTTTGATCTCGTAGATGCCGTCGTAGGGAGCGCCTTCGGCGAAGGAATAGAGCGGGGCAAAGGCGCCTTCATGGTGCGGAGTACGGGGGTGTTCGTAGAGCAGCATGAAGTTCATCATCTTGTTGCGGTTGCGTGCGCCGTCGAGCTCTTTTTGCTGGCGGAAGCTATCTTTGAAGACCCAGGTGCGTGGGGCTGGGGGCGGGGCAGCGGGTAGGGCCTTACGGATGATGGCGTCAGCGGCGTCCAGGTATTGTTCGAGCAGGTAGCTTGAGGTGACGAGGGTTTCGCCAATGTTGTCCATCTGGGCGAATTGCTGGTCGCGCGGGAAGCGACTGGTGGGATCGAATTGATCCATGTCGAGCTTGAGCAAGTCGCCGATGGTATTGCGGTACTCGCGGCGGTTTAAGCGACGGAGAGAAGTTTGTTGCGGAGCCTGTTTGGCGAGATGTGTGAGAAAGGCCTGGCGCTCGGCGGGGCTGGGCTGGCGGGCCTGGCGTGGGGGCATGGTGCCGGATTCGACGCGCTTCGAGATGGCGGCGAGGTCGGAATCAGAAAGGGGACTGCGATCGAAACGACGATTGCCGAGTTTTACTTTTTCGCCGTGGCAGGAGGTGCAGTAGGTGGAGACGAAGGTCTGGGCGGGGTGCTGATTCGCCGCCAGGATTAACAGACACAGGGATGGCAGCATGCGTTAGATCCCGCGCAGGGTGCCGGTGGAGAGGGCGAATTTTTGCTGTTCGATACCAAAGCGCTGCAGCATGCTGAGGAACAGATTGGCGAGAGGTTGTTTGCCGGGGCCGTTGGTTGGGAAGGCCTGATAGGTGCCGTGGCGGAAGCCGCCGCCGGCGAGGACGATGGGCAAGTTGAGATTGGTGTGGGCGTTGCCGTTGCCCATGCCGCTGCCGAACAGGACCATGGTGTGGTCGAGAAGAGTGCCGTCGCCATCTTCGATCGATTTGAGCTTGGCGAGGAAGCGAGAGAATTGCTCGGTCTGGTAGCGCTCGAGTTTGACGAGGAGGTCGATGGCTTCGGGTTCCTGACCGTGATGCGAGAGGGCGTGGTATTCCTTGCGGACCCCCAGCACGGAGGCCTCAAAGCCGCCCGCGATTTCGAGGGTAGTGATGCGGGTGGAATCGGTTTGCAGGGCGAGAGCCATGAGGTCGTAGAGAACAGGGATGTCGTTGGTCAGGCCGCGATTCCCGGGCTCTTCCATGGGGGCTTTGGGTTTGGGGACGCCGGCCCACTTTTGCCGGAGTTCGATCACTTTTTCGACGTCGCGAACGGAGGTGAAGTATTCGTCGAGTTTCTGCCTGTCGCTCGAGCCGAGTTGGCGCTGGAGGGATTTGGCATCATTCTGGACGGCGTCGAGAATGGAGCCCTGGAGGGTGAGGCGGTCTTTGGTGGAGAGGCGTTCCTGTTCGCCTTCGTTCACGAAGAGCTTGCGGAATAATTCGCGCGGGCCCTGGATGGGGTTGACGCGGGTGCCGCTGCGGGTCCAGCACATCATGCAGCCACCGTGGAGGCCGTCTTCGGAGCCGAGAGTCAAACTGGGGAAGCGTGTTGCGCCGCCGACGCTTTCGGCCATGCGCTGATCGAGGCTGATGTTGCCATCGGGGAGGCTCTTGGCGTCGACTTGGCGGACGCCGCTGAGGAAGGAATGTACGGCGAAGTGGCCGCCTTTGACGCCATGGTCGAGGCCCGAGAAGACGGTGAGGTCTTTGCGATGCTGGGCGATGGGTTCGAGTAAGTGGGGCGTGTCGTAGTCGGCGCCGGTGCGTTGTGGGAAGAACTGCTGGGCGTAGAAGCCGAAGGCGTTGCCGATGGCGACTGCGCGCATGGGCCGCACGGTGCTCGCGTTGGCCGCGAGTGCGGTAACGGCGATGTTTGAGCCAAGGACCTTGCTTGTGAGGGAATCGAGGATCGGCAGAGCGAGTTGGATTCCTGCGGCGCGCAAGAAGAAGCGGCGGCCGGCGAGGCCAGGGCGGTTGGCTGACATGGGTTGATTTTATCCCAGGAGCTTCGGTGCAAGCGAGCCGGATTGACGCAGAAGAGGCACCTTGTTTGTGCCGACGTCGCAGTATTCTTAGATTCGATTTGAGGTCGATTCGAAGATCCAAAGTTGTTCGATCTCTCGTGTGATCTCGCGCAATATGTGTGACCGAGTACCAACGAAACATCGTGGGGTCTTTGGGCCAACTGGATAGGGAGAACGCGCCGTTGGCGCTTGCCATCAATGGGCGGGCGAAACCTGTGGTGGAGAGTGCTGCGAGCTACCAGGAATTGCTTGAGTGTCTCCATAGTGCCGAGACTGATGCCGCCATCCGGCAGGCGTGAGGCAGCCGCTGAGAGCAAAGACTTAGCGGTAGGCATCCCTGTGGCTGGGCCGCCAGCGATCTCGACTGGTCACCCCAATAGTGATCGATGGCAGGTCTTGCTATCGCTCATGAATATCGCTATTGTGAGCGATAGGGTGGCTGCGTATCGATCATGACCTGGAACTGGCAACAATCCGACTGGCCCAACTTCACCTGGGATGCCAAGCGCCTGCGCAAGGCCGAAGAGCAGTTCCTTGTCGGTAGTGGCATTGTGGCAGGCACGATCAAGCATCTCGGGGATGAGAATCGCGAACTGTTGACGATTGAGGCAATCAGCACCGAGGCCTTAACCACATCTGAAATCGAAGGGGAGATTTTGGATCGCGCGAGCGTCCAGTCTTCCATTCGCAGGCAGCTTGGTCTGGCCACTGATCATCGACGCGTCAAACCGGCTGAACAGGGGATCGCTGAGATGATGGTCAGTTTGTACCGGAGCTTCGCAGATCCACTCTCCGATGACATGCTCTTCGCATCGCACAAGATGCTCACCAATGGGCGTCGCGATCTGAAGGACATCGGACGGTATCGAATCGATGACGAACCGATGCGGGTGGTCTCCGGGAGCATTCATGCGCCAAGGGTGCATTTTGAAGCGCCGCCGTCGGCAAGGGTCACAAGCGAGATGGCGCGGTTTGTGAAGTGGTTCAACCGCACGGCCCCCGATGGCAGTGATCCCTTGCCCGCTCTCACGCGGGCCGGGATTGCGCATTTGTACTTTGAGTCGATCCATCCCTTTGAGGATGGGAACGGACGCCTTGGGCGCGCGATTTCTGAGAAGGCGTTGGCGCAGTCGTTGGGGCATCCAACCCTGACGGCCCTCGCCGCGACAATCCTGATTCGCCGGAAGGCGTATTATGAAGCGCTTGAAGTTGCGAACAAGGCCAACAATCTGACGCCGTGGACTTGTTGGTTTGCAGGCATTGGCCTAGAGGCGCAAAAGCGGACTGAAGCACTTGTAGAATTTCTGCTCGACAAGTCGCGGCTGCTTGACCGACTTCGCGGCCAACTCAACGCCCGGCAGGAGAAGGCTATCCTGCGAATGCTGCGTGAGGGGCCTGAGGGATTCCAGGGTGGACTGAGTGCCGGGAATTACGGGACGATCACCGGCGCATCACCGGCAACTGCGACGCGCGACCTCGCGGATCTTGTCGATAAGAAGGCGCTGTATCGTCAAGGCGAGCGGCGTCATGCCCGCTATGAACTCGCGGTTGGTTTGCGGCCGGTGCCGCAGGTGAAGATCGACGAATACGGCAACGTGATTTAAACGGCGAAACCTGGACGGCCAAAGGGGTGATTGTGGGCGGCGATCAGCATGGCCAGTTGTGTATGTCAAGTTCTGCAATTACGAATTTGGCCAATGCTGCCTTTCTGGGCTTTTAGGGGAGGAGTGCAGAGGAGGGGATGTGCCCCTCCTTTGCATCCAGTAATGTAGAGTCCCACCGCCGTCAGGCGGCTTGTTCGAGTTTTCTCAACTGCTCCTTTCTGTGGTCTGAGAGTTGCGTCATATTGAGATACCGGATTGCCTCGACCCAGTCTTCATGGATCTCGATGGCCAATGCCCGGACCAGCCTAAGACAGCTTTCGACATTCGGGAAAATGCGCACCACCAGCGTGCGCCTTTTGAGCTCCTCGTTCGCGTACTCCAGAATGTTGGTCGATTTAAGGTGCTTATGTGAGCAGTGATTTATGTACCTTGCCGTGGACGTCGGTGAGGCGGAAGTTGCGGCCTTGGAATTTGTAGGTGAGTTTTGTGTGGTCGAGGCCTAGGCAGTGGAGGATTGTGGCCTGGAGGTCGTGGCAATCTAGTGGGTCCTGGACGATGTTGTAGCTGTAGTCGTCGGTTTCGCCCCAGACCAGGCCGGGCTTGATGCCGCCGCCGGCCATCCAGATGCTGAAACATCTTGGGTGGTGGTCTCTTCCGTAATCGTCTGCTGTGAGGCGGCCTTGGCAATACACTGTGCGGCCGAATTCGCCGCCCCAGATTACCAGGGTGTCGTCTAACATTCCGCGTTGCTTGAGGTCTTTGATTAGTGCCGCAGATGCCTGGTCTACTTCCTGGCAGCGCTTGGGGAGGCCTTTTTGCAGGCCGCCGTGGTGGTCCCAGTCGCGGTGGAAGAGTTGGATCGTGCGAACTCCGCGCTCGGCGAGGCGGCGGGCGAGCAAGGCGTTGGCGGCGAAGGTGCCGGGCTTCCTTGCGTCTTCGCCGTAAAGGTCGAAGGTGGATTGGGGTTCTTTGCTGAGGTCCGTTAATTCGGGGACGGAGGCTTGCATCTTGAAGGCCATTTCGTACTGGCTGATGCGGGTCGAAATCTCTGGGTCGCCGAATTCGGTGAGTTGTTGTTCGTTCAGTTGATTCAGCGTGTCGAGGTAGGCGCGGCGGTCGTCGCGGGTCATGCCGGCGGGATCGGAGAGATAAAGAACCGGGTCACCGACGGAGCGGAATTTGACGCCTTGGTATTTACTGGGGAGGAAGCCGGAGCCCCAGAGGCGGTCGTATAAGGGTTGGCCGCCGCCGCCCTGGCCGGGGGAGATCATGACGACAAAAGCGGGGAGGTTTTCTGCCTCGGAGCCGAGGCCGTAGCTGAGCCAGGAGCCCATGGAGGGGCGGCCGGCGATTTGTGCACCGGTGAGGAGGAAGGTGACTGCGGGGTCGTGGTTGATGGCCTCGGTGTGGAGGCTGCGGATGATGGTGATGTCGTCGACGATGCTGGCGGTGTGGGGAATGAGATCGCCGACCCAGGTGCCGTTTTTGCCGTGCTGCTTGAAGCCGAAGCGGGAGGGAATGACGGGGAAGCTCGATTGCGTGGCCGACATGCCGGTGAGGCGCTGGCCTTTGCGGATCGATTCGGGCAGGTTCTGGTTTGCGTATTTGACGAGCTGGGGTTTGTAATCGAAGAGTTCGAGCTGGGAGGGGCCGCCCGATTGGAAGAGGTAGATGACGCGTTTGGCTTTGGCCGGGAAGTGCGTGGGGAGGCCCTTGCCGAAGAGTTGGGAGAGGGCGTTGAGGCCGAGGGCGGATTGGGTGAGGAACTTGCGGCGCAGCATGCTTATTGCCTTGTGATGGTTTCGTCGAGGTTGAGGAGCAGGCTCGAGATCTGAGTCCAGGCGGCGAGCGTGGGGCGATTGAGCTTGCGAGGTAGAGGTGCCTCGCCCTGGTCGAGGAGCTGGTTGGCTTCTTTCGGGTTTGCCTTGTAGCGCTGTTCGAAGCGGTTGAGGGATTGCGTGATCAACTCGCGCTCTTTGGCTGTGGGCTTGCGGTTGAGGACGATCTCGTAGGCGCGGTCGATGCCGGAGCTGGGGCTCTCTTTGAGGATGCGCTCGGCGAGCTTGCGACTGGCCTCGAGGAACGTCACGTCGTTCATCAGGTTGAGGGCCTGGAGAGGCGTGTTGGTGCGGGTTTCGCGGACGGTGCAAGCTTCGCGGCTGGGCGAGTCGAAGTTCATCATGGATGGGGGCGCGATGGTGCGCTTCCAGAATGTGTAGAGCGAGCGGCGGTAGAGGGCGTCGCCGTGATCCTGCGGGTAGCCACCGCCACCGGAGAGTTCCTGCCAGAGGCCGGTAGGCTGATAAGGCTTGACGCTGGGGCCGCCTTGCTTTTCGACCAGGAGGCCGGAGAGGGCGAGGGCGTTGTCGCGGATCATCTCGGGTGAGAGGCGGAGGCGTGGGGCACGAGCGAAGAGACGATTCTCGGGGTCTTTGGCGAGGAGGTCGGGGGTGACCCTGGAGCTTTGCCGGTAGGTGCGGCTCATGACGATTTGCTTGAGAAGCTGTTTGACGTTCCAGCCGCTGTCGACGAAATCGACGGCGAGGGTATCGAGCAGATCCTGATGGAGGGGCCATTCGCCCTGGCTGCCGAAGTCTTCGACGGTTTTGACGATGCCGATGCCGTAGAGCATCTGCCAGAAGCGATTGACGGTGACGCGGGCGAGGAGCGGGTTCTCTTTGGAGGTGAGCCACTGGGCGAGGCCGAGGCGGTTCTGCGGATAGCTGGAGGGCATCGATGGGAGGGCTGAGGGCGTGGCGGGTTCGACGGGTTCGCCGTGGGCGTCGTAGGCGCCGCGCTTGAGCAGGTAGGCCTGACGCTTGGGACCTTCGCGGAGGATCATCAGCGTGGGGATTGTTTTGTGAAAGGCGTCGCGTTCGCGCTGGGCCTCAAGCAGGTTTGCGATCTCAATGGGCTTGATTGCATCGAGGTAGGCGAGGCGGAGCTTGGCTGGCGACGGAGTGGGGGCCAGAGCGGTGACTTCATCGGCGGAGAGCTCACGGTCGTAGACGCGCACGAGCTTGATTTCGCCTTTGTAGTTCATGCCGTTGCCGGCACCGATCTTGAGCGGGTGTTTGAACTTCATCGGCCAGTTGAGTTCGTCGAACAGGACGTTGATTTCCTGCGGTTGGCCGTTGATGTAGATGCGGACGCCTTTGGCGTAGCGGCTGCCGTCATAGGTGGCGACGACGTGTTGCCATTCGTTCAAGTTGATCTTGGATTTCGTTTCGAGGCGCATGCCGATGTCGGTCCAGCGGAAGACGACGTTGAGGCGGATGTGACCGTCGCGGAGGTAGAAGCCGTGGCCGGAGCCTTCGGCGTAGTCTTCGGCGATGGAGAGGATGGCGCCGGTGGGCTCAGCAGGTTTGATCCAGGCCGAGAAGGTGAAGGGGGAGAGGTAGTCGTAGATGACGGGGGTGGGTTTGGTTTCGACGACGCGCGTGCCGTCGAATTTGGAATCCGCGAGCGCGTTCTCGTAGGCGAGGCCGTGGTGGGGAAGCCAGTTGTCGGGGGCTTTCCATTTGGTCATGTCGCGTTGCCAGCGGGATTCGGCTTTCTGGACGGCCTCGCGGGCTTTGGCGAGTTTGGCGTCGAGCTGGGCGAGGGTGGCTTGCTGGTCACGGGTGGGGGCTTTGATGAGGGGTTCGTCGTTGCCCCAGTTGTAGACGAGGCCTTTTTCTTCGAGGTTGTTGAAGAAGGCGAACATCGAATAGAAGTCTTTTTGCGTGATGGGGTCGTATTTGTGATCGTGGCAGCGGGCGCAGCCCATGGTGAGGCCGAGGAAGACGGTGGACGTAGTTTCGGCGCGGTCGGCTACGTACTCGACGCGGAACTCTTCGGGGACAATGCCGCCTTCGGCACTGGTGCGGTGATTGCGGTGGAAGGCGGTGGCCATGTGTTGATCGAGGGTGGCGTTGGGCATGAGGTCGCCCGCGAGCTGTTCGACGACGAATTGGTTGAAGGGCTTGTTGTTCTGAAAGGCTTCGATCACCCAGTCGCGCCAGCGGTACATGTCGCGGACGCCGTCGGACTGGTAGCCGTTGGTGTCGGAATAGCGAGCGGCCTCGAGCCAGCGCCAGGCCATGCGCTCGGCATAGCGGGGTGAGGCGAGGAGGCGATCGACCTGCTTTTCGTAGGCGTTGGGCTTGTTGTCGTTGAGGAAGGCCTGGGTCTCGGCAGGAGTGGGCGGCAGGCCGGTGAGATCGAAGCTGAGGCGGCGGAGGAGCGTGGTTTTGGCGGCCTCAGGCGAGAGCTGCAGATTGTTCTGGGCCAGCCGGGATTCGACAAGGGAATCGATGGTGGCTTTGGGGGATTTAACCGGCGGGATGAAGGCCCAGTGGCTTTCGTAGCGGGCGCCCTGGGCGAGCCAGTTTTTCAGCTTGTCGATGTCCTGTTGCGGGAGGGCATCGCGCCCGGCGTAGGCGGGAGGCATGCGCAGAGCCTTGTTCTTGTGATTGACGCGGCCGAGGATGTCGGCAGTTTTCACCCTGGGGTTATCGATGTCGAGGCGGAGATTGGCCTTGCGATTGTTGTTGTCGGGCCCGTGGCAATGGAAGCATTGTTCGCTCAGGATCGGACGAATGTCCTTGTTGAAGGACAGGTCAGCCGAGAAGAGCGTGGCGGGAAGGAGGCACAACAGAAATCGCATGAATTCTGACTTGATTCTATCCTCATCGCTATTCTAAAGAGATGGCCTTGACCGAGATTATCGAAGCCGAAGGGCACCTGATCGATTCGCACATCATGGAGCGGATCTTCGACACTGTCGTCGAATACTCGGGGAAGTTCGAGGTGGAGCGGTTCCATATTGGTCGCACGAATAGCGACCCGTCGCAGTTGCGGATGCGGGTGGAGACGCCGACGCGGGAGAAAATGGACCAGCTGTTGAGCCAGTTGTTGGGGCTGGGTTGTGTGCCGGTGGATGCCGGGGATGCCGTGCTCGAGACCATCACGCGGGACAAGTGTGCGCCGGAGGATTTCTATTCGACGACGAATCACCGGACGCTGGTGCGGATTGCTGGGGAGTGGATCGAGGTAGCCAAGCAGCGGATGGACGCGACGGTGGTCGTGAATGGAAAGCATGCAGAGTGTCGGAAGTTGCGGGATCTGAAGGCCGGGGACCAGGTTGTAGTGGGGATGCGGGGGATCCGCGTTGTGCCGGATACGAAGGATCGCGACCGGTTGAGCTTTAGCTTTATGTCGAACGAAGTGTCGAGCGAACGGCAGGTGGATACGGCGGTATCGCAGACGCTGGCGATTATGAAGGCGGTGCGGGAGCAGGGCAAGAAGATCGTTTTCGTGACGGGCCCGGTGGTGGTGCATACGGGGGGATCTGGACCGTTGTCGGAGTTGATTCGCCTGGGATGGGTGGATGCGTTGCTGGCGGGCAATGCGCTGGCGGTGCATGACATCGAAGCCGCGTTGCTGGGGACCAGCCTGGGGATCCGGCAGAGGGATGGCCGGCAGGAAGAGCACGGGCATCGCAATCACATGCGGGCGATCAATGCGATCTACAACTGCGGCAGTATTGCCGGGGCGGTGGAGCAGGGAAGGCTGAAGACCGGTGTGATGTATGAGTGTGTGAAGCATGGGGTGCCGTTTGTGCTGGCGGGGAGCTTGCGCGATGACGGGCCGTTGCCGGATACGGTGACGGATATGAACGAGGCGCAAAACCTGTATTCGAAGCACATTGAGAATGCGGGTGTGGTGTTGTGCCTGTCGTCGATGCTGCACTCGATTGCGACTGGCAACATGCTGCCGAGCTGGGTGAAGATGGTGTGCGTGGACATTAATCCGGCGGTGGCGACGAAGGTGAGCGATCGCGGGAGTTCGCAGACCGTGGGTGTGGTGACGGACGTGGGACTGTTTTTGGATTTGCTGATCCGGAAGATCAAGGAACAATGAAGCAATATACGGATGATCACGCCGCTAGTGGCGTCACGGCAGAACTGCCTGAGATTGAGACCTGGCCGAACCAGTTCCCGGGCCGGGATTATGAGATTGAGATCTCGAGCCCCGAGTTTACGAGCGTTTGCCCGAAGACCGGGTTGCCGGATCATGGGACGCTGATGGTGCGCTATGTGCCGGATGCGGATTGCCTGGAGCTGAAGAGCTACAAGATGTATCTGCTGGCTTACCGGAACCTGGGGATCTTTCAGGAGAACATTGTGAACCGCGTGCTTGAGGATGTGGTGCGGGCGACGAAGCCGCGCAAGCTGACGGTGCTGGGCGACTTTACGCCGCGCGGTGGAATCTATTCGAAGATCTCGGCGAGCTATGAGCGAAAAGACTAGCGGTGAGATAACCGGGCGGGCACAATTGACGCACGAGGAAGAGCTGGAACTGGCGATTCGCGAGATTCGCGAGCGCGTGTTGGCGCGGTATCCGAGTGGGATCTGGCATGGGCTGGAGTTGCCGGACTTTACGCCCGTGCTCGAGGCGCGGGATCAGGCCAGTGCGAAGGTGGCGGCGATTGGGCGTGTGAATCCGCGGCCTGGCGGTGTGTTGAATTCGGCGATCCAGGGTGTGAAGAATTTGATCGCGCGCGGGCTGGGATGGTTTGTGCGGGATCAGGTGGAGTTTAATCATGCGATGGTGCGATCGCTGGACTCTGTGCTGGAAGGACTGAATGCGATCAACCGGACGCTGAAGACGATTCCACCCCGGTTTGAGCCGCCGATGGAGGAGATTCGGCGGGAGGCCGCCGAGTTGAAGGATATCCGGTCGAACTGGCTAGTGTGGCGGCGGGAGTGGGAAGAGAAGCTGGGCCGGAATGAAGTGCAGTTTCTGCGGGCGGTGGCGGATTTGCAGTCGGCGTATGCGCAGCGGACGGCGATTCTGGAGCAGCGGTTTGAAGAGCGCGTTGCGGCGCAGCATCAGGATTTTGAAGGGGCACTGGAGCGCGCGAACTTCGCGATGCAGCAGAGGTTCTGGAAAGAGCTGGAGAAGGTGCGCGTCGAGTATGAGCGGATTATCTATGCCGAGATCCGCAGCGTGAGGCAGCAGCCGGCGAGTATTGCTTTGGCAGGTGGCGGCGGGGCGGATGCGGCGATCGATATCGACTGGGTGCATTTCGCGAATAAGTTTCGAGGCGATGCGGCCAAGATTCAGAAGCACTTTGAAGGGTATGCCGGGCGGTTTGAAGGCTGCGAGAGAGTGCTTGATATTGGTTGTGGGCGTGGAGAGTTTTTGAGCTTGCTGAAGGCGCGGGGTGTTGCTGGCGTTGGCGTGGACCTGCACGAGGAAAACGTGAGTGTGGCGCATGCTGCGGGGCTCGATGTGCGCAAGGCGGATGTGTTTGAGTTTTTGTCGCAGGAAGGGCCGGGGGCGTTTGACGGGATCTTCTGCGCGCAGGTGATCGAGCATCTGGCTCCGGCGGCTGTTTGGAAGTTGGTGCAGGCTTGCTCGCTCGCGTTGCGGCCGGGCGGGGTTGTGGTGTTTGAGACACCGAATCCGGAGTGTCTGGCGATCTTTGCGACGCACTTTTATGTGGATCCGTCGCATACGCGGCCGGTGCCGCCGGCGCTGTTGTGCTTCTATCTCGAAGAGGCTGGTTTTGGCCGCCTGGAGGTGGAGAGGTTTGCGCCTGCATTTGAGGAGCGGCCGGAATTGAATGCGTTGCCAGCGAGCGTCAAAGAGGGTTTCTTTGGGGGGCTGGATTATGTGGCGGTGGCACGGAAGCTTTAGATCGCATCAGCACGGCGGGTAGCAGCAGGAGGTCGCAAGCCAGAGCCGTTGCGGCTGTGATGGCGATGAGGAGGCCGAAGTAGGCCGTGGGGCGGAAGGGAGAGAGCGCGAACAGGGCGAAGCCGCCGGTGACCGCACCGCTGCTGATCACGGCTGCTTTCCCCATTGTGAAGAGGGCGAAGGCGATGGCCTGGGGTGTTTCCATTTGAGCGCGGGCGAGCCGGTAGCGGTATAGGAAGTGAATCGTATCGTCGATGATCAGCCCAAGGGCGATGCCCGCAACCGTGACGGTGGCTGTGTTCAAGGCGATGTTTGTCCAACCCATGAAGCCGAGTGTCATTGAGATGGGAATTGCGTTGGGGGCCAGTGCGATGGTCGCCACCCACCAGGATCGAAAGCCCAAAAGTACGACCAACGCGGTGATGGTGAGTGCGATGGCAAAGGATTCGATTTGCGTGCGAAGGAGAAGGACCTGACCTTCAATGAACAATGGTATGGGGCCGGCGACTTCGCCTGAAACCGCGCTGCCGAGGGAGTGGTTTGCCAGGCGTTTTTGAAGGCGTTCGATCAACTCGAAGACGGCATTGGAAGAACTGGTGGTCGTGAGGATGGTTGTACGTAAGGTGATCCGGTCTCCCTCGACGAGCAGGAAGCGCTTGGCGAGGGCGGGTAGTTCTTCTTCCGTGAAAGCCTCGCGGAGTTCCGCTGGGGAGAGGACGAATTCCTGAGTGGCCTCGCGGGTGGGCTCGAGGAGGATCGAGACGACCTGGCGGGCCAGCGGTTCGGTTTTGAGAGTCGTGGTGAAAAAGTCGCGATACTCGTTGAGGGCTTTGTCCGAGAGCAGGATTTTGCGGGGGCCGGAGAAGACGATGTCGATGGGCGTCATGCCCATGAGGCGGTCCTCGATCGAGTGATAGTTGGCTGGGACGCGGTGTGAGGCTGGGAAGAACTCAAGGATGTGGGATTCGATGCGGATTTTGGACATGCCGACGAGGGCGGCAATCGAGGCCACCGTAGTGATGAGGATGATGGCAGTGCGATGCCTGCCGAGCCAGGCGGTGTAGCGGGAGGCGCGATCGAGGGTCCAGAACTTTTGCGCACTCGGGCCGCGTGGGGCGACTTTACTGCTCAAGGAGAGTAGGGCAGGAAACAGGGTAAAGCAGAGGATTGATGTGGAGAGAACGCCGATGGCTGTGAAGATGCCGAGGTCGCGTACGGGAGGAATCTCCGAAGTGGCGAGGGCGGCGAAACCGGCGGATGTCGTGATGGTGCACAAGACGCTAGGCCGCAGGATGCCGCGGAGAGCCTGCCGCCATGCGGCTGCGGGTGCGAGTTCCACGGGGAAGCTGTGGAAGAAGGCCAGGATGTGCATGGCCTGCGTGACGGTGACGACGGCGAGGATGGCGGGGATGGTGGAGACAACGAGGTTGAGAGGCCTATCGAACCAGGCGAGCAGACCCATGGCCCAAACTGAAGAACAAGTAATCACGGCAATGGCGGCCAGCACGCCACGCCACTCACGAGTGGCCCAGTAGAGGACGAGGCACATGGCGAGGGCGACGATGGGGCCGATCGTGGAAAGGGATTGACGCGAGCCGATGTCGAGGTCGTTTGTGATGACGATTGTGCCGGCGAGCCCGAATGCTCCGAGGGGAGAGCCAGAGAGGATGGCGGTGACTTGATCGAGCAGGGAGCGTTGCCGCTCCACGGAGAGAGCCGTGCGCGGCAGAATCAGAATGGCGGCGTGGCGGAGATCGGGACTGCTGAGGTAGGCGGTGATGGGAGGTGGGGGGCCTGGGTCCGAGGTGGATTCTTCGACGAATCGAGGAGGGTAGACGGCCTCAACTTCGGGAAGGTCGCGGAGGCGCGAGGTCAGGCGTTGCCACTCGGGTAACTGTTGAGCGAGTGCGCTGCCTTCAACGCGCGCGAGCAAGAGCGAGCCATCGCCGAATTTCGCCTGGAAGTCCTTGAGTGATATGAGAGCCGGAGAGCTTGTGGGTAGCCAAGCTTCGGCTGTGTTGTCGACGCGGGAATTGCGAAGCGGGACCAGCAGTAGGAGCGTGAACAAACCAACGCAGAGAAAGATTGGAGTGGGGCGAATCAATAGATGGCTCTTGAATTGAGGGTATCGAATGATGGACGAATCCTGCGCGAGGCCTGGTTGACGTTAATCTGGTCTCGATGATGTTTCCATTTCTTGTTGACGCTGTGGTGGGGTTGGTTTTGATGACAGGGGAAGCTTCGGCTTGCTCGGTGACGATTGAGGCGCAAGGGGTCAAGGGGAGTCGAGGTGTGGTGGGGTATGCGCTGTTCGCCTCGAAGGAGGGTTGGCCGGAGCAGGTTGCGAAAGCTTACAAAGATGGTTCGCAGGCGGCGGCAGAGGGCACGGTGGTGTTGGCTGTAAATGAGATAAAGCCGGGGCGATATGGCGTCGTTGTGCTGCACGACGAGAATCGCAACAAGAAACTCGATAAGAAGCCGAGCGGAAGGCCGACCGAGGGCTGGGCGATGTCGAACAACCCGAAGGCGAAATTGCAGGTGCCGAAGTTTGAGTCCGCAGTGACGGAATTGAAGTGCGGACAGCGGTTGGTGGTGCAGATGCGCTATCCGACGAAGGATCAAGCCAGCGAGCGGTAGAGGGCGCGTTGTTTTTCGCCGATCGCGGTCCAGCTGTATTGGGCTTCGACGGTGCGGCGGGATTGCTGTTCGAGCTGGTTGCGGAGTGGGGCGTTCGATTGAAGCTCTTCGATGGCTTTGGCGAATTCGGCGGAGGTTGGGGCTAGAAGAAAGTCTTTGCCGGGTTCGAGGTCGAGGCCGTTGACGCCGCCGGGGGTGGAGACGATGGCTTTGCCGCAGGCCATGGCCTCCATGATCTTGATGTTGGTGCCGGCGCTCGCGAGCAGAGGCGCGATGACGACTTCGGCTTTTTCATAGGCAGGGCGCACGTCGGAGACGAAGGCCTCGAGCTCGATGTTCTGTTGATTGAGGTTGATCGTGACGCGGTCTTTGTAGAAGTCGACGTAGTATTGCGGATTGCGCCCGGCGATGATGTGGAGTTCGGTGTCTTTGAGTTGGGGCCAGACTTCGTTGAGGAACCAGGCGAGGGCCATCAGGTTGGGGAGGTGCGCGAGGCTGCCGATGAAGAGAAGACTGCGGGGCTCGGGCGGAGTAGAACTGGGTTGGAAGCGGTCGAGATCGACGCCGTTCTCGAGTACGGCAACGCGTTTGGCGCCTGTGACCGTGGCGCTGTCCTTGCCGGACATGACAACGGTGGAATCAACGTCACGCCAGGCCTGGCGCTCGAAGTTGTTCCACTTTTCGAGTTCGAGGCGGAGATCGAAATCGTCTTTGTCGCGAAGGAGCTGCGAGTAGAGGTCGAGGGTAATGTCGTGTTCGACCAGGATCGTCTTTGCCGGGTGGCAGGCTTTGGCGTATTGAGCCATCTGGGTGAATTCGAGCTGGGCGATTTCGGGGTGCCATTTACGCTGGACCCAGCGGATGGCGGCCTCGAAAGTGTTGCTGGCGAAATCATCGACCACCTTGGGTGTGGGCGTGGAACGGCGGTAGTGGGAGCCCTCGCGTTTGACCTGCAGAATTTCGACGCAAAGGGCGGTGAGCTCGGGCGCGGGTGTTATGAATTCGTCGACAAAGCTGAGGAGGACCAGAGAATAATCCTTGGCGGCTTCGCGCATCAGGTTGAACATGCGGACCGCGCCGCCGTGAGACAGCGGGAAGGGCATGTAGCAGGTGGCGATGAGGAGGCGAGGTTTGTCCGGCGAGGCGCTGCCAGGGAAGCAGGCGAGGTCGCCGCAGCCGAGGGCGAGGATTTCGTGCTCGTTGATTTTGGGCTGCGCGGGGCGGTCCCACTTGAAGTATGGTTTTTCGAAGGCGGCGAAGCGCAGGGCGTACATCGCGATGGGGGCGGGTTCTGGCACAGCGGCCAGCAGGTTGATGCGGTTGACCGCGCGCTGCCAAAGATCTTGAAAGACGCCTGGAGTGGCTACGCTCGACTGGATCCAGCGAAGCAGATTCTGCTCGATGGCGAGTTCGATCGAGGAGGCGGCAAGGAAGCGGGCGGTCGTGGAACGGTGGTGATGGATGACCTTTGCGCCGGAGACAAAGACAGTGGGCCAGCCTTGTTGCCAGCCGCGCCAGCCAGTGTCGAGGTCTTCGACGTATGCGGGGCGGAAGGCCTCTTTGAAGCAACCGATGGCGAGGAGTTTCGCCGTGTCGTACAGCGAGCATCCGCCGGAGCCGTAGAAGACGGGGGTATCGTTTTCGCCTTCGATGGGCGTGTCGCAGCGTAGAGGGAAATCGCGGAGACCCGTTGGTTTGTAGTTTGCTTTGCCGGTTTCTTCGCGCCGCTTGCCTTCAGGCATGAAGATCTGGGCTGTGGCGCAGAAAAGGTCTGGAGTCCTGTCGAAGGCTTTGTAGAGCTCTTCGAAGAAACCGGGCTCGAGGACCATGTCGTTATTGAGCAGGCAGGTGTGAGTGGTGCGGGAGGCGCGGATGCCCATGTTTACCGCGGCGGCGAAGCTGAGAGGGTGGTCGGAGGTGAGGACTTGAACGAAGCCAGAGGCAAGGGAGGCGGTTTCATCGTCGGATCCGTTGTCGACAACCGTCACCTTGCTGACGATGCCGGGCTGGATTTGGGGGAGCAGGGTTTTGAGGAGATCATAGCCCTGACGGGAAGGAATCACGACGGTGATGCCGGGCTGGAGTGCTGGTGTGGGTTCGGATCGGAGCGGCCTGGTTTCCAGCGGCTTGCGGCGGCGGGCGAGGCGATAGAGAAGGGGACGCTCCCAGGCGAGAGGATGCGCCATGCGACAAAGGATGGTGTAAAGCTTGCCGCCGGGAGTTGTTTGATAACGGATGAGGTTCTTGAGCCGCCAAGTGGCATGGCGGAGAATGGTCGCAATGCCTCGGGGATGCAGAGGGAAGTGGCCATAGTTTTCGTTGAAAAGATAGGTACGGGTAGGGCAGATTCGCAGTCCGAGGAAACGCATAGCCCAATAGGGTATTTTGGGCTGCAGAAGGATCATGTTGAAACGGATGCAGCGCTCGGAGCCGATGTGCCAGAGGATGCGCTGGCGGTTGGTTTCAAGATCTTCGAAGGGGTGCCAGGGGATCCAATGGCAGGGTTCGTGGGGTGCAAACTCGGAGACAAGAAAAACTGGAAGTTTGGTGTCTCCGACTTTCTTGACCTCCTCCACGAATTGATCGATCAAGTCTTGGGAGCAACTGGCGAAGGCGAGTTTGATGTCAGATGAGTTTGCGCCAGTCGGCACTGGAGATTCCGTTCTGTGATGCGTAGTCGAGGGCTTGTAGGCAGAATGCGGTGGAGACGGGGTTGACGTGTGGGGTCATAGCACCGTCGCGGCGTCCGAAGCCGAACCCGCCATCGAGGGTGGGGTCTTCGGAGCGGTATTGAAAAGCTTCGATTCGAATGAGTTCGCCTTCGTTGGGTGCGCCGCCCATGAGGAGCTTGATGCGGAGGAGTTGAGCGCAAACGTCGCTGCGCAGGAAGCGCGGAGCGAGTTGTTCGCGGAGCTTTTCGCCGTGGGCGAGGGCCGAGCGCAGCAGGTACTGGATGGGTTCACGGTCCTTGACGGGCTGAAGGCCTTCGAGAAAGTAAGCCCAGGCATGGAGGCGATCCATCTTTTTCAGTTCATCGGTTTCGTTGTCGAGAGTTTCTGCATAGTGCTCCAGGGAGAACTGCAGTACGCCTTCGTAGAGGTCGAGGAAGTGTTGGTCTGAGGTGACTTCGCCGAGATCGCGCCAGGCGAGGGCGGATTTGAGTTGGAATGCGCCGGGCATGCGGCTCCACCAGATTGAGTATTCTTCAGGGCTCTTGCAAGGAAGGAGAACGATGGGGTGGAAGCCACGAATCCCCTTGAAGTCTCGCTCCATGGCCATGCCGATGTCGCGTGCGCGATCGAGGTAGGGAGAATGGTTGGTGATGCGATAGAGCCGGAGTAGGCCCCGCGCGATGATGCCGCAGTCGAAGTAGTAGCTATAGCGAGAGCCTTTGTGGATCTCGAAGGGCATGGAGCGGGATTCGGCATCCCAGGCTTTGTGGGTGAGGTAGTCGCCGGAGAGGCGAGCGGCAGCGAGAAATTGTTCGTCGCCGGTCTTTTCAAACAGGTGGCAAAAAGCGGAAACGGCGTAGCCGGTGATCTCAGTGGATGAGGGCAGGTTTTCGCGGGAGTCAGTCAAGCGGTAGCGTGCAACACCGCCGTCGGGGGATTGAATGCCGGAGTGGAGGAGCCAGTGGCCGGCCCGCGAAGCAGGTGACAGATCTTGAGAAAGCAACCCATGATTATACTTTGAGCAGTGGCGAAACGGCTTTTGACCCTAACGGCGGTGTGGTGGCTCGGCACAGGTGGGCTGGTTGGGCAACTGCGGCCTGGGGTGCCGACAGGGATTCTGGATGCGCGGTTGGTGTCGGTTGCGGGGCAGCAGTTGGAGCTGGTATTGGAAGGCGGGCGTGAGATGATTTGTCAGATCGACGGGCGCACGTATATCGATCGCGAGCGTGAGCGATTGACGGCGAAGGATTTGAAACCTGGGGATTATCTCGAATTAGTGACGGAACGGCAGGGGATTGGGGGCAGTTGCTTTGCGCGGATGATTCATGTTGTGGGGATGCAGCGGCGGTTTGCCGGCAGGGGGAAGGTAGGGCAAGTGAGGCGTTCGACCGAGAGCTTTGCGCCCCGTGGGAGCGTGACCGTGACGGGAATGGTACGGGACTTGCAAGAAAAGATGCTGGAGCTTCGCACGAAGCAGGAAGGGACGATGAAGTTCCACGTACGGCCGGATACCAGCTTCGTTCGAGATGGAGTGGAGGTGGGGGCGGGCGAGGTGGACCGGACGCAGCCTGTTTTTGTTCGGGCGGGCTATGATTTCAATGGAGAATTGGAGGTTTATCAGGTGGCCTGGGGGGCGATTGTGCAACCGGAAAAGCGGCTCCCACGTCCGTAGGGCAAAGGGCTATACTTAAGGTTTAGTTTCACCTGATCCAACCGTAGGAAAAATGTTGAGTTACCAGCTTCTAGCAAGCCTGTGTGTAATTGCATGTGTGGCGACAGCCCAAGAGTTTTACACCGGCCAGGCAGCCCGCCTGATTATTGGGCAAAAAAGTTTTACCGACCAGTTTCCCGGCAACAGCGATGTGCAGCTTGGGGCGGCAGGGGGTATCGCTATCGGCGGAAACCGTTTGTTTGTCGCGGATTCGAGCCGTATTGGCGCTGATCCGGCAAATCATCGGGTCGTGATCTTCGAAAATCTCTCCAGCACGGTACCTGCAGCGGACGTAGCCCCACCGCAGGGGCCGCGTTGCCCGGCGTGCGTCGGAAAAGCGAGCGTTGTGCTGGGACAGCCGAACTTCCAAGTGACGGCAGATAAGATGTTTCCTTCGCGGGTGGCGGCCAACACGATGCGCCTTGCAACCGCGGTGGCCTCAGACGGCAGGGTACTCGCCGTTGCCGATACGGATTTCAATCGCATTCTGATTTGGCGGAATCTGCCGACCTCAAATGGGCAACCGGCCGATGTGGTGTTGGGTCAGGAAAGCCTGGATAAGCTGCGCCCGATTGCGACCGACAACAAGTCGTTGCGTGGACCTCAAGGCGTATGGATTCAGGATGGGCGCCTGTTTGTTGCGGATACGCAAAACCACCGGGTCCTGATCTGGAACCGGATTCCGACCTCGAACGACCAGGCGGCTGATGTGGTGGTGGGGCAGCCGAATTTTACGACAATCCCGCAGGTGGATATTTCCCGCGCGGTGGTTGAGCCGAAGAATAACAATCTGTTGAATCCGGTGTCGGTGACCAGCGACGGGCGGCGTTTATTCGTCTCTGACCTCGGTCACAATCGTGTTCTGATCTGGAATACGATTCCGACCTCGAACGGTGCGGCTGCCGACATCGTGCTTGGCCAGCCAGACTTCACCAACTTCTTCGCAAACAACACCTCGAAGCTTTGCGCTGCGAGCGGCAAAGACTCAGGGGGCAAAGACACCTTCCCGGGCCGATGCGCTTCAACGATGAACTTTCCCCGATTCGCTTTGAGCGACGGGAAGCGTTTGTTTGTTGCCGACGGCGGAAATGACCGCGTTTTGGTGTACAACAACCTGCCTACAGCGAACGGTGCTCCAGCGGACGCAGTGCTTGGGCAACGATCAGCGACTTTGAACCTGACGAGCGACGGCGCCTTCCCGAACTTCGTATCGGCGGCGGACGTGATTCGAACGCCCACCTCACTGGCCTGGGACGGAGCGAATCTATATATCGCCGATCCTTATAACCGGAGAGTTCTGGTTTACACGGCCGCGCCGCGTCTGATTACCGACACTGGTGTGCGGAATGCAGCAAGCCGCGAGATCTTCTCTGTCGGGTCGATCACTTTGGGTGGCACTCCCACAGAAAACGAAGTGATTACGATTAAGGTGAATTTCGACGACAAGAACAAAGACAACACAAGCTATACCTACAAATTCCCCAAGGATGGCAACTTCACCGCAGCCATCAACTCTCTCGTGAGCGATATCAATACGAAGAACGGCGGAAACAAGGACGTGATTGCAAACTCTGTAATTCGTGCCACTTTCTTCGTGATTCTGTTGACAGCAAGGACCTCGGGGCCTGCTGGTGACGCAGTGGCGGTATCGGCCGAAGTGGCTCCGGCCAAAGAAGGCGAAACGCCCAAGGTAAATGCAGCTTCTTCTGGCGCCAATTTGACCGGTGGTCAGGATGCAGCCCAAATTGCAGCTGGAACGATTGTGACCATCCTCGGAGAAGGATTTACGGATCGAACCGAATCGATTCCGATGAATTCACCAACCTGGCCGCGCGGCCTTGCTGGAGTAGAAGTATTTTTCGACGGGGTCAGCTCTCCGATTCAATCGGTTTCGCCGACGCAAATCATTGCTCAGATTCCAATTGAGTTGAGGGACACTACTGGTTCCAATGCCTGGGTGCGCTCTGTGAAACGCGACGGAACTGTGGTGCATAGCGCGCCAGTGGGTGTACCAGTGATTCTGCAGAACCCAGGCATTTTTGCGGAAGAAGGCGCTGACCCGCGGCCCGGCATCATCACGCACTATTCAAGTTCGGCGACTGCGACCATCTCGCTGGACGGTACGGCGAAAAAAGATGACGTGGCTACCATTACGATCAATGGCCGCAACTACGAGGCCAAAGTGCTCGAAAGCGAAATCAAGAGCGATAATCCATCCGCAGCGAATTTCGTGTTGCGCGATAAGATTGTCGACGCGATCAACGCCAATGGCGGCGATCCGGAAGTTGAAGCGTTTCGAAGCGGATTCTTCACGCGTATCCGGTTGCGCTCGAAGAAACTCGGCCCGGATGGGAACGGGACGCCGATTGCGGTGAAGACGAACACGGATTCGGGCATTATTCTGACGGCCTTCAACAACGAACTCTGCTGTGCGAATGTGGCAGGCGCAAGGGTTACCGACGATAACCCCGCAGTGCCCGGCGAGACGCTTGTGATTCTTGCCACGGGCCTGGGAGATATCTTGCCTGAGGAAGCGAACAATTCTGTGTTCACTGGCATTGCCTATAACGGACCTGAGTTTAACGAGCCGAGAGAGTTTGTTTCCTCCCTGGCTGGCGGTAAGACAGCGAACGTTTTGTTTGCCGGATTGAGGGTTGGATTGATCGGTGTGTACGAAGTTCACCTCGAACTCAATTCGGATTTAAACACGAATCCTCGAACGCAGATGACCCTCGCGCAGAGTTTTCAGGTCAGCAATATCGTGACCTTTGCTCTGAAGAACGCCAAGAAAGACGCTGGCATTCAGTAATTACATTTCGTGAGGTTTGAGGTTGAGGCCGCGAAGCACTGCTTTGGCGGCCTCAACTTTTTCTGGGAGAACGTAAAAGAAAACGCCGGTGCGCTCAGAGCGAAAGATTAAGCCGCCGGAATAGGTATCGAGCTCGATGGCGTAGTCGATTCCAGCCTGGGTAAGGGCTTCCTCAAGGGGGAGCGATTCCTTCAGTTTCTTTGCGATGTAGACGAGATCGAGTTCGGCCTCGCCGAAATACTCTGGTTCCTGTCGCACGGGGTTAGGAAAGCATGGCGACGATGGAATCTTTGGAGCCAGGGCCCTTGGAATCGTACCAGGCCAGAAAGTCTTCTCCGACTGTTTCCAGATTCTTGAAGGCTTGTGGGTTCTTGCGCGCTTCGCGCAAGGCGGGCAGCACGGCCTTGATGCGGAGGTAGGTGAGGAGCAGCTCGCCACCGGACTGGAAGTAGAGGTCTTTGTTGAGAACGCCGGAGGTGATGAAGCTGGCGACCATCTCGAAATAGCTGGTGACCTGGCGCATGTTGGCGTTTTCAGGCGTCCCCGGGGCGGCGATGGTATTCATCTCGTCGATTGTTTTGGGCCGGAAATTGGCGGCGAACCAGGAGCGCGCGGCGCGCATTTTGTCCTCCCGGCGGATTTCGTAAAGACGCAGAATCAGATTGGCGTCATCGTAGGTAGCTTGCATGGCCATAAGTCGAATATCGCACAAGGGTTGAATTCCAGAGAGAGAAATAGGCTGGAAAATCGACTAGGTCAGAGTATGACTGCGATTGCGGAACAGGAAGAATTGTTATGGCTGGCGCTGAAGTTGACGCCGCAATTGGGTGCGCGGCGGGCCGTGGACATGCTGGAGCAGTTTGGTGGACCGGGAGCGATTTTCCAACTGGAGTCGCTGGAGTTGCAAGGGGCCGGGCTTTCGGCCAGTGTGGCGCGATCGATCGAGGCCGGATCGGCGATGGAGGACGCTTTGAATCAGCAACGGCTGATGCGGACCAGCGGAACGGAATTGCTGACGTATTTCGATGACCGCTATCCGGCGATGCTGAAGCAGATCTACGATCCGCCAATGGCGCTGTTCGCGCGCGGCAATCTGGATTTGCTGGATGAGCCGAGTGTGGCTGTAGTGGGTACGCGGCGGCCAAGTCCATACGGGCAAGCGGTGGCAGACCGGTTCTCTCGGGAGTTAAGCGAGGCAGGATTGTCGATTGTGAGCGGCATGGCGCGAGGGATCGATACAACTGCGCACAAGGCAACGCTGGCCGTCGGGGGGAAGACGATCGCCGTGCTCGGCTGCGGAGTGGACATTGTGTACCCGGCGGAGAACAAGTCGTTGGCGGCGCAGATCGCGCGTGACGGGTTGATTCTGAGCGAGTATCCGATGCGGACGCCTGGGTATCCACAGAACTTCCCGGTGCGGAACCGGATTGTAAGCGGGTTGAGTCATGGCGTATTGATTGTTGAAGGGGCGCAGTATTCGGGCTCGGCGATTACCGCGCGGCTGGCTCTGGATCACGGCAGAGAAGTTTTTGCTGTGCCTGGCAACATTACCTCGAAGCAGAGTTGGGGGCCGAACCTGTTGATCCGGCAAGGGGCGAGGCTGGTGCAGGAGCCGAGTGATGTGCTGAGTGATCTGCCGTTGCATGCGCGGCAGAGGTTGAGGGCGAGCGGCCGGCAGCGGCTGCTCGGAGAGGAAGAGAGTTTCGAGCATCCGATGCAGGCATTGCGTGGGAAGGTGGTTGCCGCGCTCCACTTCGACGATCCGCTGACGATCGATCAACTGCTTGAGAAACTCAATCAGGCGGGACAAGCGAGTACTTCCGAGGTGATCGCAATCCTCTTCGAATTGGAATTGGAGGGGATCGTGCGGCAGCTACCCGGCAAGGCGTATGTGAAGGTGTGGCACTAAACTAATGGAATGATTTTGTTGCGACCGCTGGATGCCGGAGATGCGGCCGCGCTATTTCCACTGCTGGCCGGCGTGGCGGAATCGCTTGTAGTGGATGGCCCTGAGGATGAACGCGAACTGGAACTGGCGCTCGATACCCGGCTGGAATTGGTGGATGCCGGGGTGGTGAGGGCCTTTACGATTGTTGGATCGGAGACTGGCGTAGTGATGGGGTCGATTCATTTGAAGTACGACAGCGGGCGAGGCTTGGGTGAGATGGGGGTTTGGCTGGGGAAGGAATTTCATGGGTGCGGGTTTGGGAGCGAGGCGATTGGACGCGTGATGGAGAAGGGGTTTGGGGAGCTTGGCTTGAAGCGAATCGAGGCGCAGATCTTCGAGGGCAATCAGGCGAGCCGGAAGGCGTTTGAGAACAATGGGTTTGTTTGGGAGCGGACCGACGTGAATGGTGTGATGCAGCGGGGAATCTTCAGAGATATCTGGATTCTTGCTGCCTACGCCGATGCGGGTGGAGGGACGAAAGGGAACATATGAGCGACGGAATGGAAGAACGCGAAGAAATCCGAATTCGGCGCGAGCAGGAAAAGAAAGAAAATCGCGAAAATCGAATTGACTACGATGACGCCTACGAGGGTGAGCCCGAGCGGGTCGATTCGTAGGCGTTTTCGCCAAGAGCAATTTGGGAATCCCGGGGACCATTAGCCCCCGGAGTTGTTAGACTTCGACTTCGTCGGCTTCCTCGGCAGTGGCCTTGGAGGATTTCTTTTTCGTTGTCTTCTTGGCGGTGGCGCGGGGCGTTTTTGCGGCTTTCTTGGCGGCTTCGGGCCCGCCGGCGTCAGCGATCTGCTGGGCACGGGCGGCAAGCAGCTCGAAAGCTTGCTCGTTGGTGAGCTGCATCGGGTCTGACCCGCGCGGCACAGTGGCGTTTACTTCTCCGTCGGTGACATACGCACCGTAGCGACCGCTCAAAAGCTTGACTGCCTTCTGGTTGGCGGGGTTGACGCCGAAATCCTTAAGGGAGGTTTGGCCGCGAACGCCGCCGCGACCACGGGCCTTGGGCTGCGCGATCAGGTGCAGAGCCTGTTCGAAGGAGACATCGATCGGAGAAAGGTCCGCCGAGAGACTGCGCGTCTCTGCGCCCGATTGGACATAGGGTCCAAAGCGGCCATTAGCGGCAATGACTTTTTCTCCCGATTCGGGATGCATGCCGAGCGTCTTGGGAAGCGATAGCAGCTTGCAGGCATGGACAAGGTCCACGTCCTTCAGGTCTGTGCCCTGGACCAGGGAAGCCATCTTGGGTTTGGCGCCATCGCGGCCATCGCCAAGCTGCACGTAGGGGCCGTAACGGCCCACCTTGAGGTAGACCGGCATGCCGAATTCCGGATGGAGGCCGAGGCTTTCCGGCTCTTTGCTCGCCGTTTCGAGCATCTCGAGAGCCTTGGGCAGGGTGAGCTCATCCGGGGGCATTTCATCCGGTACGCTGGCGCGGCGCTCACCATCGCTGATGAAGGGGCCGTAGCGACCGATGCGGACTTCGACTTTCTTGTCTTCCCACTCGCCCAATGGCAGACCGTTGATGATGCGCGGGTCGATTTCTTTTTCGCCGGTGGAAACCAGATCTTTGAGACCTGGCAGACCGTCGCCGAAATAGAAAGCCTTGAGATAGGTAGTGCTGGTGTTTTCACCGCGTGAGATGGCGTCGAGATCGTCTTCAAGCGAGGCAGTGTACTGGTAGTCGAGAAAATTCGTGAAGTGCTGTTCGAGCAGACCAACGACGCCCATGGCCGTAAAGGTTGGAACCAGAGCCGTGCCCTTCTTGAAGGCATAGCTGCGATTGAGCACCAGTTCCACAATCGAGGCCCAGGTGGAGGGCCGACCGATGCCAAGCTTTTCGAGTTCTTTGATCAGCGAACCTTCCGTAAAGCGATTGGGCGGTTGAGTGGAGCGCTCAAGCGGATCGGCCTTGAGTGTCTTTAAGGCATCGGAGGCAGCCATGCGAGGCAGGACCCGGTCCTGCTCGTTTGTGTTGCCGCCATTGTCCTCGTCTTCTTCCTCGTGATAAGCCTTGAGAAACCCAGCAAAGGCAATGGTCTTGCCGCTAGCGCGCAGGGTTGCGTCCCCTGCATCCACCAGCACGGTAGTATTGGTTCCGCGAGCGTCGGCCATCTGGCAAGCCACGGTGCGCTTGTAAATCAGATCGTAGAGGCGATAGGCTTCCTGGCCGAGGGTGGCCTGAACCACGTCGGGGCTGGTGAAACGATCGCCAGCAGGGCGGATCGCTTCGTGCGCTTCTTGCGCGTTCTTCACCTTGGTCTCGTACGTACGCACCGCAGGCGAAAGGTATTGCTTGCCGTATTCAGTCTCAATCAGTTGTCGCGCCGCGCGGATCGCTTCCTCCGACAAGGCAGTCGAATCAGTACGCATGTAGGTGATGTAGCCGTTTTCGTAGAGCTGTTGGGCCACCTGCATGGTGCGCTTGGCGGAGTAGCGCAATTTGGAATTCGATTCCATCTGCAGGCTTGAGGTGACGAATGGAGCTGCCGGTCGTTGGACGAAGGGTTTTTCTTCGACGCTGCGGACCGTGACGGGGCCCCGATCGAGCAGGCCGACGATCCGATCTGCACCGGCCTTGTCGAGGAGCACCAATGAATTCGCGTCTTCGAGCTTGCCCGTATCCGGGTTGAAGTCTTTGCTTGTGGCGACGCGCTTGCCGCCGAGCTGGAACAATTCTGCTTCGAAGGCGGGCTCTTCGCCGGGCTTGGAAAATTTGGCTTTTACCGACCAATAATCTGCCGATCGGAATCGAATTCTGGCCCGTTCACGCTCGACCAACAAACGCACGGCAACGCTCTGCACGCGGCCGGCACTGAGGCCCGGAGCCATTTTCTTCCAGAGCAGCGGGCTGACTTCGTAGCCAAACAACCGGTCAATAATGCGGCGGGTTTCCTGAGCGCGTACGAGGTCTTCATCAATCTCGCGGGCATTCTCAAGGGAATGCAGGATGGCGTCCTTGGTGATTTCGTTAAAAACCAGACGCCGTGTTGGAATCTTGGGCTTGAGGACTTCCCTCAAATGCCAGCTGATGGATTCGCCTTCGCGATCTTCGTCAGTTGCGAGGTAGAGAAGGTCTGAATTCTTGAGCAGGTCCTGAAGTTCTTTGACCTGATCTTTCTTGCCTTTGGGTACGACGTAGATCGGCTCGAAGTCGTCATTGATATTGACGCCGAGACGGGCCCAGGGCTCCTTTTTCAACTTGGCCGGGACTTCGCTAGCGTTCTCGGGAAGATCGCGCACGTGCCCCATCGACGCGCGGACCACGAAATCCTTTCCGAGGAATTTCGTGATTGTTTTCGCTTTTGTCGGAGACTCGACAATGACCAGTGACTTCGATGCCATTCGCTATTAAGACCGTTCCTAAGGATTCTGCCTGGCGGGTTCCCACTAAAAGTTCCGCATCCACCCGACTATCGAAAAGTGTACAACGGAATTTAAGCATGTCCGCCGACCCTATCGCCTGTCCGCGCTGTTCGGGCGGAAAAATCGTTCTGAAACACTCCAGGGAGCGCAAGCCGTTTTATGGCTGCACACATTTTCCATCTTGCACGTTTAGTTCCACCTACCGTCCGGTTGCAGAGCGATGCCCGGAATGTTCAAGTCCTTACCTGGTGGAACGAGAGCTGAGAGGCGTGAACTGGCTGCGCTGCCCGGTTCGCGGATGCAAATTTGAGCGGAGGGTGAGCCTTTTTTGAATCTTTCCGCGCGTTCTTAGTGTCTACTAACTTAGTAGGTACTAGCTTATGGGTGGATCCACAAGACTCAGCAGTCAAGACAGACGGTCGGCGATTCTCGCGTCTGCAATCCGGCTTTTTTCGGAGCGAGGCTTTCGCGGGGTCACCACGCGCGAACTCGCAGCCAGTATTGGCGTTAGCGAACCCGTTTTATATCAACACTTTCCGAGCAAGAAAGACCTCTATACGGCAATTATCGAGGAGTCGAAAGACCAGCATTACCACGATGCCCTTGAAGGATTGTCGAGGCTGGCGGAATCTGCTGACGATGAACAATTCTTCACTCATTTAGCGAATGCCATGATCCAGTGGCATGAACTGAAGCCGGAGCTGATCCGGCTGAAATTCTTTTCCAATTTGGAAGGGCATGAACTCATGGAGGAATTCCATGACAAGCAGGCCCGGCCGTTTATTGAAGTGATTGTTGGTTATATCGAGAAGCGCATGGAACAGGGTGCGTTTCTCGATGTCAATCCGCTGTGTGCCGCGTTAGCTTTCTGCGGAACGATCGGACATTATTGCCAGTCGACTATCTTATTTCGCTCTTCGATCTGCCACAGCGTGTGTCGCGAAGAGATGGTGCGTATATCGGTGAAGTTATTTTTAAACGGGATTCGGAAGGTATAGAAATGCAAGCAATCATCATTACCCTCGCAATCGTTCTGGCGTTGACGGGATGCCTCAAAAAGCAAGAAGCGGCACCTGTGGCGAAAGCTCCTGAAGCAATTCAGGTGAAGGTGCAACAGGCGGTATCGAAGACGCTCGACAAGTCGATTGGTGTGACCGGCACGCTCGAAGCCGACGAAACCGTAAATCTGAGTTTCGAGATCCAAGGGCGGATTTCGAGTTTCAAGGTGGATTTCGGCCAACTGGTTAAGAAGGGCGATGTGATCGCTGAGCTGGACCGGCGGGAGTATGAATGGCAACTGGAGCGCGCGAAGGCCAATGTGGGCCAACTTGCGGCGCGGCTGGGTATGAAGACCCCGGAGGAATCCTATCCCACTTCGACCGCTGCGATGCGACAGGCGCAAGCCAATTACGATGACGCGAAGTCCAAGTACGAATCGGCGGCAAAGCTGGTACAGAGTGGGGACATCTCCAAGGAGAGAGCCACAGAGCTAGGCAAGACCCTGCAAGCGCGTCAGGCTGTCATCGACGCTGCGCGCGATGAAATGAACGGATTGATCGCTCAGTTGCGAGCCCAGAAGGCGGATCTTGAGATTGCCACCAAGCGACTCGGCGATACGGTGATTCGTGCTCCGTTCGATGGCGGCATCAGCGCGAAGCTCATCAGCCCGGGGCAGTACATCAAAGACAACACTCCCGTAGCGACTCTTGTGAAGACCAGCCCGCTTCGTTTGCGCGTGGAAGTGCCCGAAAATTATTCGGCGCAGATCGGTCAGGGAAGTGTTGTGAGCTTTACAACCGATGCAGCGCCTGGCAAGGAATTCCAGGCTGTGATTCAAAAGTTGAACCCTACCTTCGATGCGAGAAACCGTACGTTGCTCGCGGAATCGAAGATTGCGATTTCAGACAGCCGGTTGCGTCCCGGCAGCTTCGTGCAAGTGAAGCTGGTGACGCGCAAGAGCGACGCGATCGTCATGGTGCCCCGCAATGCAGTGTATTCCGTGGCGGGATTGAACAAGGTGTTCGTAATTCGTAACGGTAAAGCTGTCGAAGTACGCATCACTCCTGGTGCCGAGGTGGAGGGCTGGACAGAGGCCCCGGCTGGTGCGATCCAGGCCGGAGAGCCGATCGCAGTCAGTAATCTTCTGAGCCTTGTCAATGGTGTCGCGGTGAAGACGCTCTAGGAGCCCGTCATGCAGAAACTCGCTGAAATTTGTATCAAACGGCCAGTGTTCGCCACCATGCTGATTATGGCGCTGGTGGTATTGGGGCTTGATTCCTACCGGCGGCTGGGCGTGGACTTCTTCCCGAAGGTGGAGTTCCCGTTCGTAACGATTGCCACCGTATTGCCAGGAGCAGCGCCGGAGGAAGTAGAAAGTCAGGTCAGCAAGCGGATCGAAGAGGCGGTAAACACGATCTCTGGTATCGACGAACTTCGCTCGAGCTCGAGTGAAGGAAACTCGGTAGTTTCCATTCAGTTCTCCCTGGAGAAGGATGGAGACGTGGCCGCCCAAGAAGTGCGCGACAAGGTGAACCAGGTGCTGAACCAGTTGCCTAAGGACGCCAAGCAGCCCGTGATTCAGAAGGTGGCAACTGATGCCTCACCCGTCATCAGCATTGTGGTGAGATCACCGCGCGAGATTCGTGAGACCACCAAGCTGGTTGAAGACCTGATCAAGAAGAACATCGAGAGCCTGAATGGTGTGGGCGACGTGCGCTTTGTGGGCGACCGGACTCGGCAGATTCAAGTGGTTCTCGATGGTGAAAAGCTCTACAGCTACAACCTGAACGTGGACCAGATCCGATTGGCGCTGGCGGCGCAGAATGTTGAAATCCCCGGAGGACGGCTGGATCAGGGCGCGCGCGAAGTCAGTCTTCGTACGCTGGGACGCCTGATGAAGCCAGCTGACTTTGCTGACATCACGATCGGCACCACGAATGGCGTGGCGATCAAGGTGCGTGATGTTGGGCATGTCGTGGACGGAGTGCAAGAGCCGCGATCCTTGGCGAGGATCAACGGCGTGCCGGCGGTGGTGCTTGAAGTCCGCAAGCAGGCCGGTACGAACACTCTAGACGTCATTGCTGTCCTCAAGGACCGTATTGGCACCTTGCAGCGTGAGGGATTGATTCCGCGCGACCTGCAGGTGGACTATTCACGAGATCAGAGCTTCTTTATTCAAGGCGCCTTTGAAGCCGTGCAGGCCCACTTGATCGAGGGCGGGATATTCGCCGCGATTATCGTGCTGCTGTTCATCCGGAGTTGGCGAGCTACGCTGATCGCAGCCGTCGCCATCCCGACCTCAATCATTTCCACCTACACGCTAATGAACCTGATGGGTTTCACCTTGAACCAGATCTCGATGCTGGCGCTGGTGTTGATGGTGGGCATCGTGATTGACGACGCGATCGTTGTGCTCGAAAACATCTTCCGCTTTCAAGAAGAGAAAGGCATGGGGCCGATCGAGGCGGCCATCGAAGGAACCCGAGAAATTGGGCTCGCCGTGTTGGCCACTACCCTAAGTCTCGCGGTGGTGTTTATGCCGGTGGCCTTGATGAGCGGCATTGTGGGAAGGTTCATGTCGAGCTTCGGCTTCACGGCGGCGTTCGCCATCATGGTGAGCTTGCTCGTCAGCTTCACGCTCACCCCTGCTCTGTCGGCACGCTATTTGAAGCTGGCGCCGAAGGCTCATGACGCAAGCACCAAAGACGGGCTGTTGTTTAAAGTCATCGCGCGTCCCTACATGTGGTTGCTTGAGTGGAGCATGAAACATCGTTGGGTGATCGTCGTTGTCTCGCTGGTGGTGATGTACACGACGGGGCCATTGTTCAACAGCATGGGCAAAGATTTTCTCCCCGTCGACGACCAGAGCTACTTCGAGGTGACGCTGCGCACTCCGCCAGGCTCTTCGCTGGAAGGCACCACCAAGGCGATGGATCAGCTTGAGGCTGAACTGAAGAAGTTACCTGGGTTGAAGTATCTGCTGACCACGATTGGCGCCGATTTCCAAAAGCGCGTCGATCGTGGCAGTGTGATCGTTCAGTTGGTACAGCCGACAGAACGCAAGGATTCCCAACAGCAGTTGATGGAAAAGACACGCGAACTCGTGGCTAAGCTTCCCAAGGATTTGATTGTCGGCGTGCAGTTGCCCGCGCTGATTTCTGGTGGTGCGAGCGATCGAGACTATCAGTTCTATATTCAGGGGCCAGACCTTGCGCAGCTGGAGCGCTATTCACGAGCGATCATGAAGCGTCTCGATGAAGTGCCTGGTGTGGCCGATATCGATTCGTCCTACGAGCCTGGCAAGCCTGAGTTGCGCGTGGACATCAACCGCGACAAAGCGGCTGATTTGAATGTGAGTGTCAGCAGTATCGCATCGGCGTTGAGGACGCTTGTGGCTGGTGACGATCAGGCAACGACGTATCGCGAAGGAGACGACCGCTATGACGTGCAGTTGCGCGTAGACAAGCAGTTCCGCACTTCGCCGCAGGCACTGAACCGGTTGTTCGTGCCCTCGACTACGCTTGGCAATGTGCCAGTATCCAATGTGGCGAGCCTGAGGGACGCCACTGGGCCTTCGGCGATTGACCGCTATAACCGGCAGCGCCAGATTTTGATTCAGGCCAATATTGCCAAAGGCGGTTCGCTGTCTGAGGCTATCGACGCCACGCAGAAGATTGTTGCCGAACTGAATCTGCCTCCGCAGTATGCGACTGGTACGGTGGGCCGCTCGAAAGAGTTCGGCAAAGCAGCGGTGAACTTTGTAGCTGCCTTCGTGCTCTGCTTCGTGTTCATGTACATGATTCTTGCAGCGCAATTCGAGAGCTTCCTCGATCCGATCACGATTCTGTTGAGCTTGCCGCTCAGTGTGCCGTTTGCACTGTTGAGCCTGAAGATCGCGGGTGAAAACTACAACATCATCTATACGTCGGTCGGCATCCTGGTGCTTTTTGGCATCGTGAAGAAGAATTCGATTCTGCAGGTGGACCACATCAAACGGCTGCGCACGGAAGGATTGGAGCGCCTGCCAGCAGTTCTGAAGGGTTGCGAAGATCGGCTCAGGCCGATTCTGATGACCACGGCTGCGCTGGTCGCGGGTATGATCCCGCTCGCGCTCGGTGGAGGTGCAGGCGCGGGTTCGCGGCGCACCGTAGCGATTGTCGTGATCGGTGGCCAAACGATGTGCTTGCTCTTGAGCTTGCTGGTTACACCAGTCGTTTATTCACTGTTTGACGACATGACGAACTGGAAGCTGTTTTCGAGGATTGGCGGGTTGTTCAAGCGCCGGTCGATTAAAGAAGCATTCGCCGGCTTGCTTGGCATGATGCTTTTTGTCGTTGTATCGCAGGCGGCTGATCCGGCCCGTGTTGGTGTGGCGGGAGAGCAGAAACGGTTGATGCTGAAGGACGCGATTGAAATGGCGCTTGCCAACAATCTGGATCTCCAGATAGAAAAGACGAATACCGTTCTTTCGCGGAGCCAGTACAAGCAAACGTTTGGCGTTTGGGATCCGCTGCTTGGGTATCGGCCGAACATGAGCTACAACGTGACGCCCACCTCAAGCCCGCTGCAGGCTGCCGATGGGCGCTTGGTGGATCGTAACTTCGCGAACAATTTTACGTATTCCCAGCGCACGCCTTGGAACGGAGCGCGCGTCGACGTCGCCTTCAATAACTCGCGGATCAGCACGAGCAATCCGTTCAGTGGCTTGAATCCTTTTACTCAATCTACGCTGGGCATTAACTTGACGCAGCCCTTGCTGCGAGGCCGAAAGATCGATAACGACCGCAATCAGATTCGATTGCGGCGCAAGCAGATCGATGTCAGTGAGGCCGATTACGAATTGCGGGTGGTTGCCGTAGTGACACTTGCGACGCAGGCTTATTGGGATCTGGTTGCCGCACGGCAGGACATCGAAGTGAAGAAGTTGAGTGTGGATCTGGCCCGCGATCAATACGAACGGTCGAAGCGTCAGATTGAAGCAGGCACGCTGGCGCCGGTGGAACTCTCCGCGGCAATGGCAGAACTGGAACGTCGCCAGGATACCTACTACTCGAGCATTGGGTTGTTAACTGAAGTCGAGAACAATCTGAAAGGGATGCTCGCCGGTGGGCGCGATCAATCGATCTGGAACGATGAAGTGATCCCGGTGGAGACGCGCAGTTCCGCACCACCTCAAACCGAGGACCTCGCCGCGACGATTCAAGGTGCCATTTCTAAACGGCCCGAGCTCAAGAATCTCAAGTTGCGTCTTGAAACTAATGAGTTTCAGAGTGATCTTGCGCGCAATCAGCTTTTGCCTGGTGCCAATCTCACTGCCGGGTACACGATGGCTGGCCTGGCCGGCGCAAGAAATCCGGCCCCGAATCCGTTCTTTCCCGGTAGTAGTGGCCAACTGGTGCCACCTGCTTTTGTGGGGGGCTACGGCACAACGCTGAGCAGCCTGTTCGGACAAAATTACACCAGTTGGCAGGCTGGATTGCAGATCGACTGGACAGCGAGAAACCGGGCAGCCAGAGAAACGGTTGCCCAGGTGAAGCTGACAGAGCGCACCCTGGAGTTGCAGCGAGCGCGGACCGAGCAAGCAATCGGTGCGGAAGTTCGCAACGCAATGCAGGCGCTCCGGACGGCTGAGCAACGAATCGTGGCCGCAGAGGCAAGCACGAAGGCAGCCAAAGAAAAACTGGATAGCGAACAGCGCTTGTTCGAAACAGGCGAGAGCACCAACTTCCTTGTGCTTACCCGCCAGAACGAGTACGCGGATTCGCAACGGCGTAGCCTGGTGGCGAGACTCGACTTCAATAAAGCGATCGCGCGGCTGGAACAAGCTCTTGGAGTGACATTAGACACTCACAACATCAGTCTTCGATAGAAGATTGTGGAAAAACCACAAGATAATCACAGGGTTTTCCACATTTCATTCACGTTTAGAAGCGCCATACTATTGCTGTAGCCCATGAACGTTCAGGACATAGCGTTTCAAAAAGGTCTGCCGGCGAACCTTGAAGCCGAGAGATTGACGTTGGGAGCGGTGTTGGTGGATCCGGATTGCTTCCCGATGGTTGGTGGAGAACTGACCCCGGAGGATTTCAGTCTGGAATCGCACCGGCGCATTTTCCAGCGTATGAACGCACTGGCTGAACGAGGTGAGCGGATCGACCGTGTAGCTCTGGCCAATGAGCTGATGCGCCACTCTGAGCTCGAGAGCGCAGGTGGGCTGAGCTACCTGATGAGCCTGGATGAAGGCATCCCGAGGTCGCTCAATGTCTTCGGCTACGTGAGCATCGTCAAAGAAAAGGCGACGCTGCGCAAGGTGATCTTCACAGCGCAAAGCGTGATGGACAAGGCTTTTCTGGGTGTCGATCAGGCCGATCACATTCTCGCCGAGGCCGAAGAGTCGTTTCTCAATATTGGTGCTGCGAAGGCCAAGAATACTTTGTCCACTCCGCAGGACATCATTAACGAGATTGGCCTCGATAACTTCCTCGACCCTTCAAGCCGCATCAAAGGTGTTTCGACCGGCTTTACGAAGTTCGACGAAATGACCGGTGGTTTTCGCGAAGGTGAATTGATTATCATCGCCGCTCGTCCCGCTATGGGCAAGACTGCATTCGCATTGAACATCGCATCGCATGTTTGTGGACCCAGAGTGAGAAAGCCGGTGGCCGTGTTTTCGCTCGAAATGTCAAAGGAAAGCTTGCTCACCCGTATGATCTGCGCGGCGGCACGCGTGGACCAACATCGGTTTCGGACTGGCTTTTTGAATGAAGACGAGCGGCGGCAATTGGCAATGGCCGCAAATGACCTCGCCGATTCGCCCTTATATCTCGATGATTCCCCTGGCGTGAACATGATGGACATCCACGCCAAGCTGCGAAGAGTGCAATCCGAGCAGGGCCTGGGAATGGTGATTATCGACTACCTGCAGCTAATGCAAGCTCGCGGGTCGCATGATAGCCGCACGCAGGAAGTCAGCTCGATTTCTCGAGGCATGAAGCTTTTGAGCAAGGAGCTGCGGGTGCCGATCGTAGCGCTCAGTCAGTTGAGCCGTGCGCCGGAAACGCGGCCAGGGGACCACCGGCCCCAGTTGAGCGACTTGCGCGAATCGGGATCGATCGAGCAGGACGCCGACATGGTTTGCTTCTTGTTTCGCGAAGAGGTGTACAAGCCGGATCGCGAGGATCTGAAGGGCCGCGCGGAACTGATTATCTCCAAGCAACGTAACGGTCCAATTGGCAAGGTGGACCTCGCGTTCCTGCACAAGTTCACCAAGTTCGGCAGCCTAGCGGAAGACTTCGGTGAAGCCCCGCCGGCAGACGACTACGTCTAGCGAGATTGCCCTCTAGAGGAAAGGCAGGATCTTGGCTTCGAGTTCGGCGGCAGTCAGCTTGCCTGGGTTGTAAAGGCGCACGATTCCTGTCTTGTCGATCAAGACTAGCGTTGGCGTGGTCGAGGATCCGTACACACGAAAGTTCTCTTCGCTGAGTGGGGCGGCCATGTTGGGGATCTTGTCGTAGTATTCCGAAAACACCTTCGCGATATACGTTTTTTCGACTGCGGGTGTCGCGTCGTCGCCACCGCCGACGTAGCCATAGCGTTGGGTTGGGCCGACGACAGTGAAGCCCTTAGCGCCGTATTTGGCGGCAAGATCGGCAAGGATCGGGGCTTGCGCTTTGCAATCGCCGCACCAATGAGCCCAGAAGAACAGTAGAACTGTTTTGCCCTTCAACGACGCGAGAGACTTGACGGGCAGGGTGCCGACAGAATCCTTGATCTCAAGGGCCGGGGCTCGCTTGCCCACCAGGGAAAGAAGATTGATGTTCTTTTGAATTCGCGTGCGAATCGAGGTCGTGTAGTAGGTCTTCAGTTCCTGATTCAGGAAGGTGATCGCTTCGCTCAGTTGGCCTTTGCCGGCAAGGGATTGGCCTTCGACTTCGATCGAGGCGCCGAAAGCAATCGGGAGCCGCTTCTCGTCGTCGAGCTTGCGCGACTTCAAGGCATCAAGAGCAAGCTTGCGCGTCGTAGCCGAATAAGCAAGAGCTTTGTCGTATTGCTTGGCGGCAAGGTAGCCGCGGCCGAGCCAGGAGTGGGCCTCCATCAATTCTGGTGTCCAAGCTCCGCCAGCTCGCTGGGCTTCGATCAGTTTTCCCGCCCCGGCGAAATCCTGTTTTGCGAGCAATCCTCTGACTTCAGGAATGATCGCCGCCGGCAGGGTGAGGGCGGCAATTAAGAGAAGATTGATGGTTTTCATGAAAGTAGCTTCTGGGTATATTCGATGCTCAACTCAAGATCTCGTCGCTCTTTTGTGACGGAAGCGTCTTTTTCCAGCTTGGGCGGGTCTTGCTGAGGCGTGCCTTTTTCGGCAATCGCGAGAAATCGTGAAAACTCCCAGGCGGGAGTATTTCGATAGGCGTCCCAGAATTTGCGTTGGAACACCTCGAATTTGCGTGCACCGGTGACGATGATTTCCATCGACAATGCCTTGCCGGGGCAAAGTTCCCGGTACCGCCGCACCCATTGCGCGATATCGACGTTTCCCTCACCCATCCGGGTCCATTGAACGGCGATGCCTTCTGGAGTCTTCCAGAGGTACGAATCTCGCACGTGGCTGGTAAGGATGTACGGTGCCAGCGTCTCGAGCGTCAGGTGTGGATCCTCCAGCGCCCAGACTGGATTGCCACTATCGATCACGGCGCCAGTGAAGTCTTTGCCAGCCAGTTCGATCAGGGACTTCAGTTCTCGTGCCTGCATGTCGCCAGCGTGATTTTCGACGGCGATCCGGATATTGTGATCTTGCGCGAAGGTGCGGCAGGCGCGCAGGGTTTGGGCCGTGTTCTCGATGTGACCTTCGAGTGGAATGCTGCCCACGCGGTCGGCCATCGAACCCAGAAAGCACCTCACGAGGCGTGAATCCGCCAAGTGCGCTGCATGGATGACGCGCTTCAATTGCTCTTCCGCTGTGCCTTGCTTGGGATCGAACAGCGCCGAGGTTGGACACACGGAACGCATGCCGATCTCGAGGGTAATGCCAAGCCGCTTGGCATGAGCGGCCACCTTCTTAACGTGTTCGTCTTCGAGCGAACCGAGAAATCGAATCTCAGAGAAATGAACGACCTTTGCGCCGAACTTGGCTGCATAGTCCAGATGTTCGAAGGCGGTCCATCCCTGGCTGCGCACACTGAACAAATCGATGCCAAGTTGGACATCATTGGCGGCGGCGAGGGATGGGGCTATCAAGGGCATGGCGGTGAATTGACGGCGCGTCATTTAGAGTATCTTTCGTCTTTCCAAAAAACTGAAGATCTGAGCGTAGATTGAGGTGAATTGTTCGGCGGCGAAATTTCCGTGACCACCCTGGTGGATTGGGAGCAGTTCGGCGTCGCTTCCAGCGTTGCGCAGTTCCTTGGTGATGTCGACACCGTGCTCGTAGGGAACTACAGGGTCAGCGTCGCCGTGGATGGTGAGAACCGGGGGAGCCGATTTACGGACCCAGGCGATAGGGGACACTTTGCGAGAAAGCTCCTGGCGGTCTGGAACGGATACTGGCACCCACCGTACAGCGTAATCTCGCATGTTCTCGCCTTCGAGCTGATCCTGCACGTCGGTGATGCCGTAGAAGTTGATGACTGCAGCGACTTTTGCCGGAGGCCCGAACTTGGCTTTTTTCGGGGTCAGGCCGACCATGAGTGCCAGGTGGCCGCCAGCAGAGTCCCCAGTGACGACAATTTTCTTGCGGTCGATCCGGTACTTGTCGGCATTTTTGCGCAGCCAGTTTGCTGCTACGAGAACATCTTCGACCGCTGCAGGGGCAAGTGCCGCTGAAGCTAGCCTGTATTCGATATTGGCAACTACAAATCCCTTTTCAAGATACGGCTTGCAGAGTGCCTCAAAAACGTTTTCTTTCTTGCCGCCGACCCAACCTCCGCCATGGATGACGAGAACGGCTGGTCGCTTCTGCGTTTGCGGTCCACGAGTGGGCTGGTAGACGTCCAGCACCGTCTCTTTATGGGTGCCGTAAGGGATATTCGATTCAACGCTGACCCAATCTGGAACCTTCGTCTGCGCGAAAAGCAATGCGGGGAAGAGGACCAGAGAAAGACGATGGACCATAGTCTTCAATTATATTGAGAGAACATGAGAATTCTGGCGCTGATCGCTATGACCACCGGCCTCGCCCTTGCCGCCGAGCCGCTTGATGTGAAGTTTGCCGCGAAGGATGTGACTCCCGCGGCCGACCCTGGTTCGCCATTCTGGAAGGGAATTGCGCCAGTGCTGGCCACCAAGAATAACCTCGGCAAGGACCTGCCCACCAATCGCACCGAGATTCGACTGCGTTGGACTGAGAAGAACCTGTATGTGCTGATGAGTTGCCCTTTTGAAGAGCTTTTCGTTTTGTCTAACCCCAGCGTGAAGACGGAAACCAATAAGCTTTGGGAGCACGATGTGGCCGAGATCTTTGTTGGCGCCGATTTCGAAAACATCCACCAGTACCGCGAATATCAAGTGAGCCCCCAAGGCGAATGGGTAGACCTGGACATCGACACCAAGAACCCGCTGCCCGAGGGAGGGTGGAAATGGAATAGCGGCATGGTCACCAAGGCCCGTATCGATACGAAAGCGAAGATCTGGTACGGCGAGTTTCAAATTCCCATGAAGAGCATCACCGCGAAGAAGATCGAGTCAGGTCTGATGTTGCGTGGAAACTTCTATCGTTTTCAGGGTGGCCCGCCAGAGCGAAAGATGGTGGCATGGATGCCGACCGGCCGCATCAATAACCACACGCCCGAGAAGTTTGGCTCCTTGCATTTGGTGAAATAACCATCGATGCCAAGTTCACTACGCATCAGCACCGTCGGTGTGCGAGGCATTGTTGGGCCTGGTCTCAAGGCGCATCATGCGCTTGAGTTCGCCGCCGCCTTCAGTGTGCTCTTGAATCGTCGCGAACCGATTATGATCGCGCGAGACCCCAGGGCATCGTCGGTGATGTTGAGAGAGGGTATTGTCGCTTCGTTGCTGGCCAGCGGCCGGGATGTAGTTGATTTGGGTCTAGCGTCAACGCCCGTGCTGCAACATGCGATTCAGAGCACGAATGCTGCGGGCGGAATCTCAATCGGGGCCTCTCACAACAATGCGGAATGGAACGCGTTGAAGTTTTTGGGCTCGAACGGGACCTACCTTTCAAGCGGCGAAGCCTCGGAGCTACTTGACATCTATCACCTCAGAAAATTCGATTTTCGAGACTGGACTCAGGTGGGTCGGCTTCACTTCGACGATGAAGCTATCGAGCGTTACATCAACGATCTCGAAAACGTATTCGACTTCGAAATGTTGAGGGGGCTCAAGCTGGTCGCCGATTGTTCTTCGGGGTTGTCGAGCCTGATTCTCAAGCGTCTGAAGGAAAGGCATCCGATCGACATCACGATGATCAATGCCACGCTTGAGCCGAAGGCCTTCGCGCATACTCCGAATACCAATGCCCGGACGGTTGGGCTGCAACTGGCCCCCGTGGTGCAGGCCATTGGAGGCGATATGGGGGTTCTGTTCGACATGGACAGCGACCGGATTGCTGTCTGCTGCGGTGACGGTGAGGTCGTGAGTGAAGAGATGATCCTGCCACTTTTGGCCGAGTATCAACTCATGCGGCAGCCTGGCCGGATGATCATTACAAACCTCTCGACAACCTCGATGGTTGAAGATGTTGCGTCACGGTATGGTGGCACAGTGTTGCGAGTTCCGGTTGGCCGCCAGCATGCAATGGACGCGTTGGCGATGTACCCAGCCGAGAGGATCGCAGTAGCGGGAGAAGGAACGGGCGCGGTGATGCTGCCGGAGTTCCGGTTCGTTTACGACGGCATTGCGAGTCTGCTTGCTCTGGCGAGTCATCTCAGGCAGCGCGGCACGAGTTTGAAGAAACTGTTGGCAGGGATGCCCAGCTACGACATGCGCAAGGCCGAAGTTTCCCTCGATGCCAAGAGAATCCCCGAGCTGATGACTGAGCTCGAAGACCAGTGGGCCGGGGCGAAGATGGACACCCAGGATGGCTTGCGCGTTGACATCGACAATGGCTGGTTTCACGTTCGGGTTTCAAATACGGAGCCCGTGGTTCGCGTGATTGCTGAGATGCGGGAAGGGAGCGCCGAAGGCTTGATGTCGAAGCTGCTCGATATGGTGAGAAGCTATGCGTGAGCACAAGCTGAAAGTTGGTGTCTCTGGAGTTCGTGGCGTGGTGGGCGAGTATCTTACGCCACTGCTCGCCGCAGATTTTGCCCAGGCTTTTGGTGCCTATGTGGGCCGGGGGCGCGTCGTATTGGGCCGCGACACCCGCTTTACTGGGCCGATGATTGAACATGCGGTGGCCTGTGGGTTGCTCGCCGCCGGGTGTGAGGTGGTCAGGGTGGGCGTACAGACTACGCCAACAATGCAGATCTATATCGCCGAGACGGGAGCAGTTGGTGGAATCGGAATCACCGCTTCGCACAATCCGGCCGAATACAATGCTCTGAAATTGTTTAATGGCGAGGGCCTTTTCTTTAACCACTACGAGCGTACAGAGCTGCTTGACCTGTTTCACCAAAGCGACTTCAATGCCGCCACGAATGAAGAGATGCTGGGGGTGACCGTTGACGAAACAACACCCTGGAAGCGCCATATCAATCGTGTTCTCAAGCATGTGGATGTTGAGCGAATTCGGCAGCGGCGCTTTCGCGTGGCACTTGACGGCGTGAACGGCGCAGGGTCTGAGCTGAGCGTCTGGTTTCTCGAAGAAGTGCTGGGCTGCGATCTGCATGCGATTCACGTGGACCCATCAAAGTCGTTCCCAAGGGAGGCAGAACCTAAGCCGGAATCTCTGGGAGATCTGATGGTGCTGGTGCGAGCGCACGAGTGTGACATTGGATTTGGACAGGATCCCGATGGTGACCGGTTGGCCGTTTGCGACGAATTGGGCGTGATGCTCGATAACAATGACATGTTGGCGATCGCGATCGAATCAGCTTTGATTAAGGCTCCTGGTGACGTCGCAGTGAATCTGACGACATCGAATGTCGTGGAAGAAGTTGCAGCAAAGCATGGCCGCCGCGTGTACCGGACGGCTGTGGGCGAAGCAAACGTAGTGGATCGCATGCGAGCCGTGAAGGCATTGATCGGGGGGGAAGGCTCGAGCGGCGGAGTGATCTTCTCCGGGACGCATCTTTGCCGGGATAGCTACACGGCAATGGCGCTGTTGCTTGACCGCATGGCCAGCGAAAAGATCAAGTTGAGCGATTTGGACCGGGCGCTGCCGCGATTCTTCCGTCGCAGCGGCAAGGTGCAGTTTGCCCATGGCAAGCTGGGGGGACTGATGCTTGGGATGGAAAAGCTCTATCCGGAAGCTCAACTTGAGCGTACGGATGGGTTGAAGTTGTTGCTTGAGGACGGCTGGGTTCACTTGCGTGCCTCCAACACAGAGCCAATTCTGCGGGTTGCCGTCGAAAGTAGGGTTGAATCTCGCGCCGACCAACTCTTCTCTGACGCGATGACCCTGTTGCGTGGCTAACCTGTTTTTTTGGGGAACTATTTCAAAGTGCCACGTCCATTACAGGCAGTGGTTGCCGTTTTATTCATAGCAGTTGAGGAAATACTCGACGCCCGTGCGCTGTATGCAAGCCACTACCCGCGTCTTTACCGGTTTGGTCTTGCCTTTTCAGGGTCAGAATCTCGCGCGGCTGAAGCTGTGCAGGAAGCATTCCTCGATTTGATTCGTAACCCGCAACAGTATGACCCAAGGCGTGGAAAACCATTGTCTTTCTTATTCGGGATGGTGCGGAATCGATTGCGTCGCGCTCGCAGAATGGAGCGGGAAGAAGCTCTGATCGAGGATGAAACCACAGACGAGGATCTGCTGTTGAATCTGGAGCAAGCTGAGCGAGTGTCTGCGGTTCGGGATGCCATTCTGGGTCTGCCGGAGCATTACCGGGAAGTGGTGCTGCTCTGCGAAATCGAAGAGTGCAGCTACGAGGATTGCGCCGATGCGCTTGGTTTGCCGATCGGCACAGTGCGGTCGCGACTGAGTCGAGCACGCGGGCGGCTCTCCGGCTGCGATTGAAAGCTTTTGAAGGGAGTGCGTCATGAAGCTGAACGAATTGATGAGCGAGTACCGCGAAAGCCTAGCCGCCCCGATTGTTCCTGATTTTGATTCCCTGCTGGCACAGCGTCGCCACAAATGGAATCGAGCCTGGCTTGGATTGGCCGTTGCTGCTGCAGCTGCGATTGCGGTTGTTCTGCTGCGACCGAGCCCGAAAGTCGTTGCGGTAGTTCCGCCAATGACGCCAGCGGTTGAAGCAGTTGCAACCATCAAAGCTGAAGTGGAAGTACCTCGGCCAGTCGTGCGAAGAGCATTGGCCCCTCGCCGTGTCGTACGCAATGATGTGACGGGATTTGTCGCGATTGCCGAGACAAACATGCTGCCGGAGCCTCGGATGCTGCAGGTCTTGCGTGTGAATGTCAGCGGAAATCGGTTGGCTGCGTTGGGAGTTTTGCGGCCGGATCAAATGATGCGGCCAAACATGATGGCGGATGTACTTTTGGGCGACGACGGGATAACGAGGGCTGTTCGTGTGGTCGCGAATGAACAAGAATAGGGAGTCGAAATGAAGATTGTTTTCGAGATGTCAATCCTTGCCGGCTTGGCAATGGCACAACGAGATGTGATGATTTTTGATCGGGCCGTGGTGCCTTCAACGGGCGCACTGCCGATGACTCGCACATTTTTGCGCTCCAGCGTTGGCGTTGTGAAGGGGGGCACCCTGCAGCGCTGAATCGGTGAATGAGCATACACAGATTCTTGCTGACGGAAATCGAATCAAACATACAAACAAGAGCTCTTTTGCGCGGGATGCGGATGGACGCACGAGGATCGAATCCACCATTCAGGGGCTTGGGCTCCTCGGCAAGATGGAAGAACCTGTCGTGAGTATCTTCATCGAGGATCCCGTGGCCAATCTTCATTTCACGCTCGATTCCAAGCGCAAGGTGGCGATGAAATCGAAGACGGAGGCCGGCCCTGAGTTCCGTTGGGTACCCAAAGAGGGCGGCAAACAAGGAATTCCTGAGAACGTTATGGTGGAGCGCAGAATGATCACCACCGAGGGTGGAGGCACTCATCGGATGGAAGCAAAAATCGAAGTGAACAGTCCCTGGAGTTGTCCCCAAAAGTGAGACACGAGACTAGACTCAGAAAATTCCAACGAGGAGAATTTGAGTCATGTCTGAAACGCGAAGGAAGTTCACGCGGGATTTTAAGGTAGCGGCGGTGAAG
>Ga0194130_10001027_pt1 | contig 47690 bp, 56 predicted proteins | sample TA2KigsurfametaG_FD_160084 | JGI IMG/M metagenome (GOLD analysis project Ga0194130, IMG submission 160084) | Freshwater microbial communities from Lake Tanganyika, Tanzania - TA2015050 Kigoma 12 surface | ecosystem: Environmental > Aquatic > Freshwater > Lake | place: Tanzania: Lake Tanganyika...
CCAGTTCAGTCTTATGGTCTCATCGTCACAGACAGCATAATCAGTCACACACCAAAATTATCACGATAATATTGACACTTATTATGATGTCAAAATTATCAGCATATCAAAACCCGACACATCGGCACACGATACTGCAGACAAATATGATGCAAAAAATATTATCGCAAGTCAATGTGTGTCATTTAGACGTCAATGTTGACGTCCTTTAGGCGAACTATGATTTTTATGAGACGGGCTAAAGCCCTAAACGAAGTTGTCTCATAAAAATCAATACACCATTTTGCTTTAATAAAATAACTCAACTATTTTCTTGATACTTCTCAATTGTTGTACACTTCGATATATTATGTATGATCTTATCTTCCTTCTCTAAATCATTATCACCTGATCCACCCATCGCTTCTATTACCATCTTATCATATTTATCTGATATTCGCGAAGATGAATTATTATAGTCTGGATACATCTCTCGAAATTGAGGCAACAACTTTATATTTTTATTTGCAACTTTTTTTATTGCCTTTCTTAAATTTGTTTTATTGTCATCTTCTTTTTCCCATTTATCTTCATCCTTTATATACATTGTCTCCCTCTTTTTATCTGTACAATGAACTGGACGTTGAGTTACATCTAATGCCTTCAAGTTTGTAGTTATTATATTTGATATTCCTTGAGTATATCCTATTTCACCTACTTTCTCTAAATCTGATATCTGCAATTTTATTGATTCTACAAAATCCATTATATTCATCGCATCTTTACATGTTTCATTCAAAAAGAATTGAAGATTAAATGTTTTGTTATTATTGTTGTTGAGAGAATTTGTAATATTATTTGTCCCATTCTTGACTAAACTATTGATTGTATTATTTTGTTCTAATATTATCTGTTTCATCTCTTTATTGTCTTTTATTAATTCCATTACTAACTCGGTTGTGATCATAAGAGATGATTGGTGATTAGATGTTTCTGTCTGATCATTTTCTGTACTATTACATTTTTTTTTATGACGATAATAACTTGAATGATGTTTAAAATTTGTATTACATTTTTCGCAAGCATATTTTTTTGTAGCTGGATGTAGCCCATTTGTAGCTTTCTCATGTTTAGATGTGGATATGTGTTGATTCCAACATGATTTTTTAGAGCATCCATAGTCACAAAGATCACAATAGTAATTTATGGAGACATTTTCTGTAGCTTTCATGTAGCTTTATATAGCTACATAAAATATTCCTAAATACTTTTCCGCAAAAAAAATAAAAAAATTACCATCTCAAAAAAAATATTTATCATTTAATTTGTGACGGTAATTTTTCAACATCGAGACAAAAATTTTTCTCAGTAAGAAGTGTTTTGACATTCCCATTTTGGACATTTTTTTTGTCCATTTTTGGATTCTCAAAAAACTTTTCACTTTTCAAAAATCGATCGAATCCCTTCATGTGTAGGGACATTTTTTTCATGATTTTCTTCGTTTTTTAATGTTTTCCCTTCATAATGTAGTATAACTCTTTAAGTATCTAAAATAAATATATATTTAATAAAAATATCAGAAAGTTACAGTTATATTGTTAATGATTCGTTTTTTTTATTTATCTTAAAATTAAATATATATTTATTATATAATGAGTTGTCCAGTTTTAGATCCTGAAGAATTTAATAAAAATTTAGAAAAATTAAGTCAAATATATAATGAAGATATTAAATCTCAACTTGATAAAATTGCTAGTGAACCTTGTCCAATGGATGGAGGAAAAAGAAGAGGTAGAAAAATGAAAGGAGGTGATATTTTTTCTCGTCGAAATATTAAAGTCATGATTTATGCTCTAATTATTATATGTATGAGTTTAGCAGGAATATCGAGAACAGGTGCACAAATAGGAACAGGAGTTTCTATGCTTTTAAATGGAGAATGTGGACAAATGCAAAATAGATTATGGTCTTTAATTGGATGGGAAAATCCTGTTTGTCGTACATATAATAGACTTCTAACTGCTGTAATTTCTGCAATAGCTGGAGATAATGAAGCAAGATTAATGTTAACTGGTCTTGTTACTAGCATAATAGGCTTCCCAGTAGCAACCGCGTATAGTATAGATAATCTAGCTGCTAGAATAGAAAACGCAGTTAGAGGTAATTTTCAAGCAATTCAAAATGCACCAGCAGGCGGCAGAAGAACTAAAAGAAGAAGCTCTAGGGGTAAAAGAAGACACTCTAGATGTAAAAGAACACGTAGACATTAAGATTTTTTTTTAATAATACGTTTTTTTTTCGATTCATTTTCAATAATTTCATCATTTAATTCTAATTCTATTTTATTTGTGTCTACTTCAATAATTTTATTTTCTTGATTCTCTCCAATTATTTTAATTCCTTTAATTTCAAATGCTGAATTAGCATTTTTACTTTTAATAGTAATACTTGATAAAGGAACCTTTGATTTTATAAACTGTTTAAATTTTTCAGTTGTAATTTCAAATTCTTTTATAATATCCTTATTTTCCTGTCTAAATTTAAACCATAAATCAGTTGAAATAACAACAGAATCATCATTTGTTACTTCAACATTTTCCTTCCACCATTCATCAAATAGAGAGAAATTAGATTCAACTATTTGGGACGTTTCAGAATCTAATATTTCTTTTAATTGATCATCCATCAATTGAATTAAATTTTTTGTTGCATTCATAGATGTATTAATCTCTCGAACATTTTTTCTTAAACCTTTTATTTTATCCATAAAAGTAAATCTTTGTTCTTTAAGTTTGACTAATTCTTCTTCATCAAAATTAACATCTTGTGTCATTTTATGTAATTCTTTACATGTAAACCATACAATTCTCAAAATTTTAGCTGGATCTTCGAAGCTTGTAAGGTTATTTATATATACTAAACACTGAGTTGTATTAATCCATTCATACATAATAGGAGCTCTATCAAACTTATCAATTGATGTATTGAGAGAAACTAACCAACCAAAATGAATATGTTCGTTTTTAAGCAAATCCTTTTTAATTTTCTCTCTTTGATCAACTGGTACCTTCTTTTTATAATTTTTTGCATCTGCTAAAACATCAAATTCTTCAAAATGAAGATGAAAATCACCTTCACCACCTTGTGTATGTTTATCGATAATTTTAAATCCTTTAAAATCAATAAATGTATTTGCATAGTCTTCAAATTGTTTTTCACCTTCTGATCCCTTATGACTTGTACTTTTACTAGATTGTTGAACAAGCATTTTCTCATAAGCATCAGTCATTCTATCAACTTGTTTTTCTTTCTCTCTATACATTAATTCATACTTTTCTTTTACTTTGTTAACTTCTTCGTAGAGAGAAGAAGAAGCTCCTTGTTCATAACTCTTTATTTGTGAAATAGTATTTTCCAGTTTTTTATTCAGTTGATCAATTTGGGATTCATACATTTTTGATATTTTTTCTTGCATTTTGAGAGAAGTTTGTTTTTCCAATTCAATTTGATTATCTAAATTTTCAATTTCTTTTTTAAAATCACTTTCAATCTTTCTATAAACATCATCACTTGTTAAATTTGTAACAACCTTCCTTCCTTCTTTCAAAGTTTCACTTCCAATTTTAATCATTAAATAATTTTCTTCTGGAGAGAATGTATTAATTATATCAGGTAAAGTTCTGTCACCTGGTATAGTTATTTGAATCACTTTTGTTGACATGTTATATAATATTTATAGTAGTTTTTATATGGTTATAATATAAAAGTTATCATTATACTTGTATACATTATTTTGCAATATTTAAAAAAAAATATTATTAAAATATATAATGAATAAACAAACTATTTATACTTTGTTAATTTTATTTATATTATGGCTTGCCTTAAAGAAAAGCATGGATATAATTATCGATTTTAAATTTCCTGTATATATTCCACCACCAACAGGTTTTTGGAAATATTTTGTTGATTTAAGAGATATTTTCACAGCTTTTTCAATGATATTTAGTGTAATTTTATTAATAATATTAAGTGGTGTTACTAATTATTATATTAAAACAATTATAGTTATGTTATTATTAAATGATGTTGCTTATTTTTTAGTAGATAAAAGATTAATTTGGAATATTATTCCTGAAAATCAAAACACACGTCAAATAATTGACTTTTTTGATATTTATTTAAATTCATTAACAAACCTTCTTTTTGGATTATATGCGTTTTATGCAATTGTAACTATATTTTTTAAATAAAAGCAACATGTAATTTACTATAATAAATTTAAAGATAAATATATAATATAATTTATGTCATATGTTTATTTATTAGTTTCAACAAATGGAAATACTTATGTTGGTGCTACTGTTGATTTAGATCGTCGTCTTCGTCAACATAATAAAGAAATAAAGGGTGGAGCACATGCTACAGGAATTAAGGTTTCACAAGGTGAAAGTTGGACAAGAGCTGCACATGTATCTGGATTTCCAGACTGGCAAGCTGCTTTGCAATTTGAATGGCGTTGGAAACACTTATCAAGAAAATATCCTATTAAAATGAAACCTTTAGAGAGAAGAATAATGGCTTTAAAAGATTTGTTAGCATTACCTCAATCAACCTCAAAAGCAAAACCATTTTTGGAATGGGAATCTCCTCCCGAAGTTCATTTGGAAACCGAAGAATCAAAAATTTACGAAAATTTATTTAATGTCTTCTAGATTTTCTTTGCTTTAAATATTTTGTGTTTCTTTTTTTAGTTTTTCCAGCATTTTGACGCAGTGTCTTTTTTTTAGTGCTTTTTTTTCCGCAAATTTCAATAAAATTTTTTATGCTTTCTTTTTGGTTTAACATCATATCTATAATATTTTGAAAATAAGAACGAAACTGTGGACGCATTTTTTTAAGTTCATCCACGCAAACCCATTTTATTTCCGCTTTTTCAAATATTTTAGATGTCTTTAGAACCTTTGGATCTAAACGTTTTTGAAGAAATCTTTGATTATTATTATAATAGAATGGCAACCATTCATTGTATTCAAATGGAAAAATATGCATACGATATGTTTTATGACCATCAGTTTTATGATCTATACTATATGTTCCACATTTACGCAATAATTTACGAATATCATTCTCATTACCTAAAAAACCTGTAAGTTCTTCACATGCTTCTCTCACAGCAGTTTCTAAAAATGACTCATCGTTATCGGTTCCTCCGCCAAAATCAGAAAAACCTGGAGCGGAATCCTCATATTTTCCTTCTTTACCAAATAAAAAATATAATTTTCCGTTATGTATTGTTGTTGGTAATATACCTGCTCCCATAATATAAAATAATAATATTATTTTATATTATGAGTAAAACACGAAAACATAGAAAACATAAAAAACATAGAACTATTAAACGTCATCATCATGACAAAGAAATAATTGTACCAAATTCAACACCACTGCAAATACGTAAAATAAGTAATAAATACAAAAACAACTAAAAAAAGGTTCATATTCACCAACTATTAATAAACAATTGATAACACTAAAATCAATTGAACGATCTAATTTAATGAATTGCAATACCGAAGAAGCATTTAAATTAAAAGAACCACTTCAAATAGGTATTAAAAATAAATGTTATTATTATTATCAATCTGAGGCTAAACGATTTTTACTTAATAACTTAGCAGCTAATAAACATATAGACGCAAAAAAAGTGGTACCTCCTATTCAATCACATTCTAATTGTTGGTTTAATGCAATGTTTGTTACATTTTTTGTCAGTGATAAAGGCAGAAAATTTTTTCATTTTTTACGTCAATTAATGATTGATGGTAAACAGCAAGATGGAACTGTAATTCCTCAACGTTTAAGAGATGCATTTGCACTTTTAAATTTTGGAGTTGATGCTTGTTTAACTGGAAATGACTTTGCTTATAAACTTAATACAAATAGCATTATACATCTTATTTATAGAGGAATTCCTGATTCTTATAAAACTAAATATCCATATATTGTTGATATCGATGAAGCTGGAAATCCATTATTATATTATGTTAGTATCATTAATTTTTTAAATAATACTTCAATTCAATTACTTTTTATTAGGGATGCTGATAGTAAATGGAAAGATGCTGTAACAAATGCTGTTCAAAAAATGTCACATTTACCACATATAATTGTGTTGGAAATTTATGACGAAAAAGCATCAGAATTTAATAAGAAACCTGTTTTATTTTCGGTTAAGGATGGTAAATATGAAATTGATAGTACTGTAGTGAGAGATATATCACAACAACATTTTTGTACGACATTAACCTGTGAAGATAAAGAAATGGGATATGATGGAGCTAGTTTTCATCGTTTAGTGCCTTTAAAATGGAAAAATAAAATGAATACTAATATAGATTGGGAATTTGAAGGAACAAATGATTATGATGGAACACCATTAAAATGGAATTTTATGAAATCGTATCAACTTTTAATGTATTATAGAGTTGTTTAATATGTTTCTAAAATTAAATCTACTATTTTTTTACCACCACTTGATGATGGTTCAATTCCAAATGAAAAATCTTCATTTTGAGTTAATACTGTGCTAATTTTTATTACCCCATAAATATTATTTTTTGGATTATTCGCAAAATTATATATCATTTCATTCCATTTTCTTATTATAGAATGAAATTGTTTGTATTTTAAATTATCAGGATAATAAATATCTAAAAGCAATATTTTTGCTTTTGGTAAACGGCTTTGAATACTTTTAACTATATTCTTATATGCTGCAAACATTGGATTTAAAACACTTGTATTTGTAATATCTTGGTTCTGATCAACATAATGAGATAAGATATCATTACCTCCAGCAGAGAGAAAAATAAAAGTATTGGGAGTATTTAATTCAATCGGTATTTTATCAATTTGACTATATATATCAACTATTTTTGAATGATCTTCTGCTAAGCATGTAATATTTTTATTTCTCTCTGTCATTAAATTTTCTATACTCTTTCCATTTGCTACATAAGCATTATTCTTAAGAATACTATCACCTAATAAAACATAATTCTTTTGAATTGTTTCGAAACTTTCTATTGAATTACAAGTATTATAATATGAAACAATAATTATAAAACAAAAAAGAATAAATATATATAAATAAAAATACTCCATATATATTTATTATATTTTATGTGAGGGTATAAACAATATTATTTGAAAAATTAAGATTTCCAGGATAACTTTGATTTACAGGTGAACTAAAATTACCATTATATAAATTTACAACAGATACATTATAATTACCTGGAACTATAGTCAGTGGCACAACAAATGATAAATTAAATGAACTATAATAAGTAACAGGTATATATACACTACCAAATCTTATAAATGTTACACCATTTGGTAAAAAATTAGAACCTGTTACATAAACAACTGTATATACACCAACAATACTGGTAGTTATAGATAAATTATAAAGTATGGGGTTAAAACTAGGATAAAAACCTTTATATTTTCTACAGTTCTTATTATTTTTCGATATGAGTGGTGGGGTTACATTAGATGTATAAAATTGAGAATATAAATAATAATCAGACTGAGGATTTGTTCCATAACCTTTTCCTGCACATGACATTTATATTACTAATTTATTTTTTTCAGTTTCATTTTCATTTTTAGTTTTAAATTTACATTTAAACATAATTTCAGTTAAATAAATAACATCTGATCTATCAAAATTACTTTCATCAAATGCTAATAAATATCGTGGTTTTTCATTACTAGATCTAATTCTTAATATTGCAAATATTTCATTATTATTGTCTTTATATATCATATTATAATTACATGGTTCATGTTTTAATTGATTATATTTTGGATAATTTTTAAATATATTTCTAAAATCCAATTTTAGTTGTCCAGATTCCAAAATATTTGGGTTTTTATAAAATGCTAATTTATATTTTTTATTAAAATCAAAATAAATAGGAAATCCATTAACCCAACTAGATATAGAAAATTTATATTTTTTATCTATATATTCTTTTTTAACATCACAATTTACTCCATCATCAAATGTTAAAATAATATCATCATTATCATTTATTAATGGTAAGTAACCAAAATATCTAGTTACACTCTGAAAGATAGATTCTTCATCAAAATTACGAATAATAGTAATTTCAGCGTATTTAATACTCATGATAATTATTTAAATAGTAACATTTATATTTAAATAAATATCTTTATCAATTTTATATAAAATTGAAACATAATATAATGAATAAAAGATTTATATATAAGAAAAAAGAAAATGGATGCTAATCTACAATTACTCAGTACTATTCCTGAAATTGAACAAATGGATGTTTCAGTAAATTCAAATGATGAATTAAAATACTTAGAAGAAAAAATGAAATATATTAGTGAAGTAATTTCCCAAAAATTTTATGGCCTTAAAACAGAAATTATCAATGTAACTAATATTATTGAAGAAAATTATAATAGAAATTTTATGAATACGGACTTTGATGATGAAGAACTTGTAGAAGAACAACTGGATATTTTAATGTATGAATATTCAAAAATTAAAGAATTACTTAAAAAAGGGAGAGAAATAAGATATAATAAAGAACATAAAGAAAAAGAAAAGGATAGAGAACAGCTTATGATAAGGAATGCTTTTGTTTATTATGAAATTAAACCACAATAAAATATAATTAAAATATTTAAAAATATTATTAGTATAAATAAAAGATGGTTTTAATAAACTTTTTTTTATTTTTGAATTTTATATCAATAATCTTTGGATATGATTCAACCCAATTAAATACTGGTGTTTGGTTAAGTGGTGCAGCTTATTGCGGTAAAGATAAATATAAAACAATGATATTGGGTGGTCCAGCATCTGGACTTACATATAAGGAAACAATTTATGATATAAAAACTGATCTACAAGGATATATTGGTGTTTTACCAACTACAAAGTCTATTTATGTTGTATTAAGAGGTTCATCTTCAACTGTAAATTGGTTAGATGATTTTGAAGTTAAATTAGTGTCATATGATACATTTCCCGAATGTAATTGTAAAGTTCATTATGGATTTTATAATTCAGCTTTAGGTGTAGTAACAAAAATAGTTGATACAGTTAAATCATTAAAATTGCAATATCCAGGTTATTCTGTTGTTGTAACAGGTCATTCATATGGTGCAGCTTGTGGTCAGCTTTTAGCAATGGAATTAGTTAAAAAAGGTATAAATGTTAAGTTATATGATTATGGACAACCTCGTGTTGGAGACGCAAAATATGCTGCATTTGTGAATATAAAAATTACCGAATATTATAGAACAACCCATAATAAAGATATTGTGCCTCATGTTCCACCAATTGAAGGATTTGGTTATCAACATAGTTGCAGAGAGATTTTCGAAGATTCTACAGGAAAATTAAATGTATGTAATGCAACTAATTGCGAAGACCCAAAATGTGCTAACCAATTCAGTTTAATTCAAACAAATGGAGATGATCATTCTTATTATTTAGGTCATAGAGTAGCTTGTAATGAAAGTATTATTTAATTTATTTAATTTATTTAATTTATTTAATTTATTTAATTAAAAATAAAACTTAAAGCTTTTTTAATTAAATAAATAAATTAAAATGTATTACGAAAATATAATTATAGGTTGTGGTCCAGCATCATTACAATTAGGTTATTTTTTTAAAAAACAAAGTATTGAATATTTAATTTTAGAAAAAGAAAATTGTTGTGGTTCTTTTTTTAAAAAGTTTCCCATAAGTAATAAATTAATTTCATTAAATAAAAAATATACAGGTGAGTCTAATAAAGATTTTAATTTGAGACATGATTGGAATTCATTACTAAATTATGAGGACTTTTTATTTACAGATTTTTCGGATGAATTATATCCAGAATCAAATAGCTTACATAATTATTTAAATGAATTTGCAAAAAAATTTGAATTAAATATAGAATTTAATAAGAATGTAAGTGATATATTTAAAACTACTAATAATTATGAGATACAAACAGATGATAATAAAAAATATATTTGTAATAAACTGATTATAGCAACTGGCTTATCAAAACCTAATTACCCAAAAAATATATTAGTTCCTAAAGATATTAAAGTAAAACATTATGGAGATCTTGATAAAAACTTTATTGATAAAAATAATTTAAATAAGTACATAAATAAGCGTGTATTAATAGTTGGTGGTGGTAATGCATCATATGAATTAGCAAATGTTTTAGAAAAATTTTGTTCTACCGTAATAATTTTAGGTAGTAATAAAAAATTATCAATTGTTTCACATTATGTAGGAGATATAAGAACTATATACTTACCTTTTTTAGATACATTTTACCTTAAAAGTTTAAATGGTATAGATAACATGGATAAAACACAACAATTATCTATAGTATTTAGCGATAATAAGTATAGATTAATGAAAGCAATGGGACAACCTTATTATAATGGTAAATTAAATTATTTTGATGAAATATTTTTTTGTACTGGTTGGGTATTTGATAAATCTATTTTTAAATTTAATGTAAATACAATATTAAACGATAAATATCCTCATATAAAGGAAAATTTTGAATCTGAAAATAATAAAAATCTATATTTTATTGGTTCATTAATGCATTCAAAAGACTATAAAAAAGGTTCTGGAGGGTTTATCCACGGATTTAGATATTTATTAAAGTTATTTATGCAAATTAACTATAATTTGCCAAAAATAATACATAAATTTAAATTTACTGGAAATATGGATTGTTATGAATCATTAGCAAAACATATATTTAATAGACTTAATTTTTCGTCATCACTATATCAACTATACGGAACTATGTGTGATATATTTTATTTTGAGAAAGAAACAAATGATATAGTGTACGTCCAAGATTGGACCAAGGATTGTATAAAATATTTAAATTTAGAAAAAGACATATATATAAATTATTTAATGTTTGAATATGGACAAGAAGAGAATTTAATTAATCGTTTGGGAACTTTTAATAAATGGAATCCTACATTTTTACACCCAAGAATATATATTTTGCACAATAATAATGGAGTAATTAATTTGTTAGATAGAGTAGTTTTTGAGGAAGATTTAATAGCTGATTTTAGTTCAAAAAAAATATTCGATAAAATAACGCAAGTTATTAAAATGTGTAATTTAGTAATATAATAAAATTTTATTTACTGATATATATATAAATGCCTATTGTTAATATGGTTGTTCTATTGAATCAATTACAAAAATTTTATTTGTCATCGGCAAATCAACAAAATATAGCTATTAATTTAGGAAATCCAATAAATGATTATATATATCTAAATGTCACAAGAAGGTATAGTTATAACGATACAGTTTTTGTATTTTTAAAACAACTTAATTTGTATTTGTCAAGAATATCTAACGTTTATGAGGCAAATTATCCATCTAATAAAATAGTAACAAATGGAGTACAAACATTAGTATCAGCAAAAAATACATTGTATAATAATCATTATACAAAATATATAACTAGTTATAATTTAAATGAAGGTACAATTGCGTATGACCCAAAAAATTAAATAATTATTAATATCTTAGTGTATATGTAATATACTGGTTATATATAGAATTCAAACCAGTTAAATTAAAAATAAGAGTATAGTTACTAAATACAAATGAACTGTCAATATTTTTAATTGTAACAAAATTATTTGCTTTATTGTAACTATAAGTAAAACAATTACTGTTTAAAGTAGCTGTGGTACCAGTAGTCAAATCTATAGCTGATAATAATTCAAGATTTAAATTAGTTGCATTTGCTAATTTACTAGCTAAACATTGTAAAGCATTATTTGTTTCATTGAATGTTAAAGTATTACTAAAATAATGATCTTTTTGATTTGATGTGAACATTAATAATGCTTGGCTATTTACTTTAGACAAAACTCTATTATCACCTGGATTATTTTCTCTAAATGTAGCAATTCGTTTTGCCATTCTTGAAGCAGGTAACATGCAATAATTTATCGCTAATGTATTTAAATTTTGCGGAATAGACGGATTATTACTATTTATTATTCTAAAACCATAATTATTTATACCATCCATAATATATACATTGAAAATAAAAATTTTTAATTAAATAATTTATATTTTAAAATAAATAATATATAAAATATTAATTTTATATATTAATAATATAATGAGTTGTGAATCACCTTTTACTTATGAGGAAGATGTAACTTATACACTATTTTCATATACTATTGGATTTAGCGGTGCTTATACACTCCAAGGATATACTACTCCATCACTCAATGTATGTACTTTAGGATGGTCTCCACCATATGCAACATGTGTTAAAAAACAATGTGATGGATGTGTATGTAATACATGGCAATGGTGTAAATGCTGTAGTAGTACATGTGATGGATGGACATGGACTCCTGGTTATCATTATTGGACGCAGCCATGTTGGACTAGTCCTGGAATTCAATTATGGCCTACATTGAACTTTTCTTTTTCTAGTAGTGTACCTATAGCTATGGAATTAACAGAAGGCACGGAAATAACTGCTGATACACCACCGACCGCAATTGTAGCTGAATCTATAGTTATAGGAGGACCTGTAGGTTCTGAAGGTTTCGAAATAGCTATGTCTGTCGATGGTCAAGGTTTCACAATAAATATACCAGTAACAGTTACATTAACAGAATCTGGTGGAACATTCTCCGCAACAGTATCTATATACACTGCATCAACAACATATGATGCTGATGGAATAAGTTATGCTATCAGTGTTGGTACTGATTTTTTATTTTGTCTTACTCCAGAACCTCCTGTTGGCTGGATGAATTTGCAATTAACATGTTCTTTTTCTGCTGCAATTGGTGATATATCATCTGGAACATCATTTAACGTTGTTATTCCAATTATTTCAGTTGAAGAAGAAGGTTAGTAATAATTGGAATAAATATTTTATATATTAATAATATAATGAGTTGTGCTTCACCTTTTATTTATGATTCAGAAGTAACTTATACACTATTTTCATATACTATTGGATTTAGCGGTGCTTATACACTCCCAGGATATACTACTCCATCACTCAATGTATGTACTTTAGGATGGTCTCCACCATATGCAACATGTGTTAAAAGACTATGTGATGGATGTATATGTAATACATGGCAATGGTGTAATTGCTGTAATAGTACATGTGATGGATGGACATGGACTGCTGGTTCTCATTATTGGACTACACCATGCTGGACTGTTCCTGGAATTCCATTATGGCCTTCATTGAACTTTTCTTTTTCTAGTAGTGTACCTATAGCTATGAAATTAACAGAAGGCGCGATAATAACTGTTGATACACCACCGACCGCAATTGTAGCTGAATCTATAGTTATAGGAGGACCTGTAGGTTCTGAAGGTTTCGAAATAGCTATGTCTGTCAACGATCAAGGTTTCTCGATAAATATACCAATAACAGTTACATTAACAGAAATTAATGGAACATTCTTAGCAACAGTATCTATATACACTGCATCAACAACATATGATGCTGATGGAATAAGTTATGCTATCAGTGTTGGTACTGATTTTTTATTTTGTCTTACTCCAGTTCCTCCTGTTGGCTGGATGAATTTGCAATTAACATGTTCTTTTTCTGCTGCAATTGGTGATATATCATCTTCAACAGGATTTGCCGTTGTTATTCCAATTATTTCAGTTGAAGAAGAAGGTTAGTAATCATAATAAATATTTTGAATTCTCTCCATTGGTACTAATACCCCAAATGATAATATAATTCTTTCTTTATCTCCTTCAACTGGTGCACAACAGTGTTTATCTATTCCTGATCTACAACAAATATATGTTCGCTCTTTTAATTTGCAATGTACATTATTATAAATTGGATAACCACCAATTTCTGGTAATTGTATATATACATTATATCTAGTATGAATTAAATTATTATTTTTTGGATTAGGATCTGTATGTAAATGTAAACTTTCACCTTTAAACATAATACCAATGCTATCTCTAAAAATTGGTTCACATTCATATCCATGTAATTCTTCTTTGTCAAAAATTCTTTGTTTTATTTTATATATACATTCTGGTAAATTATTAAAGTAATCTATCCTTTGCATATATTTATTGCCGCCATTTTTTTTAAAATACTTATAATTATTTCTGGTCCATTTTACGATTTGATCTTGTTCTTCAACACTAACTATAGGTTCATCATTAATACTATATATGTATTTTTTATTACTCATATAATATATTTAAATATTTATTTAAATATATTTGGAATATAAATATTTATAATATATTATATATTTTATTATTTAAAAATAAAATATATAAATAAATTAAAATAAATGTGTTCTATTAATCATGACTTAGAAGCTATATTTATACATACGCCTAAATGTGGTGGATTATTTATTGAAAAAGTATTAGAAAAATATTATGGTTTTTCTACTTATTATTTTACTCATGAAAATCATGAAGAATTTGTTAAAAAACCAGTATCAAAATCAATTAATCCATCTGGTTTTTTAAGTATTACTGAAAAAGGAGTACTAAGTTATTTTATGTCATCAAATAATCATAATTATAAAACTAATATGACAATTGAGAAATGGAAAAGATATAAAAAATTCGCTGTAATTAGAAATCCTTATGATAGATTTAGTTCAGCATTAAAATATATATATAAAAATTCAAATAATTATTTATATGATATTAACTTATTTATTAAAATTTATACTAACAACTATTTAGAAAATAAATTTGATAGTATATCTGGTTATGATTATTTTCATTTATTTATACCTCAGTATCAACATTTAATTAATACTGATAATGAATTAAATATAGATTTTTTTATAAAATTTGAAACACTTAATAATGATTTATGTGATATATTATTAAAATTAGGCATCGAAAAAATAAGGCATAGAAATATTTTATTAAATAACAAAAAAATAAATTCATCTTCAGATAATGAAAATTATTGTAAAATTTATGATAATGAATTAATAAATTTTGTTAATAATACATTTAGCATTGATTTTAATAAATTTAATTTTAATAAGATTTCAACACTTGATGAACTTAATAACGATAGTTTAAAATATTTTAAAACTGAAGATCAATTTTGTAAAGAAAATATAAGTTTGCTTATTAAATTAGATAATACACAACAAATAGTAACTCTTGATGAAATATTTAAATATGATAATCCATTTAAATATAATAATGTAAAAGCTGATGATATTAATAATGATAATAATAATGATATTAATAATGATATTAATAATGATAATAATAATGATATTAATAATGATATTAATAATGATAATAGTTATATAAATAATTTAAACCCTGATGATAACAATAATAATGATAACAATAATAATAATAACAATAATAATGATAACAATAATAATGATAACAATAATAATGATATTAATAAAAAAACATTTAATATTAAATTACCAAATGGAATGAAGTTAAATTTAAATAATAAAAATATACAAGTTAAAAATATAGAAGTAAATAATAGTGGACTACAAAAACTTAATATTACACCAGAAAAACATTATAATAATATTTTAACTTTATTTTCTAAATTACAAGAAAAATATCCACCTAAAAATAATAAAATTTAAATATATGCATCATCATCAGGTTTTTCTCTAATTTTTCCTTTAATTTTCACTCTAGCTAATTGATAAACAAAATAACCAAATGCAGCTCCAACAATAGAACCAACAATAACTTGTAATATTGAGTGATAATCTAAAACTACTCTTTGATAACATATAAATAGAGAGAAAGTTATATAAAAATATAATAAATTAGTATGTTTTAATGCTAAAAATATAAAAACAGTTGAAAATAATGAAGATTGTGCATGACCTGATGGCATACCAAATATATTAAAAGGAATACCATTCTGAAAAAAATAATTTTTAGCATGTGTTTTTAGTAAACTTATTTTTTTACTATCAAATAATGGTCTAGGTTCTTGAATAATACCTTTTAAAATTATATTTAAAATAGCATTTGAAAAAATCCCAACTGTATAATAAAAGAATAAATTTTTATTATTCCATAATAAATACCATGAGAGAAGAATCAAAATAATGGGTCCATATTCTCCAAATTCATATAATATACTCATTAATATTATATGATATTATTACATTCATTTATTTTAATATTGATATAAACATTCAGCTACCAAAGTTACACACCAGTCATTACCATTAAGATTAAGAACATTACCTTTATCATCTAATAATTTAACAGCCATTCTCTCAATATTAACTGGACCAAAATATATTCTTACATTATCTTGTAATGAACCACTAAAATCAACTAATAATGATCCCGTAGGAACTCCTATAGATGTTTTAATAGGTAAAATCGCCAAAATATCTGATGAAGTAGGAGCTTTTGATAAATAATTTGTAAGATTATTGTTATTGTTATTAATAGAATTTATGGTATAAAGCTGAGCATTTGTTAAAGTTCTAGGAGCACTTGGTAAAACAATTTGAGTTTTCGTATAATCAGCTTGATATTTTCCAGCAATTAAAAGTCCATTTGTTACGTTTGAACTTTGATTATCAAAGAGTGATTGAGTAACTACTTCTGAAACGATTTCAGACAAATTATTTCCTTGTTGAGCAGGAGTTAAACAAGTATAAGGTATATCTGGAGAATAATAAGTAGGCATTTTTAATGTATTCGAAAATTGAGAGATAGATACTAAAGTATTATTAACATGATTTTGATTATAATCATCAATAACTAATATAAGATATTTAGGTCCATTTAAATCTAATATAGATGAAGCTACATTTCCACTAAAATCGACATTTATATAAGGTAATCTATATCCCATTAACCATCCAAGAGTATTATTAAAATAATGATTACTTTTACTATAACAATTAGTATTACATTGCAAAACTCCAGTAAAATCATAAAAAATAATTTGAGTTGTGGAATTAATAGTAAATACAACTCCACCACTAGGATTTAAAGGATCTGTCCATGTTCCATCAATTAAAAATAAAGTTAGTATTCCACTATTAATATTTATATATACAGGTGTATTTGCAAGTAAAGCTGGTGTAGGATAAGGTGGTGAAAGATATGGTGGATTATTTCTAGCAGGAAACGAAAATCCAGCTTGTATAAAAGATGTATTTAATTGGGTAACAAATGTTGTCTGTGAATAATTTCCAGGAGGAACATATACAGGAACATTAATACCAGTAACACTATCATTAATCCAAAAACATGTATTACCATATGCTGTATCAATAACATACCAACTAAATGGTATTTGATAAGAATATAAACTTAATTTAAGAGCATTTTTAATAGTATCAGATAAATCACATGTATAATCAGTAGATGTCGAATCTATTCCACTAGTGTATTGTCTAAATTGACTATCTAAATTAACAAATCTAGATATAGTATTTTTTAAATTAGGATTGAGTGAATCTTGCTTGACTGGTAAACTATAAGTATCAGTAGTAGCAATTTGTTCACGATTCATAGGAACATATTGATTTCCAAATAGTTGAATTTTTTGTTTACGATCTGTTATTTTATTAACTTGATTTTCATCTTTTTGAGTAAGCACTTCATTTCTATACCAGTCTCTGATTTGTTTATCTCCATCAGGATATATTGCATCATTAGCCATAGTTGCAAAACCTTCAACCCTAGAGTTTCTTGGTTCAACCTGAATTTTACCTTCAATATCATATTCAGTATCTTTTTCAAGAGTCTCGGCATATTGTAATAATTGACTTTGTATATCTTTAAAAAATACAGCCATTTTAGGATTTTTTGTCTTATATTTATTAATGTAAAAATTAGTATTTTCTATTATATCATCAACATTAAAATCTTCAATTTGAATAATTGCCATTAATTCAGATAAAGAATAATTAGAAACATCTGTATCAAGACTTGTCATATAAATGATATAAATATTGTTTTTAATAAAAAATTTAATATATTACTTAGTGCTTTTTTTTCAGTGCTTAATTTTCAGTTGACTGCGTTTCATTTTTTTTTGTTTTTAATTTATCTTTAAAATGATAAACAAATATGTTTTTTATCTCTTTTTTTATATCTATACCTTCACATATATCTAGCTTTAAAACTTTTTCTGGAATTTTTGTCAAACCTGATCCTCGTTTTGAATGAGTATATCCTTTAAATAATATTTTATCTAGGATATATACTAATTGTGGATTATAATCATCTAATACATCTCGTGAAATATGATACTCGCCAATATAAATATATCTATTATGGTTTGAATCTTCTTGAACTTTATACACTTTATCTGTTACTATTTTATTTTTAATCAGACCAATACCGAGAATCTCATTTTTTGCGTTATTCATTTCAATAACAAATACAGGTGATTCCAAATCAATTGTTTCTGTTAATTTATATGGTGGAGCATATATACATGCAATTTTCTTTTTTTCTCTATATCGGACACTAGCTGTCCATGTCTCATTATTATATCTATCAGTTACAATTGTAAACATTTACTTTTATATTAATTTATTTATGATTTAAATATATCAATTTTTTATTTTATTTTATTAATTTAGTTTTTTTTTTATTATTTTAATGATAATTGTTTATATGGAACATCCAATAACAATAGAACAACATTATGGAATAAATATATTACGAGATGATTTATTAGATGGAGGAACAAAATCAATATTATTAGACGGAATTGAAAAACAATATCCACAAGTTATTGAATATGTATATGCGAGTCCAGTATATGGTGGGTTTCAAATTGCTTTATCGGCTTATTGCAAAAAAAAAGGATTAAAAACTACTATTTTTTGTGCACAACGTAAGACTAAACATTCGAATACTTTAAAATGCATTGAACATGGGGCAAATATAATCGAAGTATACCCTGGATATTTATCTGTTGTTGAAAAACGCGCAAAGGATTACTGTGAAAAAAAACAAAATATTTACAAATTTGTATTTGGAGCAAATACGATTGAAAATATTAATAAAATTACAGAACGTGCTAAAAAAGTAATACAACAACTTAAACGTGAACCTGATGAAATTTGGGTAGCAGTAGGTTCTGGAACGTTAGTGAAAGGAATATTACAAGCTGTTAATAATACTATGGTATATGGTGTATTAGTTGGAGCGGATTTTGAATATAGCCATCCAAATTTAATATTAATTAAATATCCAAAACCTTTTGAGATAGAAAGTCGCATGAAAGTTGATTTTCCCTCAATGGCAAATTACGATAGAAAAGCATTAGAATTATGTTTAGCGCATGATCGAAAACCAAGCACAAATGTATTATTTTGGAATGTATTATAAAATTTATTTTAATTTATTTTTACCCAAGTACGTTGATATCCTAATAATACTTCTGGATTTGTGTAAATTTCAAGAATTTTTATTTCCAAAAATGTATTATTTATTGTATGTACCCTCCTTCCCTTACAATAAGAATCATTTATTTCATCTTCATTAATCACAAAATTTGATACTACTTCGCATTTCATAATTTTTTTTTTATCACAAGAAATATAAACAAAATCACCTATTTGTGGAACTATATTCATAATAGCACGACCTTTTGATTGCTTAATATAACCTGTATGTCTTCCATTTTGATAGTCTTCTATTAATTTACTATAATTATAAAGTTTAGGATTCCAAGTAACTTGCCAAATCATTTTAATTTATACCTTATGTAATATAAATTTATCAGTTTAAATAATTTCAATTTTATTTAAAATAATTTTAATTTTAAATGATAAAAGATGTAATACTTATTTTTTTTTACAATATATCAAAAGTGTTTTTTATATATATTTATTTTAAATATATATAAAATAATATATAAATGAATTGTTGTATATGTGGACCTGTTAAAAATTGTGGATCTTATTTACAAAAAGTATTAGAAAATATGTCTAAAATTGGGGATATATTTGATGATTATCAAATAATTATTTATTATGATAAATCATCTGATAATACTCTTGAAATATTAAAAAACTATCAAAAACAAAATTCAAAAATGTTATTTTATGTAAACAATAAAGCTATATCTCCATTCAGAACACATAATATAGCTCTTGCAAGAAATTTTTGTTTAAACTATGTTAGAGAGAATAAAGATAAGTATCCATTTTTTATTATGATGGATTGTGATGATGTTAATTGTAAAAATATAAATATTGATGTAATTAAAAAATATTTATATCGTAATGATTGGGATGGATTATCATTTAATACTAAACCTAAATATTATGATATTTGGGGATTATCAATATATCCATTTTGTTTTAGTTATAACCATTTTGAAAATAATGACAAGTATTATAATATAATACAAGATTTTGTGGATAAATTACTTAAAAAAGCATCAAAGGAAAATAAATTATTAGAATGTATCTCATCATTTAATGGATTTTCAATATACAGAACAAATAAATTTTTAAATACATATTATGACGGAAGAATTCGTATAGATCTTGTTCCAAAAGTAAATTTAGAAGCACATAAAAAAATTACTAAATCAAATTTAATATATAAAAAATATATTACAGTAGATGGTAGATTTGAAGATTGTGAACATAGAGCATTTCATATTCAAGCAAGACAAAAATCTGGAGCAAAAATAATGATATCACCAGATGTATTATTTTTTTAAAAAAAGTAAAAAATAAAAAGATATTATATAAATGAATGTATGTATTTTAATGTTTTATGATGATCCAATTAAACAATATGCTGAAATAAATTATAATATAAATAAATTATATTGTGAAAAAAATAATTTAAAATTATTGGTTTCAAATAAACGCTTATATGAAAATAGACATCCAGCATGGGAAAAATTAACTCTTATATTACAACATATAAATCATTATGATTATATTATTTGGATTGATGCTGACGCATTTTTATATATCGATGCAGATAATATAGTAAATATCATAGAAAAAAATAAAGAAGCTAATTTTATTTTTAGTAATGATAAAAATGAGAATATTGTTAATACAGGAATATTTATTGTAAAAAATTCTGAATATAGTATTAATTTCTTAAAAAAATGGACATATGATCCAGTTTTATACAAAAATAATCCATATCCAAAATGGTGGGAAAATGGTGTATTAATTAATATGATTAATAAAAATATTTTAAATATTAAAGAAAATTGTATTAGATGTAGATATGGAGTTTTACAACACTTTGGAGATATCGATCTAATAAATATAGAACCTAGACCACTAATTAAACACATGGCTGGGAAAAATAAAGATATAAGGATAAAGGCATCTTCAAAATATTTTGAATATTTAAAAAATATAAACAAATAAGTAATAACATAAATATTATTATTATTATTAATATTATATATGCTATTTAAAATAAATGGCGAGAGAAACTCAGGCACTAATTTTCTGGAAAAATTATTGACAAAAAATTTTGAAAATGTTTTTGTTCAAAAAATAATTAATAATATAGTATATTTTTGGAAACATGGTGCTCCAAAAGGTAAAATTAAAATGAAAGATAATATAGTTATTGATATTTTTATATTTAGAAATTTAAATGAATGGTTAGTTTCAATGTATAAAAATCCTTATCATCTTATAAAATGTAATAATTTTTACGAATTTTTAATTAAAAAACAACAATCAAATGATATAGTATTAAAAGATTTTATTTATAAATTTTTGCCTTTGAATTATGATGATAATGGTAAAGATATTTTTGAAATTAGATATTATAAATATAATAAAATAATTGAATATTTTAATACAAATGATAATGTTATATTAGTAAATTTGGAATTTTTAAAAGATAATAATAATTGCAAAATTTTTCTTGATAAAATAAATGAGATTTATGGTATTAAAAATCATAATAATTGGATATATATAAATGAACATACTAAAACTAATCAAAATATAAAAGAAAGAAGTTATGATATTAATATTAACAACTTTAACTCCATAATTGAAGCAAAAAAAAATAAAAAAATAGAAAATTATATAAATAGCTTATTATTTATAATAAAAAAAAATAATATTTTATCATATAATATAATGACTGATATAGATAATAATAGCAATAATATTAATGAAATACAAAAAAATCATCTAACTTATTTAAAAGTTTATGAATTTAGTAATAAGATACGTTTAGGAAAAAAATATGATGGTGGATATATTATAGCTAAAAATATTGGAAATTATGATTGTTATATATCAGCAGGTGTATCTGATGAAGAATCTTTTTCAAGAGATTTTATTAATATGAATAATATGAAAAAACATAATAGCTTTGCATTTGATGGTACAATTAAAAATTATCCATGGGAATATACAAAAAATATAACATTTATAAAAAAAAATATTTCATCACAATTAAATGATAAATACGCTAATTTAAGTAATTTAATGAATAATTTTAAAAATATATTCTTGAAAATGGATATTGAAGGTTCCGAATATGAATGGCTAGATTCTATAAGTGAAACACAACTAAATAATTTTAAGCAAATTGTCATTGAATTTCATGGAATTAATGATAATAGTTGGAATTCAGATCTTAATAAAAAAATTCAATGTTTTAAAAAATTATCCAAAACACATTATTTAATTCATATCCACGGTAATAATTGGAGTGAATGTATAAATGGTATACCTAATGTTATAGAAGCTACTTATGTTAGAAAAAATATTTTTATTTTTCCTCCTAAATTAAATAAAAGTAAATTACCTTGTCATTTAGATAGCCCTAATTTAGGAACAAAAAAAGATTACTCTTTAAATTTTAGTCCTTTTGTTAATTAATAAAATAAATTTAATTTTATAATAACATTTATTAATATATGAAATGTTGTATATGTGGAACTGTCAGGAACTGTGGAAAATATTTGGATAAAATATTTCAAAATATGAAAAAAATAGGTTCACTATTTGATGATTATAAAATTTTTTTATATTATGATGAATCTAATGATAATACACTAGATAAATTAAAAAAATATCAAGAAAAAAATTCAAATTTTTTTTTTTATCAAAATAATTTTTTATTAGAATATAGAACTCATCGTATTGCATTAGGTAGAAATAAATGTTTGGAATTTATACGAAAAGAATGTAATGATTATGAATATTTTATAATGATGGATTGTGATGATAGATGTGCAAAAGATATTAAAATTAAATTATTAGAATATTATTTATCAAGAAATAATTGGGATTGTTTAACATTTGATCATCCTGATGGTTATTATGACATATGGGCTTTATCAATATTTCCTTTTGTTATGAGTTGTCATCACTTTAGTGATCCAGTACAAGGAAAAAGAAAAATTCAAAAATTAATAAAATCATGTCCACGACAATCTTTAATTAAGTGTTATTCAGCTTTTAATGGATTTGGAATTTATAGAACAAATAAATTTATAAATTGTAATTATGATGGAACTTTTCGTTTAGATTATATTCCCAAAGATTTAATAGAAGCAAATATTATAGCAGCTGGTAAAATTGTTTCAAAACAAAATAAACAAGATTGTGAACATCGTTTTTTTCATTTTGAAGCTATTAAAAAAAATAAAGCTAAAATAAGAATATCTCCATTAAAAATATTTATATAATGGTTCATTGTATTGACTATAATGTTTTTTATTATTAATAGTGTACATTTTAATATAATCAGTTGATTCGCGACAAAAATAATTATTATAATTTATATTTCTATGTAATTTTCCACTAACACTAATAACATTATTTATGGCTTTGGTAAAAGCATCTGGACCTGTAATATGTAATATTTTCTGTTTTGAATTAAGTTTTTTAATTTTAGGAATAGTAGGTTCATAATTATTTTCTATATAATTTACCATATTATTTATAATTTCCAATAAATATGGATGTTTAGGTTCAAATATTAATAACCATTGTTCATATGTAGGTGCATTTTTTCTCCAAGGTTCAAGATAATTTCTGGGAATATCTAATAAACAACTATCATCTGGTTTAATAATTAAACCTAATGGTTTTTTTATAGATGATTTTATATCTAAATACACCCCACCAATTTTGTATAAAACACAATATCTAAAAAAATCTGCTTTCATTGCTCCATAACAATTATTTATTTTCATAAATGCGTTAAAGATTTTTTCATCAAAATTTTTTTTTATAAATACTTGACAATCATTATCATTATAAAATATGAATTTATAAAGTGGGCATAATCTTTTATTTTTTATTATAATATTTACTATATCTTCTGGTAAGTTACTTGTATAAAAAGTTTGATGCACTATTTTTGGTATTTTTGAATTCATATATATATATACTAATTTTTTTATAAAATTAAATAACATATTCAAAGAATTTATCATTCATAATTTTATATCTTTCATTTTCTAAACTCTTCAAAAGAACATACCAAGGAGTACATGCTTCAAGAGCTTGCATTCCTTGATCACAAAATAGATTAATAAGAGAAGGACTAAATCCTGACATCATTGAAGCATTAGGTTGATTGGATAAAGATGGAAAACCTGATGTACTTTTTAAATTCCAAAATAAAATGTGAGGTGGTTTATAAGCCTTACCATTAACTCTAATACCAGCATCTTCATACTTAGTCTTCATTTTATCATATAAAACTTGCTTATCACATCTATCTCCAGAATCCATTTGCATATCAGATAAAATTACGAGTACCATATCCTGCACATCTTCTGCTTCCATTTTATTACTAACAATAGAATCTAAAATCATATTTAATGCAGCTTCAAAATTTGTATTCATTCCCCATTCTGCAGTCTTAACAACTTCGACTTGAGAAATGAAATCAGGATATGGTTCCAAATTTACCCAAGTTGGTTTAGAACTAAAAGTCATAACACGCTTTCCTAGCATTGATTTTTCAGCAATACGAATACCTAATGCAATAGCAACATTCATAGGATCCCCTTCCATAGAACCAGACACATCAACCATGGCAATCATTTTACCAAGACTACAATTTTGGCTTGAATTGTCACGCCATTGAGAGTTCAAAAGATCTTTTTCATTCTGATTATCTCTCATTCTTAATAATTCAATAGCCTGCTTAGTAAAATCTGCCATACCAACACGTTTTCCTTTCATTTCAACCTCTCCTCTAACTGCCTTTCGGATATGTCCATTAAAATGTTCAGCACATTCTATTCTGTCAGAATTTTCAGAATGTCTTACTTCACCATTCTTTTTAACATTCAAAAATGCTTTCTTCTGTTTTGACAATGTGATCGATGTTACTTTATCAAAATTAATATCTTTCCAAGTTTGTCCACACTGCTTAATTTGAGTTGTATCAAGATGTCTGTTAAGTTCCGATAACATCTTACGATACTCTGTTTTACATTTTAGGATAGCTTTTCTTCGTCTCTCTTCAGTATTAGCAAAGAGTAAATAATCATTGAAATATTTAGTAGCTAGAGCTTCATAAAGCCAACCAAATGATGATTTTTCTCTGGGACACCACTTTGCTGCTAAAGAGACTCGGTAATTTGGTCCACAAGCTAAATTAGAAGCATCAAATGTAATCTGACTGTCCATCAATCCAATGGCATATCTAATAAGATGTGAATCAACACTTTCTCCTTGATCTCTACAATATTGACAAAAATATTTAAAATCTTTCCAAGAACCATATTGATGTTCACCATTTCCTTGACCAAACTGGTTTTGAACATCAAGTGTAAAAAAACATCTTAAAGCAAATTCTGCTAATTCAGGATAAAATTTATCCCAAGTATACACCATCATATAAGATAATGTATACTCGCCCTTACCATCAATAATGTCTCTAGTATGTCCAATCATTCTATAAAGAATAGATAGGTGACCTTTAGCTATTTCTTTTTCAACTAGAGAACCAGTTTCCATTTTCATTTTAAGAGTTGATAATAATTTATGTAAAACATTTGAAAGTCTTTTTACACCATTATCGTTAGTTCTAGTAATTTGGAAACTTAATTGTAAGATCTGTTCCTGGACAGAATTAGACCACCCATATTCTGCATGACCATTCTCTCCAAATTGAGTAGGAGTATAATTATCGAGTGTGTTAATAAGTGCTGCCATTTTGTAATAATATATATTATCAGTTAGTCTTTATATCTTTTTTTAATTGTTTTTTTATTAGTAATTGAATCACGTAAATAAATTTTTTTTGTGGAATTGTTTGTATTAATTTTATTAATTTCTTTTGATTTTTCATAAAAAATAAGTATTAAATCATTTAAATCTTGGAACATATTAATACTCTTTTCAAATGTTACTGCATCTATATTCTTAATTACAGATAAATATTCATCAGTTACTTCATTTTTTAAATAATTTTTTACTTCATCAGGTTCTAAATTTATATTATATCGTAATATAGATAATAATGTATATCTCATTTCATTATCTATTGAGCTCTTTTTAAGTATTTCAAGAATTTCTTCACGTGTAATTTTATTTGGTATTGTTAATAAAAATGATTCATGACTAATCTTATCTATCTCATTACTTCTATTAATATATATGCTTCTTAAATTTACGTAATATAAATCATCTTTATAAAAATCCTGATATAATCTATCATTTTTTTCAAAATTATTAATCCATTCATCATCTAAATTAGTAAATTCTAGATCCATATTGTATTATAATTAAATCATATAATACATTATAATTTTAAACTAATTTATCAATAATAATCTTCTTGATCTTCATAGTCTTGATCTTCATAGTCTTCATCTTCATAGTCTTCATCCGAATCAGACATATTTTCTAATTCTTCTTCTCTCCAGCGTGGTCGTTTAAACATTTTTTCCCATACATGATAACCATATGTATCTATATATTCATTAGTTCTTTTTTCATGCAAATTTACTAATGCTTTCAAAATATCTCTACCTATTTTTTGTTCATTTTTTTCTGGTTCTACTAGTTCTGGTTCTCCTGGATGAGATTTAATAATTGTTCTACCTGTTATAGGATCTCTTTTCAATAAAGTCCAACCTGATTTTAAATTCACTAAATCAGGATCAATATTATTCTCATTCTCAATAATATATTCTTTTTTCTTTGATAATTTTTCAATAAAATTCATCTTTATTTCAGTTTTTTCTCTTTTACTTTCAGGTTTAACCTTAGATATTAAGTCTGGAAAATTATTTTTATTTAATGATTCTATTTTTTTTCTTTCATTTTCTTTTTCTTCCATTTCTTTTTTGAGTCTTAATTCTTCTTCAATTTCCTTTTGTTCACGCAATCTATATTTATCGCTATATATTCTAAATGTATCTCTTCTATCATCTCTAAATCCTTCATTCTTAAATGAATTAATTTTTTCACCTTTATTTTCAACATTTGTTTCCTTTTCACCCTCCCTAATCTTTTCACCTTTTTTATATTCCTTTTGAGGTTTAATATCCTCAACTAAGGAAGCAAATCTTGAATTTATTTTAAATGTGCTATTCATGTTATATAAATAGTTTTTGTTTAATTGTATATTACATAAATATATGTCTTTAAATATATTTAAAATATATTTAAATAAGTAATTTATATAAAGTATTTAAGGTATTAAAAGTATTTAAAGATAATATAACAGTTATGATTATCTCCTAACAGCAAATGTGTATAATTAGATTACCGAAGACCCAAAAAAATTTTATATATTAAATACAGGAGGTAGCATAATAAAAAAAATTGAATAGTTTTTATCGCATTAAAATAATGTATACTTATTATTCAACTATAATGTCCCAGAACAAAATTTATTATTTAATTAGAAAAATTTTTCAAAATTCAAATCTTAATCGTGAGAAATTTATTAAAAACAAAATAAATTATAATAATTTAAAAATTAAAAATAGAAATATTAATAATAGTATGATCATTAAAAGACATATGTCTACATTCAATTATAAACCACCACAATATAATAGTACATTTGGTGGTGGAGGAGGACCTAATGGTTTTGGTAGTTTATTAGCTTGTGTTGTAGGTTTTTATTTTATAACAGATAGGTTTCAAAATAAAAAAAAATAAATTTTATAAAATTTCATTTAATTTTTATAAAAATAAACATATTTCTCTAATGTATAATTCATGACAAATTATTCTAATGCTATTATTATCCCAATTAGGATTAATCAATCCATTCGCTAATTTTATTAAATTTTTCCTTTTTTCCCATAATATTTAAGCATTAATCCATTGTTTAACTATGTCTTCATTAAATTTATCCTTAATAGGTGTAATAATATTATAAAATGACAATCCATCTCCTGCTAATCCATTATATTCTATTGTAATAATATTTTCTTTTTCATTATAACTTAACATTATATTTATTTTACACCATCTATATCTATGTTCTATAGGTTTATATTCAAAATTATTATTATTTTGAATAAGATGAGGAAATTTTTCTAACGCTAATGTTTGAGCATGAATTGCGCAAAATTTTTTTCTTTCAATAATGCATCTAAGTTTATAATCATCCACAGTATATTCTACTGGTTTTGTTCCCCATTCTAATTCCCACATAAATTTATTTTTATTATAATTACCCCTTAATCCTTCAATTTCAAATAATAATGAATTAATATAATTAATTAATTTTTCTGGATCAATATATGATATTTCTGTTCTATTAGGAAATTTATAAAATCCAATTGGTGGTAGTTTATACTTTTCTATAAATGTGTTTCTCAATATCATATTATTATTATAAAAATTCTCTATAATTTCATTCATTCTTTCAAAAGTAAGATTCATACTTTAATAATAATATATTTTAATTTAAAAAGTATTTCAATTATTTTTTAAATTAAAAAATTTTTATATAATTTTTGTAAATTTTTATATTATTTTATAAATTTAAATATCATCAATATCAATTTCATCACCATCATCCATAATAATGGTTGTTCTAGCACCAGAGGAAGCTTGAGTTGCAATAAGTTGTTCATATTCTTGTGTAGCTTCATCAGCAAATTCAATTTCATCATCCTCCTTGTCATCTCCATCGCCAATTGTTTTAGTATCATTAGCAATAAATTTGCTCCAATTAACAGAAGTAACAGAATTTTTTAACTTAGTTTTATCAGAATCATTATATACCTCAAGAATATCACAATTTCTAATGATATCAGGTTTAGTTCCATCTTCCCAAGTATGAAGACCGACAAGAAGCCATGTTCCAGGTCCAATAAAATTATCGCGTTTTCCTCGACCTCTAAATTTTCCACGAATATGTGCTCTTAGTGGATTACCTTCAATATCAATTGCACTAGCAATGCTTCCTCCCATAACTTTTACAGCTTGTGCATAAATTTCAGCTTCATCATGAGAAATTCTTAATGCTCCATCTTTTTTAGCAAAGCCCTTGCGAGCCATGCCTTTAGATTTATTACCACCGTGAGTGTTCTTGACCATTTTAGCTTATAATATGTATATATCTTATTTATTTTTCTTTAAATTGTTTTCAATTTTATTTTAAAAAATAATTTAAAGAAAATACATTCGATATTTTTAATTAAATTTTATAACTATCTATTATAAATGAATAATCATTTTGATTTTAATATTGATAACTATAATTTAGCTGAGCTTCAATCATTTCTTAAACTTGAAAATGACAATTATACTTTAAATGATATTAGTGAAAGTTGTTCTAAAATGAATTCTATTATTATGGAAAATAAAACATATGATAAGGCATACAAAATTTGTTTAGGTAAATTTTTAGAAGAAGCAAAAATCAAACTTGTTAAAAATATTAAAGAAATTTCACAAGGTGATTATGGATTTATCGAAGATTATGATGAAATGATTGTTACAACTGGCAGTGTATCTGATAAAGTTAAAAAAAAATCTTATAATAATGTCGGAAAAATAATTAATCCTATGACTGTACATCCCTCATTACAAAAAGCTTCTATTCCTAGTGATTCTACAAATGCTTATTCTGGTAATCAATTTGTTACAAACTATATTTTTAACACACAATTTAGAGATAACTTTTTTTTCTCACAACCAGAAGAATGCACTTTTACTCTTCCTATTAAAATTAAAAATGTAATCGCTATATCATTATCCGCAGTTCAAATTCCTAATGTTATGCTTACATTTTCTGAAGAACAATGTACTAATCAAATTTATATTTATGAAGAGACTACAAATCTAGAAGGTTATGTTACTATACCAAGTGGTAATTATGATAATTTAAATTTTCCTATAATTTTAGAAGAAGCAATCAATCTTCAAATTATTGGTGCTCTACCAGGTCGTTTTAGAGTCAGTATTAGTCCATATACTTTTTATACCACAATATCAAATACAACCAATAATTTTAGAATGAATATATTAAAAAATAATCAACTTTATATCAGTAAATGTAGTGATTTTAAATATAAAACAGATAGTAAAAATATTGATGATCCGATCACAAAAAATAATATAAATATAGAAGCTTCAAAATTTGTATTAACTATGGGATATTTAATTGGTTATAGGAAAATTGAATATACTGGATTTAATTCCTATACATCTGAATCAATGTTTAATAATGTATATACTAGTTATGTATACTTTTGTATGAATGAATATGCTAGTGCATCACAATATGTTAGTAATTACGGAATATTATCAAACAGTGTTATTGATGACAATATTTTAGCTATTATTCCTATAACAACCGCTCAATTTGTATCCACATTCGCCGATAATGCTGATTATATTTATAAAACTCGCAATTACAATGGACCAATTGATATTCAAAAAATATCTATAAAACTTTTAAATTCACAAGGGAAACTAGTAAATATTCATAGCTATGATTATGGTTTTAATTTACAAATTACTACAATTTATGATAATATGATTCCTTATACTCCAACATATGGATTTTAGACATATTTAGTAATTTTATATATATATAATATAATAAGCATATCAGTAAAACATTCAGCACGCAATGGTGATAAAAAAGAAAAACATATAATGACAGATAAAGACATAGCCACAGCACAATCAATAATGCAAAATCCAGATAGTTATAAAAATAAAACTTATTACGATTTAAATGTGGCTCCAATATTATCTGATTTACCTGAAGATAATCGTTTATTACCTAAAGCTAAAGTAATTTAAATATTTGAAAATGATTCCAAATTACCCGATTCAGAATCAGTATTTAAAATAATTCCGAGAAAATATTTAGAAAATTTATTCAGTGGCGCAAAAATATATTCATTTAACACAGCTCGTGGTGTCAAAAGTATAAAAAGCAAAAAGACTCAAAAAAATAAAAAGAGTAAAAAGAATAGAGTGAGTAGAAGAAGTAAAAAAGTTTAAAATATAAAAATTATTTTTCTGAATATTTTCTAAATATTACAAGTGTATATGTTATGAATTATTTGAACAACTTTTTATGTTTCCAGAATCAAATTCTATAAATTTACACCTTTTTTCATCCACTTTATATTTAAATTGAATGAAAAAAGGTGTAAATTTATTCGTTAAAAATTATGATATTTTAAAACTATTTTATTTAGAAATATTATAATATTAAAATAATATATAAAATGCCAAGTGCTTGGAATATGTTTGTAAAGAAAATTTACGAAGAAGGTAAGGCTAAAGATCCTAATTATGAATTTAAGCAAGCTTTAGTCGATGCTAGTAAACGTAAATCTGAAATGGGTAATGTATCTGCATCTGGAGTAAGATCAGCTCATAAAAAATCACATAAAAAAACAGCAAAAAAGGGTAAGAAAAGTTCAAGAAGTATGTCTATGTCTGGAGGTAAAAAAAGTTGTAAACACCGTAGACATCGTAAACATTAAATTATAATATCAGTTTTTAATATCATAATTTGCATTATTTTGAAAATTCTTCAAATAATTGTTCTAATTTTTCATTATTTAGTTTATTTATAAAACTCCAATTTACTTCCTCATTCAATAACTTATTGAATTTATTTAATGTTTCTTTCAAAGTTAATCGTTTATCTGAATCTGGATGAAGATTTTTTGAAAGTTCAATTGTTATTTTACTTATAAAAGTACCCTTTAGAGAGAAAACACGAGAAATACATCCAAAAATTTTAAGATATATTAAGCTTATACCATATACATCCCATTTATTATTTCTCTCTAATATATCATCAATAATCTCCTTTCTTGATCGATTAATATATTTTTTCATAGTTTGAATGCACTCCTCTTTATATTTTTTTTTATATTCTTCTGAAAATAAATTTAATATGTTTAAGTTTTCTATAAATTTTTCACAAAATTCTTCAACAAAAGAATATGAAATTGTTACCATCTGATGTTTGACAAAATAAAAAAAAATATGTATTTCTAGAGGTTGATATGTAAAATCATCCATTTTATTTAAAATATGTGAAAAATATTTATAATCTAGTTTATTTAATCTTAAACTATATCTAAAATTACTTAATACTGGTTTCTCTCTATAATGTTCAAGATAAATTATATTTTTAGGTGAAATGTCAAAAAAACATATATTATTTTCATTAAGTAAATTGAGTCCATATAAAATATGAGAAAATGATTCAATAATATCAAAAATAAGTTTTTTAATAGTTTTAGAATTATAGAGATAATCGATAAAATCAATTGAATTCTTATCAGAATACTTGAATAAGTAATATTGAATATTTTCAATATTTTTTAATTTTTCTATAATAATGTCATTTAATTGTGATATATTTATTTTCTCATAATCCTCTAAAATAGAAAAATAATTTGAATAATAAGGTATTTGTGCAATTTTGTAAGCATTATTAGCCTCATTAATTGAAAAATGAGAATGATTTATAAGTGTTGTCCGATAATTTTTTATTATAGGAGTTTGATCATGATTTTGAGAGAAATATTTATTAATTGTTGAGATATCAATATTAGTATCCATTTTATAGATTATTACATAATCTTTATTATTTTTTAAAACGAATTTATTACATTCTCTCCCATGTTATATTTTTTCTATATACTTTAATAATTTTAACAAATTCTTTATATGTTTTGAGTAAATATTCATATTTATTTTTATAGGATTTCTTAACCCATTCTCCATTTTCAAATAACATTTTATTATATGTATTATCTTTAATTCTTCTACCAATTTCTGCTTTATATTTTTTATAAGAAGTATCTTCATGATCAGAATTATGATCTTTATAATCAAATATATAAACTTTTTCACTACTTATATCAGTAAAGATAGAATTTATTTTACCATTGTTATCTTGACAATCAATAACAAGTTTGTTTTGGATATAATAATCTTAACCCATATTTAAGATTATAAGTTTTTCTTTAAATGATTTAATATAATATAAATATATCTGATTTAAAGAACTCTATTTTTTTACAGTTCAAACGCCGATTTTTATATAGTGAAAATTATATAAAAATAATTAAATATTATTTAAAATAATATAATAGTTATATAATTAATGCCAAAAGATATATATTATTATACTGTTGATAATTTAGAAAAAAATAAACATAAAATTAAACATACTAGTAATTTTCATACATCACATCTTTATGCTAATCTATACGATAATACGGGAGAAATTGTAGGACATGTTTATTCTGTTAATAATTATTTTGTTTATAATAAAATATCAAATGTAACAACACTAACAACATATAGCACCCCAAATGGTACAGTTGTATGTACTTGGAATTATTCATCTGATAAAAATTATCTCTTTGGAAAAGAAGAAACTACACCAACATTTAAAAGTGGAAAATATAATAAAAAAAATACTAAATTAGAATTACAAGGTTTTGATGATAAAAATGGGACAAGAGAACTAATTATTAGTTATTAAATTAATTATATATAAATGCCTACTGAAAATTATTATTATGCATTAAAAGGTCTAAAAGAAAAAATTATAATTTTTAAAAATTTTATACTTTATCCTATTATTTATTTACTAATAATCAAGAAATACCTATTTTTATAAGTTTTCTTGATTTTTGCCTTGATTTCATTTGAATCTGTTATTCCAGATCGTAATAATAAATTTACTTGTTCTTTGATTATATTTACATTTTCCTTACAATAATTATCAAAACCATCAGATGGTTTAAATTCACCTAAATTAATGCTTTTTTTAATATGTTCATCCATAGAATCAAGTAATTCCTTTTGTGTACCTACATAAATTCTTCTTTTAGCTGGTGCTTTTTTTTCAGTGCTTTTTTTTCTAAAATAATATCTTGCACTTTTAAACATTTTATCAAGAATATCTCCATCATAACCTAAATTGCTAAGACGTCTAACTTCTTCATCAATTAATTGATCATTTTCATCCATCCATGTTTGCCAAGCATCCTTAAAATCCTTACGATGATCATATTGGTGAATTTTTGAAAATTTAAATAATTCTTCGGTAAAATTATTTGTAAATTTATATCTATAAATATTTATATTATTATCATCAATTTTCTCATTATCATCATCCTCATTCTCATTATTTGTTGAGGAATTTGAAAATGAATTATTTGTATAATCATTTGTTCGATTATCGTTAATATTATTAGATAGCTTATTATACACACTATCCATATAGTCTCCTTTTGTGATAATACTAGAGTTATTAACATTAATTAATTCCATTTATTATGAAAACTGTATAGCTATATTTAATTTATATTTTATAAGTATTTTTGTTTTCAATTTTTTTTATATTATATATATAATATAAATGCAACTTGTGTTAATTTCAAGAATTATTATTACTTTAGCTTTATTTAAGTCAGCTTATTCATCTTTTAACTGTTAATAAACAAATATACTCAAATGCGTTTTTATTCTACGCTGTAGGTTCATATATTATGGCTTACAACTATTATATGGAAGATATGCAACAATTATCCACTAGAGTTATATTTAAGATATTCAATTCAACTGTTATATTATTAATTGGTATTCTATCTATGAAGAAGTAAAATAATTAAGTTTTTTTTGATAAATATTTAAAAAATTGATTTTAAAAATACATGATAAAAATATATACAATAAAACAATGGATAACTTATATGATAATAATATTCATGATATTAGTGAGGATAATATTAGACCTCCTGATCGAGTTAGGACTGAAAGATTAGTTGAAGATACTAGAAGCGAATTTGATAAACAACTTGATAAAGCATTATATCTTAGTTTACAACAAATTAAAGCTGAACAAGAATTATATGAACAATATGAAAAAAATATTTTTGAACAACATATTGCAGTAACTAATCAAAGAAAAGAACAATTTACCAAATTTCTATTTGATCTTAATAAATTAATTAGATTTGATAATGAAGTTCGAGAAATTTATGAAATATTAGAACCTATTATAGAATCATATTGTGATCAATATTTTGATTCATGTAAAATTGATGAAATCACATTTAATAAAATATTTAATATTATTAAGAAAATTAGAACTGACTCAAATGCTGTAGAAATTTTAAAAACAATTATTATTATTGATAATTAAGCTGCTTAAATTATGGTAATTTTATAACTTTTATATTAGATTTTTGATCTTGTTTATCATATTTTTCTTCCATAAGTTCTGCTTGTGCTTCTACATATTGATAATTTATAAATGGATTTGTAATTATTGCTTCTTCATTTGTCGGGATTGCTACTGGAATTTCTTCTGCAATAACTAGAGGAACATATACTTCTTGATTTTGCTCTTTTGCATCATAATATAGTCTCAAAGATTCATAATATTGTTTTACTTTTTTATTTATTTTTATTCTTTTGGCATCAAAAGACGTTAGATATAAACCATTTAAACTTATTACCCTAGATAAAGCAACATAAGTTTGACCACATTCAAATATACCACTTCCCACATCTATTTCTGCTGCATCTAATGTAGCACCTTGTGATTTATGGATTGTCAAAGCCCAAGATAAAATCAATGGAACTTGTGAAACACCAATACCAGGAATTTTATCGCTTGCCCAAATATGACGAGACATTACCATCTCAATACCATTATTATACTTTACTTTTGGACAACCAGTAACTTCACAGAATTCTTTAACAATACCTTGACTTCCATTACAAATCAAAATATCACCTGCTTCTGATTTAATATTTATAATTGACATTACTTGAGATCCTATCTTTATCTTCATTTCCTTTTCACACATTAAGTTTCCTGATAAGAAATCCAATTCTATTTGAATATCTTGATCTGTAAATTGTCGTCTTACTTCCTTTTCACCTTTTGTCATTTCTATATCTTTTATATACTTAATTTTATAATCTCTTTCTTCTCCGTGTAGTGCCGACATTTTTGAAATATTGATTTGTTCTACCTTGTTCTTTGTAGGGTATAATTTTGTCGGCTCTGCTATCAAATTTGCGTCTATTTCCCTCCCTACATATTCTAGAAGCAGTTCGTTTGATCTTTTCTTAATTCGTCCCTCCCTAATTTGATTTAAAATTGTTGAATAAATCTCATCTGTTTGTCTGAAAATTTTTTTTAACTCTATTTGACTATCTCTATGAAAAACTGAATTCCAATCATCACTCTCAAAACAAAAACGCTGTGTATCTATATCATCCCTATCTCCAACTGGAGGCAATTGATAAAAATCACCTGAAAATATCAATTGAATACCTCCAAATGGTTTTTGATTACCACGCACTGCTTTTCCTATATCATTTAACATATTAAATAGCTTTAATGAAAGCATACTTACTTCATCAACAACTAAAATATCTGTTTCTTTCCATATTGCCTTTAAAAATTTATTTTTTCTTATTTTATTTATTAACTGTTCTGTAGTTCCATTTCCTAGTCCAATTCCTGCCCATGAATGTAGCGTTTTTGCCTTACAATTTAATAAAATTGATGCACATCCTGTTAACGCTGTTACATAAATATCTTTAAATCGTGAATTAGCATGCTTATATATCATTCTTATTAATTCTGATTTTCCTGCACCACCAGGACCTGTAATAAATATGTTGTGTCCTTGAACATATTTATCAAATGCTAATTTTTGTTCTTTTGAAAGTTCCATTATATTTATTTATGTTTTATTTTTAATATGATTTTTTTTATCAATTTTAAAAATTATTATTATACATAACTTATAATTATATTTTATATTATACTTCCAATATTCATTAAATCCATATAAACATTAATTAATATTGTATTTGTTAGAAATACAAATACTTGAAATATTATTTATTTTTAATCTCCAAAATTTCTTTTTTTAAATATTGTATTTCTTTAACAAGCAATCCAATAAGGCTTATATAATTAATTGATTGTAAATTTTCACCATCTTTTTCTCCATCAACTAAAAAATTAAATTGTTCTTTAACTTCATGTGCTATAAAACCTATTTCTTGTTTATTTGTTTTTTTATTTATATACATAATTGGATTTAATTTGTCAATTGATAAATTTGTATCTGATAAAGGTATTATATTATCTTTAATTCTATAATCTGATGTAGCATTATAACCAATTGCATTTATTATTCCATTTACATTTAATGCATATGATGGTGATCCTAATGTACCAACACCAATATTTGTAGCTAATATATTATATGAGTATGTAGAATTTAAGACTGTACTTGAATTTGCTGGTAAAGTTGAACTACTATATATTGCTCCAGTAGGAGCACTTTGTGCTATAAAATTATTATTCCATGTAGTGTTATTAGAATATGAAATTTGATAATTTGAATTATTACAATAAGAAGGTAAAAATAAATATAATGTATATTGAGAAGCATTAGTTCCAGCAATATTTGATACCCAGACTGGGGTAACATTAAATGTATTATTTCCATAATTATAATACCAACTATTGGCTCCAAATCCATCTGCAGTTACAGCACTTCCATTACTAGTTTTTAAAAATAAATTTAAAACAAAGTCTTCATTATTATTAGCACTAAATGTATTATGAAAATTAAATGTCATCATTATTGAATTGCCTCCTTGTGCAGCATCAAATCTGCCTATTTTTGCCCATTGATTATTTGTGTCACCATCATAATTATTCGGTATACTATACGCTAAAGTAGGTCCAGTAAAACCTTGTGGACCTGTAAATCCAGTTGAACCTTGAGGACCTGTCATACCTGTAAAACCAGTTGAACCTGTATTTGCTGCCGTACCTTGAGGGCCTGGTTGACCTGTAGGACCTGTAGGACCAACTGAATTGGGATTTATAGGTACACCATTTACAAGTAGGTTTGTAAAAGAACCTGTTGCTCCTGTTATTCCTCCTGAAGCTATTATTTGTTGTGATGAATCAAAAGTGCCTGTAGGACCTGTAAGACCTGGTTGGCCTGTAAGACCTGGTTGGCCTGGTTGACCTGTAGGACCTGTTGGACCAACTGAATTGGGATTTATAGGTACACCATTTACAAGTAGGTTTGTAAAAGAACCTGTTGCTCCTGTTATATTTCCAAATGCGTAAATATTATTTGCACTAATATCGCTTAAAAAATTAGTGTAAGAACTAGGTTGTCCAAGATTTTGCGTTACCAATAAATTATTTGATGTGTTATAATTACTAGCTACTATATTGTGTGTAGTAGCATAATTTAATCCTCCAAATTGTCTAAATGACATTTATATATAGATATTTATAAATAATTAAAAATTATAAAATTTACTTGTAGTAAAAAATACATTACATGAATTTTTTTTATAAAAATAAGTAAAATATTAAGCTATATAAATGGGGTATAATATTGAAATATCTTTTAATGTCGTTAAAAATGGTAGTATAACTGAACTACTAGAAGAAGTTAGAAATTGCGCTGAAGAATGTTTTTGTAATAAATTTTATGAGGATTATGAATGTGAAAATAAATTTCAATTTCAGCGTAGACATTGTTTAATGATAATAAATTTTTCACAATCAATGATAAATAATATGATAGAATTTTTAAATATAATCAAAAAGTATCATGGATTATATGTTGAATTAATTTTTGATGAAGATAATGATTCGATCTTGTATGCATCTCAATATTTTATAACCCAAAAAATGGATAAATATACAGCAAAAGATTTTAAAATTTTAAAAAAAAGACGTAGTTATTCAGAAGATGAAAACATGATATTAAATGCTGTTAAAGTGAAGCGATAATAGTTTTAGCTCTTCTCTTAGATGAACGTGAATTACTTCTAGATTTAGATTTAGATTTAGAATTAGATTTATGTTTTTTATAAACTTTATGTGTAATATGGCTTTTGTGATGTTTATGTCTTCTTTGAGGTGTAAGTGTATATTTATCGATAGTTTTTTGATCAATTGTTAGTGGAATAATAAGTTCTTCGCTTGATTTTGGGCTAGAAATTTGTTTATTGATATCTATAAGTTCCTGAATAGTTCTAGGTTTTCTTGGTTTTAATTTAGGAGTAGGAAGTTCGATAATATAAGGGTCAGTATTATCTTGATAATATAGTTCTTGGAAATCATTTTTTAATCTTTTATCAATAGGAATATTAATACTAGGAATATTTAAGATATTTGCTAAATCTTCGTTATCAAGACTAATGTGAAATTGATTATGTTTTCCGTCAGTATTTGTTTTTACAGATAAATTAGCTATATTTCCATCATAATCAGCATCCCAATTAGTTTGATTAAAATGGTTATGCTTATTATCATGAATAATAGTTTGAGTAATTCCTCGATTTTTAATATAAGTATTAAGCATCTTTATATTAAAATTATATTATTTTATGTAAAAGATGAAGCAATAAAATATTAATTATAATATGGAACTAAATTTGTCAGAGTTGAATAATGTAAACACGATGAATCCTTATCAATCATTTGATCATAATTTTAATGAGCACCAAAATGGAGTGAACTATTGGGAAAAAACAAAAAAACAAGAACTAAATATAAAAAAGAAAAAAGTAACATTTGATGATATATTATCAAATATGAATTTAGTGGTAAATAAACAAGGTGTTTTACAAATGATGGCTCCAAATCAACCAGAAGAACAAAATTATAATCATAATCAATATCAAAATCAATATCAAAATCAAAATTCAAATAATTCTCGATATCAATACCAGAATTATAACCAACATCCAACACAATATCACCAAAATTACTCACCACAAATACCTGAAAAACAAGTAAATTCACAACCACTAGATCCATCAGTAAAACATAGTTACATATATAATAAATATTTTAAGGATTATTCTGACCCAAATGTACAAAAACAAGGCCCTAGAATTCCAAAAACTATAGAAGAATATAAGCAAATGTTATTGGAAGATAAAATAAAAGCAATTCAACATAAACAAAAAATAGAACAAATAAAATCAAAAAAAATGTTGTTTACAACAAACCCTGGTATGGGTATAAATCCAAGAAATATTCAAGTATCAAGAAATAATTTACGTTCAATGAGTTTTAGATAAATTTATATATTTTGAAACGTTTCGAAATCTTCTTGAGTTTGAACAATAATATTTGTAACAGTAGTTCGACATAAAGGACAACATGTATAATTTCTATTTCTCCTAATATTTGTAATCATACATTCTGAGCAAAATTTATGTGAACAATTTAATTGACAAATTTGGTGATTTTCTTTTATTTCCATGCAAATGCAACAATTTAATTCATCATCAAATAATATAGTAACATTTTCTAAAACAAAATTTATAGAAGAATTTTGTGTAATTGGTTGCGCAAACGGTATAAAATCATCTGTTTCAGTAGCAATAATATAATTAAAATTATTTATTACAGTTGTGATATTTAATGGCTCCATATCCATATTATGATGAATATTTTCTCTATTAATTTGATCAAGTTCATAATAAAAATCATTCCCAAATTGCATTTCAATTTGTGTATAAATATATTCTCGTTCTTGATTATTATTTGTAATATTATTAATAATATTATAATCAGGAGTTCTGTCAATAACCCAGCTAAAACTTTCCATTTTAAAATAATTAATTGATTGAATTGATAATGTTAAATTGATTTAAATTATTAATTATTAAAGTATTTCAATTTTAAATAATAAATAAAAACAATTTAAAGAGATATTAAGTTATTAATATGTAAGTTAGGTTATAGTAATTTAAAATTTATTATTATGAAAAATAACGCCTAACTTATATTATATCTCTGGGCTTAGCTCATTTGGTAGAGCATTTGACTGTAGTTGTTTAGAGGTAATCAAATGGTAGCTGGTTCGATTCCAGCAGTCCAGATTTATTTAATATGTATTTATTGAAATACTTATTAAATTAATTATCATCATTATCAGCTTTGCATACATCAAAATCTATGAATGCATCTGATTCATCTGATGCAGATATGCTAGCTTTTTCTTCATCGGAATGTAATTTTAAATTAATATGTTCATCTTTTTCTTCTCCATTATTTCCAAATAATCTAACTATTTTTGGGATCTTTTTCAGTTTTAATTTATTATCATTTTCTTCATATGTTATCTTATTATATTCACCTTTTTCCAATTTGTCATAAATATCCATTTTATTATAAATTTGTTCAGTTATATTTATATTTTCTTTTAAAAGATTTTTAGCTTTTTTAAGATCTTTAATTGTTTGTTTTCTTCTTTTGTGTTCATTTACTCTTTTTGTTGTTAATATTTTTTTTGTTTGTGTTAATTCATTTATTAATGTAATAATATCATCATCATTAAAATTATTATTTTTTACTTTTACATTATTATTATCAATAATATCATTTTTTTTATCTTTATAAGGATTCATGATATCTTCAATAAATTGATTTAATTCTCTAGGATCTTTAATCTTTTCTTTCATACCAAATCCACAAAATAACCATCTTCTTATCTTCAACTTTTTAAGTTTTTCTGCATTTTCCATTTCTTTCATAAACATTTCATCTATAATAGAAAAAGCTGATTTTAATATTAATATATTATTAATATGTCTATCTCTCTCTGATTGTAATCTCTTAATTTCATTTTCTATTTTAATAATTGTTTTTTCATCCTTACCACCATCTTTTTTAGATTTCATTACTTCAATTAAATAATTTTTTTGATTTTTAACTTCTTTTATAGAATTTATTTTTCGTTTTCTTATGTCTTCTATTTTTTTTATTATTAAAAAAACATTTGTATTATAAATTATGGGATAAAGCCTTCTTATATCTTTTGGAATAATAAATTGATTTGTCTCTTTAATTTCTTCAATCTTCTTTTTAATTTCATCTAATTCACTTTCTATATTACTTGGATTTGATGTAAAAAGTAATGTCTTTCCAGATAAAAATTCAATTTTTGTCTGTAATTTATCATATTGATGTGCTGATATTTTATGTGCTTCTGAAGCAGCATCTAATTTTAAAAAATTAACAATAGCCAATAAAAAAGCAATAATACCATTTACAGATGCAATTAAATATGCACCCCAAAAAAAATCTTTTACTATTGCTGATAATACTGTAGCTGCTGTTGAGAGAAAAATTGAAGGCATCATCAATTTATTTAATTTACTTTCACAATAAGCTTTTGATTCCATATAAATTAATTTCTGACCTCTTAAATAAGTAGCCAAAATATCTAATGCACTGGAATATTTTGTTTTATCATCAAAATAATTATCTAATATTTCATCTTCAATTTCTTTATATGTAAATTTTTTATATGTTCTTTTAATTATTTTATTACCTGATGCATCAACTAGATTTCCAGATGTATCGATTGTAGAAGAATCATCATCTGGAGGAGGTAAAATACCTGGAATATTACCAATATTATTATTTTGAACACTATAATTATATCCCATTCTACTCACTTTATTATTCATATTTGTAGACGTATCTTGTTTTGTAGACTCTATTTTTAAAGCCCTAATGTTTTCTTCTTTTACATCATAGTCTCTCTTTCCATTATCACATAAAACATCGTATGAATTAAATCTTTTTGAAAAATATTCAATTATACAAGGATACCAAACTCCACTATTTTTAAAATTACATTGAACTCTTTCTCCTTTATTGTATTTATTTAAATTTTCTATTAATCGAATATTATGATGTAATACATGGTTTTCAACCTCTCCATCATCATAATAAATATCATATGTATTATCTGGTCTTTGTCTAATAATTTTTCCTTTATACCATCTACCACGTCCACGAAAATTTGCCTCTACTTTATTATTTTCACTAAATTTAATTTTACTTATATTATTTGGAGTATCAAATGATTTTTCTTTAAGACGAATCATATTATATGGTATATGATATTCAACATCTCCATCATCATAATGAATTTCATATGTTCCATCACCATTATTTTTATTAATTTTACCAGAATACCATTTACCTTTTCCTTTATAATTTACTTCTATTCTATCATTTTCATTAAAAATAATTTCAGCTGGTTGAATTTCAGATTTTTTTATTAGACGAATATTTTTAAAATCTGCTTTATCTTCAATATCTCCATCATCATAAATTATTTTATATGTTCCATCTTCATTAATGCTAGTAATTGTACCTGTAAACCACTTAATTCCTTTACCTTTAAATTTTGCTTCAATCTTATCTCCTTTACTTATATCGGGTGATGAATTTAAAATTTCAGAACGAATATCACTTGAAATATTATCATCATTTTTAGCAATTGGTTCTTTAATATTTAGCGTAATATTTTCTTCTTGATTTTCTGTCATATATTTTAAAAATAAAAATAAATTAAATTCTATACTTATTTTATTATGTCTAAAACTCGTAGAAATAGACGTGGATCAACAACTCGTGGATGGAGTAAACAACAACCAGGAGCTCACCAACGCACTGTAATGTTAAAACGTTGTGGTAGAAAATGTTTTTTAGGTCCTGGAAAAAGTTATCCAATTTGTACAAAAAATACATGCAAAGTAAATCCAAAAGGAGTTTATTCTGCATTTATTAGATCAAGACAATATCATCGTAAAAATATATCAAAAAGAGCAAATAAAATGCTTATTGATATGGGAGTTAAACGTTAAAATTTAAAATTGAATATATTTAATAAAACATAATATATATATATATAATTTAACTAAATTAACATGAATGTAGAGACATATAGTATTTGTGAAAATTGGGGTTGGTATATTGATATTGAAAATATGAGACCAATTGGATCTCCAATAATAACGCAAAATTATAATAAAAAAAATAAAAAACCTAGTTACCATTTAAATAGATTAGAAACTATTAATGAAGATGAATATGAATATGATTATTTAAAAAAATCTAAACACACAGAAGAATCTTATTTCGATGATAAATTTAATAATATAAATAATAATATAAATAATAATATTTATTATTTAATTAGAATAGGAACAACAACAATTATAACTGCTATATTAACTTATGTATTGTTATTTATTTTATAATAATGTATTTAATTTGGTAAATCTGTTTGTTTATTATAAAATATATAATCTTCAAAATTCGTTATTCCACATGGTGTATTACCAAAAAGTTTACCACTAGGATCAATATTATAAGATAAATATGGTATAGCGAGAGGATTAATAATAACTGGATAGGTTCCTCCATTTAAATATGAAATTACTGGAATATCTGTTCCAGTCAAATCAAGTTTAGTAATTAAATTAATATATAATTGTGTTTTATCAATTTCATTTATACATGGATAAAATGCTAAGTAATTCGAATATTTATTTAGTAAATACTGACCTTGTGAATTCATATTTTTATTTGGATGACAAACATTAGGAGCACAAAAAGTGTATGTTGCTTTTTTAATTCTTGTATATTCACTAGCATCTAATGGTTCTTTAAATTCTGCAAATGTAGGTTTAGCTGGATATTTTGCAAATGATCTTGCCATATATTTTATTAAGATATTATTTAATTTAAAATTGAGTTAAATAAAATCTAAAATAGAAAAATAAAATAAAACATGTTTACATTTTCATCTTTAAAAATCCCGAGAATATTTAAATTCAATAAAAAAAATAATGAAAATATTTTAACTATAGAATCAAAAAATTATATTTATAAAAATTATATGGAAAACGGTTGTGATATTAAATGGGAAGATACCATTGAATTCACATTTCCTATTACAGGTGGTAGAGTTATTAAGGTATATGACGCTGATACAATAACAATTGCGTCTAAATTACCTTTTGATAAGTCACCTTTATATAGATTATCTGTGCGTTTAAATGGAATTGATACACCTGAAATTAAGGGAAAAGACATTTCTGAAGAAGAAAAAGAGGCGGCTAAGATTGCTCGTGATTTTGTATCAAATTTAATATTAAATAAATTTGTGAGATTAGAAAATATTCAAAGTGAAAAATATGGTAGAATATTGGCTAACGTATATATTGGTGATACTCATATAAATGAGCTATTACTCAAAGAAAGATATGCAGTTAGTTATGATGGTGGGACAAAACGTAAACCTCGTTCATGGTTAAAATATAGAATAACTGGTGAATTATAAGTCGTAAACAGTAACTAATGTTAAACAAAAACTAAAATCCATATTATTTAAATCAACTATTCTACCATATTCATCAAGCAATTGAATATTCATTGATTGTAAATTTATTGGTCCAAAATATTCACGTGGTGTCGTAACAATATTCAAATTATTTTGTTCTAATATATTAAATATATTGGATTGTGTTGAAATGCGAGCTAAAATATTTTTATTTAATATTGAAGAATTAAAAGCACTATAAAAACTATTACTAACATTATTATTATAATCATCAATTACTAAATATAAATAACGAGGGCCTGATAAATCCATAACACCTTCTGATACATAATTAAGACTTCCAGAATATACACCATTTCTAAATCCAAGTAACCAACCAAATTTTAAAGGTAATGGAGTATTACGATCATCTATACCATATTTATCTGCTTGAAAATTTAATTCAATACTTACTACAGGACCATTACCATTTGGTCCAACTAATGTTTGAGCGCTTCCAGTTTGAGTTCCAGTTAAATTGATTGTAAATGATACATTATTAATTGGTGCAGGTGCAAGACTTAATTGAAGATTTATAATTTGAATTATAGTAGATTGTGTATAATTACCACTTGGTATATTTATTACTGCGGTTTCTGTAGTTGTTCCATCATCAACAATTATAGTAAAAAAATTATTTCCATATTGTTTTGATACTACATAATATGTAGTTGGTAATTCTATCGCATTTAAAGTCATTTGTAATATATTATCAATAATTAGTGGTAAATTAATATTAAAATTTGTTGATGAAGTTGAATAATAATTGTCTCTAAATCTAGTGTCAATATTTAAATTTTTTTTTAAAGTTCTTTTTTTAATCGGATTTATTACACCTTCAAAAAATTCACTAGGAAAAGATGATAGATATGGTTTTTGTGGTCTATCTTGAATCATATGTTCGGATGGATCTTGTAATTTTGTTGGTTTTAGTTGATATTCCGAATTATAAAAGTCTTTCAATTTTTTGTCAAAACTTTTTCCTTCTGATCCATCATTTAATATGATATTTTTTGCTTTTGATAAAAAATTTATTGTTTTAACTTTAGTATCTTTGTCAATTTGATTATTATTTACTATTTTATCACGTAATTTTGATTCTTTAATTTCTAAAATATTTTTATCAAAATTAGATGGTAATTCAAACATATCGATTAGTTCTTTTCTGCTATAATTTTCAGTATTTAAATCAAAGTTCATATATTATATATAATAATTTTATTTAAGATATTTGTTTATTTAATAAATAATTTATTTAATAATTAAATAAATAAATTATTTATTAAATAAATTATTAAATAAATATATATGTCATATGCAAAATCTTTATATTTTATAAATCAAACTGAAAGTGGAATTGGACCACAAGGACCAACAGGGCCTAGTGGATTTACTGGTATGACTGGACCACAAGGTCCTCAAGGTTTTAATGGATTTACAGGTCCACCAGGTACGGCAGCAAATACAGGTTCAACTGGTTTTACTGGTATGACTGGACCACAAGGTCTTCAAGGTTTTACAGGTATGACAGGTCCACAAGGTTCTCAAGGTTTTACTGGATTTACAGGTCCACAAGGTCCTGAAGGTTTTACTGGTATGACTGGACCACAAGGTCCTCAAGGTTTTACTGGATTTACAGGTCCACAAGGTCTTCAAGGTTTTACAGGTATGACAGGTCCACAAGGTCCTCAAGGTTTTACTGGATTTACAGGTCCACAAGGTCTTCAAGGTTTTACAGGTATGACAGGTCCACAAGGTCCTCAAGGTTTTACTGGATTTACAGGTCCACAAGGTCCTGAAGGTTTTACTGGTATGACTGGACCACAAGGTCCTCGAGGTTTTACTGGATTTACAGGTCCACAAGGTCTTCAAGGTTTTACAGGTATGACAGGTCCACAAGGTCCTCAAGGTTTTACTGGATTTACAGGTCCACAAGGTCTTCAA
>Ga0194130_10001030_pt1 | contig 47583 bp, 49 predicted proteins | sample TA2KigsurfametaG_FD_160084 | JGI IMG/M metagenome (GOLD analysis project Ga0194130, IMG submission 160084) | Freshwater microbial communities from Lake Tanganyika, Tanzania - TA2015050 Kigoma 12 surface | ecosystem: Environmental > Aquatic > Freshwater > Lake | place: Tanzania: Lake Tanganyika...
CGCCTCATAGGGGCTGGAGATTCCGGTGAACTCCTTGATCTGCCCGGCGCGGGCCTTGGCGTAGAGCCCCTTGGTGTCCCGCTCTTCGCACACCTCCAGATCAGCGGCGCAGTGAATCTCGATGAAATCGCCGGGATCCACCAACGCTCGGGCCCGCTCGCGGTCGGCCTGGAAGGGGGACACAAAGGCGGTGAGCACCACCACGCCCGCATCCAGAAACAGCTTCGCCACCTCACCGATGCGGCGGATGTTCTGCACCCGATCGGCGTCGGAAAAGCCCAGATCCGCGCAGAGCCCGTGGCGGATGTTGTCCCCATCGAGCACATAACAGGCCAGGCCCTGCTCGAAGAGGGCTGAGTTGACGGCGTTCGCCAGGGTGCTCTTGCCCGCCCCGCTCAGCCCCGTGAACCAGAGGATGGCGCTGCGATGGCCCCGCTGATGGGCCCGGGCCGCCCGCGTCACCGTGGAGTGGTGCCACACGATGTTGGTGCTGACCGGAGGACTGGTTGTCATGGGGCGACGGGACCGTCAAGGGCAGGGATGGGCTCCATTCTCTCTGGCGAACTCCCGCTGGCCCTCGGCGGCAGCCGCACCTCCAGCCGCAGGGTGCGGCCCTGGCGTTCGATCGTGAGCCGCAACGGCACTCCCGACGGCTGGGCTCCCACCCGGCGGATCACCTGGCCGGCTCGCGTCACCGGCGCGTCCTCCACCGCCAGGAGCCGATCACCCGGCCGCAGCCCCGCCGCCGCCGCCACCGACCCTGGCGCCACCCGTCGCACCCACACCGTGCCGTCCGCGCTCTCCAAAAACGCCCCCAGCCGAACCCCGGCGGGCGGCGGGCCGCACCCCTCCGGCAACGACGGGCGCTCCAAGGCGGCCACCCGTTCCACCCCCAGCTGCCGCAGCTGGGCCGGCACGCCATCCTCTCCCTCCCAATGCCCGCGGCCCAGCAGCACCACCAGCAGCCGGGTGGGATCCCGCCGCCGCGCGGCCGCCAGCCGTTCCGCCATGCCCCGATCGCGCAGCAGCTGGCTGTCGATGAAGCGCTCCAGGTCGGCGGCGGCGGCGGATCCGGGGGGGAGGGGCTGAGGCTGGTGCGCCCGCCAGGCGGTCCGCAGTCGCTCGCGGTAGGCCATCCCCGCTGGCGCTGGCTGGCCGATGGCCTCCCGCGCGCCCGGGGGCACCGCCGCCAGCCCCTGCCTGCGCACCCGCCGCACCACGTCGGGCTCCACATTCAGCGCCACAAGCGGCACGCGCTGGCGCCGGGCCCAACGCAGCAGAGGCAGGTAGAGCTCCGGATCATGGCCCCAGATGGCGGGCCAATCGACGGCGGCCAGAACCTCGGCCTCGGTGAGCTGGCCGCTGGCGAAGCGCGACAGGGGCCCCTGCCGGGCCGCCGGCACCATCTCCAATCCCAGCGCCAGGGGCCGCCCCCCGCGCGCGAGCCGCTCCAGGGTCGCCAACTGCCAGGCGTGATCGGCGGCGCTGGTGTGAATCTCCCCGAGCAGCACCACCTCCAGGCGATCGGCGGCGGCGTCGAGCCAGGCGTCCTGAGCGCGGGCGGCCGCCTCGGCACGGGCGCAGTCGGCTTCGGGGGGCGGCGCTGCGGCGCGGGCAGCCGGCGGCAAGCCCAGGGCCAGCAGCAACGGCAGGGCCCGGATCAGCCGAGGGAGTGGGCCTGGCAGAGGCACGGAGCACGGGCGGAAGGCCTCCATCTTGATCGACCCCGCTTGCGACACTTCAGGAGTAAATCCACCTCCCAACACCCAACACCCAACAAGGCTGGAACTTGCCTACGTTTTCGCCGCTTAAAGCACCTCTCCAGATGAAGTTTTCGCGAAGCCTCCGCGCGCGCGCGGCCATGACCGGCACCGGCCTCCTGTCCACCCTGCTGCTGATCAGCCCCCTGGCCGCTCGGTCCTTCCAGGCCGCCACCCCCCTGCGCATGGACACCAACATCACCGAAGCGCAGGTGCTGCAGGCCCAGCAGGGTTGGTGCAAGGGACTGCTCGCGATCAGCGAGGCCTATGCCACCGGCGGCTTTGCCAAGGCCAAGGCCACGGCCAATCAGGTGCTGGATCAGGCTTATGCCTATCAATACGGTCCCGTGGCCTTCAAGCCCACCCTCACCGTTTCTCCCCAAACCTTCCGCAGCACCAAAGCCGGCGCCCTGGCCTATTTCGTGGGTGGTGATCCCAACTATCCGAACGACAACGGCTTTGCCATCAAGCCCTGGAAAACCTGCCGCGTGCGCAACCAGGTGATTCAGCTCCATGGCATGTTCGCCAACACCATGGGCAATGTGGATCTCACCAATGACAAGGGCGCGGTGACCACGGTCGACAAGACCTGGACTTTCATCCGCGAGCTCGATGGCAGCATCCGCATCGTGCTGCATCACTCCTCCCTGCCCTTCAGCCTGGCGAAATAAGCCCGCTGCTCCCACCTCCCCGCCTGGCCCCGCGCGCTGTCGCCCTGTTCTCCGAGACCACCACCGGGGCTGGGTTGGTGGTCTTAGCGTGGCCGTGTTGGGGGGATTGCCCCCCGCCCTCCAGCGCCCTTCCATGGAGTCGCCGATGTCCCCCGAGGAGGCCTTCGCCTCCATCGCCCTGGCCGCCGTGGCCTGCGACGGCAGCGTCACTCGAGAGGAAGCGGCCCTCTTGCGCGGCACCCTGGAAGGGCGCCATCCTTACGGTGAGCGCAGCGAGGAGAGCATGGGACAGCTGTTTGAAGGCCTCCTGGATCAGCTCCAGACCCATGGCTGGGAGGTTCTGGTCAGTCGTGCGATCCCCCTGCTCCAGCCGCATCAGCGGGAGACGGCCCTGGCCATGGCAGCCCACCTCATCCATGCCGATCGCTCAGTGAGCTCTGAGGAACGTCGCCTGCTGGCGGAGATGGCCCGGCAGATGGCCCTGCCCGAGGGCCGAGCCGCGCAGATTCAGGAGGCGATCGAACTGTTGCACCGCGACTGCCTGCGACCTGGACGTTGATCCCTTGGAGGGGAACCGCGAGGACAGGCACGACTTCCATCAGGGACGGCTGGCCCGGATCCGTTGACGGATGCGCCGTGAGGCGTGCAGGCCAGCAAGAACTCCGGCGAGGGGGATCGGTGGCTGGCGCCTGCTGCGCACCATCGGGCCATGACGCTCCCAGACCTCTGGCCCCGTCGACGCCTCCTGCGCCATGCCCTCGTCGGCGGTGGCCTGCTCAGCCTGGGCGGCTGTGCCCTCAACCCGCTTGGCCCGGGTTTGGCCAGCCTCACCCGACCGTTGAATGAAGCCCTGGAGATCGCCCTGCAAAGCCGAGGTGCGGTTCCCGAATTTCTCCCTGCCCAGGTGGAGCCCGCCGCCCTGCTGGTGAACAGCTTCAACGGCGTGCCAGCCATCGAAGCCGCCACGTTTTCCCTGCGGGTGGAGGGACTGGTGCGGCGCCCCCTGCGGCTGAGCCTCAAGGCGCTGGCGGCCCTGCCCCAGCACGAGATGGTGATTCGCCATGTGTGCGTCGAGGGCTGGGATCGGCGCACGGCCCTCCATCCCCAGACCCTGCTGGTGACCCGCATGAACGGCGCACCCCTGCCTGCCGCCAACGGAGCGCCGCTGCGGCTGGCCTCCCCCTTGAAGCTGGGCTACAAGCAGAGCAAATGGGTCACGGGCCTCCGGCTGCTGGCCACCCTCGATCCATTGCGACGCGGCACCTGGGAAGATCAAGGATACGAGTGGTTTGCCGGGCTCTGACGGTCCCGCACCCCTGCGGCCCGTGCGCAGGGCGACGGCCCCTTCCTAGGGTGATCGAAACCGTTTCCGGCCGCGCCGTGACCAGCACCCTTCCGCCCCCGAACGCCGGCCCGCGTCTTGATCCGGCCTCCCTCGCCCCCGCGAGCCGGCCCGATCCCCTCGGCCGTTTCGGGCCCTATGGCGGCCAATACGTGCCGGAGACCCTGATGCCCGCCCTGGCGGAGCTGGAAGCCGCCGCCAAGGAGGCCTTGGCGGATCCGGCCTTCCGCGACCGGCTCAACCACCTGCTGCGCACCTATGTGGGCCGCCCCTCCCCTCTCTATGAGGCGGAGCGGCTCACGGAGCACTACCGCCGGCCGGAGGGGGGGCCCCGCCTCTGGCTCAAACGGGAGGATCTCAACCACACCGGCGCCCACAAGATCAACAACGCCCTCGGGCAGGCCCTTCTCGCCCTGCGGATGGGCAAGAAGCGGATCATCGCCGAAACCGGCGCCGGCCAGCACGGCGTGGCCACGGCCACGGTCTGCGCCCGCTTCGGCCTGGAGTGCGTGATCTACATGGGCAAGGAGGACATGCGCCGCCAGGCCCTCAATGTCTTTCGCATGCGTCTGCTCGGCGCTACGGTGCAGCCGGTGACAGCGGGCACGGCCACCCTGAAGGACGCCACCAGCGAGGCCATTCGCGACTGGGTGACCAACGTGGAGACCACCCACTACATCCTGGGCTCGGTGGCGGGCCCTCACCCCTATCCTATGCTGGTGCGCGACTTCCACGCCGTGATCGGCGAGGAGGCGAAGCGGCAGTGCGCCGCAGCCTTCGGCCGACTGCCCGACGTGCTGGTGGCCTGCGTCGGTGGCGGCTCGAACGCCATGGGTCTGTTCCATGTCTTCGTGCCGGAACCCTCCGTGCGCCTGATCGGCGTGGAGGCTGCCGGGGAGGGGGTGGCCAGCGGGCGCCACGCCGCCACCATCACCGAGGGACGGGTGGGTGTGCTGCACGGGGCGATGAGCCTGCTGCTGCAGGACGCGGAAGGGCAGGTGCAGGAAGCCCACTCCATCAGCGCCGGCCTCGACTACCCCGGCGTGGGTCCAGAACACAGTTATCTGCGCCAGATCGGGCGGGCGGAATACGGGGCGGTGACCGATGACCAGGCCCTGGCGGCCCTGCAGCTCCTCTGTCGGCTGGAGGGCATCATCCCCGCCCTGGAAACAGCCCACGCCCTGGCCTGGCTCGACACCCTCTGCCCCACCCTGGCTCCGGGCACGGAGGTGGTGATCTCCCTCTCCGGTCGCGGCGACAAGGACGTCAACACCGTGGCGGAGCGACTCGGGGATGGCTTAACCCGTTGAAGAATCGACGAAAAAGTTCAGCCACTTCAATCATCTTTGCCGGGTGACAATCGTCCCCCGGCCAAACATAGCAAAATATATTTATTCCCAGACATTCCTGGGGATGGAGACTTATATCTTTATCATGGAGACGAGGGCCTGCGCAAACAGATTCAATACAAAAGATGGATGCGCTCCCCAAAAAGATGACTTAAAACCTCGCCCAAAAAACCTCTCTTGACAAATCCAACAACATAATTCTTCATCCACTGATTAACACCGTATGGGTCGAGACACATCGAGCAAGGCTCAGCCCAGTGATCAACTCTTTCCGGAATAATCAGCCTCAAATAATCATGAAGAGCATTCGGGGCGCAAGGGGGAGCGTCAAGTCAATTTGACGCAGAAAGATCCGAACAGAAGCAAGTAGCGGGAAGACCAGAGAGGCCAGCGTTTTAGTGCTTACAAAGGATCCTCTTCCCATTGAAAACGGGGCAACTTTGCCAGGGTATCTTGCATGCCTCGGGCCCAGATTTCCATCGAGCGGGTCACCTGGCGATTACCCTTCTCAAACTTCAGGCGCCGAGACACTCGCAGGGAGTCAGCGGGCACCAGGGCGAGCTCGAACGGCGGCCCCACCGTAAGATTGGACCGACGCGTCACGATCTGAGACACGAGACAGAGGCGGGCGGCGTCCTCCAGGGACAAATGACTGTGCCCCACATAATCGAGCGGTGGCTTGCCGTACTTGCTCTCACCGATCTGGAGGAAGGGCGTTTCCGGCGTGGCCATGATCGCATTTCCCTGGGGATAGATGAGATAAAGACCATGGGGCTGTCCCGCGATCTGGCCTCCGAGAATGAAACTGGCCTCCCCGGTGGCGCCCGCCTCCCGCAGAGAATGGGCGTATTTGCGCTGCACGGCCACGCTCAAGGCACCGATGTAGTCCGCCACCTCAAACAGATGACGAGCCTTGAGCAAATTCGGGGGAGCGTCGTCCGGACTTTTTCTCTTCTCCACTCCCGGGGAGTCGGCCTCTTCTCTACCTTCCGTGCTGAGCCCAGCATGATGATCATCAAGATGGCGAAGGATGCGGTTGAGAACTGCCTGCGTGGTGCCGAGATTACCCGCCGCCAAGATCACAAAGATCCGATCAGGCGCCGGCTGAAAAACATGCATTTTGCTGTAGGTTGAAATATAATCAACACCCGCATTTGTTCTGGAATCCGAGGCAAAGACAAGCCCCTGTTCCAACAAAAAAGCCACGCAATAAGTCATGAGATCCCCCTTGATTGTTCCCCTCAGCTGAAACGGCGCTGCAGCAGCTGGGCCACTGACTGCACCGCCGCCCGCGCCGTGGCGTAGGCCATGCGCATCGGACCCACAAGAGCCACCTGCCCGCGCCCGCCATCTCCCGTGCAATAGGGGCACTGCACCACGGAACAGTGCGCCAACGCCGCATGGGGATGTTCGCTGCCGATCCACACCAGGCTCTGGAGATCCGATCCCCCCTGGCCCTGGGGCCCGAGCAACTGGTCGGGAGTGTTGTCAACCAGCCGCACCAAAGGCAGCAGGGAGGAGGTGCGGGCAAATTCCGGCTGGGACAGGAGCCCCCCCAAGCCAGCCACCAACACCGTGCCGGCGCCGTCCCCCGTCAACAGGTCATGGCTGTCCAGGGCTTGGCGCAGCAGGCGTCCGCCAGCACTCAATTCCGCCGGCAGACGATCCCAGGGAATCTGCCCATCGACCGTTGTGCTCAGCTGGCCATTCGCCCAGCCTTCCAGGATTGGCAACTGCCGTGACAGTCCCGGGGGAAGAGGCAGGTGCAGGCTGGTGCTCAAACCGCTCCCCTGAACCAGGATCACCAGCAGGCTTTCCCCGCTGGGCATGAGGCGCACCTCCCGCAGAAGGGGACCGCGCGTGCGCGGTCGGGTGATCAAGCTCAACAGCCCGGTGAGATCGGCCAGCCGCCGGGCGAAGTGCAGCAAAAGGTCGTCGAGGGCCGCCCACTGCAGGCTGAAACCCGCCAGCTCGCGATCCAGCTGGGCTGCGGCCGCCCCGGGGGCGGGCAGAAGCTGATCCACGTAAAGGCGATAGCCCCGCTGGCTGGGGATGCGACCGGCGGAGGTGTGCGGCTGGGTCAGCAATCCTCGCGACTCCAGGGCACCCATCGCGGAACGCACCGTGGCTGGACTGGCTGGCAAGCCGAATCGCCGCACCAGGGCGTGACTCCCCACAGGCTCCATGGTGTCGACGTAGTGGCGAACTGTGGCCCGCAGAACCTCTTGTTGACGACGCGGCAGGGGGTCCACCACCTTTTTGGGGGAAGGTGGTTGATCTTAAGGGGACCACATGGGAGACGGCGTCTTCAATAGCGCGCGATGGAGGGATCCACGGCAACGCTCCAGGCGTCGATTCCACCCTCAAGATTCCACACGTCCCGGTAACCCCGCTCCGCCATCAGCCAACAGGCCATCCGCCAACTGCGCACACCGGCGTGGCACAGAACGACCACGGGGCGGTCGGGATCCAGGCGGGCCGCCACCGACGCCATCCACTCCGCGGCGCGGCTGAGGGGGAGATGCTCCGCGGGGTGGGGGATCCGGGCCAGGGCCAGCTCCTCGTCCTCGCGCACATCCACCAGTTGGAGCGCGTCGCCCGAGCGCAACCGGTCGGCCAGGTCGATGGCGCTGATGGAGCGGGGGGTGAGGTTCTCAGGGGCGGCGGTCATCCACTGGTGAAGCGAGGGGACAGGTGGCGGGCAACGCGGGCGATCGCGCGGGACACGGCCGAAGCACCAGCCGACGAGTCACCGCACCGCATTTTGCCTGCGGCGGCGGAGGCGGCGGTGGGGGTGGACCTGAGGGTGTGGAAGGGGGAACCAGCGCCTCCGGGGAAAGGGGCGAAGGAAGGGAACGCCAGGGACAACGGGAACGACGGGGGGCAGGATGGAAGACTCTCTGCTCAAGCGGAATGAAGGGGCGGCCCTTCCTGGCGGTTCTCCTCGTCGTCGCGCTGCTGACCCTGGGTCTGGGGTGGGGCGGCTGGTGGCTGGTGTGGCGGCGAAGCCCCCTCCAGCTTCAGCGTCAGATCCTCACGGTGCCCCGCGCCGCCCGCTTCGTGCCGCGGCAGGCCCCGCTGAGCCTGTTCGTCTTCAGCGATGGCGAACAACCTGTCAACTACGCCCGCGCCGTGGCGCCCCTCCGCCAGCGGGACGCGGCCACGCGCGCCGTCGAACGGTTGCGGGACGGGGCCTTTGCCGCCGCTGGTCTCGACTACCACGATGAGCTGGCCCCCTGGCTCGCCCCCGAGGTCGCCCTCGCCCTCTTCGACACCCCCGACACCCCGGCCGGCAGCGGTTGGCTTCTCATCCTTCACAGCAAGGACAGCGAGGGCGCCCGTCGCTTTCTGCAACGCTTCTGGCAGTCGCGCAGCCTCGCAGGCAGCGGCCTGCAGGTCAGCCAGTATCGGGGCATGGGCCTGATCAGCGGTCGCGGCGCCCTGGTCGGGCGCGACCCCGTGCCCCTGGCGACAGCGTTGGTGGAGGACGACCTCGTGCTGCTGGCCTCCGGGCGCACCACCCTGGAGCGCGCCCTTGATGTCTCCCAGATCGATGAGCTCAACCAGGCCGGACTGGCCGCCCTGGGGGAAGGGGTGGACCGCCTGGGCGAGGGCATGGCCCTGCTGGTGGCCCGATCAGGAGCCCTTGGTCCGTGGTTGGGACTGCCCTCCTTGGACGTCGGTGAGCGCGGCTCAGGTCCGCTGCTGATCGGTGCGCTTCAGCCCCGTGGTCAGGAGCTGGTTCTGGAGGGGCTGCTTCAACGGCTCCCGGCCGCCCCTGCAGGCGCGCCTTCCCCCGCGGAGCCTCCCCTCGCGGACCAGCCTTCCCCCGCGGACCAGCGTTCCTCCGCCGACCAGCCCGCGGATGGGTCGACAGCGCTGACCTCAGCCCTGATCGAGGGTCTCGGCGCCGACTCCCTCAGCCTGGCCCTTCTGCGGAACCCGGCGGCCCTGCTGGCCCAACCCTGGCTGACCCCCCTTCTGGACACGATCACCCAGCCCCCGGGGGGAGGTCCCCTGCCGCCACTCCTGGCGGCGAAGGCATCCGGCCCGCTCCTCGTCTCCATGGACTCCGACGGCTGGCTGATCGGCACCAGCCGCACCAGTCCGCCTCTGGAGAGCCTGGAAGCTCCCCTGGCGGCGCAAGGTCTCATCGACGCCCCCTTGGACATCGATGGCGACAACGCCACGGTGTGGACCCGCCTCCAGGTCCCTGTCGCCGCCTCCGGCAGAAGCGCCGGCGGCGATGAACTGCGGGCCTCCGTGGTCGGTTGGCGCCAGGAGAGAGAGGAGCTGGCCTGGTGGGGCAGCGGTCTGGAGCGGCTCCAACACACGAACGCCCATCGGGGCGGGGGCGGGGGCGAACGCCAACGACAACTCGCCTCGCTCGGAATGCCCCAAGCTCCCCTGCGCTGGGCGATGGGGCGCGAGGCCGCCATCGCGCTCCTGGGGCCATGGCGCCCATGGACGCTTCTCTCCTCCCTGGCCGGGGACTCCCTGAGCCGGGGCGTCCAAGGCCTGGCCGTCGCCGTCGAACCCGACGCCACCCCCGTACGCTGGATCGCGCAGCTTCAATTCGGCGCCGAACCCCATGGCTGAAGCCGAACTCCTCTTGCTGCGCCACGGAGTGGCGGAACCCCGCGGCACCGTGGAGGAGTCGCTACGGGCCCTGACGCCCGTTGGCCGTGAACGTACGCGGCGGGTGTGCCAGCGGGCGCGACAGCTCGGCCTCGGGGCAGCCACCCTGATCAGCAGCCCCCTGGTGCGCGCCCGGCAGACCGGCGAGCTCGCCTTGGAGGCTGGCCTGGCCGAAACGCTCACCTGCAGCGACGCGCTGGCCCCCGGGGCGGATCCCTGGCCCCTGCTGCGCGACTGGTGGTCAGGGGACAGGCCAGCGACCTCCGCCACCAACAGGCTGGTTCTGGTGGGCCACGAACCGGATCTCTCCCTCCTCGCCTGTCGCCTGATCGGTGCCCCCCCCGGCGCCCTGGCCCTCAAGAAGGCCGGGATCGCCGTTCTGGCCTGGCCTCTGGTCGCTCCCTTCCCCGACACCGCGCCTCCCGCCGAGCTGCGTCTTCTGTTGTCACCCAGAGCGCTCGACGCGATCTGACCCTCCGTCAGGCCCCGAGGCGGGTCATCCGCCCGCCCGTGATCGTCCTGCGCTTTTGTGCGCAACTGGCAGCCAGGGCTACGCCTGCGGGCTTCCCCCGACGCCTAGGTTCATCCCTATCAAAACAGCGCGGCCATGGCGGCAAAGAACACTGGCGGCAGCACCGCTGTCCAACCCAACCCCGAGAGCGCCGCTGGCGAACCGCTGGCCCCCCCCCCCCCCGCCGCTCCGGCCGTCGCAACGGAGACCACCGTTTCGTTCCGTCCCGGCCTGGAAGGGGTGCCGGCCACCCAGTCCGCCATTTGCGACATCGATGGCAACCGCGGCATCCTCACCTACCGCGGCTATCCCGTTGATCAGTTGGCCCGTCAAAGCAGTTTCCTGGAGACGGCCTACCTCTTGATCTGGGGAGAGTTGCCCACGATCTTCCAGCTGCGGGATTTTGAACATGAGGTGAAGATGCATCGGCGGGTGAGCTTCCGCATCCGCGACATGATGAAGTGCTTCCCGGCCTCCGGCCATCCCATGGACGCCCTACAGGCCAGCGCCGCCTCCCTGGGTCTGTTTTATTCCCGCCGTGCCCTCAACGATCCCCAATACATCGTGGCGGCCGTGGTGCGGCTGATCGCCAAGATCCCCACCATGGTGGCGGCTTTTCAGCTGATCCGCAAAGGCCAGGATCCAATCCAACCGCGGGACGACCTGACCTACGCGGAAAACTTCCTCTACATGCTCACCGAGCAGGAGCCCGACCGCACCGCCGCCCGCATCCTCGACGCCTGCCTGATCCTCCACGCCGAGCACAGCTTGAACGCGAGCACCTTCAGCGCCCGCGTCACCGCCAGCACCCTCACCGACCCCTATGCGGTGGTGGCCTCCGCCGTGGGCACCCTTGCTGGCCCACTCCATGGCGGCGCCAATGAGGATGTGCTCGACATGTTGGAGGAGATCGGCACGATCGATCAGGTGGAGCCCTGGCTGGACCGGGCCATCGCGGCCAAGCAAAAAATCATGGGCTTCGGCCATCGCGAATATCGCGTCAAGGATCCCAGGGCGGTGATCCTGCAGGGGCTGGCAGAGGAACTCTTCACCCGCTTTGGCACGGATCCGATGTACGACTTGGCTCGGGCCCTGGAGGCGGCCGCCGCTGGGCGCCTGGGTGCGAAAGGAATTTATCCGAATGTGGATTTTTATTCCGGCCTCGTCTACCGCAAATTGGGCATCCCCCGAGATTTGTTCACGCCAATCTTCGCCATCGCCCGCACGGCGGGCTGGCTGGCCCATTGGCGCGAGCAACTCGGCGCCAATCGAATCTTCCGCCCCAGCCAGATCTACACGGGTTATCCCGAGCGGACCTGGCTCCCCCTCGAGCAACGCCCCCTGCCCACCTGAGAGGCCGGGCCGCGGGGGTTTTGCCCCATGGGCGCGGCTCTCCGTCTAAGTTGCCACCCAATTGGAGTTCGCCTTCATGTTGCCGTCACCGCTGGTCACCCCAGGCTTCGTGGCCGCCGGGCTCGACCTTCAAGCCAGCTTCAGCTCCTGGCTGGAAAGTCTGGGTCTGAGCGTCGCCCTGGCCCGCGCGATCTGGCTCCCGCTTCCCATGTTGTTGGTGCTCACCGCGGCTGTGGTGGGGGTACTGGTCAACGTCTGGCTGGAGCGCAAGATCTCGGCAGCCGTTCAGCAGCGGATCGGTCCGGAATATGCCGGCGCCTTGGGCATCCTGCAGCCCCTGGCGGATGGCCTGAAGCTGCTGGTGAAGGAGGACGTCATCCCCGCGCGGGCTGATGGGCTGCTCTTCACCCTGGGTCCCGTCCTGGTTCTGGTGCCGGTGATCCTCTCCTGGCTGGTGGTTCCGTTTGGCCAAAACCTCTTGATCAGCAATGTGGGTGTGGGAATCTTTCTCTGGATCTCCTTGAGCAGCATCCAGCCCATCGGCTTGTTGATGAGTGGCTACGCCAGTAATAACAAGTATTCCCTCCTTGGTGGGTTGCGAGCGGCAGCCCAGTCGATCAGCTATGAGATTCCCCTGGCTCTGGCGGTTCTGGCCATCGTCATGATGAGCAACTCTCTGAGCACTGTTGATATCGTCAACCAGCAAACAGGCGCTGGCATTCTCAGTTGGAACATCTGGCGGCAACCGGTTGGCTTTGTCATCTTCTGGATCTGTGCCTTGGCCGAATGCGAACGTCTTCCCTTTGACTTGCCCGAAGCGGAAGAGGAACTGGTGGCTGGCTATCAAACCGAATACGCGGGCATGAAATTCGCCCTCTTCTACTTGGGCAGCTACATCAACCTTGTTCTTTCCGCCCTGCTCGTTTCTGTTCTCTATCTCGGTGGCTGGGGCTTCCCGATTCCTGTCGAATGGTTGGCCCAGTGGCTCGGTCAACCGATTGACGCTCCATTGGTTCAAGTGATCACGGCGAGCGTGGGCATTGTGATGACAGTTCTCAAGGCCTATCTTCTGGTCTTTTTCGCCATCCTTCTCCGCTGGACGGTGCCACGGGTGCGGATTGATCAACTTCTCGATCTGGGTTGGAAGTTTCTGCTTCCGATCGCCTTGGTCAATCTGCTGGTCACAGCGGCCCTCAAGTTGGCCTTCCCCATGGCCTTTGGAGGTTAACTGTCCATTTCGCCGCCTTCCGCGCCTCCGTGCAGCGGGATCTCCGGCATCCTGATTCCACGTCCCCTCAACCTGCCTGCCACGTCATGTTCGGGTTTCTCCAAAAAGTCGGCGACTACACCAAGGACGCGGTGAGCGCCGCCAAATACATCACCCAGGGTCTGGGGGTCACCTTTGACCACCTGCGCAGAAGGCCTGTGACAATCCAATATCCCTATGAGAAGCTGATTCCATCGGAGCGGTATCGGGGACGCATCCACTATGAGTTCGACAAGTGCATCGCTTGCGAAGTCTGCGTCCGGGTCTGCCCCATCAATCTACCAGTGGTTGACTGGGTAATGAACAAAGCCACCAAGAAAAAGGAATTAAGAAATTATTCGATTGACTTCGGAGTGTGCATTTTTTGTGGGAACTGTGTCGAATACTGTCCCACCAACTGTCTCTCGATGACAGAAGAGTATGAGTTGGCCGCCTTTGATCGCCACAGCCTCAACTACGACAATATCGCCCTCGGTCGCCTGCCAACGAGCGTGACGACGGATCCCTCCGTGATTCCGTTGCGCGAACTCGCCTATCTCCCGAAAGGGGAGATCGAGCCCCATGGCGTTCCGGCCACCGCAAGACGAGCAGGGCAACTGCCCAGTGAGATCCTCGCCGAAACCACCGCAACCACCACCAGCCCCGCCGAACCCTCCTCATGACAATCGCCACCACGACAGAGCAAATCTGCTTCCTGATTCTTGCGGCAACGATTGTCCTCGGATCCCTTGGCGTTGTTCTCCTTTCCAACATCGTCTACTCCGCCTTCCTGTTGGGAGGTGTTTTCTTGGCTGTCGCCGGCATCTACCTTCTCCTCAACGCCAGTTTTGTGGCTGCCGCTCAGGTCTTGGTCTATGTGGGAGCGGTGAATGTGTTGATCCTTTTCGCGATCATGTTGGTCAACAAAAAGGAGTCCCTCAGCGCCATTCCCAGCCTTCTGCTTCGGCGTGTGCTCTCTGGTGCGGTTTGCCTGGGGTTGTTCACCCTTCTCCTGCGCGTGGCCTTCACCACAGCTTGGCCGCTCCCTGGTCCCCAACCGATTGGCGAAGAGGCCACCCTACGAATCGGCGAACATTTCTTCAGCGATTATCTTTTGCCCTTCGAGCTGGCGTCTGTCCTTCTGTTGATGGCCATGATCGGCGCCATCGTTCTGGCTCGGCGGGATGTCTACGCCAGTGATGTGATCACGGGTGAACCCGCCGATCAAGGACTCATCGAGAAGGCGCGCACACCGCTGTTGATCAACCGCTCCGAAACGTCCACCACACTCTGACACTGCGGATTTCCATGGATCTCTCCTCTCCAATTCCCCTTCAAGCCTTTCTGACGCTGGCCGCCTCTCTCTTTTGCATCGGTGTCTGGGGCCTGATCAACAGTCGCAATGCCGTGCGTGTGTTGATGAGCATTGAATTAATGCTCAACGCTGTCAACATCAATCTAATGGCGTTCTCCAATTACATTGACGGGCAATTGATCAGGGGACAAGTCTTTGCGATTTTTGTCATCACCGTCGCTGCCGCCGAAGCCGCCGTTGGACTGGCCATCCTCCTCTCCCTCTATCGCAACAGAGAAACGGTCGACATGGAACGCTTCAACCTTCTCCGCTGGTAAGGGCTGATCCATGCGCTTCGAACGGCTCTGGCTGATCGTTCGCCAAGACAGTCAGGCCGCCCGGCAGGAAGCCAAACGCTGCTGCCGCGAACTCAACGATCTTGGCGTTCACGTCACTATTGCTGAAAGCGGACTGTCCAGCAATCCCTTTCCTGGTTTGCTGGCCAGTGAAAGCCAATTGCCCGATTTGGCGATCATCCTCGGCGGCGATGGCACCGTTCTCGGTGCGGCGCGCCACTTAGCGCCGTTGAACATTCCACTGCTGTGTTTCAACGTCGGGGGCAATCTTGGCTTCCTCACCCATGAGCGCCGCCTGCTGCGCGCCCATCGCGAGGCCAACGCGGCAGAACTTTGGACACGCCTGCGACAGGATCGCTTTGCCCTCGAACGCCGCATGATGCTTTCGGCCAGCGTGGATCCCGGGGATGGCGTGTTGCCTGCCGAAGGGACCGCCGCCGACCAAGATGCCAACGGTCCCCATACAGCACTGAACGATTTTTACTTTCGACCCAGCCTGGAAGAGCGCTCACCCACCTGTCAGCTGGAGTTGGAGATTGATGGTGAGGTGGTCGATCAATACCAGGGGGATGGCTTGATCATCGCCACACCCACCGGTTCCACAGGCTATTCGATGGCAGCAGGTGGGCCGATCCTGCATCCGGGAATTGAGGCGATGGTGATCAATCCCATCTGCCCAATGAGCCTCTCAAGCCGTGCCGTGGTCGTGCCGCCCCGCGCCCGCCTCAGCATCTGGCCGCTGGGGGACACCTCCCGTCGCGTGCGTCTCTGGAAGGATGGCGCCCACGCCACCGTGCTGCAAACGGGCGATCGTTGCGTCGTTCAACGCAGTGCTGCGGTGGCCCTGCTCGTGGTTTTGGAGCAGAGCCCCTCCTACTACCGCACGCTGACCCACAAACTCCACTGGGCGGGCAGCCTGATGGCGGCCCAGCCATCCCCCAACTGACCCCTTCTGTGGACGAACGCCATGGCCCTGGAGATTGAGCGCAGGTTTGTTGTGACGGGCGAGGGCTGGCAAGACCATGTGGCCTGGCAAGCCCAACTCCTCCAGGGGTATCTCATCTGCAGAGACGATGGGCTGACGTCCCGGGTACGCGTGCAGCGACCCAGCACTGGCGAAGAGCTCGCCTGGCTCACCATCAAAGCGATGGCCGATTCCACGGCTCCCAGCCAGGCACGGTTGGAATTTGAGTATGCGATTCCCGTCGAAGATGCTCTGGCCTTGCTGCGGCTCTCAACCTGTCAGGTGAGCAAAACGCGATATGGACTTGTTTTGCCAGGTGGAGACTGGGTGCTGGATGTTTTTTCAGGAGCGAACGCGCCTCTGGTGATTGCGGAAGTGGAAATCGAGCGGCTGGACGACGCGCCGCCGATCCCCTCCTGGTGTGGCCAGGAGGTGACAGGTCTGCACCAACTGAGCAATGCCGCTTTGGCTCAACATCCCTGGCAAAACTGGAGCAACGCCGCCCGGAACGCCATGGTTCCAGGGCTCTTTGCCTGAGCACATGGCCCACGGCCCAGTCAGCGACCTCGGGTGACCAAGTTTTCATGCAACTTAAAGTTGGATGGTCGCTCTAGCGGTGAGCCAGCGAAGAAGAACGGTACGGGTGAAAATCCTTGGTCAACCGTTTCGCGGCTCGATGGACTTCTGTATTGGGGGCGAAGGAAGCGCGCAACAATTGAACCCATCACGGCAGATCTTGCCGTGATCCATGGCCCAGTTGATGAGAGCGATACGATTCTTGGCTCCTGTTTTCGCAAAAACATTGCTCACGTGATTATCAACTGTTCGCTTGCTGATCATTAATTGGCTTGCGATTTCCGAGTTCGTTAATCCTGTTGCCACCAATTCAATGATTTCCAGCTCCCTGTCCGACAGTTCCGGCCTCAGGCTCTCTGTGGCCTCAGACACGGTGTCTTCGCGGGACTGGCGCTCAACCACGGAGGCTCTCCAAGCGGTCGCATCCTAGAGAGGCTGGTGGGCCATGATGTTGGGCAATCGAGCCGTTTCTGTGAAGCTTGCTGAAGCTCTGGCCGCAGGTCAGTTCACTGTGACCGCTGAAGTGACTCCACCCCGGGGCGGGGACGTGACCCGCACGCTGGAGGGGGCCTCAACGCTCAAAGGACTGGTGCACGCGGTCAATGTCACGGACGGCAGCCGGGCGGTGATGCGGATGAGCAGCCTGGCGGTGTGCCGCATCCTTCTGGACAACGGCATTGAACCGGTGCTGCAGATGACCTGTCGAGACCGCAACCGGATCGCCCTGCAAGCCGACCTGCTGGGAGCCCACGCCTTGGGCATAGCCAACGTGCTCTGTCTCACAGGCGATCCGGTCAGGGCCGGGGATCAACCCGATTCCCGACCCGTCAACGAATTGGAGTCCGTTCGCTTGTTGCGTCTTGTCTCCAGCCTCAATGCCGGGCAGGATCCCGTCCAAGGAGAGCTGCCGGATGGCGCCACCAATCTCTTCTGTGGCGCGGCGGCCGACCCCCATTCCGGCAATTGGAGCGCACTCGCGAATCGGGTACGCAAAAAATGGGAAGCCGGTGCCCGCTTCATGCAGACCCAGATGGTGATGCATCCAGACTCTCTGAAACGCTTTGTGGAGGAGATCACCGGCCCGCTGGGTCTGCCTGTTCTCGCGGGAGTGTTTCTGCTGAAGTCCGCTCGCAACGCCATGTTCATCAATCGTGTTGTTCCTGGCGCCGCGATTCCCCAGTCGTTGATCGATCGCCTGGCCAGCGCCACGGACCCGGCGGCGGAGGGTATCGCCATTGCGGCGGAGCAAGTGAGCAACTATGCGAGCCTCTGCCAAGGAGTGCATCTCATGGCTGTGAAGGCGGAGGAACGCATTCCGGAAGTGTTGCGGCTGGCCGGGCTTCCACCGGTGGGAAGTGGATCAATCTCTCGTTGAGAGAGACAGGTTTCGATAGAGAGAGACAGGCCCCGGTCAAAAGAGAGACGGGCTCCGATTGCATGAAGCGCGGCCTCCGGAGTCGAGGATCCCCTATCAGTGCTCAAAGCTAAAGGGAATCCGACGCGGCAAACTTGGATCAACTGGCCTTGAGCACAAAATTGGTGCCTAGCAATTCCGCCAGAGCTTTTTGTTGGGGAGAGGGCGAGATTTTGTCTTGGCGGCGAACATCAGTGATCAACCAATCCAAAGCTGCCTCCTGCAAATCAAAGTGATCGCCGTTGCGGTCGACACAATAACGTCCGTAAACCAACTTTTCCACAAGGTTAACGCCTGGACCGATGCGCGAATAATCAAAGATGATGGAATTATCAATTGTTGCGCCGGCGCAAATGTGACAACTCGGTCCGATCATCGCTGGTCCGATAATGGTTGCACCATCCTCAATTTTTGTCATGCCGCCAACATAAACCGGACCGGTTACATTGATTTTTTCCCAGTTGGCAGCTACGTTGAGACCGGTGTAGATGCCAGGCCTGACCTGAATTCCAGGAACCTGAACCTGACGGACATCTCCCTGCAGGACGCTGCGAATGGCCTGCCAGTAGTCTGGTACTTTACCAATATCCACCCACTCAAATTCCATCGGCAGAGCATAGAAAGGGGCGTCAGCAGCAACCAATCGGGGAAATAAATCCGATGCGATATCAAATGCCTCACCGGAGGGAATGAAGTCGAGAACCTGAGGCTCGAAGATGTAAATACCTGTATTAATCATATCGCTGGCAGCTTCATCGACGGCCGGCTTTTCTTGAAAAGACATCACTCGTCCCTCTTCATCTGTGACCACCACCCCATAACTGCTGACCTGCTCTCGCGGCACGCGCTTGGTGATCAAGCTGGCCATGGCGCCTATGGATTTGTGACGCCGCACAGCCTCCGTGAGATCAAGGTCGATCAATGCGTCGCCACAGAGAACAACGAACGTATCGTCAAAGAAAGCTTGAAAATCTTGAATTCGCTTGATTCCACCCGCCGAACCCATAGCTTCACCGATCAATTCTCCGTCTTCAATTCGCCCTTCAAAGCTATAAGCAATTTGCACACCAAAACGCTGGCCGTCCCTGAAGTAGTTTTCAATTTCCTCGGCCAAATGTGAAACATTGACCATGATTTGGTCAAAGCCATGTTCACGCAAAAGCTCCAAAAGAAATTCCATCACAGGCTTCTGAAGGATGGGAATCATCGGCTTCGGAGTCGTGTGGGTAATCGGGCGAACCCTGGTTCCCTTGCCAGCCGCGAGGATCATCGCCTTCATTCGTAGGCGCTTGTCAAAAAGAATAAATTCATCTTACGACCTCTCTCAGGCCGCGATCGCGTCTGGAGCCGGAGGGGAAGCTGACCCCTCCGCGGCGGGTTCCCCATTGGCCTCCTCCACCGCGACAAGAAGCCGACGGAGGCGGAGGGGCCCGAACAGGCCACCCTCCTGGAGCAACTCCACCTTGCCCTGGGCGCTGAGAAACAGCAGGGCCCAGAAGACCCCCACCCGATCGCGGTCCAGATCCTCCTCCTGAGCCGCCGCCTCCACCCAGGCCCCCCAGGAGTCAACAAGGCTGTCGAAGCCCAGCCAGGACTGCCCATCCCCCGGCCAGGAGGCCTGGATGAAGCGGCTGAGAGCCGCCGTGGTTTCCGGCAGCTTCTCGCGGTGGGCCAGAGCGGCCACCTGAGCGATCGCCACACGTTCGCTGTAGCGCCGCCCTCGCCGCTCCCGGGGTCGCGGTCCGTCCTGCTCCAGCCGGGCGGCGATGTCCTCCAGCTGACGGATCAGTTCCCCAAGGCTCACAGGCCGCTGGAGAGGCGGAGGGGCCACGGGACGTCGCAGCAGTTGACGCTCCGGACGAAAAGGGAGCGCTGGCCAATCCGCTCCAGGCCCCCCGGGCGCCTCCTCCAGGCCTCCGTCCTCCTCATCCGCAGCGTCCAGCGGGACACTGCTGCTCTCCAGCAGCTCCGCCTTCAGTCCCACCAGGACAGAAGCGGCCAGGAAAGCCTCGCTGCTCTCGGCCAGATCCTGTTCGAAGCGACCGCCTTGCGGCAAGGTCAGAGCCGAGGCGCTGATCCGTTGGTGGAGCCGATCGAGAAAACCGTCGATGACGGCGATCACATCCACATCCCAAGGATCGATCTCGCCGCGAACGGCAGCCTCTTGCAACATTCGAATCGCCATGCGGGCGCCCGCTTCGGCCACAGCCACCCGTTCGCCCAAGGAATGCTGCCAACGTAACCGCCCCGCCCGTCAGCCACCACCCCCTGCGGGATTTTGTGGACAACAAAAACTCCACCGGGGCAGGCCATGACGGTGAGCGCCGAGGTCAGGAAAGGACGGTTTGGTTTGGCCAACCGATCAGACGTTGTTCGGAATCAGGTTGTTCGGGATCACGACCTGCTCTTCGGGATCACGCCCTGTTCATGGTTGTGCCCTGTTCAGGGTCATGCCCTGATCAGGGTCATGCGTTGTTCGGGGGGGCCGTGCTCTCTCCAGCCGCCGGAAGGAGGGCCAACTGGGCGTCCACGGTGGCGCGGTAGCGCTGCAGGTCGTTTTCCAGCTCCTGAATGCGCACCCGCTGAGCTTCCTGTTCCCCCTCGCCCTGAAGGGATTCCACCTTGCGCACCACCCCGCTCCACACGGCATAAATCCAGGCGGCTGTGGCGCCCAACCCACCCACAAGCAGCAGAAGGGCGGCCAAGGGGAAGGTGAAACTGACTCCGGGCAGAAACCTCACGGTGGTTGGCGTGGTGTTCTCCAGAGTGAACATCACCATGGCCAGGCCAAAGATGAAGATCAGCAGAAAGTTGAGCTGACGCATTGGCGGGGCTGCACTCCTCTTAATGGCTTAAGGGCTGGACAGGAGACTTGTCAATGGAGGCGCCTGGAGAGCGACGGCGGGAAGTCCCAGGGGAACCGGTTGCGGGCGCAGGATCCCCCGAATCGGCAGAGGCCCAACCTTGGCCAAGGCGGTGGTCTCCTGACGCACCAGCTGCTCGATCGAGGCCCGATAGCTGTCGGTCATGAGTCGGGGGTAGAGCCCGATGCCAACAATGGGGACGAGCAAGCAGGAAATCACATAAATCTCCCTTGGCTCCGCATCCACAAGCTTGGTGTGGGCCACAAGTTCGCGGTTTTCCTGACCAAAGAAAATTTCGCGAAGCATCGAGAGGAGATAAATCGGGGTGAGGATCACGCCGATCGCCGCCAAGATGGAAATCGAAACACGGAATGCAAGGCTGTAGGCCTCGCTGGTGGCGAAGCCGACAAACACCATCAATTCAGAAACAAAACCGCTCATTCCCGGCAGGGCAAGAGAGGCGAGAGAACAAACAGTCCAGAGGGCAAACATCTTGCGCATTTTTTGCCCAACACCACCCATCTCGTCCAGCAGAAGAGTGTGCGTACGGTCGTAGGTCGCTCCAACCAGAAAAAAGAGACTGGCGCCGATCAAGCCGTGGCTGACCATTTGCAACATGGCACCGCTGGTTCCCAAGGCGCTGAGGCTACCAATGCCAATGAGAACGAAACCCATGTGACTGATCGAGGAATAAGCGATTTTTCTCTTTAGATTTCTTTGCGCAAAGGAGGTCAGGGCTGCATAAATAATATTGACTACACCTAAAATTATTAGAATTGGAGCAAACTTGACATGGGCGTCAGGCAGGATCTGCACATTGAAGCGAAGGAGGGCATAGCCGCCCATCTTCAATAGAATGCCAGCCAACAACATGTGCACGGGTGCCGTGGCCTCCCCGTGGGCGTCTGGCAACCAGGTATGCAATGGAACAATGGGCAATTTCACACCAAAAGCAATTAACAAACCCGCATAGCAAATCACCTGGAAGGATGTGCTGAACTCCTTGGCGGCCAAGGCGGTGTATTCAAATGTTGGCGAACCCCCTCCATAAAACCCCATGGCCAATGCTGCCAATAGGATAAACAGGGAGCTGCCGGCGGTATATAGAATGAATTTAGTGGCCGCATATTGCCTCTTCTTTCCACCCCAGATGGCCAGGAGAAGATAAACAGGAATCAGCTCCAACTCCCAGGCCAGGAAAAACAACAACATGTCCTGGACTGCAAAGACAGCAATCTGCCCCCCATCCATCGCCAGAAGCAGAAAGTAGAACAGGCGAGGCTTGAAGGTCACCGGCCAGGCGGCCAGGCACGCCAGGGCGGTGATGAAACTTGTCAGGAGGATCAGGGGCATGGAGAGGCCATCGGCCCCGACAGACCAGGCGAGACCGAGTTCGGGCAACCAGGACCAGCGCTCCACCAGCTGCAGGCTCTCATTGGCGGGGTCATAACCGTTGAGATAGCCGCCAACAGTGAAAAGGAAGGTGAGCAACGCCACCCCGAGGGCATACCAGCGGACCTTCTTGCCGTCTCCATCGTCAGGAACGAACGGGATCAGAAGAGACGCCGCGATGGGGACGAGGATCGCGGCACTGAGCCAGGGGAAGGGCACGGACTGGGCCATCACTGCATTCGAGTGTAGAAATGCGCGTCGCTCCTCACCAGACGCGGTCGTGGTTGCCACACACGGGAGCCCGGGAGAGAAGCGCTCTTCGGCGGTTGAACCTCCCACGGGTGTGGAATGGAAATCCCTCCCTCAGGGCACCGTTGCGGCTGCGGCAAGCCGACCAGGGGGACCCTGACCCTGGGGGCCTGGAGTCTTCAGCACCGGTGGCGAGCAGCGCGAGGGCCGGCGATTCGCTCCCGATCGCAGGCGGCAGTCCGGGAGGTCTCAGGCACCAAAAACGCTGAAGAGCACCACGAGAAGGATCACCCCAGCGAAGACAATCAAGGCATAGAACTGGGCACGACCAGTTTCAAAATATTTAAGCCCTTCTCCACTGCCGAGGGTGAGCAAACCCGTGAGGTTGACGACACCATCCACGACCTTGGAATCCACATCCAAAACCTGCTTGGCGAGCTTGCGACTGCCCTGAACGAAAATCTTGTCATTCAGATCATCGAGATACCACTTATTGGTGAGGAACGCGTTGACTGACGGAAATCGTGCCGCCACCACCTGACCCAGATCAATGCGGTGAAGGGAATAAGCGGCAAAAGCAAGGGAAATGCCAACGATGGAAATCGCCACGGAAGCTCCCGCCAAAGGAAGGAATTCGCTCCAAGAGAAATGCTGGGCCATCTCTACGGCCTCCTCGGGGTCCAGGGCCATGGCAAAACGGCTGTTCCAGGGCGTTCCCAAAAGGCCAATCAGGATGGAGGGAACCGCCAGGATCACGAGGGGGGCGGTCATCTGCCAGGCCGATTCATGGGGGTGCTGGCGATGATTGGCGCCATGGCTTTCCGCATGGCCTTCTGAGGTGTCCTTGCCCGCTGCGGCGAGAAGATTGGCTCTCAGGCTCTGATCGTTGCCGCGAAAGTCGCCCTCAAAGGTAAGAAAATATAAACGGAACATGTAAAACGCCGTCATGCCAGCCGTGAGGAAGCCAGCGGCCCAAAGCAAGGGGAAAGAAGCGAAGGCTTGTCCGAGAATTTCATCCTTGCTCCAGAACCCCGCCAGTGGCGGAATGCCGGCGATGGCGATGCAGCCAATGAGAAACGTGCTGGCCGTGATAGGCATGAACCGACGCAGCCCGCCCATCAGGCGCATGTCCTGCGCGAGGACGGGTTCGTGACCGACCACCTCTTCCATCGCATGAATCACCGACCCGGAACCCAGGAAAAGCATGGCCTTGAAAAAGGCATGGGTCACCAGGTGAAACATCCCGGCGATGGGAGCACCACACCCCATCGCTAACATCATGTAGCCCAGCTGGGACACCGTGCTGTAGGCAAGACCTTTCTTGAGGTCTTGCTGGGTGAGGGCAATGGAGGCCCCCAGGAACAACGTGATGGTGCCGATCACCGCAATGACCAGCTGAACCTGGGGATAAGCGGCATATACTGGCTGGAGCCGAGCCACAAGGAACACCCCTGCCGCCACCATGGTGGCGGCGTGAATCAGGGCGGAGATCGGGGTTGGCCCCTCCATGGCATCGGGTAGCCAGACATGAAGAGGAAATTGGGCCGATTTGGCCATGGGGCCCATGAAGACGAGCAAGCAAAGAATCACCGCCACGGTCTCGCTCACCCGCCCCTCAGCGACGGTCTGCTGAAGCCGGAGGCCGATGTCCTCGAAACCGAAACTGCCGGTCGCCCAGAACAACCCAAGAATGCCGAGGAGCAGACCAAAATCTCCGACGCGGTTCACCACGAAGGCTTTCTGGGCGGCGTTGGCCGCGCCATCTCGGTCGTACCAGAACCCCACCAACAGATAGGAACACATCCCCACCAGCTCCCAGAAGACGTAGATCTCGAGGAGGTTCGGGCTGATCACCAAACCCAGCATCGAGCTGCTGAAGAGGGCGAGATAAGTGAAAAAGCGCACATAGCCCTTGTCGTGGGCCATGTAACCATCGGAATAAACCATCACCAGCAGGGCGATGGTGGTCACCAAGGCGAGCATCACGGCGCCAAGAGGATCCACGCGGTAGCCCATCTGCAGACTGAAGCTGCCCGCAGTCGACCAGTCAAAGAGCACCTCCTTTGGCGCCGCTCCCGCCAGCTGCTGAGCCAGGACGGCAAAGCTGAGCACCGCCGAGGCTCCGACGCAGCTGATGAGGAACCAGGCCACCGGTTTTCGCAACCGGTTCACGGTGCGGTTGAAGCTCAACAGGCCAAGGCCCGTGACGCAGGCCCCCAGCAGGGGAAGCAGAGGTATCAGCCAAGCCAGGTCAGCAGCGGGCATCCTGTGGAGTCAGCGCAGCAGGAGTGTAGGCAGAACTGGCCCATGCTTTTGGCGCAATGGCGCCTCATCCCAGCCAATGGGCCAGGGCTGTCCGGGAAAACGCTGTGCTGGCGACCCCAATCCAGGGATGGGACCACCACAGCACGCCCACCGCCACAGCGATGCCCAGCTGGGACGGCTTGAAAAACTCCTCCAGGCGGAGTTGCTGCCGCCCGGTCAACACAGCCTGAAACGGAAGGATGGAGGTGGAGGCGCGCACCTCCTCGAAGGCGGAGCCAAAACGCCGTCGCAGCCGTTGATCCCCGTGCCAGACGGCAAAGGCGTGGTGGGCGATCAGCCCCAGACAGGTGACGACCATGAAGCTCGACCCGATCCAAAGCAGATGGGTGGCGCACCAGAGCACCTGGCCCACAGCCTGGGGATGGCGCGAGACCCGAATGATGCCCGTGGAGTAGAGGCGCACCTGGGGTCGCAACAGGGACGGGATCTCCAGAAGGTTGTAGGTGGCGGGATACAAGAAGAAGAAACTGATGGCGGTTCCACCCCAGACCACCGGCACGATCCAGGGTTGGTCCTGCAGATTCCAGAGGCGAACGCCGTCATAGCGGTGCGCGAGGAAGTAGGCGATCAGCAGGGTCGCGGAGGGGATGCTCACCGCCGCGAAGAGAAGGCGCCAGGCCCGTTCACCCAGTCGTTCCGCTCCCAGGGGCCTGAGGGCGGCCCCACCGCTGTGCAGAACCGCGAAGCCCAGCAGCAGGCAGGCCATGACCCAACTGCTGTGATGCGGGGAACCGAGCATGGGAGTGAACCCGTCCAGAGGCGCAGTCTGCCAACCGGCTGCCCCCGCCTAGAGTTACATCCACATGCCGGTTCCGCCATCGGCCCACCCGCGGCCCAGTTCAAGGACCCCAGCGAGGACCAACAGAGCCCATGGCTGATCTGCCCTTCACCCTCGATCAACTCCGCATCCTCCGGGCCATCGCCAGCGAGGGAAGCTTCAAGAAGGCGGCCGACAGCCTTTATGTCACGCAGCCTGCCGTCAGCCTGCAGATCCAGAATCTGGAAAAGCAACTGGACGTTGCCCTGTTTGACCGCGGCGGACGCAAGGCTCAGCTCACGGAAGCGGGCCATCTGCTGCTGAGTTATTGCGACCGCATCCTCAGCCAGTGCCAGGAAGCGTGCCGGGCGCTGGATGACCTCCACAACCTCAAGGGCGGCTCCTTGATCGTCGGTGCCAGTCAAACAACGGGCACGTACCTCATGCCGCGCATGATCGGCCTGTTTCGCCAGAAATACCCTGATGTGTCGGTGCAGCTTCAGGTGCACAGCACCCGACGAACGGCCTGGGGCGTGGCCAACGGCCAGGTGGATCTGGCCATCATCGGCGGAGAACTGCCTCCGGATCTGAATGATCTTCTGCAGGTCGTCCCTTATGCCAATGACGAACTGGCGTTGGTGCTGCCACCGAAACATCCGCTCTCCCGTCTCCCGGAGTTGACGAAAGAGGACCTCTATCGGCTCGGATTTGTCTGCTTGGATGCCCAGTCCACCACCCGGAAAATGGTGGATCAGCTGCTCTCACGCTCCAAACTGGATGTGGGACGCATAAAGATCGAAATGGAGCTCAACTCTTTCGAGGCCATCAAAAATGCTGTGCAATCCGGCCTGGGCGCCGCCTTCCTCCCCGTCGTCTCCATTGAACGGGAGCTGGCCTCCGGCAGTCTGCACAGACCGCAGGTGTCCGATCTGCAGGTGCGACGTCAGCTAAAGCTGATCAGCCACCCCGCCCGTTATTGCTCCAGGGCTGCCGAGGCCTTTCGCAGAGAGGTTCTGCCGGTCTTCGCGAGCCCGGAGAGCCCCTTGCGGCAGAACGCCACCAACCGGGCCAACGAAGCGGTCGCCACGTCCCTGACTCCTTGAGCGCGCGGAGTGGTGAACCCCGCCGGGGCCCGCCGCACGCGTGAGCGGCTGACGTGCAGGGCGTTCCGCGGGGTTGAGGCTTAGAACTGATCACCTTCCGGGGTGACCCCCACGGAATCATCTGCGGCACCAGCGGCGCCAGGTGTCTGAAACTTGTTGCCAGCGATGTCAGTTTGATAGACGCAGCGCACGATCGGCTTATCACGAATCGAACCGATATAAGCAAATGTGTTCATGCGTTGCTTGCATTCCCGCATCTGCTCAGCGGTGACAGCCCCTTGTTTTTGCAACACCGCCCAGTTTTCCCGACGAATCACACAGCCAGGTTGCAGGGTTGGCTGCGTCACAAAACTGCTGCTCGGGTTCATGGTGGTGTATAGCTCGATATCCATCACAAACGCGCTGGCCCCCCATTGTTTGCAGAACTCTGGATCGGGCACAGCCATATCCAACTGTTGGCTGCTGGCAATGTTCCCCTGGTTGCCCTGGGTTGTGCTGGTGACCGCGCTGCCGATGCCGATGCCCACCACGAGCACACCCGCCAGCAGGGCTGCCGTGGCCACATTGAAGCTGGAACCACCCCCCGACTTTCCCGGACCCCCTGGCCCCCCGGGGGGAGGACCGGGTCGCCGGGGGTAGGAGGACCATGGGTCGCCCTCAGACCCGCTGCGGCGCGGAGACTCCCGCTCCCAAGCGCGGTCGCGCTCTGGACGGCCATAGGCCCGTGAGCGCTCCCAAGACTCTCGTTCCTCGCCCGGGAGGACCCGTGAGCGCCGATCGTCGGGCATCGGACGTCGATCGTCGGGGCGGGAGCGGGTCACAGGGTTTCCGGGCTGCGGGGTTGCCCCATGGAGTAGTTGAGCACCCGGCACTCGGGGTTGTAACGGAGCTCTCCGGCCTGCAGCAGCTGGCGGATCACGCCTTCCAGCTCCGATCCGATCCGGCGCAGGGTGTAGTCCGAGAGCTCCTCGCCAGCCCGGGCGTCCACCAGCTCCCGGAAGCGGTCCTGCACCTTGGAGACGCTCGAGGCCTCCCACAGGAACTCGCTGTCTGGATCGAGATCGAGGGTGAGCTGGTTCCGATCCGCCACCAGATCGCCGTTCTCGACCCGAGCGGTGAAGAGGCGCACGTGGCGGGTGGTCGACTTCAGGAGGGTGTCGGTCATGGGCGAGGGGCGCGGCTGCGGGGAGGGGGAGGACAGGTTTGGCAACTCTAGGCAGGCGGTGAGGCGCTGCGGGCCGGATCTCCTGCCCGATAAGGTTGCGTCCTGTTTTCAGGTCACGCCATGCGTGTCGCCATTGCGGGAGCCGGCCTGGCGGGCTTGTCCTGCGCCAAGTATCTCTGTGATGCCGGCCATACACCCGTGGTGTATGAGGCGAGGAATGTGTTGGGTGGCAAGGTCGCGGCCTGGCAGGACAACGATGGGGATTGGTATGAAACGGGCCTGCACATCTTCTTCGGGGCCTACCGCAACATGCGCCAGTTGTTTGCGGAGCTCGGCATTGAGGATCGCCTGCAGTGGAAAAGCCACTCGATGATCTTCAACCAGCGGGAGGTGCCAGGCACCTACAGCCGCTTTGATTTTCCGGATCTGCCAGCCCCTTTGAATGGGGTGGCGGCGATTCTGTCCAACAACGACATGCTGAGCTGGCCGGAAAAGATCGCCTTCGGCTTGGGACTGGTGCCCGCAATGTTGCGCGGCCAATCCTACGTCGAAGATTGTGATCGCTATTCGTGGACCGAATGGCTGAAACTGCACAACATCCCAGAGCGCGTCAACGATGAAGTTTTTCTGGCCATGAGCAAAGCCTTGAATTTCATCGGTCCAGACGAAATTTCCAGCACGGTTGTCCTCACCGCTCTCAATCGCTTCCTCCAAGAGAGGGATGGCTCGCGCATGGCGTTCCTCGACGGCAATCCGCCCCAGCGCCTCTGTGAACCGATCGTGGACCACATCCGCGCCCGAGGCGGCGAGGTGCTGTTGAGCCGCCCCCTGCGCGGCATCGATCTGCGGGACGATGGCAGTGTGGCGTCCTTCCGCATCGGCGGCCTGGAGGGGGGTGGCGCGGAGGAGGTCGTCGCTGACGCCTACGTCAGCGCTCTGCCCGTGGATCCCCTGAAACGACTCCTGCCGGACACATGGAAGGAGCAGCCTTACTTCGCCAAGCTCTCCGGCTTGAATGGCGTGCCGGTGATCAACATCCACCTGTGGTTTGACCGCAAGCTCACAGAAATCGATCACCTTCTCTTCAGCCGCAGCGAGCTGCTCAGTGTTTACGCCGATATGAGCAATACCTGCCGAGAGTATGCCGACCCCGAGCGTTCCATGCTGGAGCTGGTCTTCGCACCAGCCAAAGAGTGGATCGGCAGATCCGATGCCGACATCGTGGCGGCGACGATGGAGGAGTTGAAGCGCTTGTTCCCCCAACATTTCCAAACAGACAATCCTGCCAAACTCCGCAAGTTTGTAGTCGTCAAGACCCCTCTTTCGGTCTACAAGACCGTGCCGGGGTGTCAAGCGTTGCGACCAGCGCAACGCTCACCGATCAGCAATTTTTTCCTCGCAGGTGATTACACCATGCAACGTTATCTCGCCTCCATGGAAGGCGCTGTGCTGAGTGGCAAGCTCTGCGCGCAGGCGATCAGCGAGGCCAAATAAGCGTGGCGGTGCCGACCCTTTCCTCCAGGCCTCCTCACCAGCCCTCCCGGGCTCGTCTTGAGGAGGCCTACGAACAGTGCCGTCAGGAAACAGCGCAATGGGCCAAGACGTTTTATCTCGGCACCCTTCTCATGCCCCCGGAGAAGCGGCGAGCGATCTGGGCCATCTATGTGTGGTGCCGTCGCACGGATGAACTGATGGATGCCCCTCAGGCTCAGGCCCTGCCAGCCGCCACACTTCTGGAGCGGCTGGATGCCTGGGAGGAACGCACCCGCGACTTGTTCGATGGACGCATGAAAGACGACCTGGATCTTGTGATGCTGGACACCATCGAAAGATTTCCGCAACCCTTGCAAGCCTATCTCGACATGATTGAGGGTCAAAGAATGGATGTGACCAAACATCGCTACACGAGCTTTTCTGAACTTGAGCTCTATTGCTATCGCGTCGCCGGCACCGTCGGCCTCATGAGCCAAGCCGTGATGGGCCTGGATCCCGCCTACACTTCCGCGCCATGGAGCGAGAAGCCCGACCCAAGTCAGGCCGCCATCGCCCTGGGAATCGCCAACCAACTCACGAACATCCTGCGCGATGTTGGTGAAGATCGCGCCCGGGGGCGCATTTATCTACCCCAGGACGAAATGAAGAAGTTTGGATATAGCGAGTCTGACCTTCTCGCCGGCAAGCTCAATGACAACTGGCGTGCTTTGATGGCCTTTCAACTTGCCCGCGCCCGCGCCTGGTTCGCCCGCTCCGAGGAAGGAGTCCGCTGGCTTTCCGGTGATGCCCGCTGGCCTGTATGGGCATCGTTGCGGTTATATCGTGGCATCCTTGATGTGATTGAACGTCAAAATTTTGATGTGTTCAATCGACGTGCCTATGTCCCCACAGCCGAGAAACTCCTCGACCTCCCGCTCTCCTACGTGCTGGCTCAGGTTCACTGATCCAGCGTCAGCCACCGCAACAGGATGGGGTTGACCTGTTCAGGAGCCTCATCGTGGGGACAATGTCCCAGGCCCTCCAAAACCTTCAGCTCGCGAATGCTGGGAAAGTCACGGGCCCAACGCTCCGCCTCCTCGTGGGATTCCCAGGGATCCGCACCACCCCAGAGCATGCGGACCGGAAGATCCAGTTCCGCAAGGAAATCCGGCGCCAGGACATCGGCGAACAAATTGACAAATCCCCGGAAGCTCTCCTGGGCCCCCGGCTCCCGGGAAGGCGCGTGGAGCAAGGCCACCAGCTCCGCATCCACATTGGCTCCCGTGGGGTAAGCAACGGCCAAAACCTGACGGATGAACGCTGGGCGCGCCAGAAAACGAAAAAGTGTCGCCGTCAACCAGCGTTCTCGCACCATTCGCTTCAACAGCGGACGGCTCAAACGTTCGAAGAATGGTAACTCTCCGACCCGGCGTTCATCCAGGGTGCGCTGGGCGCAATCGATCAAAATGACCTGGGCCGGTGGTGTGCCGCCGTCGCGAAGCCGCTGGGCGGCAGCCAGGGCAACAACACCGCCAATGGAATTGCCGACCAGGTGGACAGGCCGCCCCGAAGCAGGGCCCACCACTTGGCTGGCGACGAAATCGGCCACCAGCTCGGACCAGAGAGCAAAGCCATAGCGGATGGCACCAGGCCGTGACCTCTCCCCCTGAAGCCGAGAGGGTGGCTTGTCGCTGGCGCCGAAGCCAAGCAAGTCAAGGGCAAAAACCTCAGCCACCTCAGCCAAAACAGAACTGTTGTGGCGCCAATGGCGCAGGTTGGCGCCGAAGCCGTGGAGGAGAACCACAGCCCGAGGCGCGTCCGCCGCTCCCCATCGCATCCAGCTGACGCGATGGCCCCGCCAGTCCCAGAAGGAAGGGCGGGGCCAGGCGATCGCCTCCGGCTCAGACGCCAACCGTCTGGTTGGCCAGGAGGTTCTTCAGCTTGGCCAGCTCGCCCGCCCAACGAGGGTCGGGGGCGTTGGCTTCCACGGTGTCGGCATGCACGACTTTGTCCGCAGCCTTGCGGGAGCCATTGGCCGCAGGGGTGCTTGGCCGACGGTCGTCCCGCCCTTGAGAGGGATGGCGGCTCTCGCGGCGCTCAGAGATTTCAATGCGCAGAGCCTGGCCGCCGAAGGCCTGTCCGTTCAGCTGAGCGATCAGGGCCTCAGCCAGCTTGGGGTCATCCACGTTGGCGAAGCCGAAGCCACGGCACACGCCGGTGTCCCGATCGTTCACGGGCTTGAAGCGGATTCCCTCCCCCACGCCGTTGAACAGAGCCTCAAGCTCCTTGACATCAAAAGCGTTCGGCAGATTGCCGACATAAAGACGAACACTCATGGGAGGGGTTGCGGAAGAAAAGTGAAAACCGTGCCAGGCAGTGGACGACGCCGTTACAGGAAGGCATCGCGCATGGTGTAGTTAATCATGGCAGGGAGTCGGCCGTAGCGGCAATCCAGCGGCGGGCGAGCTGAAGGGTACGGGAATCGGCCGGGTCGTGGCGGGGAAGACGGCCGAAGGCGCGCTCGCGCATCAAGTGGTCGAGAAGTCGGCCGAGCCGGGGCCCGGGCGGCAACCCCAGGGCCTTCTGAAGCTCCAAACCATCCACCGGCGGGCGGGGATGAAACAAGGGGTCCTCGGGATCGCGCCAGCGCCGCAGCGCCGCCGCCGCCTGCGATGGCGTCAGATCCAGCAACAGGGCCGGCAGATCGCCCTCCAGCTGTCGATGCAGCTCCAGCTGTTCCGCCTCCGGGAGCCCCCCCAGGCCCTGGTCGGCGCGATCCAGGGCCACCAGCCGCTGCCGCCATCGCCTGAGCTGGCGACAGCGCGAGCGAAGCTTGTTGCTGGCACGCAGAGCCCGCAGCGTCGACTCATCGAGCAGTGCCGCCAGGCGGGCGATCGGCAGAGCGGACCGGGCCTCCGCCTCCGTCAGGCCCCGCAGCCGGGCGGCTTCGGGGGTCAGGTGGGTCGCTGGCGGGAGGAGGGGGCTCGGGTGGGCGACGGCGAAAGCGGCAGGCGCGGAGGAAGCGGAGGGAGCGATCCAGCTGTCGAGCAGGCCGCCGCGGACCAGCAGGTCCACGCCTCTGGCGCCGTCATCGGCCTCCACCAACCGCAGCAGCTCCGCCAACACCCGCTCCCCCGCCACGGAGCCCAGGCGAGCGCGATGGCGCACGGTCCAGTCCCACGTTTCCGGCGTCATGGTGAACCCAAGCTCGGCGGCCAGCCGCGGCCCTCGCAGCAGGCGGAGGGGATCATCGAGGAGATTGGCCTCCGCGATCGCCCGCAGCCGTCGTTGGCGCAGGTCCTCCATCCCCCCGAGGGGATCGACCAGAGCCAGGGGCTGCCCGGCCAGCGGCAGGGCCACGGCCAGGGCGTTGATGGTGAAGTCGCGCCGGGCGAGGTCCTCGACCAGGGTGTCTCCCCGCTGTCGGGCCAGATCAATGGTCCAGCCCTGGAGCACGAGTCGGCCGATGGAACGCTCCGGATCCAGAACCACCGCCGTTCCGCCCAGCTCCCGAGCCAGCCGTCGCGACATGGCCAGCCCATCCCCGGGAACCACCAGATCCAGATCCGGTCGCTCCCGCAGCCGACCGAGCAGGCCATCCCGCACGGCGCCCCCCACCAAGGCGGATCCTGGGGGCAGGAGGGACAGGGGGAGGGGCCAGGCCTCAATAGACAGGGCGTCCACGAGGCGCTGGTGCGGCGTTGTCCGCCGGGCCAAAATGGCGGGGTCCGTTGGATCAGGCGGCATGTGCATCTGCGTCGATTGCCACTGGATCAACCGCTGCCAGGCCTACCACGCGGTCGAGCGACAACACGGGGTGCCCCATCTCAATCCGCGGCCGACGTTTCAACCCGAGCGTCCGAAGGTGCATGTGCAGATTCGCGAGCTGCCGGATGGGGCGGTTGGACTGGAATGGGATGTGCGCGCTTGTGACAGCTTCGCCCCCGATCCGGGCCACTGGCGGCGCCTGCGACCGAATGAGGCCCTTCCGGCATGACGATGTCCACGCCACCGGTGGGCGATCACCACGAGGGCGGCTGGCTCCTGGCGCTCCACAGCTCCAGTGAAACTTTCGGGGTGGCCCTGCAACCCCTGGGCCGTCCCGCCGATCCCCTGCGGTTGGCGGCCTTCCCCTTGGGGCGCGCCTTGGCCAACAGCCTGCTGCCCTGCTTGGAGTCGGTCATGCCAGCGCGGGAATGGCCCCGCCTGGCCCGTCTCGCGGTCGCCACGGGGCCAGGCGGCTTCACGGGCACCCGACTGACGGTGGCCTTGGCCCGCACCCTCGCCCAGCAGCTCGCTCTGCCTCTGGATGGCTTCAGCAGCTTTCATCTGATCGCCCGCCGACGGCTGGCGACCGAGCCCCAGGGCACCGCGCTGATCCTGAGCCAGGACCTGCCGCGCCATGGCGTGGTCGCCGGGCTTTACAAGGCCGAACCCACCGCGCTGGCCGGCGTGGCGGAGCTTTGCGCTCCCCGCCTCTGGCCCGGCGTGGACGACCTGACCCGCACCCTGGGCAGCCACGCCTGCCACGCCGCCGAACCTCTCCTGCCAGCGGATGCGGAGCAGCTGCTGGCCTTCAGCCAGGAGGCGGCCCGCAGCGGTCAGCCCGGGCCGTGGTCCGCCGTGGTGCCGCTGTACCCCACCAGCCCTGTGGCGACGCCGTGAGACGAGTCCGGCGGCGCCAGCGACGGCCCTCCCGGCGGCCCCTGGTGGCCGCCGCGCTGACGGGTCTCGTGCTGGGAGCCCTCTCCCGCAGCTTGTGGTGGCCGGCGCCGCCGCCGGCGCAGCTCATCCTGGTGCTCGGCGGCGACGCCGACCGCGAACGGGTCGCCGCCCATCTGGCCCGCGCCGATGGTCTCCCCGTCGTGGTCAGCGGCGGCAGCAACCCGGAGTACGCCACCTGGCTCTTCCGCGAGCGGGAAGGCCTGCCGGCCGAACAGGTGCATCTTGATTACCGCGCGCGCGACACCCTCACCAACTTCACCTCGCTGGTGGATGACCTGCGCCGCTCGCGCATCCGCCACGCGCTCCTGGTCACGAGCAGCGACCACATGGCCCGCGCCTTGCTGGTGGGACGAATCGTGGCGGGCAGTCGGGGCATCCACCTCACGCCGGTCGCCGTGCCCTGCGGGTCGGCCTGCGTGGAGGAGCGCCCCGCCAAGATCTGGGGGGACGGCCTGCGGGCGGTGGTGTGGGTGCTCAGTGGCCGGGATCTGAGGGTGTGGGGGAGATCTGAGCTGGTGGGCTGGCTCCGCCGATCCGGGGCGTTTTGATCAGGCCCTCCCCGAGGAGGCGGTGGATCTCCGCCTGAAGGGCCAGCGTGGTGGCCTTCACATCAGCGCCGCGAGCGGAGGCTGGAGGAGGAATAGGGGTGCCGATGCGCACATGCACCGGCACCAGGCGCAAGCGTCCACCACCGGGGCCAAGGGCCCGGTGGCTGTTGATGATCGCGACAGGCAACAGGGGAACGCCCATGCGGGCGGCGAGCCAGGCGGCCCCGTCATGGGGGTGGTTGACGCGACCATCCTCCTGACGAGTGCCATCAAGAAACACCCCCGTGGCCCAGCCCTCCGCAATTCGCTCACAGGCGGCGCGCACGGCCCGCCGATCGCTGGCGCCCCGAGCGACGGGATAGGCCCCGCAGGAGCGGATCACCGCGCCCAGCAAGGGCACGCGGAAGAGCTCCTCTTTCGCCATGAAAGCCACGGGCCGGCGCAGGGAGCAGGCGAGGATCGGCGGGTCGAGATGGGAGCCGTGGTTGGCCACCACCAGCAGCCCCCCGCGGCGCGGAACGTTGCCAATTCCGGCGACGCGCCCCCGCAGCAATCCCCGGAACACGGGGATGACCATCAACCAGCACATCAGCCAGTAGGGCAGGGAGGGCTCGGGAGCGTGGTCGAGCGGGGAGCGCTTCACAAGCCCACATCCGCGGCGGTGGACACTTGGGCGGTCTCCAGGTCCGGGCAGCCGCGTTTGATCAAACCGCTGAGCACATTGCCCGGTCCGATCTCCACCGCCGCGCGAATGCCCTCCATCGGCAGACGGGCCATGGTTTCCCGCCAACGCACCCCAGAGGTCATCTGCTGGATCAGCCTGGCCTTCAACCGGTCGCCAACGCGCTCTGGGGTGGGATCCGTGTTGCTGAGCACCGGCACGGAGGCCTCCGCGAACGGCACCGACTCCAGCTCCTTGGCAAACAGCGCTGCGGGCTCCTCCATGAAGGGCGAATGAAAGGCGCCTGAGACCGCCAAGGGGATGGCGCGCTTGCAACGGAGCGCACCGGTCACCGCCTCCACCGCTTCAGGAGTGCCAGAGAGCACCACCTGCGCCGCGCTGTTGTCATTGGCGATCACCACCCCCTCCGTGGCGGCCACCAGATCCTCCAGCTGCCGGGCGTCAAAACCGATGACGGCCGTCATGGCGCCGCCGCCAGCGGTGGCCATCAGCTCACCGCGACGCTGCATGAGCGCCAGGCCGGTCTCGGCGTCAAACACGCCAGCCGCGTAGAGCGCCACCAGTTCGCCAAGGCTGTGGCCCGCCACGAGCGCGGGTTGGCGTCCCTGGGCGTGCAAGGCATCCACGAGGAGACTCTCCACCACGAACAGGGCGGGCTGGGTGTTGCGGGTGTCATGGAGATTCATGAGCCCATCGCCCACCGCGTCGGCGGAGCAGATCGCCAGCAGGTCGCGACCCAGACGTTCAGAAGCCAGGGCGAAGCGCTGGCGAGCCCCAGGGAGCGAAAGCACCCCCTCCGCCATGCCGCCCTTCTGCGATCCCTGCCCCGGAAACACCCAGGCGACTGCCATGGCATTCAATGCGTTGATGGGCCAGGAGACTACGTGGAGGGCGGCTCGGCGGTGGCGGAACCCGACGGCGGGGGTCCGCTCCAGCGCAACACCGCCGCCCCCCAGCTCAATCCGGCGCCAAATCCACTGGTGGCGAGCAGGTGGCCGGGTTGCACCCGGCCGTCGCGCACAGCTTCATCCAGCATCAACGGGATCGTGGCCGCAGAGGTGTTGCCGTAGGACTCCAGGTTGCTGAGCACCCGCTCTGGGGCCACGGAGAAGCGCTCGGCCACGGCGTCAAGAATGCGCTGATTGGCCTGATGAAGCAGGAGCCAATCCACCTGTCGCGCCTCCAAGTCCGCGTCCCGCAGCACCTGCGCCAGAACGATCGGCACTTCGCGCACCGCGAACTTGTAGACCTCCTGACCATTCATCGCGATGGGATGGAACCCCCCTTCCTCCGTGGTGAATCCCCCCTGAACATCCCGGAGACGCTCCCGATGGGCGAGGGTGAGGCAGGCCTGGCGACTGCCATCGGAGCGGAGGCGGAACGCCAGCAGGTCGTCCCGGTCGGGCGCGCAAGCCTCCAGGACCACAGCGCCCGCCCCATCGCCGAACAGCACGCAGGTGCGCCGATCGGTCCAATCGACCCAGCGGCTGAGCTGGTCGGCGCCGATCACCAGGGCCCGGCACATGCTCCCGGCGCGGATGTACTGAGCGGCGGTGACAAGGGCGAAGAGAAAGCCGCTGCAGGCCGCTGTGAGGTCGAAGGCCACGGCCTGATGTGCCCCCAGGGCGGCCTGCACGCGGGGCGCGGTGCCGAACAGATCATCGGGGCTGGAGGTGGCCAGGATGATGAGGTCGAGTTGATCGGCGTCCCAGCCGGCATGGTTCAGGGCGGCACGGGCGGCCTCGGTGGCCATGGTGGTCACGGACTCGCCGGGACCGGCGAGGCGGCGAGCGCCGATTCCCGTGCGGCTGCGGATCCAGTCGTCAGAGGTGTCGACCAGGGCGCTGAGGTCGTCATTGCTGACACGGGTGCGCGGTAGGGCTCGTCCAGAGCCGACGACGGCCACCCCACGGAGATCGGCGGGGCTGCGGGGGCTGACAGTGTGCTCCGACACCCGTGGCGCTCGGTTCGGATCAGTCAATCACAGGTGGCTGCGGACGCCGCCTCACCCCCGAGCGCATGGAGGTCGTCCATCAGGTGGTGGCTGGCGGCGGAATGGGCCAGGCGCAGGGCACTGACCACCGACAGAGCCTTGCTGCTGCCATGGCCGATCACACAGACCCCGTCCACGCCAAGCAGTAGAGCGCCGCCGTGCTCCGCGTGATCCAGGCGCTTTTTGATGCGCACCAGATTGCTCCGCAGGAAGGCGGACCCCACTTTTCCACGCCGGCCCCGGGGCAGTTCCGCCCGCAAGACGTCGAGCAACACGCTGCCCACCGACTCCAGGAACTTCAACAGCACGTTGCCCGTAAAGCCATCGCAGACCACCACGTCAAACCGACCGGACAGCACATCCCGGCCCTCGCAGTTGCCGGCGAAGCGCAGGCGGGCGTCGCCCATCAGCAGGGGATGGGTCTTCAGCGCCAGGTCGTTGCCCTTGCACTCCTCCTCGCCGATGTTGAGCAATCCCACCCGCGGGTTGGCCACCTGGAGCGCGTCTCGGCTGTAGATCGTTCCCAGAAGGGCGAATTGGTGCAGCCAGGCCGGCTTGCAGTCGGTGTTGGCTCCCACGTCGAGCACAAGCACCTGCCGCGCTGGATCCTTTGTGGGGAAGAGGGCGCCGATGGCCGGTCGTTCGATCCCGCGCAGGCGGCCGAGACGAAAGATGGCCGAAGCCATCACGGCGCCGGAGTTGCCAGCGGAGTAGACGGCCATGGCCTGACCGGACTTCACCAGGTCCATCGCCATGTTGATGCTGGCATCGCGCTTGCGACGGACCACGGTGGCCTCCTCGTCCATGCCCACGGAGCAGCCGCTCGCCACGAGCTGCAGCAGGCCTCGATCCTGGGCTTCCGCCAGCTCCTGCTCAAGTCCGAGGCTGGCCACCGCACGCCGCAGGGGATCGCCCTCGACGACGAAGCGGATGCGCAGCGGCAGCACCCGAACGGCCCGCAGACAGCCCTCCAGGATCGGCCCGGGGGCGTTATCGCCGCCCATGCCGTCCACGGCGACCCAGAGGCGATCCCGGTCGTCGATGACGGGCCAGTCCTCGGGGCCGCCGGCCCCGAGCTGCAGGCGGCGGAGGGGATCCAGCACGAGGGGCTGGAGCACGGTGCCGGCCATGCTTCCGGCCATGGAGGTGGCGGCGCCGGCGACGGAGCCGGCGGCATTGGCCGTGTCCACCAGGGAGGTGACCGCAGCATTGCGCTTGTACCAGATCACCAACCGCCGGATCGTGCGGTTTTGCCGTTGACGCCGGCTCAGGGCCTGGCGCCCGGGGGATCGGAGGTTGTCAGAGTCCTTCGGGGGCAACGGAGTCAACGATGCGCTGGAAGAGGTAGCCAGTGCCCCGGGCCGTGAGGATCAGCTCGGGGTTGGCAGGATCATCCTCCAGTTTGGAACGCAGCCTGGAGATGTGGACATCCACCACCCGGGTGTCGACATGACGCTCAGGGGTGTAGCCCCAGACTTCCTTCAGGATCTCGCCGCGACTGAAGGGCTCGCCGGAGCGGCTGACGAGCAGCTCCAGCAGGCTGAACTCCATGCCGGTCAGGCGGATGCGCTCCTCGCCCCGGTAGACCTGGCGCTTGTTGGTGTCGATCCGGAGGTCCGCCACCTGGATCACGCCGGAGTTGGGGATGCCCGCCACCTGTTCCTTCTCGACCCGCCGCAGCACGCAGCGGATGCGGGCCTCCAGCTCCTTGGGGCTGAAGGGCTTCACCACATAGTCATCCGCGCCGAGCTCCAGACCGGTGATGCGATCCGCCACATCGCCCAAGGCGGTGAGCATCACGATCGGCACATCCGATTCCTTGCGCAGCTCCTGGCACACCCCGTAGCCGTCGAGCTTGGGCATCATCACGTCGAGAACCACCAGGTCGGGGTGGGCACGGTGGAAGGTTTCCAACGCCTCCTCGCCATCCGAGGCGGTGAGCACCTGATAGCCGATCATCGAGAGACGGGTTTCCAGAATCCTGCGAATGCTGGCCTCGTCATCCACGACAAGGATCGTTTCTTTGGCCGGGGAGGTCGCCGTCATCGCCAGGACGCAGCACGTACAACGGATCGGATCCACTGAAAAGGCCTGAGGGCCGCTCTGTTCATCGACCGCTATTTTTCTTCACAAATTGATCGTGCCCCGCGCCACATCCCTCTACCTCTGTCAGACCTGCGGGGCCCGGAGCCGCCAGTTTTTCGGGCGCTGCTCCGCTTGCGGCAGCTGGAATTCCCTGGTGGAACAACCCGTGACCGGCCGGGAGGGACGCCCGGAGCGGCGACGGTCGGCGACGGCGGGCGACGCGGGCGCGCCGGCCCCATGGCGCTCCACGCCGATCGACGCCTCCGAGGAGAAGCCCCTTCGGCGTCTGGCCACCGGGTTTGGAGAGCTCGATCGGGTGCTCGGAGGGGGGTTGGTGCCCGGGGCGCTGGTGCTTCTGGGTGGCGATCCGGGCATCGGCAAGTCGACCCTCCTCCTGCAGGCGGCTCAGGCCATGGCCGAGCACTGTCGCGTCTTGTATGTCAGCGCGGAGGAATCGGCGCAGCAGGTTCGGTTGCGCTGGCGCCGGCTCGTCCCGCGGGCTCCGGACCCTGCGGAGGGCCAGGCTCCTGCGGAGGGCCAGGCTCCCGCCGCTCGGCCCTTGGCGGAGACCGACCGCCAGGCCAGCCTTCAACTGCTGGCGGAGACCGACCTGGACCAGGTTCTGGAGGAGCTAGAGGCGCTCCAGCCGGCTGTGGCCATCCTCGACAGCATCCAGGCCCTCCATGACGCCAACCTCAGCAGCGCCCCCGGCACGGTGGCCCAGGTGCGGGAGTGCGCGGCGGCCCTGCAACGGCTGGCCAAGCGCCAGGGCTCGGCGCTGCTTCTGGTGGGGCACGTCACCAAGGAGGGCCTGCTGGCAGGACCCAAGGTGCTGGAACACCTGGTGGACACGGTGCTGACGTTTGAGGGCGACCGCTTCGCCAGCCATCGCCTGCTGCGGGCCGTGAAGAATCGTTTCGGTGCCACCCATGAACTGGGCGTGTTCGAGATGCGTGATGGCGGATTGGCGGAGGTGACCAATCCCAGCGAGCTGTTTCTCGGCGGTGACCAGCCCAGTCCAGGCACGGCGACGATTGTGGCCTGCGAGGGAACCCGCCCGCTGGTGGTGGAGCTTCAGGCCTTGGTGAGCCCCACGAGCTACGCCAGTCCACGGCGCACGGCCACGGGAGTGGGCATCAACCGGCTTCACCAGATCCTGGCCGTGATCGAAAAGCACCTGAGCCTGCCCCTCTCCCGCTTTGACTGCTACCTGGCGGTGGCGGGTGGCCTGCAGGTGGAGGAACCGGCGGCGGATCTGGGCGTGGCTGCGGCCGTGGTGGCCAGCACCCGTGACCTGACACTGCCGCCAGGCACTGTCCTGATCGGGGAGCTGGGGCTCGGGGGGCAGCTCAGGCCGGTGGGGCAGCTGGAGCTGCGCCTGCAGGAGAGCGCCCGCCTGGGGTTCACGCGCGCTGTTGTGCCGCGGGGGAGCCTGTCGACGGCGGGGGCCGCGGGACAGCTCGGTTTGAACCTGTTGGAATCCTCGACGCTGGCCGAAGCCCTCACAAGGGCGCTGGCAGCCGATTAAAAGTAAACATCCACTGTGCTGCGGCCGGAACTCTTCAGCCAGTTTTCGATGTCGAGATAGCCACCCGGGTAGAGCCGGACCGCTTTGCTCCAGTGCTGCGCGGCCAGGTCGAACCATTTGTCGGCACTGTCCTGATCGCCCTCTTCCTCCGCCATGCGTCCCCATTTCTCATAGATCAAGCCCATGTTCTTGAGACAGGAGGGAGAATTGGGATTGGCATCCAAAGATTGACTGTAGTAATCCAGAGATTTCTCCTCTTCACCAGTGCTCATGAAGATGATGGCCATGTTTTTCAAAATCTCTGCCCGGTCTGTCGTGTTGTCCTCGAGATTGAGAGCCTCCTCGTAATTCTGCAGGGCCTCGGCATAGTCGCCATCGTTCTGGGCTGACAGGCCATCGCGATAATAAACATAGGCTTCTTTCGCCTTGGCATCAATCGGCAACAGCTTGACGATGAGGTCGGCCATCACCGTGAAACTTTTGTCGATGAAGTTGTCGTTGCGCTGGGAGCGGGGCACGGCGCTGGAGCGGTCTTCCGTCCATCCTGCCTCCTGAGACCGCTGGTCGGGGTGTCTCCCCCGCCGCAGTGCCTAGGCTGAAGGGGCCTCCCGCCGCCTCCCGTGCTCACCTCCCCCAGCGGCCCCGCCACGGAGACGGTGGCCGACGCTCCGCTGGCGCCCCTGGCAACCCCCGGCTGCGGGGTGCTGCTGGACGTGGAGGGGATGAAGTGCGGCAGCTGCGTGCGCGCTGTGGAACAACGGCTGCGGCAGCAGCCCGGCGTGCGACAGGCGAGTGTGAACCTCCTCACCCGCACCGCCTGGATCGACCTGGATCCGGGCGCCGGGGGCTTGGAGCCCCTCCTCTCCAGCCTGAAGGCGCTGGGCTTTGCGGCGCAGCCCCGCGAGGAAGGCAGCCTGTCGCCCACCCGTCGCGAGCAACGCCTTCAGCGGAGCTGGTGGCAGCAGTGGCGCCAACTGGTGACGGCGCTGGTTCTGGTGGCCCTCTCCAGCCTGGGGCATTGGGCGGAGGCGGAGGCCAGCGCCTGGGCCCCCCCCCTCCAGCTCTTCCAGGCCAGGTGGGTTCACGCTCTCCTTGCCCTGGCCGCCTTGGCGGGGCCGGGGCGCGCGATCCTGATCACAGGCCTCCGAAACGCCCTGGCGGGCCATCCCAGCATGGACAGCCTGGTGGCTCTGGGCATGGGCAGCGCCACTGCGGCCAGCCTGGTGGGCTGGCTCTGGCCCCGCAGCCAGCTGCCATGTTTCTTTTTTGAACCGGTCATGCTGCTGGGCTTTGTGCTGGCGGGCCGGTTTCTGGAGGAACGGACCCGCTGGCGCAGTTGTCGGGCCATCGAGGAGCTGGCCGCGCTCCAGCCGGATGAGGCCCTGCTGGTGATGGAAGACGCCCCGCCCCGCAAGGTGCGCTCGGGTGGGCTGCGCCCGGGCGACCGTCTGCTGGTGCTGCCGGGGGATCGCCTGCCGGTGGACGGGGTGGTCCAGGCGGGCGCCTCCGCCGTGGACCGTTCCGCCCTCACCGGCGAGCCCCTCCCTTTGGAGGCGGAACCCGGATGCGAGCTGGAGGCGGGCAGCCTCAATCTGGAAGCACCGCTGGTGGTGGAGGCCAGGCGTTGCGGCCAGCAAACCGCGATTGCCCGCATCGTGCGGCTGGTGGAGACAGCTCAGGCCCGCAAAGCACCGATTCAAGGACTGGCGGACCGGGTGGCCGGCCGCTTCACCCAGGGCGTGATCGTTCTCGCGCTGGCCACGTTTCTGTTTTGGTGGCGGTGGGGGACCCGGCTTTGGCCCGGGGTGCTGCAGGCCCTTCCCGCCGACGCCATGGCCCTGATGGACCACGGGGGTCACGGAGCGCTGACGGGCCCGATGACTCCCGTCAGCCTCGCGCTGCAACTGGCCATCGCCGTGCTGGTGGTGGCCTGCCCCTGCGCCCTGGGCCTGGCGACCCCAACGGCCATCAGCGTTGGCAGTGCCATTGCAGCCCGCTCGGGAGTGCTCTTTCGCGGCGGCGATGCCATCGAAATGGCTTCCCGGCTCAAGGCCGTCGTGTTCGACAAAACCGGCACCCTCACCGTGGGCCGACCGTTGGTGACCGCGCTGGAGGCCTTTCCCTCCGTCGATCAAACCGATGGCCGCGCGGATGTGGAGGCCCTCTGGATGGTGCAACTGGCGGCCAGCCTTGAACAGCAGAGCCGCCATCCCCTGGCCCATGCCCTGCAACAGGAAGCCCAGCAACGGGGACTGCCGCCGCTGGCGGTGGCGGAAAGCCGCACCATCCCTGGACAGGGCATGGAAGGTCGGCTTGTGGGCCAGGCGGATCCCCTTCTGGTGGGACGCCTGCCCTGGCTGCGGGAGCGGGGTCTGCTGCTGCCCCCCGGGGCGGAGGCCACCCTGAGCAGCCCTCCCTTCGCGCGGGCCACCCTGATCGGGGTGGGTCAGGGTCAGCGGCTTCTGGGGGTGATCGCCATTGAGGATCAGCCCCGTTCCGATGCCAGACGAGCCGTGGGCGCCCTGCGCGATCAAGGTCTGGCTGTGGGTGTGTTGAGTGGCGACCGAGAGGCCAGCGTGCGCCACCTGGCCTCCCTCCTGGGGTTGCGGGATGAGGATGTGGCCTGGAGCCTGCGGCCCGAACAGAAGGTGGAAGCCCTCTCCCGCTGGCGCTCTCGCGGCCCCGTGGCCATGGTGGGCGATGGCATCAACGACGCCCCGGCCCTGGCCGCCGCCGATCTGGGGATCGCCGTGGGCACGGGCACGCAGATCGCTCAGGACTCCGCCGCGGTGGTGGTGATGGGCGATCAGCTGATGGATGTGGTGCGGGCCCTCGCCCTGGCCCGGGACACCATGGCCAAGGTGCGGCAAAATCTGTTTTGGGCTTTCGGCTACAACTTGATCGTGCTGCCGATCGCGGCCGGAGCCCTGCTTCCCGCCTTCTCCCTCCGCCTGACCCCACCCCTGGCCGCGTTGCTGATGGCGTTGAGCTCCATCACGGTCGTGGTCAATGCCTTGGTGCTCCGGCCGCCCGAGGAGCAGTCCTTGCCTGCCTCGCTCCATGGCCACTAGGGGACGCTTCGTAGTGCTGGAGGGCATCGACGGCTGTGGCAAGACCACCCAGATCGCAGCCCTGCGGGAATGGTTGCCCCGAAGTGGCTTGATCCCGCCTCACAGGGAACTGGTGATCACCCGGGAGCCAGGGGGCACACCCTTCGGCGCCGCCCTGCGGGAGCTTCTGCTGCACCCTCCCGCGCGACAAACTCCCGGGGACCGGGCGGAGCTGCTGCTCTACGCCGCGGATCGCGCCCAGCATGTGGCGCAACGCATCGCCCCCGCCCTGGCCGCGGGGCATTGGGTGCTCTCCGATCGCTTCAGCGGATCGACGGAGGCTTACCAGGGCCATGGCCGCGGCCTGCCCTTGGAACCCATTCGCCAGTTGGAGCACTTCGCCACCGCTGGCCTCCAACCCGATCTCACCCTCTGGCTCGCCCTCCCCCTGGAGGAGGCCCTGCGTCGCCGACGCCATCAACAGAGCGATCGCATCGAAGCGGAGGGGGCCGCGTTCCTGGAGCGCGTCCATCAGGGTTTCGCGCGGCTGGCCCAGGGGCACGGCTGGTGGCGAGTCGAGGCCACAGGCGACCCGACCACGGTCGGTGAGCGCTGCCGCCAGGCCCTGCTGACACGCTTTGCCGCCGCCGATCCCGCCGACCATGGGTGATGACGCCCCGCCGACCATGGCTGAAGACGCGCTGTTCGCCGACCTGATCGGTCATGGTCTGGCGGTGCGGCTGTTGCGGGCCGCCCTGCGGAGCGCACGACTGGCGCCGGCCTATCTGTTCACCGGTCCGGAGGGAGTGGGTCGTCGGTTGGCGGCGCTGCGCTTCCTGGAAGGGGTGCTCAGCGGAGGCCAGGGCGATCCCGTGCTGAGGAGACGGCTGGACCAGGGCAATCTGGCCGACCTGCTCTGGCAGGAGCCCACCTTTGCGCATCAGGGGCAGATGGTGCCGGCTTCGCGGGCGGAGGAGCTGGGGGTGAGTCGCCGCACCCCACCCCAGATCCGGTTGGAGCAAGTGCGCGAGGTGAGTCGCTTCCTCGGCCGCCGCCCGATCGAATCCCCACGACCGCTGGTGGTGATCGAGGCCGCCGAGGCAATGGCGGAGTCAGCGGCCAACGCTTTGTTGAAAACCCTGGAGGAACCGGGCGATGGCTTGTTGATCCTGATCACTTCCGCTCCGGAACGTCTCCTCGTCACCATCCGGTCCCGTTGTCAGGTCATTCCTTTTCTTCCCCTCTCCGTGGCGGAGATGGACGCGGTGCTGCGTCGGGAGCCGCCACCCGCAGACGAGACGACGCCCATGGGAGCGGATCCAGAGGAGCTGCTGACCCTGGCGGCGGGATCCCCCGGGGCGCTTCAAAACCACCGTCAACAGTGGCGACAGCTGCCGGAGGGGTTGGCCGATCGACTCGGCGAACGTTCCACCAATCCCTTGACCGCTCTTGAGCTGGCGCGGGAGATCAGCGAGAGCCTGGAGGGGGAACAGCAGCTCTGGCTGCTGCAGTGGTGGCAGAACAGACTCTGGGAAAGACACAGGGACCCGCGCCAGATCGTGCGCCTGGAGGTTCTGCGCAAACACCTGCTCAGCCACGTGCAACCCCGCCTGGCCTGGGAGGTCACCCTGCTGGATCTGGCGCGCGGCGGGGGGACCTGAGACCTGGTCAGCCGGTCAGGGCGTGGCCGGATGGGGAGCTTTGCTGTCCTTTTGCGCTTGACGCGCCTGCGCCATGAGCGGACTCAGCTCCCGCAGCTGCTCGTCCGTGGGCAATTCCAGGCAGTATCCCGCCCCGTACACCGTCTTGATGAACCGGGGTTTGCGCGGATCGGGCTCAAGCTTGGTGCGGAGATGACGCACATGCACGCGAATGGTTTCAATGTCGTCATCGGGTTCGTAGCCCCAGACCTCCTTGAGGATCAAGGAGGGTGCCACCGTTTGGCCGTGGCGCTGCAGCAAGCAGTGGAGCAGTTCAAATTCCAGATGGGTAAGCCGCACCGGGGTGTCAAACCAGATGGCCTCGAAGCGTTCTGGCACAAGGGTGAGGCAGGAGTAGCTCAGGATTTCGTTGTGCTTGGTGGACAGCGGAGCCCGCTCGCTGCGACGGAGGAGGGCCTTGACCCGCACCATCAGCTCTTCGAGATCGAAAGGCTTGGTGAGGTAGTCGTCGGCACCGGAGTTGAAGCCGCTCACCTTGTCCTTGGTGCCGCCGAGGGCGGTGATCATGAGGATGGGAATGCGGGCGGTGCGGTCGTCTCGACGAAGGCGCTGGCAGAGAGTGAGGCCGTCGACCTTGGGGAGCATCAGATCGAGGAGGATCACATCCGGGCTGTATTGCAGGGCCAGGGCCTGCCCCTTGATGCCATCTTCCGCGCGCTGCACATTGAAACCGCCATGCTCCAGGTGACCGGCCACAAGGTCGCGCATGTCGCCGTCATCCTCGACGAGAAGAATGCAGGGTTTCATGACAGGCGACGGCAGGGTGTGCGTGGAGTGTGGCTGGGCTGGACACGATTCGCGCGATCGTCTGCCGCAACGGGAAAGGCCAACCTGGCAATCCATTCTGGGCTGATCTGAAGGTTTTGGGGCTCCTGTGAGGGAATGTTGTAAAGACCCGCCAACCCAACTCAGGCGGCCTCGCAAAAGAGACACAAATTAAGACCAGGGATCAATCCCACGGTCTTGGAAAAACAAAGAACTCCCCGGGCGGGATTCGAACCTGCGACCAATCGGTTAACAGCCGACCGCTCTACCGCTGAGCTACCGAGGAATGACAACCTTTCAAGGAGGCGGTCCTTGAAGGAGCTGTCTGAGAGCGACTCCACTCACCGAGGAACGGCCAATGGCGTGCTTCAGGACGCCCTGACCTTACCCGCCACCCCTGCCCGTGGGCAAGAGGCTGAACGAACGGACCAGCTCGGCACCGTCGTGCCAATGACCCACGCGTCCGCGCTCCATGCGGGCGGCCCCATCAGCGTGGGCCAGTTCCTCCAGCCTGTGGGTGACCCACAGAGCCGTCAACGGATTGGGTTGACGATCGCAGAGGGCACGGATCAAGGCCAGCACGTCCGCCTGGCTGTCGGGATCCAGCAGAGCCGTGGGCTCATCCAGGAGGAGGAGGGTGGCCTCCGCGGCCAAGGCCCCGGCGATCGCCAACCGCTGCTTCTGCCCCCCGCTGAGGGTGTGAATCGGCCGGTGGGCCATCCCCTGCAAGCCCACCTGCTGGAGGAGCGCTTCCTCCCGATCTGCGGCTTGGCGATGGTTCAAGGCCAGGGGCAATCCCAGCCTCAGATCCGTGCCGCAGGTGGGCATGAGCAGTTGGTGGTCTGGATTCTGGAAGACCAGGGCCGGTCGCAGGGCCGTGTTGATACACCCCCGCACAGGGGACATCAAGCCGGCGATCAGGCGCAGAAGGGTGCTCTTGCCACTGCCATTGCTGCCGACCAGCATCCACAGGCCCGGCCGGGAAATCTCCAGCGAGCATCCGCGCAACATCGGTCGTTCGTGGGACCAGCCGAAATCCACCCCAGCGACGACCAAAGGAAGTTCCGACCCCGAGGTGGATGCGGGCATGGACGGTCAGGCTTCAAAGCTGAAACCGGGCCGCTTCCCAGAGCCGCCGATGGTGGACTTTTCAAAGATCTGCACGGCCACGACTTCTGCAGTCAGCAGGCGGATGCGCTTGTGCGGGTCCTTTTCACAGCGCAGTTCCAGCACCTTGGGCTCGCCACTTTCGATGGCACGTCCCACCTCCTCGTACAACCCCTCCGCCGCCTCCAGCTCCTTGCGCTGAACGGAGATGGGCATGGGGGTGAGGCGGAGGGAAAGCTCGACGACGTACATGGTGGAAAGGGGCGCGCAGTCACTCTGGCGGAAGGTTGCGCGCCTTTATGAGAAAGGGCTGCTGAGCACAATTGCTCATTTGCCAGCAAAGCGCCAGTCCTGGCAACGCAGCCGGGCCTTCATGCCCTTACGATGTTGAACGTAAAGCTTCGTTAAGCTGCTTCCCATGACGATCGCTGTAGGACGCGCGCCAGCGGCACGGGGATGGTTCGACATCCTGGACGACTGGCTCAAGCGCGACCGCTTCGTTTTTGTGGGGTGGTCAGGTCTGCTGCTGTTTCCTTGCGCCTATCTGGCACTGGGAGGCTGGCTGACCGGCACCACC
>Ga0194130_10001037_pt1 | contig 47217 bp, 46 predicted proteins | sample TA2KigsurfametaG_FD_160084 | JGI IMG/M metagenome (GOLD analysis project Ga0194130, IMG submission 160084) | Freshwater microbial communities from Lake Tanganyika, Tanzania - TA2015050 Kigoma 12 surface | ecosystem: Environmental > Aquatic > Freshwater > Lake | place: Tanzania: Lake Tanganyika...
TTTTTTATAAATAAAAACATATATAAACTAACAACTTAAAGACATAATTTGTTAGTTAGATAAGATGAGAAAATATGTTAATTTATTTGGACAATTTAATAAATTAGATTCAACTGCAAATTTAATTTCTAAAAATACACTTGAGATTACCAAAAAAATTTATTCAACACCAGATAAATTACTTAAATTTGATGAAATAAATTACAGAAAATTATATGAATTATGGGGAGCAAATGGTTTATTTGAACACAAAACTAATGATATTAGCCCCTTTATATATGGGTTAATTAATTATAACATTGAAAGTATCGATTCCGGTTTAAGGTCTGGTTATTCAGTTCAGTCGTCATTAGTTATTAATCCGATTGAAAAGTTTGGTACAGAAGCCATAAAAAATAAATATTTAGATAAACTTTATTCCGGAAAAAATATTGGTTGTTTTGGTCTTACTGAGCCAGATGCGGGTTCAGATCCGGCAAATATGAAAACAAAGGCTGTAGAACATAAAGATTATTATGTGGTTAATGGTTCCAAAATATGGATAACAAATTCACCCATAGCTGATGTCTTTGTTATATGGTGTAAAGATGATTCAAATAAAATAATCGGGTTAGTTAGCGAAAGAACGGATGAAATTAATACACCTAAAATAGAAGATAAACTAACATTATTAGCTTCTCCAACTGGATATATTAATATAGATAATTTAAAGGTACCGAAAACAAATAAACTAAATATTATTGGATTAAGAGGTCCATTTGATTGTTTAAATAAAGCTAGATATGGTATTTCGTGGGGTGTAATTGGAGCAATGGAAAACATAATTAATACTACAATTGATTATACAGAAGATAGAAAACAATTCAACAAGTCTCTTAATTCTTTTCAGCTTATTCAAAATGATTTGATAAAATCTATTGAATTATATAATAATTCTTTAAATAATTCATTTGCATCATTAAATAATATTAATAGTTTTGAAGATTTAGATAAGAATATTGCGCTAATTTCTTTTCTTAAAAAAACGAATTGCGAAAATGCGCTAAATGTTGCACGATTATGTCGTGATATTTTAGGCGGTAATGGTGTATCAAATTCTTATAATATTATAAGACATTTACTAAATCTAGAGGCTGTAAATACATATGAAGGAACAAAAAATGTGCACAACTTAATTTTAGGAAGAGAACTTTTAGGTAAAAATGCGTTTTTTTAATTATAAATATAAATATAAAGACATTACATCATTATATTTATAGTAATGAATAGAATAATATTATATATTTCCTCTTTTTTTAATAAAAATATAAATAAATCTACTAGTATTCCATTAGGAAGATGGAATATAGATAAATGTATAAATAAAATTAATATAAAAATAGATATGTCAAACAATGATCATTGTGGGACTTGTCATAATTATTTAACTAACAAAATAATAAGTAATTAATATTTCTCTTGTCTTATATGTATGTATAATTATAAAACAATATTAAATACAATTTAATATTGTTAGTTATGTCCTTTATTAAAGACTATTTTGAAAAAGTAAAAAGTCATTTCGATGAATTTGGAGAATTAACCATAGTATTTATGCAAAATGGTGCATTCTTTGAAGTATATGGATTAAAAGATGAAAATGATAACTATTTTGGTTCTAAAATTACCGATTTTTCGAGAATTTGTGACCTAAATATTGTTGATAAAAAATCCGCTGGAGATAAAAATGTTATGTATAACGGTTCTAAAGTTGTTAATGCCGGATTTAAAACGCATCTAATTGAAAAATATCTTAAAAAGATGCAAGATAATGGTTACACTATTGTTGTTTATGAAGAAGATGATGAAGATGAAATTACCAGAAGTTTAACCGGTATTTATTCTCCCGGAACATTTTTATCAAATGAAACTGATATAATAACTAACAATACGTGCTGTATTTGGATTGAGGTGAAAAATCCCCTGTTACGAACTAACAAAAAAGGTGTTAAAAATATATTTATTGGTGCGGCACAAATCGATATATATACGGGATATACAAGTATTATTGAGTATAATCAAGAATATATTAAAAATCCGACAACGTTTGATGAATTGGAACATTTTATTTCGGTTTATAATCCAAGTGAAACAATTATAATTTCTAATTTATTAGTTTCGGATATGGAAGATATTATAAGTTTTACAAATGTAAAAAGTAAATCGATTCATTTTGTTAGTTTAACTGAACAAAATCCTTTGAAAAGTTTTGTTCGCGCTTCAAATTGTGAAAAACAAGTTTATCAATTACAACTTTTACAAAAATTCTATAAAATAAATGATACACAAGCATTTATGGGTTTATTTAATGATAATGTATATGCAACTCAAGCATTTTGCTATTTATTAGATTTTATTTATCAACATAATCCCAATTTAGTTTACAAGGTTTTTGAACCAATTTTGGAAAATACAAGTAACCGACTCGTTTTAGCTAATCATTCATTAAAGCAACTAAATATTATAGATGATAATAATTATAAAGGTAAATATTCATCAGTTGTTAGAATGTTAAATGAATGTGTTACATCAATGGGTAAAAGAGAATTTGACCATTTATTTTTAAATCCAATTACAGATGAAATATTATTACAAAATGAATATAATATTACGAATTATTTACTAAATAATTTTGACCCTTATACTAACATAAAGGGTTACTTAACAAATATTCGTGATTTATCAAAAATAATGCGTCAAATTATTCTTAAAAAAGTGACACCAAAATCATTATATCAGTTGTATAATGGTATTAAAATATCAAAAGCATTATATTCAATAGTTGAAAATGATATTACAATTGGTTCTTATTTAAAAGGTAAACTAACAAATTATGATAATTTACTTGAATCGATGGATAAAGTGTTAGTATTTTTGGAAAGTAAATTAATTATGGATGAATGTAAAGATATAGATAATATTCAAAAAATAGAAAAAAGTTTTATTCATTCAGGTGTTGATGCATTATTAGATACAAAAATCAAGACTCTTATGGAATCTCAAGATCAAATTGAATGTTGTCAAAGTTATTTAAGTTCTTTAATATTAGAACAAGAATCATTGGGTAAAAAGAAACCAAAAACAACAAAAAAATCCAGCATTACAACCAAGGCTAAAACATTATTAGATAGCGATGATGAAGAAGATGAACAAAATGAAAGTACAAAATTGTACGTTAAAATTCACGAAACTGAAAAAAATAATTTTAGTTTAATTGCAACTGATAAGCGATGTAAATTATTAGAAGACGCACTAAAAAGGGTTGCAAAAGAATCGGTAACATTAAAATATAAATCAAGCTATTTAAGTGTAGACACAACATTTTCATTAATTTTAAAATTAGAATTTATTAAGCAATCTTCAACTAATAAACGTATATATAGTACACAAATTAATGAATTATGCAAAAATGTTGGTTCAATTAAAGTTAGTCTAATTGATACTGTATCAAATGTGTATAATCATATTATAGATGATTTTCTGGTATATCAAGACCAAGTAGAAAATATAATAAAATTTATTACATTATTAGATGTAGTATATAGTAAGGCATTTATTGCGTTAAAATATAATTATTGTAAACCGGAAATAGAAGCAGATGCAACTAATTCATTTATAGATGTTAAAGGAATTAGACATTGTTTAATAGAAAAAATACAACAAAGTGAATTATATGTTACAAATAATATTTGTATTGGTAAGGGAGAATTAGATGGACTACTTTTATATGGAACAAATGCTGTAGGAAAAACGAGTTTTATAAGAGCATTAGGAATAAGTATTATAATGGCTCAAGCGGGATTATATGTTCCAGCATCTAGTTACAAATTTAAGCCATATAAATATATTTTTACGCGTATTTTAGGAAACGATAATATATTTAAGGGGTTATCAACATTTGCAGTAGAAATGTCAGAATTACGCACAATTTTGCGGTTAGCAGATAAGAATAGTTTGGTATTAGGAGATGAGTTATGTTCAGGTACGGAAAGTATAAGCGCAACAAGTATATTTGTGGCAGGAATTCAACAATTATATAAGTCAAAATGTTCTTTTATATTTGCGACACATTTACACGAAATAATAAATTATGAAGAGATTGTTAGTTTGTCAACAGTAAAAATGATGCATATGTCAGTAATATATGATAAACAAAATGATTGTTTAGTATATAATCGTAAGTTACAAGAAGGTCCGGGTAATAATATGTATGGTTTAGAAGTATGTAAAAGTTTAGCATTACCACAAGATTTTTTAGAAGCAGCGCATAATATAAGAGCAAAATATCATCCGGAATCGGCTTCAATATTGGAGAAAAATACGTCACATTTTAATGCTGGGGTCATAAAAGATATATGCGAAAAATGTTTTAAAAACAAAAGTGAAGAAGTACATCATTTAGCGTTTCAACAAGATGCAGATACATTAGGAATTATTAAGAAGAATAGCCTTCAATTTCATAAAAATAACGCGGCAAATTTGCTAAATTTATGTGAAAAATGTCATAATGAGATGCATAAAACTGGAAAACAATATAAGAAAACAAAGACAACAAAGGGAACAATATTGGAGGAAATTTAATTTAATTTTACTTAATGGTGATAAAAGATTCATCAGAACAACTGTCATTATAAAACTTGTTTTGAAACTCCTTTGCATAATTCTTTAAATCTTTAAAATTGGAACATTCTTCTAAACAGTTATCAATTGCGTTAAAAATATAAAATTTACTAAAATATATATAAGTATTTTTAGGATTTTTCTCTAAATAATAAAATAAAGAACTTTTATCAACTTCATCAAAATCTTCTTCTGTATAATCGTCGAAATTATATATTGTGGTTGAAGAACCTATAAATATAATGGGTTTATCAATATGAAACAAGAAATAGTTATTGGGATTATAATTAGAAACATATAATGCATCACAGCTGGAAATATCGTCGATTAAATCTTTACAAATATTTTTTATAATGTTAGTTGATATGTAATATTTGATACTTTGTTGGGTTTTATTGTTATAAAATAGAACTAACATAGGATTGATACATTCAGGTATTTTATTAAATGTATAGTAAATAGATTGTTTAAATGTTAAAATCTTTTTGTAATAAGTATTATCTAGAGGAATCATTTTTTTAAATATGAATCCTAAAGAGTAGGCTTCTTTAATTAATTTATTTAGAAAAGAGTGATTATATAGGGATTTTCTAAATCGTATATTATCATCATAAGCACTACGTGGTTGAGAATCAACAAAAATAAATTCACTAGCTTCATTTAGTTGTCTGGTAATATAGATATCTAAACCGGCACCAATATATAATATCTTATTTAAAGGCATAATTAAGATATTATAATAAAATAAGTTGTATTTATATAAGTTTAAGTAAATAGGTTGTATTACACCCTTGAAGATTTAAAATCGAACTGGGTATAATGTTGAATTTCACAACTTGCTACACTTATCTCCTTTCGGGTATCGTGAGCATTTATACAAATGTCGTATATTCGTGAATAGAGATGTAAATGCTTGTAAGAATATATTATTACGTGGAAAATGTTATTTAGAAAGTCAAACAAGACCAGAAGAATTTACAAGGAAAGTAGTAAAAACTGAAAAGGTTAAGAAACCTAAAAAACAAGCAAGTAAGAATAAATAGTTGTTTCATTAAGGTAGTAAATGAAATAACATTAGATGGGAATTTGCTTATCTACCACAAAGTAAGCAGATGATAAACCCATTATATAGAATTTAGTTAATCCTCCTTTTAGGAGGAAGCGTTCGTATTTTTTTTGCTAATTAACTCGGCATTTAAAATACGCACTGCTCTAAATAATTATAATTTTAGAAAAATAAAATCTATAGTTAATAGCAAATATGATTCAGTTATAAATAATATTACCACAGCAGAAGGAATTTTAACAGAATTAATAAGCACTTTATCTTAACCTCAATAACCCAAAGGTGTAAAAATTAATATAAAAAATTATATATTTTCATATTAATTATTGTCTACGAGATTTAATTTTAAAAACAGAAAATAATTTTCGCGTCATTCTCTGTAAAAATGGAACGGATTTTTTGCTTGTTTTTACTACTCTTTCGCCAACATTTTCTAATCCAGTCTTTACCTTTGGCATATATTTTTTGGATGTTGTTTTAACAGTAGATGTTACAACATTAACACCTTTATTTAAAAGATTTTTAGAACTTCTTCTTCTACGGGCCATTATATTATAAACTAACAAAATAATTTATTTAAATTTGTTAAAAATAGTTTTATTTAATTAATAGATTCTGGCTTCAATTGTCTTATGATTATTTTAGCATCTTCTGCTAATTGCCATACTATTTCATCATTTTTGTAATCTTGTAAATAAACTATTTCGATAATATTTGATGCAGCAATTGTCCTAAAGCAATTAATACATGGAAAATGGGTGATATATATGGTTGATTCCTTAATTTGTGTTCCTCTTTTAGCACAATCTGTGATTGCATTTATTTCACTATGTATTATTGCTTGTTCGTGGTCATCTTTAACTATACTTATATGTGGTGCTCCAGATATAAATCCATTGTAACCCATTGAAATAATACGGTTATCTTTAACAATAACAGAACCGACTTGTAATCGTTGGCAAGGGCTGCGACCTGAAGCAAGAAGAGCAATAGACATAAAATATTCGTCCCACGATAGTCGGTCAGTCCTACATATTTTAAGTGTTTTTGTGTTTAAAAGCATTAAATAAAATATATTAAATTGTTTTTATATTATTTTTATATTGTAATAATTAAATGTCGGGATATAATTTTCAAGGACAAAATATCATACCTTCCACACCAGGTCAAAATGGAGTTAAAGTCTTGTTTGGATTAGAACAAGGAAGTCCAAGCACAAATACTGGAACCGTAACTTTTTCAACACAATTTACTTCAGCTCCCACAGTATTGGCAAATATAATAAATCAAGGACAAGTTTCATTATTTACAATTAATATATATAATATAACAACAATAACATTTGAATATGCTAAATATTATTATAATACTGGAGCAGGTGGAGGCGTTTCAGCATCTAATACCGAACCCTTTAATTGGATAGCTATTGGAAATTAATAAAAAATTGAATTTAATTAAATTAATATATAAAAATAACATATTATATATTATACAGAATGATTATTCCAATTAAATGCTTTACTTGTGGTACTGTTTTAGCCAATAAATATCGTTATTATTGTGAAGAAGTTAGAAAGCGTAAAATGGAACGCGAATTACATGTAGATAGAGTTATTTATTTAACTCAAGAATATAGTCAAAAAACTCCTGAAGGTGAAGTTTTAGATGAATTAAAACTAACAAAAATGTGTTGTCGTCGTCATATGTTAACCCACGTAGATATTGAATAGATTCTTATACCATTGAATAAATTCTTATATTAATCCATTTTTATATTATATTTTTTAATTTATATAATATATAAATGCCTAAAAGTAGAAGACACAGAAGAAAATCTGGTAAACAACGCGTCTATAAGATGATTGGATGTAATAAAAAATCTAAAAAAACTACTTGTTCTAATTGCGGACCAAATTGTCATTGTATTAATTGTAATTGTCCTAAAGGATGTCATGGTAATTGTTATTTAGGTCGTCGTTTAACTAGAAAACACAAAGGTGGTTCAGGTTGTGGTCCTAATGGTTGTCCCATTGCTCCAATGTCTTGGTCACAAATGCAGAAATTTAGAGGTGGGTCAAGTTTTACGGGTGGAACAAATATGTCTATACCTGGTCCATTTGTCGGTCAACCGTGGACTGCTAATGCTTGGCCTGGTCAAAATGGTGTAGCAAATGATAATAATTATTTAGCAAGTTATAAAGATGTTATAGCAAATGATCCAAGTTATCATCAATCGATGAATGCGTCAGGATATAATAAAGTTGGTGGTAAAAAACATTCTGTTTCTAATAATTCTGTAAAAGGTGGTGGATTAATCCCACAAGATTTAGTTAATTTAGGAAGAGGATTAATGTATAATGTGAATACGGCATATAATGCGTTAAATGGTTATAAGGCTCCAGTAAATCCATTGCCATATATTCAACAATAAATATTATTTAATTTTTTCTTTATATAATACATAATATGGCTTTTCCTAAATCTTTAGCTCAATTATGTACTCCTGCTTATATTTATTTTATGTTATCAGTATTAATGATTGTTATAACTGCGTTTCAAAATATGGGTAATAATGGTCGTTATACTTTAGGAATGTTTTCTTGTTTAGTTCCTAGTTGTTTGTTAGTATTTGCCTTAAAGGTTGTGTATATCTTATTCTGGACTTGGGTTCTCAATTTAATGTGTAAAGATGGTCATACAGAAATAGCTTGGTTATTACTTCTTTTACCTTTTGTTCTTTTATTTGTTGTTGTTGGTATGGCAATGATGTATCAACATAAAAATGAGAAAAAACAATAAATAAACATATTTAAAGATAATAAAAAATATATATTTAGATTTATGAATAAATATATATTAACATTTGTTATATTATTACTAGATCATATACATCAGAATATATTTAGTTCAAAAAATAAATTTATTAATTATAACCCACATAAAATTAATGATAATTTTTTAAGGATATTGCCTGATTTTACAAGAAAAATAAATATGAGCATATTAAATAACTATGCTTTATTAACGGGAATATCTGTGTATGTATTATTAGTCGATGATGTACTTCAAAGAGCATTTATTATATCAAGAACTATAAGAATAATTGCAATATATTTAGTTCAATTTCCTAATCCAAACGATAAAGCATATATTGAACGACTAAGGGTACATGATTTAATTGTGTCAGGTCATACTATTAATTGGAATCTTATTTACATTTATATTTATAATAATTTTAACTATAAAATTAGTTCATCATGTTTAATTATTCTAGCTTTATATTATATTTATATTATTAAACATAAACATCATTATTCTATTGATGTATTTTTCGGATTATATGTATCTTATACATCATATTTAATTTGTAAATAATAAGTATTTTATAAAAAAATATATTAAAGACAATTTATTAAGTTTAATATATTTATAAAATGGGAATTTATCCGTGTAAAGATGCAAAAATATATGGAATATATTGGAACAATTACACGTTTGAAAAAATGAACAAAATACCTATAACAAATGAAGAAAAACAATCCATTATAATGATTTAGATACTCAAGATAAAAATAATTTAATCATAAAATGTTATACAGAATGTATTTCTACATTAGAATCAAATAATAATAAACCTTTTTTACATTGGTATCCTATAACAAAAGATTTGTTAGAAGAATATTTGAATTTAACCAAAGGTATTTGAATTTAACCAAAGGTATTTAATTTAACCAAAGGTATTTAATTTAACCAAAGGTATTTAATTTAACCAAAGGTATTTAATTTAACCAAAGGTATTTAATTTAACCAAATAATGTGTATTTTGACACATACATTCCAAATAATATTAATATCATACCGGTATAATCATCAATTGTAGTTGGTAATTTTAACCAAAAAGTATTAGACCATAACTGCGCTAAAAAATCAAATACGTATGATGATAATGATATTTGTGGTGCTGTTAAAAATGTGTTACCAATACGATTTGCTGGAATCAAAAACATCCATTCAATAGAGGCCCAAAACTCGGATGATAATATTTTAGCTAAAATACCGGCATCCTTCATTGCAGGTGTTGTTTGCGTAAACAACGCAAAATCCATTGTTAGTCCAACCATTATATTTAGAAAAAACCAAAATAGAAAAGTTATTATGATGTTCATATATATATACACTTTTTATAAATTTATTAAGGAAAAGTATAGCAAAAATATGTATATATTTTTTATAAATTTATTAAGAAAAAGTATAACAAAAATATGTATATACTTTTTGCTATACTTTTCTTAAAAGTATATATATATATATGAACTACTCTAAACTTCCTTATTATATTTTATTTATTTTTTTATTTATTGTTGCCCAAAGTTTATCTATGTGGGGACAATTTGTAACATTACCATATAAAAATTTATCAATGTGGGAAGCCTATAAAATGGCGATTCCTTTTGCCTGGATGGATTGGTTAGTAATGACATTTGTTGTTAAATTGGGTCACGAACACGAACTTGTTACTCCAACGCAAGATACATTTTTATTAATTATTATTCAATTTTGCTTAATATTATTAATAAATCATTTTTACTTAAAACAAAAAGCAACATTAAGTGATATTATTGCCTTTTTTATTATTTTATTGGGATTTTTTGTTAGTTTCTTTCATATTGTATCAAAGATATTTGGAATTAAAATTCCTGAACATCAAGGATCTGAAAATCCAGATGAAACACATTCCTCTGTAAATACAGCATTATATAATACATTAGCTCCTAAATCAGAAGAAAAGATTGAATATTCGGAAATTAAAAATGATACACAAGATGAAAATTAAAATGAAAATGAAAATTAAAATTAAAATAAAAATATTCACATATTTTAGAGACAAATGTCATTAAATTTATTCGATACTGATGTTCAAAATAGTTTTAGTGTACCATCCCATCAGACTGCATCTATACTTAGAACTGGAAACGATATAAGAAGTGCACTACAAGAATACCAAACCGAATATGCAAATAATTTAAATCAAACTATAATCCAAATGTTTACAAAAATAATTAATTCTTATAATCAATTTGTAATTATGACGAGACAAATAAATCAAAATTTACCTAATCTTACTCAAACAGTTAATGCATATAACGCATTAGATGAAGAGGCAAAACGGGATATGGATAGAAACAGAAATATAATTAAAATTTTAGTTATGTCTAAACTAAAAGTATGGTTAATTTTATTTGCAACAGAACAGTTAGAGAAGCAAAACGAATTTTTAGATGATATTGTAATATTAAATCACTTAACTATTTCATCTTATGCTAATACTAATAATACAAACGATATTTTAGGAAATTTAATTCCACAAATTAATATATTAATTAACGATTATAATTCTTATATAGAACAAAGTAATAATTTCAGAGTTAGTTTAAATCAACGTATTTCAAATGGAGGCACTAATCTAGGACAAACTGTGCGTAATATTGAGCGTTCTTTTAATGCTGAATATGAAGAACTTAAAAATAAATTTACCGAATTTCAGGAACGTTTATATGGTTATACTAATATTTTACACGAACAAATGCGTATCATTTATGCTAATATGCCACCACCAATTGAAAATCCAGAAGTTATGAGTGGACCAGCTTGGGAAGTACATAATTATTTTAAAAGTTTAAATATGCCTCGTATAGAAGAAATTATGACACAATATAATGCATCTCATCAGCAAAATCCAAATACTATTGATCCTCAAAGTACTAATAATTCCTTATTTAAACCTCTATTAATTTTTATTCAAAAAAGTGATTTATTTCCTGAAGCAAAAAAAAGTGAATATAGTTCTAAACTTCAATTTATAGTTGACTATATTGCCGATAATGATGATTCGGATGATTTAGAACGTTTAAAACATATTATAGATATTGCATTAGAATTTGTTATTAAACACGACGACGATTATATTAGTGAATATATACGTTCTTATATTGATTCGTGTTTAAATGCTTATTCAAATAATGGTGTTAGTTGTGTTGCTGGTATGATTGAACGAATTGTAACTGAAAATGGTATAATAATTAAAGCATTATGTCTTGAAGGTTGTGATGAAGTTAATCAAGAATTAAACGCGTTATTTAATAAGACATTAAATGATGTAATACAAGAATGGTCAAATACTTTTTTAGAAGGTGGTCCACAAGAAAATGTTTTAGAAAATATGACTGTTGAACAAAGAAAACAACATTTAATAGATTTCATCAAAAATAGTTATAATAATATAATAGATTCCAATTTGGCATTAAAAATATCAGAAGAAATTAATAAGTATGAAACAATGGGTGTATTTCAAAATTTACATTATGGTGAAAAAAAGAAAAAACGAACTAACAAAAAGAAAACTAATAAAAGGAAAACTAATAAAAGGAAAACTAATAAAAAGAAAACTAATAAAAAACGAACAAATAAAAAGAAAAATTGAGTTCAATTAATGATATTATAATTGTAAATATAATTATAATATGGGAGTAGATTTTTATTGCAATAATAAAACTTTTGGATGTAGTTATGGAGGTTGGAATGAAAGAAGAATATATATATTAAAAATAACCTATAAATACTTAATTGATGCAATTAAAAATCAAAAAAATGAAATATATACACAAGAAGAATTAGAACAAATTTCTAAATCATATTTAGGAGTAATAAATAAAATATTTGAATTTGGTTCTATATCAAGTGTCGAAAAATTTAAATTAAATATACATAATAATTATTTTGCTTTAGATATATTAATTAAATTTGATGTAGGTGGATTATATGCATTAATAAATAAAAATGATTGTGAAGGACAATATACTCCGGGAAATAGTTTAGATATATGTAAATTATTGGATGTAATAAAACCATATTTTGATAAAGATGATGAAGATGTTAGTTATATATATAATTCAATATATGTTCCAAATATATTTGGTGATGATGAAGCTGATTCAGGATATGTATGTATATATGAATTATTTGAAGAAAGTTGGAAAACTTGTAAAAAAATAAATATTTGTTAGTTAAAATAAAATATATAAATAATACAAGAATAATGATAAAAATACAAAAGGTAAAAAATGGTTTAAAATATTTAAAAAATGGATGGACATATATATCAATAAAAGGGAAACCATTTGAACGCGGTTTAGCATATGGACAATTAATTAAAGAAGATATGAAAAAGGTTATGAAAACTATTGAATTCATAGTTTATAATGATTATGGAGTGCATTGGTCTTTTTTTGTTGATGCTTGTAAAAAATATTATTGTGATAAAATGAAGGAACAATTTCCGGAATTTTACGAAGAAATGGAGGGTTTTGCTAAAGGTGCAAATATGGACGTTCATTCTGTTGTTGCCTGGAATAATTATTTTACTTTAACTGAAAGTTGGTGGGCTTCTATGCCTGAAGAAGAATCTATTGCAATTCGTGGCGTATCTAAATCACTTGCCTCCGGCGTAAAAGAAGGCGGACAACAAGAAAGATGTAGTGCGTTTATTGCTGTCGGTGATTGGACTAAAGACGGAAAAATAGTAATAGGACATAATAATTTTTCAAATTTTGCTGACGGACAATTTGCTAAATATGTCGTCGATTTGCAGCCAAAAAAGGGTAATCGTATATTAATGATGGGATTTCCGGGTTGGATATGGTCAGGAACCGATTTTTTTGTAACAAGTGCCGGAATAATAGGTTCAGAAACGACGATAGGTGGATTTATAGCGTATGAAAATAATGTTCCAATTAGTTGTCGTATTAGAAATGCAATGCAATACGGAAATTCGTTAGATGATTATGAAAAAATGTTGTTAGATGGTAATTCGGGAGATTATGCAAATTCTTGGCTTTTAGGAGATATAAATAAAAACGAGATAATGAGAATAGAATTAGGATTAAAGTATCATAATACAGAACGAACTAACAACGGATATTTTATTGGATTTAACGCACCATATGATCCACGTATACGTAATTTGGAGTGTGTTAATACTGGATTTGATGACTTGCGTAGACATCAAGGAGCACGCCGCGTTCGTTTAGAAGAATTGGTTAATTTAGGAAAAGGAAAATTAGATATAAACGCAGCACAATCAATATTAGGTGACCATTATGACACTTATTTACATAAGGAAAATCCGTGTTCTAGAACGTGTTGTTCGCATTATGAATTAGATGCGAGAGAATATATGTCGGATCCATCGAGACCAAAACCTTTTCAACCACGAGGTGCATTAGATGGTAATGTGTGTGATAGTGATATGGCAAAAAATATGGGATTTTGTCTAAGATGGGGTAATTCGTGTGGTATTCCATTTGATAAAAATAAATTTTGTGATGAGAATCCAATATGGGATTATTTAAGAGAATATTTAGAAGATAGACCTCAGCAGCCTTGGACAGATTTTTATATAACAAAGACTGGTAAAAGACAAACTAACAAAAGACAAACTAACAAAAGACAAACTAACAAAAAGTATACAAGAAAGAATATACATATGAAAAAGATATAAAAACAATGTAATAATCTAATTATATATAATGAATACAATTAGATTTAAAGTAGGTGATATAATTTATAAAATGTCGAATGGAAAAATAGATATATCTACAAAATATAAAATAAAGGAAATAAAAATTGAAGAAAATGCAAATTGGCATTCAGGATACGAAGTAACTGTTATGGCAAAATTGAGTAAATTGGGTGTAAGTATTAATGAACAAATTGTAGAAGATTATCCTATACAATATATGGCACATACGTATCAAATGGATAATGTATATGCTATATTGGTTGATTTAACGCCGCCTCAAAGTCCATCAAATTCTAATGATAATGTTCAATGGAAAACATTATAAAAAATTGAATAAGATTTATATTTTATAAAAATCATATAAATATAAATTATAAAATGGGAAATTCGAAATCAAAAGAAATAAATAAGCATTTAATTCGGTTCGAAATGTCAGAACATTTGTATCATAGTACAAAGCAAATTGGTATTTCAAAATTAGATGAAAAAGAAATAAATAAAATAGAAACTTTAATTAATAAATTAAATAGTAAATTTACAAATTCGCCTGAAAATGTTATAAAAATACTAAATATATTACAGTATTATTTGGATACAGAATCTGAATATACTTTAGGACAAATTGATGCGTTTAATTTTACTACAAATGGCAAAATTCGCCTGCAAATTATTAATCTAAGTGCAAAGAAAAATCAGTACAATGGTGGTGTAAATACAAAATATTATTATACAAAAATATGTGAATTAGATAAATTATATTATATTTGAAACCTATTTAAAGGCCTTTAAATTAGTTTTGTCCTATTATATATTATTTTGAAAACAACTTAAAGACGAGACTGAAAAAATCTTATTTTATTATGTAAAATATTTTGGCAGCATAATCAGTAAAGAACCTACAACGCATATAGTGGTAGTGGTTGTCAGTGTTAGCTTTTTTTCAAAAAGTATTTTCAGTTTTCGATTTTGGACATTTTAAAAATGTCCATTTTTAAAAACCTAAAGGATTTTCCTAAATAAATAGTGCTTGTGACTGACTTCATCACAATTATTTTTTTTGTGAGAAATTTTGTGACGATAATTTTTTGTTTATTTTATTGTGAGAATTATTTAGGGGTTTTTTTTGTTAGATATATTTAACAGAATGCTAACAGAAAAAACCCCAAAAAAATCCAAGTTTTTTTGCATACTTTGTGACTTCATAACTGATAACAAAAAAGATTATGAAAAACATATTCTCACACCAAAACACCAAAATAACATAATATCTAACAAATCTCTAACAGAAAATCCCATATGCTCCAATTTAAATACAAAAACATATATATGTGAATTTTGTGATAAAGTGTATCGCTCTAGAGTTGGATTATGGCAACATAAAAATACAAATAAAAATAAATGCGATAACTTTGAAGATAAAATTAAATCAACCAACTGTGATTTAGGTCCAGAAGTTGTCAAATTATTAGCCGAAATTGTTAAAGGTCAAAGCTCTATGCAAGAAACTGTTATAGAAATGGTTAAAAATGGTGTCGGAAATAATAGTAATAATATTACTACCAACAACTCACATAATAAGACATTTAATCTTCAATTGTTTTTAAATGATACATGTAAAGATGCAATAAATTTATCCGATTTTATTAGCTCCATTAAACCAACTATTAAAGACCTAGAAAGAACGGGACAATTAGGCTATGTTGAAGGTATTTCTAGTATTATAATTGATAATTTAAATAACTTGGACGAAGATTTAAGACCTATACATTGCTCTGATTTAAAACGAGAAACATTATATGTTAAAGAAAATAATACATGGACTAAAGATACGGATGAGACCAATTTACTTAAGAATGCGATTAAAAATGTTGCAATGGAAAATATGAAAAATATTTTGGAATGGAAAAATATGTATCCAGATTGTACGGACCCTGATTCAAAAAGAAATGATAAATATTTAAGAATTGTTAGTAATTCTATGGCTGGACTAACAAAAGAAGAAATTAATAAGAATATTTGTAAAGTTATTACTAATGTAGCTAAAAAGGTTGTTATTAAAAAATAATTAATTTTGTTAGTTTATAAAATTGTAAATAATATAATAAATTATTATTACATTATTTTGTTATAAAAATAACATTATATAAATATAATATAGAATGGATAGCATTGCTTGGAATCTTATTGACAAATATTTTAAAGATAATCCATATAATTTAGTGGCACATCATTTAGACTCTTATAATGATTTTTTTAATAAGGGTATTTTTCAAATATTTAAAGAAAATAACCCAATTCGCTTCATTGAAAGACAAGAAGAAGGAGAAGAAGCTAGTGATGTTAAACACGAATGTTTTTTATACCTTGGAGGCAAAGATGGTACAAAATTGTACTTTGGTAAACCAGTAATTTACGACGATAATGAATCAGGTATTAGTGGAGGATATCCACATTATATGTATCCAAATGATGCACGTTTAAGAAATATGACATACGGACTTACAATTCATTTTGATTTAGATGTTGATTTTGTATTTTATGAAGGAAAAGAAAAAAAAGAACTAACAAAAACATTTGAAAAAATATATTTGGGAAAGTTTCCTATTATGCTTCATTCTGATATGTGTATTTTAAAAGGATTAGATGTAGAGGCACGTTTTAATTTAGGAGAATGTCGTAATGATTATGGTGGCTATTTTATTATTAATGGTAAGGAAAAAGTTATTGTTAGTCAAGAAAAATTTGGAGATAATATGCTTTATGTCAGAAAAAATAAAGAAGATGCTCTTTATAGTCATTCGTGTGAAATTCATTCTGTTTCTGAAGATAGTTCTAAACCCATTCGTTATACTTCGGTTAAAATTATTGCCCCTGATGCAACATATACTAACAATCAAATTGTTGTCGATATTCCTAATGTTAAGAAACCTATTCCGCTTTTTATTTTAATGCGTGCATTAGGTGTTATATCTGATAAAGCAATCATTGAATTTTGTTTACTTGATTTAGATAAAAATTCTAATATGATTGACCTATTTATCCCTTCTATTCACGACGCTAATAAAATTTTTACACAACAAATTGCTCTAGAATTCATTTCTAAATTTACAAAAAGACAAACTGTTAGTGCAGCACAAGACATATTGATGAATTACTTTTTACCACATATTGGAGAGGATAATTTCATAAATAAAGCTTATTTTATCGGATTTATGGTCAATAAATTATTACGAGTATTTTTAGGAAAAGAGGCACCAACGGATCGTGATAGTTTTAAATTTAAACGCATTGAAACTTCCGGTTCTTTAATTTATGATTTATTTAGGGAATATTTTTTGATTCAAAATAGTCAAATATTCTTAAAAATAGATAAAGAATTTTACTATCATCCAGCAGTTTATAGAGAAAATTTTGTTAGTTTGATTGAAAATGAAGGTAACTTAAGAAAATATTTCAAAGATAAAACAGTTGAAGAAGGTTTTAGAAAGGCATTTAAAGGGAATTGGGGAGCAGATGTTAATACTAAACGTGTTGGTGTAATTCAAGATTTAAATCGGCTATCTTGGTTTACTCAAATTTGCCATTTAAGAAAAACTAATTTACCTCTTGACCCCACGGCTAAAGTTGTTGGACCACATTTACTTAATAGTACTCAGTGGGGTTATTTAGATCCTGTTGATACACCAGATGGCGCTAATATTGGTCTTCATAAACATTTATCAATTAGTACTGCTATTACAAATGGGTTTTCATCTTATCCTATTATTAAATGGTTACGCGCAAATACACCGTTAAAATTGTTAACCGAATGTGAACCAAAAAATCTATCATATTATACAAAAGTATTTGTAAATGGTAATTGGATTGGTGTTTTAGATAATCCAATACAAACAGTAAATACAATGCGTTTATTTCGCCGTAATGGTGTAATTCCAGTTTATACTAGTATAACATTTAATTATGAATCAAACACAATTTATATTTACACAGATGGCGGTAGATTAACTAGACCAATATTTTATAGAGATGCAAAATTTGACAACGGAAAAATGATTTATGGTAAGATATCTTATGACCACGGAACAATTAAAGATATAATTACTTCAACTAAATATACGTGGCAGCAGGCAATATCTGGATTTGAAACAAAACACGTTGAAAACTTTAACATACGTAATAATATTTTATATGAGCCAAGTGTATTATATCCAACACATAATACTTTAGAAGCATTATTAGATTCATTTGAAACTAACAGGGCAATAATAGATTACTTAGACACATCTGAAGAAGAAAATACATTGATTGCAACAAATGTTGGTGATTTTAAAAATTCAAAATATTATACACATTGTGAAATAGACCCGTCTTTAATGTTTGGAGTAATGGGCAATTCGATTACTTTTCCAGAAACAAATCAGTTTCCACGTAATTGTTTTTCTTGTAGTCAAAGTCGTCAAGCTGTATCTAATTATCATTCTAATTATCAAGTTCGTATGGATAAGATGGGTGTTGTATTAAATTACGGTCAAACACCTTTAATTAAATCACGTTATCTTGAATATATAAATAAAGAAGAAATGCCTTATGGTGTTAATGCTATTGTTGCAATTATGTCTTATACTGGATATAATGTCGAAGACGCTATTTTAATAAATGAAGCATCTGTAAAACGCGGTTTATTTAGAACAACATATTATACGACATATGAAGCACGAGAAGAAAGTTCTAAAGTATCGGGTTCAACTAGTAATACATTTTTTGCAAACGTCCAATCGAAACCTAATGTAAAAAAGTTAAAAGAAGGTTTTGATTATAGTAAATTAGATGAATATGGGTTGGTAAAAGAAAATACAGCAATAGATGATAGAATTGTTTTAATAGGTGAACTAACAACAAGTGTAGAACAACGTGGAGTTTACACAGATAACTCAAAGACAACTAAAAAGGGTCAACTTGGTTTTGTTGATAAAGCATTTATGTCTGAAGGTGAAGAAGGATTTAGAGTTGCAAAAATTCGTATACGTGAAGAACGATTACCAGCAATTGGAGATAAAATGGCGTCAAGAAATGGACAAAAAGGTACGTTAGGACTTATCATCCCTGAAGAAGATATGCCTTTTACTGCTGATGGTATTAGACCTGATTTAATAATTAATCCACACGCTATTCCATCTCGTATGACTATTGGGCAACTTGTGGAATGTTTATTTGGTAAGGCGTGTGCTGAATATGGTGCATTTGGAGATTGTACCGCTTTTTCTTCAAAAGGGGCAAATTATGAAACATATGGCCATATGTTAACTAAAATGGGATATCATAATTCAGGTAATCAAGTATTATATAATGGGTTTACAGGAGAGCAAATTTATTCGGAAATATTTATAGGACCAACATATTATATGCGTTTAAAACATATGGTTAAAGATAAGATTAATTATCGTGCCACGGGAAAACGTAGTTTATTAACTAGACAAACAAATCAAGGTAGAGCAAATGATGGTGGTTTACGTATTGGTGAAATGGAACGTGATGGTATAATGGCCCATGGATTATCTTATTTTTTGAATGAATCATTTATGGTTCGTGGTGACCAATATTATATGGCAGTATGTAATAAGACAGGAACAATTGCCGTATATAATGCGGTTAAAAATTTATTTTTAAGTCCAGCGGCAGATGGACCATTAGTATTTAATAAAACGTTGGATGGTAATCAAGTATTAACTGTATATTCAAAATATGGTAGGTCATTTAGCTTGTTAAGAATACCATATGCATTAAAATTATTGATACAAGAGTTACAAGTAATGGGAATACAAATGCGTATTATAACGGAAGAAAATATAGACCAACTCTTGAATTTGTCTTATCAATCAAAGAATATAAATAAATTATTACATATAGACGAATTATCGAATGAAGATATTAAGGTAATAATTGAGAATTATAAGAAAGAAATGATGACGAAAATATCATTAATTAATTCAGATATTAATACGGATGAAATTAAAAATAGACAATATATGTATGAAATAGGACAAGTTGAAGCACAAACACCGAATTTACAAGAAACACCTGGGTCTCCTCCTTATCCACCCGGTTCACCAGCTTGGGCACCTGGAACTCCAGAGTGGGCACCCGGTTCTCCTGATTCTCCGCCTTTAATAGTTGCTCCACAAATTCCTATACCAGATTATTTAGAAGACCAACCTGATAATATTAAACTAACATATAGATTGGGCAATGAAATGATGATGAGAACAATTGAAGAAAAAGAAAAGGGTGACCCTGAAGATTTAATTCCTTTTATACAAAGAATTTATCAAGGAGCAACAATAGGACCAGAAAATAATAAAAACCAAACAATACAATATTATTTAATTGGAAATCCTCTTATATACACATTAGAAGCAGGACCCGCATCACCACCTTATCCCGCATCACCACCTTATCCTGACGACAATTCAATTGGTGAACCACCAAATTCAATTAGCTCACCATCAGGGTCACCACCAAATTCAATTAGCTCACCATCAGGATCACCACCAAATTCAATTAGCTCACCATCAGGGTCACCACCAAATCAAGCTGGTGGATATGCTAATATATTTAATGATTATGAAAAGAATAATGCATTTAATCAATTACCGTCAGATAAACAGGCAATAATTTTACAAATGGGTGGTTCTGAAAGAGAAACAATAATGAATCAAATAATTAGAGAACGTAATTTGCAATCAGCTCTTAGAACTGGAATGTCCGGAGGTACAAATGCAAATACAAACGTGTTAACAGATTATTTCAATAGATTACCTCCATCAAATCAAATAGCTGCGTTAAAAGGTGGATATAATGCGGTAACTAAAGATATAGGAAAAATAGGTGGAGCAATACCTAAACCTATAATAACAATTCACAAACCAGAAGATCCGACGACATTATTATATAAACAATATCCTCATTTAAAACCACAAGGATTAGAAATAGAAACAGAAACAAATAATAACGATTCTAATAGTAGTAATAATGATTCTAATAATAATGATTCTAATAATAGTGATTCTGGTTCAAGTGGTCCAATATCAGTTAAAAAAATAATAATGTAAAATAAAAATTAGTTAAAAATTGAATCAAAAATAATATATTAAGATATATTATAACTAAAAATAGGTAAATATTCTTGCGAAAAGTGTGGTAAAGAATTTAGTCAAAAGTCTCACTATACATCACATATGAATAAAAAAAATCCTTGTGTTGTTGAGAGCAAAATTAAAGAAATGATAGACACTGCCTTAAAAGAAAAATTAGTTAAAATTAAAAAATCACAACCAGTAGAATTTGAAATTATTAATGAAGATGAGCTAATTTATGATAATAAAATTGTTAAGGATATTAACAATAAAAAAATAATTGTTCCTAAACCTATTTTGAAGTGGGTTGGTGGAAAAACACAAATTTTAGATAAATTAATTGTTGAGTTTCCAACAAACATAAATAATTATCGTGAAATATTTTTAGGTGGAGGTAGTGTCTTATTAACCTTATTATCATATGTTAGAAATGGTATTATAAAAATAAATGGAAATATATATGCTTATGATTTAAATGAACCTTTAGTTTATATGTATAAAAATATTCAATCAAATCATAATGAATTATATAATCAAATACAAAAATTAATAATTAATTTTAATTCTTGCGAAAATGGTGAAATAAATAGAACTCCAAAAAATATTGATGAAGCAAAGGTAGCAAAGGAAAATTACTACTATTGGATTAGAAGTGAATATAATAAATTAAGTTTTGCTGATAAAAAAACTACAATAGGTTCTGCTATGTTTATATTCTTAAATAAAACTTGTTTTAGAGGTGTTTTTAGAGTTGGTCCAAAAGGATTTAATGTTCCTTATGGACATTATAATAATCAAGAAATTATCAATAAAGAACATTTAGATGAAATACACGAACTAATACAAAATGTCATATTTGAATGTTGTGATTTTAACGTATCATTGAATAATGTTGAACCAAATGATTATGTATATATTGACCCACCATATGCACCTGAAACAGATACTTCCTTTGTTGGATATACCGAAAACGGATTTAATATTGATAATCATAATAATTTATTTAATTTAATACATAAATTAACTGAAACAAATAAAAAAATAATGTTGAGTAATTCTGATGTTAGTTTGGTTCGTAATAATTTTACGGGTGAAAAATATAATATAACATCTATTTTATGTAAAAGAGCAATTAATTCTAAAAATCCAGAAGCAAAAGCAAAGGAAGTTATTATAAAAAATTATTAATTTAACCAGTTATCAAATGTTTCAAAATAATTTTCATCATCACCAAATAATACGGCAATATTATTTTCATTAAATATTGTATTATAATAATTAATTTATTATAAGCAATTCAATTTTTTATAAATAAATAAAATTGAAATAAAATATAATAAAATCATTGTGATTATATTATATAAGTATGGCAAGTCAAAATACAAGTAGTTTAATATCCCAAATATACAATTCACGTTTAACATTGTTAAAACAATTAAATAGACAGGGTTATAATACAGAGGAATACCAAGATTTTAGTGTAAATGAAATTAATACAATGAAAACTAACAATCAATTAGATATGATGATTGAAAAAAGAACAAAAATATCAGATACTGAAGAAGAAATAAAAAAAATATATGTTAAATATTATTTGGCAAAATCATTAAGACCAAATAATTTAGAAGAAATGGTTGATGATTTATTTAATATTGAAGAAATATTAACAAAAAGTGACACATTACATGTAGTCGTAAAAGATGAAGTTAATGATACTTTACAAGCTCAATTAAGACATATTTGGGAACGCGATGGAATATTTATAATTATTCATCCATTAAAACGTTTACAGTATAATGTTTTAGAACATATTTTAGTCCCAACTCATAGAGTTCTTACAAATGCAGAGAAAATAGAAATAATGAGAAAATATAATATAATGAAAGACGAAGAATTCCCTGATTTACAACGATTTGATCCTGTAGCAAAGGCAATTGGAATTAGACCAGGAGAGGTTTGCGAAATATTACGTCCAAGTAAAACAGCAGTAACGGCTCCATATTATAGAATATGTATACAAAAATAAAACATTTGTATATTGTATATAAATGGAACAAGAAGCTCAGCAAAATTTAGATAAAATAAATGCGTTAAATAATCAATTTTTATCCGTTATAGAAGATTACAAGAAATATTATGTATATTACAATAAAAATCCAGAAGTAGAGGAATTTTACACAAATTTTGAAAACGCAAAAAGTCAACTAACATTAATTGTAAAACAATTAAATAATTTAAGTGTAAAAATAACACAAGATACATCTAATTTAAATAATGACATTAGTAATATAAATAGACAAATTCAAACGGAAAAAAGTTTAAATGATGATTTAAATAATGTAGTAAGCGGATTAAAGGCAACAAATAATTCATCAAAAGCATTAATAGATGATTCAAAAGATCAATATAATGATAATTATATAAAATTATGGGAAATGATTTTAGGAATTTTTTTACTTGGATTTATTTTAGCATATAGATTTGAATCACGTGAATTTATAATTAGATGTACTCAATATATAAAATCAAAGGCAACTGGAAGTCCATCAATATAATATATTGATTCAATATATTTAGAGTTTAATTATTCGTTATAACTAACAAAAATTTTATAATTGTTATTTATAAAATATGAATTATACTAACATCAAAAATTTATTATTTGAAAACAAATTAAATAATTATAAATATAATTATATAAACAACACATTTTTTAATAATAATAATAATAATAATATAAAAAAGTATATGTTAGATAGCACATATAAATCAATAAATAAATATTTATCAGAAAAAGATTATGTACAAGGTTTTAATATATACACAAGTTATAACAATTATAATAAATCAAATATAATTGCACTTTTAATGGGTATTTTGGGATTTACAGTAACATATAGATATTTAAAGTTATAAATATATAATAAAATAATATTATTTTATTATATGACAGATAAAAATGATAATAATAATGATACATTAATAAAATTAGAAGCATTAGAAAAAGAATATGAAGTAACTTTAAATCAATATCAAGAAGCATTAAATAGTTATATAACAGCATTAAAACAACCGAAAGATTTTGTTAGTTTAAAAGGTCGTGCATATTGGGGTACAAAAGGATTAACTCAATCAAGTGCTGATTCAGAAGCTGTTTGCGAGTCTATGTGTAAGGCTGATAGTAAGTGCACCGGTGCCACATATAATGAGAAACAGCATTATTGTTGGGTAAGACAAGGAAAAAGTAATGTTACAACTGCATCAAATGATTCATATGCTATTTTAACGCAAGATAAAGCACTTTTAGCACGTTTACAGTATTTTAATGATAAACTAACACAACTTTCTCAACAAATAATGGATAATTTATATATTGTAAAACCATATTTAAAAGAAACACATAATGAAAATAATGAAAAACAAAATCAAATTCAATTACATTATGTTAGTTTAAAACAACAACAAAAGGAAATTGAAAAAGAATTATCCGAATATATGGCCTTAGAAAATGAATATCAATCACAACAATTATATGCAAATCAAAATAATGTTAGTTTACGTATTTGGGTATTAATTACATGTATTATTTTGTTAGTTACATTAAAAAATATATTAGGATTAGAATCATTTCAAATTTCTCTATTATTTTGGGTTGGCATTATTTGTCTTTTAATAATTTTATCATTTAGTTTAACACAACCTGCTGGATTTTTGATGTGGGGTGTAGCAATTTTATATATTATTTTATCGCAAATACTTTAATAAATTATATTTATATAAATATAAATATTTATATATATATAAATGGACCAAAATATATCATTAAATCAAGGAAAATTATATAAAAAGAAAAGTATTAAAGAAGGGTTAACTAACAATAATACAACAAATAATTTGTCTTCTAATTCTAATATAGATGACCTTGAAAAACAATTTGCAACGTTATCTCAAGAATATAATACTTTATTAGATGAAGCCACAAAAAATAGTTTAAATGCGTTATCTAGAGTAAATCCTACATCCGATAAATATGTAAATAAATTTGTTAGTTTTAATAATGCAAAAGGATATGTAACTAACAAAGGTATTTTTAAATGGATTGAATCTGATTCTATTTTAGATAGTTTATCTGGTAAAAATGGATGTCCTAATAAAAAGGATATTATTAAAATTAATGCCGATGCAACTGGTTATAATATTCCAGGAACAGAAATGAATAATTTGTTAGTTGGTACTCCTATAAATGAAGGACAAACTTGTGGAAATGAAGGTTCCAACGTTTTCGTTTCATCTATTCTTAATAATCCAACAACAACTTATAAGGGATGTTTTAATGATGACCCTTCTTTAACTCATTTAGATGGCTCTTATTCCTTTGAACAATGTAAATCTAATGCAATTTATAGCGGTTATAAATATTTTGGTCTTCAAAGTGTCGACCCTATCGCATCAAATGGTAAATGTGTTTTAACAAATGATTATTCTACTGCAAGTAATACTGGTACTTCTTATAAGGTAACAAAAAATGTTGCATTATGGTCTAGTTCCACTAATGACTCAACAGGTGTTAATGCAGTATTATCATTACAAGCTACTTTAAATGTGGTTAACGCTGATGGTGCCACTATTTTTTCTACTCCTAACGCACAAAAACAACCAACAAATTACGTCGGATGTTATGGCGATACAAGTAATAGAGCAATGGAATCAATAGATAATGCGTCACATTCTTTTAATTATGACACGTGTAAACAAGCAGCTTTAAATGGCAATTATTCTTTATTTGCATTACAAGATTCAATATCAGGAAATGATGCAGCTTGTTTTGTAAGTAATGACCTAAGTCAATCAACTAAATATGGGTTAGCAAATAATTGCACTACATTATCTAATGGAACAGTAAGTGGTGGGGCTTGGTCAAATGCATTATATAATACTGTTAGTCCAGCGAATGAATATTTTTTACAAGTGCTAGATAATGGTAATATGGTAATATATTTAGGAGCAAATCCGGAGCAAAAACAAACTCTTATATGGCAATCAGGAACAACTGGAAAAAGTCCGAATCCAAATTATAAAGCAGCGGTAGGTAAATATGGTAGAGATTATATTAAAATAGGTGAGCCTTTAGGAGTGAATGAATTTGTTGGTTCTGTATCCGGTTCTGCGTATTTATTAATGCAACCTGATGGAAATTTAGTACTATATACATCAGATATTGCAACAAATTGTCAAAAAATGAATGACGGTAATATGGGAGGAGGTCCAAGTGGTAATGCATTATATGAATTATCGGCTACAGGTGACAAGTCAATAATTGGTAAATTGGCGTTCATAGATGACGATGATTTGATGCACGAATATCCCGAATCTATGCAACAATATACGACGGAATATATAATATTTCCAGGCCAAAATAGTTTAGATAATGACATAAAATCGGCGCAAGTATCTGGCATAGAAGAATGTCAACAAATATGTAATGATGATTCTTTATGTAGTGGAATAGCTTATCAAGGGTCAACTAACACGTGTTATACGAAGAATAATAGTTCATTTCCAAATGCTGATTTAGTACAAGATACCACATTTACATTTGGATTAAGAAAAAAGCAACCGGTATCAGAATATTGTAGTACAAAATCGGTTAATATAGATTCAAATGCTTATAAAAGTTATAAAAAGGGTAAAGAAATGACACCAGATACAAGATGTAATGAATCATTAATAAGTCAAGAAATGAAGGATAAATTAGATAAAATAAAAGTGCAAATGAATGAATTGGGACAAAAAATAGCGGATAAAGTAGCTAGTATGTATAAGACCAATAATAATAATAGAAAAACAATAAATGATAATACAAGAAAATTTAATGATAATTTAGATGAATTTGATAAGACAATTAATAAAATTAAAAGAGAATTTAATGATAATAATATAGCAAGTAATAATATAGAAGGAATGCAAATGATGGCATATAATGATTTAAATGGTATTCAACGAGATACAAAATTATATGTGTTACAACAAAACTATAATTATATATTTTGGGGTCTTTTAGCGGTTGGTGTAGCTGCTGTAACACTTAATAAACTAACAAAATAATTTATGTAATGTAAATAATATGTAATGTAAATAATATATAATCTTAATAATATATAATCTTAATATTATATATTATAATGTCAGATAGTAATCAACAAACTTTAACATATATATCTCAATTACAACAAGAAGAATTAGCATTATATAATTCATTAGATAAACCGGATTTAACTGCTGAAGAAAAGCAACAAGCTATTGCAAAAATTAATGAAATAAGTTTGATGAGGTTAAATTTATATGGAAGCATTAAGGATTTATTGGATACTTACAAACAAAATATGAATGATTCAAGTAATACATTAGCACAGCAAATTATTGCTGTAAAAATAATGGAAAACCAATTGGATAACGCAAAAAATACATTAAATGATATAGATGATGAAAAGGCAACAAAAATACGTTTAGCAGAAATTAATACATATTATGGTAAACAATATGGAGCTCACACCTCATTTATGAAATTAATAATTATTTTTTGTATTCCAATATTTATTTTAGCAATGATTTACAATTGGGGGTTATTACCTCCATTATTATACAAATTTTTATTAGGAATTGTATTAATTATTGCTGTAATATTAATAGGATATAAATGGATAGATATTAATAGTAGAGATAATATGAATTGGGATGAATATGAGTGGAATTTTAATCCAAAAAATATTCAAACAACAACTTCAACATTAGATTCAGGTGGTAATAATCCTTGGCCGGAATTTAATATGACTTGTATTGGTGCAGAATGTTGTACAGAAGGAACCACATTTGATGAAGTATTAAAGAAATGTGTTAGTGCAACAAGTGTAGAAGGATTTGACACAATTGAAAAGTATGCATTAAACCCCGTTAAATCGGAAGGATTTAATTCACGATTTGCTTCAAAGAAAAATGGTATTAAATGGATTTAATAAGCTTTTTATATATGTATATTACAAGATGAATAATTTATTTTCTAATATACAGCAAAAATTAAATATGGGGGTAAATAATAATTCTGCTTCATTATTACAACAGCAAATCACATCACAAAATAAAATAAATGATTTGTTGGAAAAATCTGCGTCAGCAATAGCTTGTGGTCCAAGTTGTCAAAAAGAAAAGAAAATTGGAGATTTAAAACAAAAATATTTAGATGCCCAAGTAAATTTACAAAATGCGCCAGCATTATTAGAACAGGCAAAAAAGAATTATTATGTATATACTGAAGGAGAACCAGCATATGCTGCAAAATCAGAGGCAGAATTAAAGACGGAGGCAGCAATTATAGCTAAAACAGCTACAGATATATTTACTTTGTCTGTAAAAAATGCGTTAACATTGAATGATGGATATAATATAGCTTTGGTAAATTCAGAACATACGGAAAATTATTTACATACTTTGGAGAAAGATAATAGTGATTTAAAAAAACGTGTTGGAAACAAATATTCGGATGTATTAACTAACAATAGAAAAACATATTATGAACAAAATGGAATAACAGATTTACAATATTGGTACAATTTTTGGTGGTATATTTATTATTTGTTAGTTTTTGTTTTTATATTAGCAATATTTTTGGCAAATTCAACAATGACAAGACTAACAATATTAATTGTTACTATTTTGTTAGTATTTTATCCTTATTATATACATCCAATTGTATTACACCTTTTAACATTTCAAACGCCGATTTTTACGGCATAAAAAATAATAAAAAATGTAAAATCAATAGTAGGAATTTCACCTACGATGGTCTTACTTTTTCTTCTTCTGTTTTTATTCTTGAAGAAGTGAAAGACGAAATTTGAAAACATAATGGTCGTTCTTGTTTATCTATCCAACAACTTGTTAATTTCATTATGTTTATGGAAGAATTAGCATCTCTTGTTTTAAATACGATTTTTTTGTTTTCGCAACTCACGCAGTTAGAACAAACCAATAATCTAAATACTTTCTTCCCTTCTTTATCTTTGTAATACTCTAAATCATTATTACAATCACAACATTTTTTACTTGTATTACATTCATTAATAGTAATTGTATCATACTTTTTATGGATTAGTTTTCTTAATCCTTTATTCATTGTAGGCATAAAATGTTTCATTTGACTATTCCTACTCCAATTACCATAACCAATGAGAATGTTTTCACCAAAAGTTTCCCTTATTTTATTCAAAAATGTATCTATGCTTTTCTTACCATAACTATATTGTCTAAATTTCATTTTTCTCCATACATCTCGTTTATAAAAAATAGTTGTTTCTTTATTAAGTTTATCTTTATCAACTAAATATGTCTTGAACTTTTCATAATCAACAGATTTACTATTTTGAAGTGATAAATGAGTTTCTTTTTCAATAATACCATTTCGTTTTCTTTCAACTAATAAAATTCGATGGTTTGTTTTTGTTTTACTTTCTCTTTTTCTTTGCGGTGCTGTATATTGTAATTTATTACCATTATTATCCATCATATAAACTAATGAACGCTTACCAGGGTCGCAACCTACAATATTTCTATCTTTCAAAGTATCTAATTGTTCTTTTGATAAATCTTCTATATTGTAAAATTCTTGTTCTTGTAAAATAGGAACTCTACTTCCCCATTTTTTATCCTTCAAATCTTTTCTAATGAAAAGCAAACAACAACTAATTCCATCAGTTTGGATTTGATTATGAAATTGATAATATTTATTCTTGAATATTTTATTTTTCACATCTAAAAAGTTGCACCATACTTCATTTTGATTATCTTTTACATTACTCAATAATTCACCCTTTTTTACTTTATTACCTTGATTATCTTTTTCCGGACAAAATAGGTTTATCAAACATGCTGTATCTATGATAATATGTTTTGGAATAATATTATTTCTTAATGGTAAAGGTTGGAATAATTTACTTTCTTGTTTTTCCAATACAGAGTTCATATACAACATTCCTTTCAAATATTCAAATGGTCTAACCTTAATATCATAATGTATTGACTTTTTAATTTCAGTAGGTAAAATATTATGTAAATGAGCGAGTTTCCAGTTAGAAAAAATTTCATCGGTTTCATTCAATTCTAATAATTGTTTCTTCAACTGAAATAAGACAGATTTATCTTGTGTAATTTCATTCGTGGTTTTATTTATAAATCGTAAGAAATGTTGAATAAAATGCTCTTGAAAGTTATTATGTAAAGAAGTATGTATTTGCGTTGCTAAATAAGGTAATAAGAAAGTAGTATTTTTCAAATTGGTTTTTTCGTGATTAAGTAATGGTTGGTATTCTGTTTTGTAAAATTCTTCTAATACTTCTAAAAGTTCTATGTCTTTTCCTTTCTTTCCTCTATTATCACGAATACCTAATGTTTTGATACAATACAAAATAAATGTATCATCTATCGTCGGTAATGGTTGAAGTTTGGTGTATTGATGTAAAACATACAAACGAATAAATTGATAAGTGTGAATAACCAAATCATTCATTTCAAAAACCAAATTGTTTATAAGTGGTTGTATAGTATCACGATTAAGTAAGATAGTTTTGAGTGGTATTTTGAAGGTTTTATAGGCAGATTTCTCATTATTCCTAAATTCTTGGAATGTGTCCTTTGGTTTTTTCTTTTTCACCATTCTATATATTTACTAAATATTTTATTTTTATATAGTTAATTTAATTAATTATATAATTTCCTAAATATTTTGATTTTCAAGTTTTTCTTTTTCTAATTTTGCTTTTTTGTTTAAATATGCTGTCCTTGCGTATTCTTTTTTTTTCTCTGTGGTGAGTGTAGCATTATAGTTTATTTTTTCTTTATATTCCTTAACTTTCTGTTTGTGTTTTTCTTTGTTTTCTTCATAATATATTTTATTTCTTATTGGTGCTGTATATTTTTTGAGATGTTCTTTGGTTTCAATTAATTCATTTTTCGTTTTTTCTAATTCTTCTTTTAACAAAATATTTTGATTAATAAGTTCTTCGGTATTCATTAAGGTATTATAATAAATTATTTTTATATATTTTTTTACTATATAAAAATCGGCGTTTGAAATGTTAAAAGGTGTAAAACACTCATTATTTTGTTTTTTACATTCATTACAATAAATAACATTTATATCATTTTGACAAACATCACAATAATATATATTTTCAAAGAAAAAATATGATTACAATTTGTAGTAATAAAATCATTTGTTAGTTCATAATATATAGGACAATTCATTAAAAAATAATATTAAATTACATCTAATATTATTTACGATATATTTTATAAATTATTTTAATTATTTTGCATTTCATCTAAATCATCTTGAACACCATTATCATCAGATTTAATTCTAATTCCGTGCCATTTATTTGTCTTCGTATTTCTATTTCCAAATTTCTTAATCATAATTTCTTCTAATTCTGTTAATTTTGGTGCTCTTCTATTACCATAATTGATTTGTATCCATTCTTTAAATACATCATTTAATATCTTCTTACCAATAGTTCCTTCTTCATCTTTAATAATTTTATCAGCAATGAATCCACTAATACAATCTTGACTTTGTCTATATTTATTTGATGCAGCAATTACTTCTGGACAATCTTTTACTTCGCCATCAGTTTCACAAGCACGTTTTACAAGCATTGAAATAAATACAGGAGCCCATAATGGTAACTTTTCTTTAAGACTTTTATCCTTAGGATATACATAAGGAGTATCATCTGTATGTGATTCACCTTCAGAAATGAACTTTGATAAGAAGTCGGCTAATTTCATTCTTCTCCAAGTTCCATCATCATTACTTTTTACTTCAAATAATGCATTAGTACATACAACTAGCGAGAATTGAGGCACAAATATTTCTGAATCGGAATATAACGCACGACCTAAAAGTGGGTCACCACCCGTTAATTCTTTCAATATACCTTCATTTATTACGGCATCTTTTGACGGCTCTTGCATTACTGCATATCTAACACCTTTTAATTGCATTATTTCTGGCGTCGCCCCTCCAATTGAACTACGTTTATCTGTAACTAATGTAATTGGTACTGTACCTTTATAATCACCTAAAGCTTGTGTCATCAAATCAGTTAAAATGGATTTACCATTTGAACCGGAACCCCGATAAATATTAAAAACGTGTTCTTTTTTAATTCCAATTAAACATGATGCTAAATGATCCCACATATATCTACATAAATCCGGCAATGGAAATAATTTATCCATAAAGTCAAGAATATCATCTGCAGTTGATTTATATAAATTATAATCATATTGGCTATAATTAACGCCAGTTGTTTTTGTTATATAATCGTGAGGATAACCTTGTCTAAATTCTTTGTTCTTAAAATCAAATACACCATTATTAAAACACAATAAATATGGATTTGCATCCATTTGTTTTGAAAAATCAGCATCAAAGAAGATTTCCATTGCTTCACGCATAATATTATTTTTGTCATTTGTCTTTTTTAATTTAATGCATATTTCCGCAATCTTTTTAACCTTTCTTTGATAATTTTCGTGACCATCTTCATTTGCTTGATAATGATGTGAATCCGATAAATACTGACTTTGCTTATCAGAATATAATTGAAATAAGTCTTTAGAAATAGCCATACGTAAACGCTGTCCTTCATCGCGTTCCCATCGATGATTTTTGAATACATACCATTTTTTGTTTTGAATACTGGTGCAAACATATTTGTCTTTAAACATATGATATAAAACCATAGCATAATCCCAATCACCCGCTTCAAATATGGTTTCTTCAACATAATAATCAATAGACTTTCTTTTTACTTTTTCATATTCTTCAAATGCATCTTGTTTCGCCCAATAAATAATGGATTTTTTAGTTATTCCATCTGGACGCTTATGAAAATATGTTTTCCATTGATGATATAAATCAGGAATACTTGCATAATCAAAATCATTTGCTTTTGAACGCAATTGAACCCAAGATAAGAATAAACGTTCATCTGTATGTTTTAAAGCAAATGCAACCATTCTATTTTTAAGATGAGAACCAGGTTCATAATATTTAGGAGGTAATATTTGAGTATATTCGTGTATTTGTCTTATATCTTGTTCATTAATTGTTAGTTTAGACATAATATTATCAATTGCTTTTTGTAACATATCCGCGTTTATTATATCTCCTAATTTAATATCGCTACTATCATCTTCTTCTTCTAATACTAAATTTATTTTTTTTGAACCGGATTTTTTAGTTTTAGAACCCTTTGTAGCAAGTTTTGCATTATATTCTTCTTCAATATTTGGATTCATTTCAAATTTTACGTTATTTTCATTTTGCGCTGATAATTGAATAAAATTACGTGACAAATCAAAGCTTGCAAAATTTTGTGGTGTTGTTGCCCATTCATTATCACTTTCATCTAATTGTGCCTGCAAATAATAAGTCACTTTATATGCTTCGTGACCCGGTTTTTGTGACCCATATAGCTGCCAATTTGCACTACCTTTACTAATTCCTTCATCTAATACTTTATCCCACGTATTTATTATAGGTAATTCAATACAATCCGCAATTTTCTTCAAGACTTTTTCTCGTAACATTATTTGCATAGTTCTATTCATTTGGATACCTATAATAATATGAATTCCATCTTTAGTCATATTATCTTTAGCAACCCGATTAACGTGTGGTTTTTCTAAAACAAAAATAGGAAATGAAATATTAGGGTCAATAGTAAAGAAATCCCTTAATTCTTCTAAATACAAAATAATAATATCCTGTATATGTTCGGGAGTGTGCATTCTTTCTGTTACGGTATAATCGTAACGAAAATCAAAATCAATTAAAATAGGTCCAGTTTCTTCAAGTTGTTTTTCAGTTAAGTATTCTTTTCGTCCTTTAACAAAGACATATTCGTAATATAATCTATGAAATAATTGTAGTTCATCTTTTTCTATTGTATAATTACCACCGTGTACGTTAAATTCATCGTCTTTAATTCTTGTATGTGTTCCTTTTTGACCGGCTTTCGTATAATGCTTTGATAAAAAGTCGGCTAAATCATTAAATTGTGATGATGTTGCCATTATATTCATAGTTAATATAATATAATAAGATATTTCTATTTCATTTTTTTTTAAATTTAAAATTTCCTTGGTTAAAAATCTTATTTTAAACGCACAAATATGTTATTTAATTAATTATATTTAATAAAAAATATATAAACATAATTTGCCATATTATATAATATATTTAATGTCTACTACAAATACAAATATTATAGAAAAAACTATTAGTGGAGAAACTGCAAAACGATTATTAAAAGATATAAAATATATTATGAAAAATCCATTAACAGATAATGGAATATATTATTCACACGATGAAACAAATATGTTACGTGGTTATGCAATGATAATTGGACCATCTGATACACCATATTTTGGCGGATTTTATTTCTTTCAATTTGATTTTCCAACTGATTATCCATTTTCACCGCCAACTGTAAAATATATGACAAATGATGGTTTAACGCGTTATAATCCAAATTTGTATAAATGTGGTAAAGTTTGTGTATCAATATTAAATACGTGGTCTGGTGACAAATGGTCGTCATGTCAAACATTAAATAGCGTATTAATTACATTATGTACTTTATTAAATGAGACTCCTATGTTAAATGAACCGGGACAAACATCAACCAGTCGCGATTATCAACCTTATCATAGATGTATAGAATATAAGAATATAGATTTTGCTTATTGTGATATGATTGATAAAGAAAAGAATAAAATTCCAGAACAATTTATTCAGTTTTATCCATTTATGATTGAAAATTTCTTAAAAAATTATGATAAGATAAAGGGGTTTGTTGAATCAAAAAAAGGGACAAAACAGATGGATATAGTGCAAATATATGCAATGCGAGTTAGTATAGATTATGATAATCTATTGGAAAAACTTGTGAAAACAAAAGAATATGTTGATGCAACAAATTTAAAAAAAGAAGAAATAAAATAAAATAAAATTGAAATTTAAATATAAATATAAATATATAATTATAATATATATTTATAATGCATTTCTGTTCTATTTGTCAAAATATGTATTTTACGAGTGTTGATCCCAATGACTCGAATAAACTAATTTATTATTGTAGAAATTGTGGTCACACTGATAACAATATTTCTTCTAGTAATGTTTCAGTATTTAAATCACAATTAAAGAAATCAGAACAAGAGTTTAGCCATTTTATTAATCCTTATACCAAATTAGATCCAACTTTACCGCGTGTAAATAAAATATTATGTCCTAATCCGGATTGTAATACAAATACAGGCGATGAACAAAGGGAAATCATATATATCCGATATGATACAATTAATATGAAATATGCATATTTATGTTCAACATGTGATACAGTTTGGAAAACAGAAGATAAAAAGTAATACAGGGCGTGCCTCCCTTTCCATAGGAAGACCCTGCTTTTATTTTTAATTGTTTGGCTCCACCTTTTGAAAGGTGGAAAAAAATTGAAATTTATTTATTATATTATTAAAACAATATAAAACTATATTTATATATTATAGATAATATGAGTTATTTTGGCGATGATGACGATTATAATGAAAATAACAATAGATTAAGTTCTGATGAAGAATCTAGTGTTGCAAGCGTTTCTGAAGTAGAAGATGAAGTAGAAGTAGAAGATGATGTAGTTGAAAATATAATTGATGAAGATTCTGTAAATGATTCAATAGAAGATGATGATTTATCTCAAATGGGTGGCGCAGATGATTCTGATTTAGAAGAAGGTGAAATAGATGAAGTTGCTGAAAATAAGGCTAAAAAAGTTAAAAAAATACCAGCAAAAACAGCGGCATATAAGAAACCAGAAGGAGAAGCAGATGATGAAGATGATGATGACGATGATGGAGAACAATATTTACAAAAATTTGATAAAGATATAAATCAAAATTATATATTAAATTTTCATCCAGAATGTATTACACAAAATTATGACGAAATTTTGTCAATGATAAAGGTAATTCGTGATAAAAATGGAATTGTAGTAGATGATTTACATCAAACGGTACCATTTTTAACTAAATATGAACGCGCGCGTATTTTAGGACAACGTGCTAAACAAATAAATTCAGGTGCAATACCATTTATTAAAGTACCGGAAAATATAATTGACGGATATATTATAGCGGAAATGGAATTAAAGGAGAAACGAATTCCATTTATAATTAGACGACCATTACCGAATGGTGGAAGTGAATATTGGAGTTTAAGAGATTTAGAGGATATTAGTTTTTAAAATTAATTGATAAAATATATTATAAATAAATATTAAATATAATAATATATGCAATATATTATTATAATGATGAATATAAAAAATATATTTGTAACCACAAGTATATCTATTTTTTTTGGTGTTTATTCTTTATATAATATTGTAAATTATATACAAAAATTGGAGATAAAACATAATAATCAAGTAGAAAAATTAAATAAAATTATTGATGAAACTTACAAAAAATATGAAAACATCAAATATGAATATTTAAAAATGAAGGATGAATTTGTTAGTTTAAATAATAAAATACAGGTTTTAGAAGAACAAATTGTAAAAAATATACAGCCAAATATTAATTATATTTCTTCTGAATCTGATTTATCAAATAGTATCATATGTGATACATTATGTGAACTAAGTCCTGATAAGCCTTTATTACCAACTAGAAGTGAATCATCTAATTCTTTAGATAGTGTATTTGATTTTGAATCGAATACGGTAGTTATTTCAACTGATTTAAATAGTAGTCAGGGAATAATGTATAATAGTACAGAAACGATTAATAAATTAAATGAAATATTTGATGAAATAGGAATTAAACGATTGTCTCTTAAAAATCCGGAATTTGATTCGGAGGTAAGTACTCCTCCTCCAACAAATAATAGTAGTTTTTGTGGTTCTGAAACTGGTACAAATACTAACACAACTATAAGAAAAAGATCATTATCAGTAAATGAGGTGAATTGGATGGATATTACAAAGAAATTTATATTTGGATAAAGCAATTTATTTCAACTTCTTATTTTTACAATATATTTTGTTAGTTACTAACTTAAATATAAACTAACAAAATATATAAATTAATGAAGGCAGCATTATGTTTTATTATTAGTTATGAACATATATTACAAAAAGAACAATTATGGATTGATTGGATTAAACCGAATCAAGATATTATAAATATATATTTTCATTATAAAGATATCAATTTAATTAAATCGCCGTGGATAAAAATGTATACTATTCCGCCAAATTTAATTCAACAAACTTCATATTATAATGTTGTTCCAGCATATATGGCATTATTATCTTATGCATTTCATCACGATAAAAATAATCAATGGTTTTGTATGATAACTGATTCGTGTGTTCCAATTATTTCTCCGGAAAAATTTAGAGAATTATTTTTTGGATTTTGTTGTGCGTCAATAATGGGAGTAAAGCGTGCTTACTGGGATATAAGATTACATAAAAGAGCAAATTTGCGTCTATTAAATGAGGAATATTGGTTGGCAAATGATCCTTGGTTTACTTTATGTAGAAAGCACGTGCAGCAATGTATTATATTTTTAGTGGGAAAAAAAGGGATATATGATAAAATAAATATGGGAGGTTTAGCAAATGAGAGTTTATTTGCGATAATTTTGCAAACATTTAAGGAACTAAATAATGATAAAACATTTATAAATGGTTCATCAACAATATGTGATTGGTCACGAATGTCGAGTCCAACAAGTCCATATTTATTTAATACATTAGATGTTTGTAATAAAGAAATGATAAATAAATTACTTAAGGAAAATAAATATGCAATATTTTTACGTAAAGTAAATAAAAATGTTTTAGACAAAGATATAAAGGAATTTTGGAAACAAGATTTTGGTCATAAATATATAAAGTTATATTTAAATAAACCTATATATGTGAAATATACATATATAATCGTATTAATTAGTTTTATTATTTATTTTATTAGTTGTTTTACACCTTTGGACATTTAAAACGCCGATTTTTATGGCATTAAAAATAAAAAATGTAAAATCAATTTTGATGGTCTTACTTTTTCTTCTTCTCTTTGATTATTGAAGAAGTGAAAGACGAAATATGATTTTGAAATTCAGTTGGTCTTGTTTGTTTGTCTATCCAACATTTCGTTAATTTCAAAATATTTATTGAGGAATTTGCGTCTCTTGTCCTAAATACGATTTTTTTGTTTTCGCAACTCACGCAGTCAGAACAAACTAATAAACGAAATACCTTTTTATTTTCCTTATCCTTGTAATACTCTAAATCTTTATGACAATCACAACATTTCTTACTTGTATTACATTCATTTATGGTTATTGTATCATATTTTTTATGAATTAATTTTCTTAATCCTTTATTCATCGTAGGCATAAAAAATTTCATTTGAGTGTCTCTACTCCAATTTCCATAACCGATTAATAGATTTTCTCCAAATGTTTCTTTTATTTTATTTAAGAATGTATCAATACTTTTCTTACCATAACTATATTGACGAAATTTCATTTTTCTCCAAGTATCTCTTTTGTAGAATTCTATTGTTTCTTTGTTTAATTTGTTCTTTTCAACAAGATACATTTTGAATTTTTCATAATTAACTGATTTACTATTTTGAAATGATAATTGTGTTTCTTTTTCAATAATACCATTTTTCTTTCTTTCATATAACAAAATTCTTTGATTACATTTTGATTTGCTTTCTCTTTTTCTTTGTGGTGCTGTGTATTGTAGTTTATTTCCTTTATTATCCATCATATACACCAACGAACGCTTACCGGGGTCGCAACCAATAATGGTTCTATCTTTTAGTGTTTCTAATTGTTCCTTGGATAAATCCTCAATATTGTAAAATTCTTGTTCCTGTAATAGAGGAACTTTTGCACCCCATTTTTTATCCTTCAAATCTTTACGAATAAATAATAAACAACACGAAATTCCGTCACTCTGTATTTGGTTATAAAACTGATAATGTTTATTCTTGAATATTCTATGGTTCAAATTCAACAAATTACTCCATACTTCATTTTGATTATCTTTTACATTACTTAATAATTCTCCTTTCTTAATTTTATTACCTTCTTTATTCTTTTCAGGACAAAATAAATTAATAATACAAGCAGTATCTAAAATAATATGTTTTGGAATAATATTATTTCGTAATGGTAATGGTTGAAATAATTTACTTTCTTGTTTTTCCAATACATCATTCATATACAACATTCCTTTCAAATATTTAAATGGTCTAACCTTAACATCATAATACATTGATTTTTTTACATTTTCAGGAATAATGTTTTGTAAATGCGTTTCTTTCCATAAATTAAATAATTCATTTGTATCTGTTAATTCCATAATATTCTTTTTGAATTGAAATAATAATTGTTTATCTTCTGTAATGTCATTTGTAGTTTTATTGATAAATCGTAAAAAATGTTGAATGAAATGTTCTTGAATATTATTAGATAAAGATGTGTGAATTTGAGTTGACAAATAAGGCAGTAAAAAAGTTGTATTTTTTAAATTTGTTTTTTCGTGATTAAGTAAGGGTTGATATTCAGTTTTGTAAAAATCTTCTAATGTTTCTAAAAGTTCAGTATCTTTACATTTTTTGCCTCTATTATCGCGAGTTCCTAATGTTTTGATACAATAAGAAATAAATGTATCATTTAATTCAGGTAAAGTATTGTTGTTATTATAACAATAAAGAATATATAACCTTATAAATTGATAAGTATGTATTACTAAATCATTCATTTCAAAAACCAAATTATTTATAAATGGTTGTATTGTATCACGATTAAGTAAAATAGTTTTGAGAGGAATTTTCAGGGTTTTATAAGCAGATTTTTCATTATTCCTAAATTCTTGGAATTCTTGCTTTTTCTTTTTTCCCATTTATAAATATACAAAAGAAAATAATTTTAAGTAGTTTTTTATATAATTAATTTATTAATTCCTAAATATTTTCCTTTTCCTTTTCCATTTTCTCTTTTCGTTTTTGATATGCTATTTTATTATATTCTTTTCTTTTTTCCTTATCTATATTCGGTTTATAATTATTTTTTACTTTGTATTCTTTTACCTTTTTTATAATTTCTTCTTTGTGATTTTGATAGTATTTTTTCATATTAGATGGAGCAGTATATTTTTTTAAATGTTCTTTTGTTTCAACTAATTCGTTTTTAGTTTTTTCCAATTCCGCTTTTAGTATATTTATTTCCTTAATAAGGTCTTCGTTATCCATTATGGTATTATAAGATGATATTTTTAATTAATTTATAAAAACATATTAAATGATATCCAACATTATAATATATTATGAAACAAAAATATTATATAGGAGATTTAGAATTTAAAACTAAAAAGGAATGCGAAAATTATACACGAAATATTATAAACAATTTAGGTTGTTGCGTTATTAATAAAACTCACGACAAATATACTTTTTTTATTAATTTGTTGAATAATCACCCAAGTAGTGTTGAAAAAATAGGGTCAGGGATAGATTATTTTTACATACAACCAAATCCGTTGGTAAAAAAATACTATCAAACAATGATTAAAAGAACTGATAATAGTGAAACTGATTTTAGTTGGGTATATTGTTGTCAGTTTAAAGAAAGGACAAATATAGATGATTTATTGAGAGCAATGCGAAATGCTATTAAAGATGATATTATAGAATTTAAACGACAAAGCACCTTAAAGTGTGTTAATTGTAAAACAGAAAATGAACTATATGAAAATTTCCACGTAGACCACGATAATCCATCATTTCAAAGTTTAAAAGATATTTTTTTATCAATAACAAATAAACCAATTCCAACAAATTTTGATGTTTGTGATGTATATAAATTAACCATTTTTAAAGACGAAAATGAAGATTTTAAAAATGAATGGATAAACTACCATAATAAAAATTGTAATTTACAAATATTATGTAGAGATTGTAATTTAAGAAAAAAGAAATTATAAAGTCGGCGTTTTAAATGTCCAAAGGTGTAAATTCTAAATTACATATGGGACATTTATTTATATTAATTTTTACGGCAGGGGTTTCATTTTCGTGTATTTCTTGTTTCTTCAAACATATACGTTCGTGTTTACGTGTATTTAAGTGTCTTTTCCAGTCTGAGATAAACTTACACTTAAAGTTACAATTATTGCAAACAAACAGGTCGTTATTTTGGTTTCCTAAAATTTCCATAATATATAAAATAAAATACCGTTAAATATTATATTTAACGCATTCAATTTTTCTGGTCAGAAATACTAACTTTTTTGGATACTTTTGATATAATTTTATTGAAATTTTTGTTAGTTTCTTCTTTTGTTAATCCACACATTGAATTTGAAACTATTTTAAGAAATAAATCATTTTTCATCGAATCTGCCTTATTACAATCCGGATATTTTTTTTGCCATTCCAATATATTTTTCATATTTTTATTTGCCACTTCTTTAATTGCTCTTAGTAAAATTGGTTTATCATCTGTTTCTTTATTCCATATATCTTCTGTTTTAATATATAATATTTCACGTTTTAAATCAGAACAATGTATTGGTCTTTCAGATACTTCCATTGTATTTAATTTATTAATAATAATACTACTTATACCTTCAACATATCCAACTCTACCTACATTTTCTAGGTCTTGTAATGTTGGCTGTATTGAATCAATAAATTCATCAATATTCATCGCATTTTTACAAGTTTCATTTAAAAATACTTGTAAATTAAATGTTTTATTATGTGAATTAACGTGATTATTTGAATAGTTGTTAGTTCCTGATTTTAATAAATCCATTAATTCTTGATTTTGTTTTACTATCATCAAAAACATCTCTTTATCTAGAAAGATACCTTCGTTTTCAACTGTTTCACTAGTTTCTGATTGTTTGTCGTCTTCAAAATTAGTTGGTTCTAATATTTTGTTACATTTTTGTTTATGACGCCATAAACCAGAACGGTCATTAAAAAAATAAGAGCATTTATCACAACAATATTTTTTATAATTTTTTTGCTTGTTTTTGCTAGAAATCGTTGTTTTAGCGTTGTTTTTGTGCTTCATCGTCTCAAGGTGCATTTCGTAGTTACATTTACGTGACGTACTATAATCACAAAAAATACAAGAAAAAACTGTGCTAGTTTTTTGCTTGAAATCGTTGTCGGGCGTTGTCATATATTCTAAATGGAGAAAATAATTTTAAAAAATTTATCGTAACAATTTTTTTCACAAAAAAAATAATTGTGATGAAGTCAGTCACAAACGCATTTTTTCAGAAAAAACCTTTGACTTTTCGATTTTGGACATTTTTAAAAATGTCCATTTTTTAAAACCTAATTGACTTTTTGAAAAATTGTTAACACTGACAACCACTACCACTATATGCGTCGTAGGTTCTTTACTGATTATGGTCTAAAATATTTATTTTATTAATATTTGTATTTTTTCAGTGTCGTCTTTAAATTGTTTTAATATATTATTTTAAAAGGTACTTAAAGACAAAGAAATAAGGTAACCAAAATAAAAATATAATATCAAATCAATATAGATGTCATATTATAATAATAATCGTTACACGCCTGGTAACAAATCTAACTTAAGAAAGTTCATTAATAATCAATCGATAATTAATGATTATATCAATTATATTACCTTTATTAATAGTCAATATGGACAAAATATTCTCGAAGGAACTAATAACATTTTAGATAATAATGCATGTATGTGTATAACACAAAGCAAAGCCAATGATATTAAACAAGGATATTTGGATCCTTCTATTTCAGAATCATTTAGAATAGCCCAAAGAATAAAACAAAGTAATTTAGGAGGAAGAATTACATTTGGAAATAATTATCAACCAATAACTATTGATTACTTGGGAGGATGGCAAGGTCAACCAGGAGGCTCATTTAGACCTCCCAGAAATAAATTTTGAAAATTTAAAAATATTATTAATGCGTTTTGCAAAATTATTTAGTAATAATATTTTTTCTTATCCTATTTTATAATGACTGGTAATTTCAAAAAAACTATCGGAACTCGTGCTGAAGTTTGGCACGGAACTGCCAAAAAAACTTCAGGTGGTCTTCAAAAAGATGATTTACTTAAGAACAAAGCTGGACGTATTGTATCTAGAGTCAAACATAACACTGCTAAAAAGGAAATGCGCTTAAAGAAATATGGTTTTGGTCCTAAGAGCAAGAAAGAAATGTTACGTCTTTCTAAAAAGAATCGCACTCGTCGTTCTAGATCCAGAAAACATAGAGGTGGATCTGCTTTAAGCCCTGCCGAAGCTAATGCTTCCTATATGCTTAACGGTGGAGCTTCTTTAAGCCCTGCTGATGTTAATGACTCTTATATGATTAAAGATGTTGTTGCTCAAAAATTCAGCCCTTTAGATAGAGCTTTAGTTGGTGGTAGACGTAGAAGACGTTCTATGAAAGGCGGCGTTGGTAAAATGGTTGGAGCTGCTAATTATTTGGAATCAGCTCCTTTGGATAGAGCTTTAGGTGCTAGTTAAATAATTAAAATATATAAATTTGTCAAATTTAATAAACTTTGATAAGTTTACTTTTAAATAATTTTCAAAATATTGTTTACTAACAACTAACAAAGTTGTTTTATCTATTAATGATTTTGATTTACAATAAATTACATATTTTTTATATAATTGTTCAAAACTTAATTCTTCCTCACAAACAGTAGTTGAAGAAGTTATTTTTGCTTTGTTAATTTCTATATGGTAATTTATAAATTCATTAATATCATTTTCTTTATCCCATAAATTACATTTAATGTTAGTTACATATTTATTATCTATTATTTCAATATCTTTGTCAAAATAATGATTTATCATCTGTATCATTGATTTATCATTTATATTTTTACTTTCAGATAATTTATATAATGAACATAACTCTTCTATTTCATATTCTGTATTAAAATCACCTATAGTAATACATTTATCCCAAAAAGATAAAAATGATGATACATTTGGTAAATATTTACTCGTTACACCTATAAATATAATATGATTTGATTCTTCTATAGTATATTGTAATGTTTTCATTAATTCTTTTTGTAATTCATCATATTCTATCATATTTGGAATATTTAATGATAATAAATATTGTTTCCATATAAAACGCATATTTGTCCAATTTATTTGTGGACCAATTGTATTTGTTATTTCTATACAATTACTTATAAAATTACTTATAATATTTATTCTATCATTATTTTTAAAATATAATATATTATCTTTTATTTCTTTATCATCACAAAAATTATTTAAAAAACCGGATGTATTACCATATTGTTCAGAATAATGAGCTGCAACAACTAACAAATCTATACCAATTTCATTAATCATATTTTTAATAATATCATATGAAATAGTATCTATAGTATCAAGGGTTTTTATTAAACAATAATTAGATAAATCGTGTGTTGAATGATATTTAGTAATAATATATTTAAAAATTGTGTTACCAGTAGTAACATAACAAATTGAATCAATTAAATTTAGGAATTTTTTAAATTGTGAACTAACAAAATATAAATTATTTGATGATTGTTTAAAAACACTATCTCCAATAATAGTTAAAAAATATTTTGCTTCATTTTTTGTTTTAAAAAATGTCTTACAAAAATTTAAAACATTTTGAATAGTTTCAGATTCTGGAATAGCTTTAACTAACAATCGTTCCTTTATTTTTTTTATCATCATTTGTTTGGTTTTATGTTTCCATTGAATTAATTTACCTTCATTTGTAATTGTTGATAATAATTTATGATATATATCATCTTCATTTATAACTTTAAATGAATTATTTACATATTCATAATATAAATTATTAAATGGCATATAATAATATTGATTTTTTGATAAAAATATTTTAAAAAAATTATCTTGCTCAAAAGATAATTCATTATATTTAGCAATTCTTTCTTCATATTTTTTATTTTCTTGTTCCGCAAATTCTGGTAATGTTATAATAAGATTATTAATTTTGTGTTTAATATATTCATTTGTTTCATATTGAACTAACAAATTATTTATAATTTGTATATATTTGTTAGTTACACTTGTATTAGATTCTATTTCCATAATAATATTAACTATAATGTAATGTTTATATGATTTTATAATATATTTAATTAATTTATTTTATTTAGGAATAAATTATTTATTTAACAATGATTTAAAGAATATGCGTTTAAATACAATATAAATGTCTAAAACAACTTTACCGGAATCTAAAAAAGATTTTTCAACTGATGGAAATGTATTTACCTTAAAAACAGTTCAAATTGCACCATTTAGAACCCTTATGACTGCTTTAAAAGATATTTTATTAGAAACTAATATTTATTTAACTCCTGAAGGAATGAAAATCATCAATATGGATAAGTCTCATACTATTTTAGTACATTTATTTTTACCAGCACAAAATTTTGAATTTTATGAATGTAAAAAAGATAAAATCATTATTGGTGTAAATATGTTTCATCTTTTTAAGTTAATTAATTCTATTGATAATGGCGATGCGTTAACAATATATATTGAAAATGCGGATTATTTTGACGGCATTGTATCTCATTTAGCTTTAAAATTTGAAAACGGAAATATAAAGCAATGTAAAACGCAAAAGTTGAAGTTAATTGAGCCGGATAATGATGAACTAGAATATCCTGATGTAAAGTTTTCCTCCATTATTAATTTAAAATCATCGGATTTTCAGAAAATTATCAGAAATTTATCGGATATTTCTGAGAAAGTTGAAATCAAATCAGTTGGAAATGAATTAATATTTAAGTGTAAAGGTCAATTTGCTGAGGCTGAAATTCATCGTGGTGAAATTAGCGAGTCAATGAGTTTTATTTCGAAACCAGATAGTTCAAAAGTAATTCAAGGGGAATTTTCCTTAAAGAATTTAGGATATTTTATTAAGTGTACCAATTTATGTCAACAAATTGAAATGTATTTAGAAAACGATTTACCGCTTGTTGTTAAATATAATGTGGCATCACTTGGATATGTATATTTATGTAATGTTCCTTTACCTACAACAACTATATAATAAAAATAAAGTAAATATTATATTATTCTATATAAATATTATATAGAATAATGTCTACATCAAACTCATCCACATTTGTAAAATCATATTCAGATTATTTGGGTTCTAAGAGATGTTGTAATGTATCAAATAATACGACGACCATTATTCAAGGTGCAACCGGTGCACCAGGTCCAATTGGACCACGTGGATTAAATGGTGCCACAGGTATACAAGGTGCCACAGGTATACAAGGTGAAACAGGTATACAAGGTGAAACTGGATTACAAGGTGAAACCGGTTTACAAGGACCAACTGGACCAGAAGGCGCTACTGGTTTACAAGGAGTAACAGGTCTACAAGGAGTAACAGGTTTACAAGGACCAACTGGACCAGAAGGCGCTACTGGTTTACAAGGAGTAACAGGTTTACAAGGAGTAACAGGTTTACAAGGAGTAACAGGTTTACAAGGAGTAACAGGTTTACAAGGAGTAACAGGTTTACAAGGTGAAACAGGTTTACAAGGTGAAACAGGTCCGCAAGGAGAAACC